>ERZ773043.434-NODE-434-length-24682-cov-4.368457_pt1 | contig 24682 bp, 17 predicted proteins | sample MGYA00580636_ERZ773043 | MGnify/ENA primary metagenome ERZ773043 (study PRJEB29015, sample SAMEA2737992) | human oral metagenome | biome: human oral; feature: human-associated habitat; material: dental | place: China | collected 2065 ...
TTATATTCTTTAAGTCAATTAAATAAACTAATTTTATTTCATTAAAACATTTTTTTATTAATTCTATTAAATCATTTTCCGTTATCTTTTCATCATTTTCCACTGAAAGATTATCATCCTTTAATTCATCAACAGCCCTTTTAACAGTATCCCCTGCTATAAATATACTGCATTTTCCATCATTTCCTGATAAGCAAAAAGCTGTTATACTGTTATTATCACAAGCAAATTCCATTCCGTACGGTTTTGACTTGTCAATTAAATCAACTAATTCAAATGCTTCTTTTGTATTTAAAATTACATTGTAATCCGTTTTAAAATCTCTGCCGGCTTCTTCTATGATTTCAGATGAAAAACGTTTTATAAGTGATTTAAATTCAAGGCTCTGCATGATTTTAAGACTGTTTTCATTATACATACCACATATTCCCATATCTTTAAGAGAACTTTCCACTGGAACGTCAAGCTTTATAGTTACAAGCTTTTTAGAAAAAACTGCTGTCTCATAATTTTGTGCGAGTGCCTTTGAAGCTCTTGGAGGCTTTATTTCATCAACATGCTTATAAGCATTTTCAATGCTTTTAAACATTTCTATAATTGAAGTTGCCGTCTTTTCACCTATTGATTTTACTCCCGGAATATTATCCGAGGCATCTCCCATAAGTGCCTTTACATCTATATATTCAAGCGGGCTCACTTTATATTCATTTAAAACATCTTCCGGAAAATAATCCCTAGTTTCAGTCTTTCCTTTAAGTGTCTTGGGTATCTTTATTTTAATATTCTTATCAGATATCTGCAAAAGATCACGGTCTCCTGAAAGCACTACAACCTGTGTATCCTTAGAAGCATATTTTTTGGCAAGACTTCCTATTATATCATCCGCTTCAAAACCTTCCATAGAATAAACTGCTATATTCATAGAATTTAAGACATCTTTTATAAGCGGTACCTGCTGTTTAAGTTCATCAGGCATTGCCTTCCTTGTGCTCTTATATTCCTTATATACTTTATGCCTGAATGTAGGAGCAGGCAGATCAAAAGCAACTGCCAGATAATCCGCCTTTTCCTCGTCAATTACTTTAAACATTATATTTAAAAACCCGTACACTGCATTGGTATGTCTGCCTTCAGAATCTGTAAGAACAGGTATCGCATAAAATGCCCTGTTTAATATGCTGTGTCCGTCTATAAGTATAAGTTTTTCCATAAGTACCCCATATTTAAAATATTCTTAATAAAACCATATTCGAAATTGCAAAAAAAGCATTATAATTAAACTTGTTACAACAAGCGTATTTAATGAATAATATAATATCTTTACAAGCTTAATCATTCTAAGTTTATAATAAGATCTGTTTATATATTCATGAAGAGAACCCGCTATATTAAAATCACCTTTTTTTTCATCAAGCTGTTTTATACCTGCTTCAACCGTATAGTAAATATCAAGTTCTTCCCTGCATGAAGTGCAATTTTTTATATGTTCCAGAAATACCTCTGTTTGATCATTGTCAAGTTCTCCCCTTATATAGGGGAGAACCATTTTAATACATTTATTACAATCTTCTTTTTTTTTATGTGTTTCTTTGTCTTTTTTATATATATAACTACAAAATTCCATAAATAATTTTTTAATCCTCCCGTCTTCAGCCTTAAAAACACATATCTGAATATAGGAAATTGTATTTTACCTTAAGAGCCGTAAATGGTTTTTGGCTGAAATTTTACAGCCGATATAAAAGATTGATACTTTAATACTTTACCATAACAGCCTTAATTGCCTTTTTCCTTTATAAGTCCTTTTTGAAAGGCAGTCCTAAGCTCCTTAAGGTCATTTATTTTTTTCTCAAGTTCCTTACCTCTGTCAGTATCACCAACGAGTATTCTTTTTCTCATTCTCTCAGTTACAAATACTTTAGGAGTGCTGTCCTCTTCCGGATGGAAAGGCATATGCTCTGCAAGTGAAAGATTGTTTGAGTTAAATATCAGCGTATATCCGCCTATTCCGGTTTTTTTCTGATATGCTTTTGAAAGCCCTCCATCTATAACATACAGTTTTCCATTTGCCTTTATAGGAGATTGTCCTTCCTTTATTTTAACCGGTATATGTCCGTTAATTATATGGCAGCCCTCAGTCGGAAGCCCGAATTCTTCAAATATCTTATTGCAGCATTCTTCCGTTTCGCTGAGTTTATAATAAGGATTCATATGTTCCTTTCTTGCCTCGGCATCTTCTATAAAGTAATTTTCAAAGGTACGCATTGCATCCTTGCCGAAAAGCGGTGATTTTGCACCGCACCATAGGTAGTACATAAGATCTGTAGCAGATTCTTTTCTCGGGTCATCATCAGGAAGAAAATATGCCTGAATTATTCTTTTTTCAAGATAATCCATAAATTCTTTACCTTTATAATATTTGCCCTTTATCTCAAAGCCTTCAAATTCACCGTCAGCATTCATAGGTATACAGCCATGGAAAAGGAGGTTGTTATTGTACTTAAGATACATACTGCCACGTGCATACATAAATTGTATATGTTTATTTAAAAGCAGGCTATGCTTAAAACTCAACGCAAGTGATTCTACAAGTTCCTCCTCTTCAGCAGTAAGTTTATAAGGATCTTTAGGATCAACTGTCGGGAAATTGGTATCAAGCATTGGATATTCTTTACCGTTTATATGAAGCATGCCGGTACTAAAATCTATCTTGTCAAGCAAAAGCCTTCCTTCCATCTCATATTCAGGATGCCTTTTAACAAGTGCCCCCTCTACTTTAAATAAAATTATAGCTATTGCTTTATGCATTTTTGCCGCAAGTGTAGGTTCTACTGCATCATATATATTTTTATCAAGAAGATGCGGCTTAAAGCGTGTACATGGATCATCCTTATAAACTTCCGCTGCAAACATTGAAAGTTTACGGAGGTTTATACCATAAGCATCTTCAAGTATATCAAAATTATTATAGCTTATTCCCGCTCTCAATACACTGCATACGCAGGCATAATTACCGGCAGCGGCACCCATCCACTCGGCATCATGATTTCCCCACTGTATATCAAGCTCATCAAATTTTATAAGCTCTTCCATTATTACATCACCATGAGGTCCTCTGTCATATATATCACCTATTATATGGAGGTGGTCTATTGTAAGTCTCTGTATTACTCCACAAATTGCTATTATAAACTTATCTCCTACACCTATATCAAGTATTGAGTTGAGAATTTCGCTATAATAAAGTTTTTTATTATCATCAAGCTGGTTTACATGTAAAAGCTCATCTATAATATAGGCAAATTCAGCCGGCATCTTTTTACGCACTTTTGAACGTGTATATTTTGTAGATACAAGCTTAAGTACCTGTATAAGCCTATAAATCGTAAGACTTATCCATTCGTCAGTCAGACTGTCCTCCTCAGCTTTTTTTTCAATACTTTTTTCCGGGTAATATATTATATTTGCAAGCTCAAGTTCCTCCTTTGCTGTAAGCATATGACCAAAGGTATCCCTGACTTTCACCTTTATAACACCTGAACAGCTTTTCAAAAGATGCAGGAATGCTCCATGTTCACCGTGAAGATCCGAAAAAAAGTACTCCGTTCCTTTCGGAAGTGCCTGTATGGCACGCAGGTTTATAATCTCACTTACTGCCGCCTTTTCATTAGGGTACTCTCCTGCCATCAACTTAAGGTAATCTAAATCCCTCATATAAACTCCTCCTGAAAAATGAAAATTTATTATTTTATTCCTCAAACTTTCACAGATAATCCATATTTTTTATCAGTATTATCTGATTTTTACTTTGTTTATGAATTTCTGAAAATCCGAGGTATATTTTAAAGTTTTATATACAGCGCATAATATATCTGGCAACACTGTATAAAAAAGGAAAGTGATACTCAAATCTGGTAAAAAATCTTGTTCTTAAATCAAGCTCCTTATAAAACCTTCTGTATTTGCTGCTGAATATCCTACTATAGTTTTTAGTATTTACATAGGTTAAAAACCTTATACGCCTTATTGCATTCTTTATATAATTTGTATATCTTCCCTTTGAAGCTCTGTCAAATTCTATATACATGATTTTCATCTGTTTATAATATATTTCCTGCTTTTTTTTATAATCGCCCTTTTTCATAAGTACGCTCCATGAGGCTTTTCCACCTATCCGGTAAACACTCATTACCTCATCCATATAATAAACCCTTCCCATTGAAGCAAGGTGAAGCTGAAGCGGTATATCTCCTACAGGACAGTTTGTATAATAATCAGGCATATGTCTTGCAAAACAGCTTCTAAACATAAGTGAAGCTGTAGGATAAGCGGAACTTTTATCAATAACCTCTCCGGTGCTTATAAATCTGCTTTTATTATACGGTCTTATAATTGAACCGGTAAATGAGCCGTCAACTACCAGAGTCTTTGCAGCATGTAAGCACAAACTGCAATTTTTATGGCTTTCAAGAAAATCCACCTGTTTTTTAAGTTTATATATGTCAGTCCAATAATCATCACCTTCACACATAGCTATATATTTTCCGGATGCCCTTGGATAGTTAAAGGCACCGCTTGGGTTTGTAATTCCTCTTGAATACTGGTTTATACTCTGATAAATCGGTTTTATTATATCAGGATACTTTTTTTCATATTCTCTTATAATATCTGCAGTTCTATCGGTAGAAGCATCATCATTTATAAGAATCTCATATTTAAAGTCCACTTTCTGCATCAGAAAACTTTCAATAGTCTGTGCTATATATTGTTCCTGATTATAGGTTATACAGCATATACTGACCATGATTTTTTTATCTTCAGTATATGAAACAGTTAGAGTGGTATTTTTTTTATCCATTATAATCCTGCCAAATATTATTAATGCCTTTTTATTTATTATTTAAATTTAGAGAAATACTGATTAGGTGTTTCCCGTGCGAAAATCGCATAAGCTCCCTTTTTTTATAAAGATAAATTGTAAAAAAATTACCAAAGAAATGAAAGCTCCTTATACTTATTTTAAACATTATTTTACTAAAAAGCAATAAGCAAATATAAACAGCCCTAAAAAATTAATAAAAACTTTTTCCGGTTCACTTTGCAGCATTTCTATGCTATACTGTAACATGTTTATAAGTATTGAGCAGTGTTATATATAATTGCTCTTAAGGTAGTTGAAATATTTATTTCTCTTCAGGTATATGTCGCATGTATTCGCCCAAAATCGCATAATACCGGCGCAAAGCGTCTGCGATTTTTGCACAGGTAATACTTAATCGGTATTTCCCTACATATACAGAACATGCATTCCCCCCTCTTCCTGTTGTTGAAGTATTATCTTGTTTCAGTATATATCAACTTTAATGTGGATATATAAAATATTACCTTATATTGTCTTATACTTTAAAACATATTCTATAAAATATTTATTAATTTTAGGAGGGAATTATTATGCATACACATAAAAAGATTGTGTTTGCCGCACTTTCAGCAACATTTTTAGCCTCGTCAATTCCTGTATACAGTTATGCAGGTGTAGTTGAGGGTGCTAAGGCGGTAAATCCTGACAGATATACACAGGAATCCGACAACTCATCGCAAAGTACCGATACTTCTGCGGTAAGTGGTGAGACCACCGAACAAACGTCAAATTCATCAGATAATAAACAAAAATCCTCCGACGATCCAACAAAATCTTCGGATTCTTCTTCAGAAACATCAAATCCTCCGAATACTGCAGCTACAGGTGTAAATCCTGATGGAAGCAGTCAAGGCGGCAGTAATTCAGAAAATCAGGGTTCAAGCAATTCATCAAATACATCAGGTATGCCAAAAACTATAACCGAGTCAAATGCACCTGAAGGTAAAACTCTTGATGAGATAGTTGCATCCGCAGGTCTTGATGCTTTGGGTGAGGGAAATACACCGCCTGATTCAATACTTGGCGAAACTCCGATGTTTCACTATACTTTGAGAAATGCTGCCAATGCGGATATAGCACATACTGCATCCGCTTTTAATAATTATCTTTACAGCCCTGACGGCTTTGAGAGAATGTTTATAGATCATGGAGGAGTAGGCAGATACTATCTCAGAGTGTATACTGCGGGACATGGTTGGTTCCCATGGCAAAATTCAAAGGAATCGACTCCAAACCCGAATGCCGGCGACAAAATTCAGGCTATACAGCTTAGAGTTAAGGGATATACAGGAATTCGTGATGATATATATTATAAAGTTGTTTTAAATGACGGAACTGTTCTTGACTGGGCAAAAAACGGTCAGACTACGGGTACCATAGGAACTGATAAATATATAGTTGCAATAAAAGTGGCACTCTGGTATAAAGAGAATACTTTCCCTGAAAAAACCGATACACTTATGCTTGCAGGTCAATATGAAGGACCATACAATGATGAAAACGGTACTGTACACTATACAAGGGTTGACGGCAATCCTTATACAGGTTGGGCTTATTATAACGGCAAACAGTATTATTTCCATGAAGGCAATGTAGTTCAAGGCTGGCAATATATAAGCGGTTATAAATATTACTTTAATGATGACGGAAGCGTTGTAAAGGATCTTGAACCTGTTATGGGGCTTACAGGAGATTATCAGATTAAATTTAATAAAGCTACAAAGACTTTTTATGTTATGGCAAAAGACGGTGCAAACGGATATATAATACCGTATAAGACCTATATGGCTACATGCGGTCCGGCTACTCCGATTGGCACCTACAGAGTTTATGCAAAATATAGATGGAAGCTCATGCATGATACCATCTACTGTCAGTTCCTTAACAGGTTCTATCAGGGCTTTATAATCCATTCACTTATTTACTATGATGCACCCAATTCATATCACTTTCATGCACCTACATATAATTATATGGATGATGCGGTTTCAGATGGCTGCATACGCCTAAAAGCAGGTGAAGCTGCATGGATATACTACAATACTCCCGGCGGAATACCTGTAATTATATATTCCGATCAATGGGATAAAGGTCCTGTAGAAAAGGACTCAATAGATAATCCTATTCCAAATTCACAGAATTTTGATCCTACTGATCCGGGAGTTCCTAAACAGTAAACAGTAATTTGATAACTGATAATGCATATAAAAACAACTTGCCTATCCCGGCATCTTATGCTAGAATAGGCTGGTTGTTTTACGCCGGTGTGGCGAAATTGGCAGACGCACATGACTCAAAATCATGCGGAGCGATCCGTGCCGGTTCGAGTCCGGCCACCGGCATTAAAAATTCTTCTTAAATTCTATATACCATTTATACAAGATTTTTAAATACAGCATTAAAACTATCTTTCTTAACCGCATATAAGATTTTCAAGTACATCATTTGGCGGAACAATCGGGAATACATCATAATCCTTATTTATATCACATTGTATAAACATAGGCTTTGTATTATTATATGATTTAAGCAGTTGCTCCAGTCCCTCCAGACTGTCGGCTGCTGCAGCCGGGATCCCACAGGCATTTGCAAGTTTTATATAATCTATGTTATATTCTATATCAGTTTCTGAATATCTTTTATTTGAAAACATTTTCTGCCACTGCCTTACCATGCCAAGAGTATGATTATTAAAAAGGAGTATAAGTACCGGAATATTATATTGGCTCAAGGTAGGCAGTTCATTCATATTCATCTTAAAACTTCCATCACCTGTAATAAGTACCGTCTGTTTTTGCGGACTTCCTACAGCGGCACCTATTGCAGCTCCCATTCCGAAGCCCATAGTTCCAAGCCCTCCTGAGGTTAAGAAGTTTCGACCTTCATCAAATTTCCAATGCTGTGCAGTCCACATCTGATGTTGACCTACATCGGTAACAATTATTGTTTTTTTATTTTTTTCAAGGATCTTATTTGCCAGATTAAGTATATTCTTAGGATGAAATTCATCTTCAGCTACAGAATCAGCCTGTTTATAACTATGTATTTCATCAATCCAGCTTTTATGACTGTAACTGCTGTCAGCATCAGCCATTTTATTTAAAAGTCCTAATATTTCCTTGCTGCTTCCGATAAGTGCCTTATCAATATTAATATTTTTTGAAATTTCACTTCTGTCTACTTCAATATGTATTATTTTTGCACTTGCTGCAAAAGCACTGCATCTGCCTGTTCCTCTATCACTAAATCTGGTTCCAACTGCAATTATAAGATCTGCTCTTGAAATTGCAAAATTTGCTTCTTTAAAACCGTGCATTCCCATAAGCCCAAGTGAAAGAGGATGTTTTCTATCAATATTTCCAAGACCCATAAGTGTATTTACCACAGGTATATCAAATTTTTCTGCAAACTCAGTTAATTCTTTTTCACCGTTACATGCCTTTATTCCTCCTCCTGCATAGATCACAGGACGTTTTGACAATTTTATCAAATCAAGTGATTCAGCCAGTGTTTTATTAAACTGTGTCTCATCTTCCTTTTCAAATTCAAAACTTTTTTTATCAATGTCAAAAAGTGCCGTATCTTCAAAAGGATCAAAATCAATATCTGAAGTAAAAAGATTCTTAGGAATATCTATAAGCACAGGACCTTTCCTTCCACTCTGTGCTATCTTAAAAGCCTCTTTTATGGTCGGAGCTATCTCTCTGGTACTTCTTAAAAGATAATTATGTTTTGTAACTGAAAGAGCTATACCTGTAATATCAATTTCCTGAAATGAATCTTTGCCAAGCATAGATGTCATAACCTGCCCGCATATTATAACCATAGGTGTTGAATCCATATATGCGGTAGCAATTCCGGTAATCGCATTAGTAGCACCCGGACCTGAAGTAGTTATACATACTCCGGTTTTTCCAGTACTTCTTGCATATCCGTCAGCTGCATGCACAAGTCCCTGCTCATGTGATGTTCTTATATGGAAAAATTCATTTCTATAATCATATAAGGCATCATATAAAGGAATTACCGCCCCGCCGGGATAACCAAACAGCGTATCGACCCCTTCTCTTTTTAAACATTTTAATACTAATTCAGCTCCATTCATATATTAACCTAACTGCAAACTGCACCCCCGGCAGCAGATGATACAAGTTTAATATATTTTGACAAATACCCTGCTACCGGTTTTTTAATCGGCACAAAACTATCCTTTCTTTTTTGATATTCATTATTATTTATATCAACTTCAATAGTTGAATTTAAAAGATCAACCTTTATCCTGTCTCCGTTTCTGACAAGACCTATCATACCTCCTTCATAAGCCTCCGGTGATATATGCCCTATACAAAATCCTCGTGTCCCGCCTGAAAATCTTCCGTCAGTAAGCAGACATACATCCTTATCAAGTCCCATACCTGAAAGTGCGGATGTCGGAGTAAGCATTTCCCTCATACCGGGACCTCCCTTTGGGCCTTCATATCTTATTATCACCACATCTCCCGCTTTAACGCAGCCTGATAAAATAGCTTCTACCGCTTCATCCTCTCCGTCATAAACCTTTGCCTGACCGTCAAACCCTGTTATACTGTTATCAAGTGCAGACTTTTTAATAACCGCTCCTAACGGTGCCATATTTCCTTTTAAAACCTTAATTCCGCCATCTTTTGAATATGGCTTGTCAAAATCTCTTATAACCTTCTCATCAGTTTTTTCAACCAATGTATTACCTATCTCCGAGCCGTATATACACATTGCAGTTTTGTCTATCAGTCCCAATTTATCAAGTTCATTCATTACCGCTTTCACACCGCCGGCATTGTTTAAATCTTCCATATAATAATTACCGGCAGGGCTTAATTTACAAAGATTCGGTGTTTTTGAACTTATTTCATTTATCATGTCAAGATTTATATCTATTCCTGCTTCATGAGCTATGGCAGTAAGATGTAAAACGGTATTTGTTGAGCATCCTAATGCCATATCTACTGCAAGTGCATTATTAAATGCCTTTTTATCCATTATGTCCCTAGGTTTTATACCTTTTTCTAAAAGCCTCATCACCGTCATGCCTGCGTGTTTTGCCAACCTTTTTCTGTCAGCATATACTGCAGGTATTGAAGCATTACCATTAAGTGCCATTCCAAGTGCTTCAGTCATACAATTCATAGAATTTGCAGTAAACATACCTGAACATGAACCACATGTAGGGCATGCGGACTCCTCAAGACAATGAAGCTGCTTATAGTCCATTGTTTTATTTGCAACCCTGCCTACCGCCTCAAATACAGTAGTAATATCAGCATTTTTATTGTCAAATTTTCCTGCGAGCATAGGACCGCCGCTTATGACTACTGTAGGTATATTAATCCTTGCGGCAGCCATAAGCATACCCGGAACTGCCTTATCACAGCTTGGTATAAGTACAAGTGCATCAAGCGAATGTGCTTTTGTCATTATTTCAATGCTATCGCATATAACTTCCCGACTTACAAGCGAATATTTCATACCCTCATGATTCATTGATATTCCATCACATACCGCTATTGCCGGAAATTCAAGCGGAGTTCCTCCCTCTGCAAGTATTCCCTTTTTTACCGCATCCGATATTTCTCTAAGACCTATATGCCCCGGCACTATTTCATTAAATGAATTTACTACACCTATAAAAGGTTTTGCTATCTCTTCATCAGTAAGTCCGGTAGCTTTAAGCAGTGCCCTGTGCGGTGCTTTTGTAAGACCTGTTTTTACAAGTTCACTTTTCATAATGTTTCCTCTTATTAATTAATTTTAAATCCGCCGTATCTTCTCAAGCTGTTCTGTCCAAATTCTATTAATTTACACTTACTGCAAACTTTGGTTATGTTATTTTTTATTTAAAAAACTCATCATACTTCTCAGTTCTTTTCCAACCTTTGTAATTTCATTATTTTTAGCTTCTTCACGGTATCTATTAAAATTAAGTCTGCCATTTTTATTTTCTGCAATCCATTCCTTCGCAAACTTTCCGCTCTGTATATCCGCAAGTACATCTCTCATCGACTGCTTTACATGCTCGTCTATTATTCTGCCTCCTGATACATAATCACCATATTCAGCAGTATCACTTATGCTGTATCTCATACCTTCAAAGCCTCCAGAATAAAGCAGATCAACTACAAGTTTCATCTCATGAAGACACTCAAAATAAGCAACCTCCTTTTGATAGCCTGCTGCTACAAGAGTTTCAAAACCGGCTTTCATAAGTGCATTTACTCCACCGCATAAAACTGCCTGTTCACCGAATAAATCGGTTTCAGTCTCTTCTTTAAATGTGGTTTCAAGAATTCCCGCCCTTGTAGCACCTATTCCTTTTGCATATTCAAGCACAACTTTGTCTGCAGATTTTGTATAATTATTGTATACCGCAAATACTGCAGGCACGCCGCTTCCCTCCTTAAATACATCTCTTACAAGATGACCGGGACCTTTTGGTGCTACCATAATTACATCAATATATTCAGGTGGGGTTATCTGTCCGAAATGTATATTAAAACCATGTGCAAATACAAGTGTCTGACCTTTTTTAAGATTTTTTTCAATTTCACTGTCGTATACCGCTTTTTGTTTTTCATCAGGAAGCAACATCACAAGCATATCACAATCTCTGACTGCCTGTGCTACGCCTTTAACTTCAAAACCGTCATTTTTTGCCCTCTCTGCAGACCTGCTACCCTCATAAAGAGCTATACATACATTGCAACCGCTGTCTCTGAGGTTTTGTGCATGTGCATGTCCTTGACTTCCGTAGCCTGCCACCGCAATTTTCATATTTTTTAAATTATTTAAATCAACATCCTTATCATAATACATTTTAGCCATTTTATTTATCCGCCTTCTTTTGTTTTAAATTTACTGTTTATGCAGTTTCTACTCTTACATTACTTACATCACATAATTTTGCTATATGGTTAAGCACTGTTTTTGATGAAGTTTCATTTTCCATAACTACAAGTACCATCTCATTGCAGTCAGTTGACATGCTGAGCGATTTTAATTTGAGTTCCCGTCTCCTTAAAGTCATAGCTATCCTTAAAAAAGAATCCATTCCCTGTGCTAAACTTGCGTAAAGTGTTGTTTTCATAGTTTTATCCTCCATTTTTAATAATATAAATTAACAAGAGATTTATAGATTTACAATCCAGATATGAAAGCAAACGACACTGAATGCATGCCATGTTTAATTATATAATCATATTTTTATAACAAAAAAAGCTTTCATCCCTATACGCCCACTTTACGCAGGCATATAAGGACGAAAGCTTCACAGCATCCGCGGTACCACCTTATTTGCGAATATAAATATCCGCCTCTTAATCGGATCGGATAGATTTTACTATCTTAATCTTACCCTTGTAACGTAGGGATACGACCTATACCTAAATCTTTTAAATATCAATCTCGGTATGGCAGCTTAGGAGTGATCATTTCCTACTTACATCTATACTTGCTCTCATCGTCCAAGTTTGCTGTAATAGACTTATTAAGCAGCTTTGTCTCCGTCATTGCTTTTGAATCTCTCTTTTTTATGTGAGGTATTATAAGCACATAAAATATACTTGTCAAGTATTTTTTATTTTTTAACTTATATTTTTTAATATACTTTTATTTTATATGCGTTTGCTTTTAAAAATACTATTCATTTCTAAGTGCTGAAAGAGGGCTTAATTTCATGGCTCTTAATGATGGCAAAAGTCCTGCTACCATACCTACCATAATTGCAAAAACTACTGCCACCAACCCCATCCAGTTAGGGATTATAGAAATATTTCCATTTTGATGGGTAAGCGTATAGCCCACATTCGTGCTATTGAGTATAAATGCCACAAAATAACTCAGCCCTACACCAACAACACCGCCTATAAATCCTATAAGCGCCGATTCAATTAAAAACATATCTCTTATCTTTGCCATATCACAGCCAAGCACCTTCATAATACCTATCTCCTTTGTTCTTTCGTATATTGACATCATCATTGTATTTGCTATACCTATTGCAGCGACAAAAAGTGATACCCCTCCTATCATACCAAGTGCAGTCTGTATAAGATTTGACTGCTTCTGCTGCTGTTTTATTATCTCAAGTATGGAATCGGTCTGAAACCCCATCTTTTTTATAGTATTCTGTATTTCCTCGACATGCGACTGATCATCAGCCATTACCAGAGCTCTTGAATATACAAAAGTCTTATAAGGTTTCCCGTTTTTTGTTTCAGGCTGTCCCGGAACCACTTTATTTTTCATATATTTTCTAAGTTGTGCCTTAAGTATATCTATATCAGCATATGCCCCATAACTTGAAAACGGACTGTAACCGCTTTCATCAGCTTCTATAATACCCGAAGTTTTTACAATATATTTTTTAGGCGGAAGAACTACCTTAGACTCAAGGGGATCACCGCTGCCTTGTGAGGGTAAAGCCGCATCTGAAGGCTGCTGAGATGAATAATAAGCTCCTGTATCATATATTACAAACATGGTTTTATTCATAAAATCTATATCCGGAGCATTGCCGTAAGTAGCATATTGGCTTACTTTAGGATTATAAAAATTAAGATTAAGTTCTCCTCCTGCAAGAAGCTCAAGTTCTGAAGAACCCTTTTGCGGGATTGTCCCCTGGCTAAGAGGCATTTTTTCGAGAAATGCCCGGGTTACGCCTATGATTTGGGCATCCGACACATATACACCCTGCTTTAATATAACTGACACTTCAAAATACGGAGTAGCCACATCAACATTTTTTATTGCTGCCATCTTCGCAATATCTTTATCATTTATAAATTTTTCAAGTGAAGAACTGTCGCTGGCTCCATAATCAGCCTGAGAATGTACTTCTATCATCTTTGTAATAACTGAACTTTTTTGAAGATCCAAGTTAAGGTTTTTCATACCAATACCGATAGATACCATAGTAACAACTGAAGCAGTACCTATAAGCACACCGAATATAGTAAGCAGTGTCCTTACTTTACGCCTAAAAAGATTTCCAATACTCATACCGAGTAAATCAGAAAATTTCATAAATTTAAAACCTAATTAAACCTTTCGCTGAATCAAGTACAGAATTTAAATCTGCCCCTGTAAATTAAATCTCAATATCGTCATCCGCCTTATCTTCAGCAGCTTCCTTTTTCTTTTTTATAATCTTAACTGCAATTGCAGCTGCTGCCGATATAACAGCTATTACAATCACTCCCATTATAAATCTCTTATCTTTGTACCATGGAGTTTTTACCTCCATATCTTTATCAAAATCCATATCCATATCATTGGCAAATGAATTAGGATCCTCTTCAAGCACCGTAAGGTCAACCTCTCTGTTTACCGAGCTTGTAACACCATTTTCATCTTCATAAGTAATTGTAATATTTATATTGCTGTTTTCATCATTAGTAACCGCCTGTGCTGAAAGCATAAGATCCACATTTCCGCTCTCTCCGGGTTTTATATTGCCAACATACTGATCAACCGCTTTAATTGAGTCAGCTTCACATTTTACAAATACATTATAAAGCGGCACTTTACCTGTATTGCTTATCTGAAAAGACAGATTGCTTTCACCATCAACTCCTATGGACGAGGGATTTACCGTTATAGTACCCGTGGTAAGCTTTGCCATCTGTTTTACAGCAACATCTAATGCTACACTTTCCTCGGCATTTTTAAATTCAGGTGAATCAAACTTTTCTTTTATAGTTACACCGTAAGACCTTTGGTCGATTGTAGGCTTTGATTTAAGTTTTACACTTATCTCTGCAGTTGCATTTGGTGCAAGTGAATTTACAACTACTGAATTTGAACCCTCAGCGGTTGTAAATACTGTGCTTTCAGAAACTTTCTCAGATTCAAATGAAAAAAGTATATTACTTGCCGCTACTGTCTGAGATGCATTTTTCATAACCACTATAAGCTCAAACTCTTCCCCTGCAAATATTTCTTCAGGCACAGTGCGGTAGCTGTCAACAACAATCCTTGCTTTTACTCTGTCATTTGCATTAAAATCCTTTTCGGGCTTTCCGGTTGTTTCCGAAGTTTCAGCAGCCTTGCTTACAACATGCACATAAAATTGTGTTTCAGCCTTTTTAAGTTCACCCTCAGAGCTTTCCCTATAGGTGATCTGCATTTTAATAGGATAATATCCCGTATATGAATCTTTTCTTATCTTGAAGCTGTAATCCAAACTTACAGCTTCATCCTTTGCAATCTTTGCGAAGCTTTTATCATAATTGGCTTCATCTATCTCAAACGGAAATACTTTGTCATCCCTGTCAACTATAAGACTTGCAGTTACATCCTGTGCAGTTACTTTACCCTTGTTTTTTAAATTGAGACTAAAATTCATAGTTTCAGGATAGGCCCCTCTAGGTGAAGCCTGATCTTCTCCTATTGAAAAAACTACGTCCTTTACTTCATCTGTTTCAGTTTCCTTATCCGTTGATTTTTTTACCCAGACATTTACATATTCCTGAGGACCATGCGAACCTCCTTCTTTTGAATCAGCCACATACACCTGTACACCATAATACCCCTCCGGAATATCCCGCCTTACTCTTGCTGAAATACTGACTGTTTTTGACTGCCCCTTTTTCATCCTTCCGATACTTTTCCTTACATTGGTTTCAGAGCTTACCTCAAAAGGATATGCATATTTGACCGGTTCAGAACCGCTTTCATCTGTATTGTTTATCTGATCATCATAGGCTATGCCCACCCAGGCATTTGTATAATCCTGATCAGCAGTAAATTTAAATGTTACATTCATTATCTGCCCCGTTTTTCCTGTCGGTATCTTCGACTGGGTAAAGTAAGCATTTCCCTCAGTATTAACAAGCTCTGCATGTACATTTGACAAAATTCCAATTACAAAAAGGAACACTATCATAAATGTACTTAAGGCTCTTCTAAGAGTCTTCATATCAATTCCGTATGATATATCGCATATATCATACTCTCCTTCCTTTGTATTTATGAATTATAATATATCATAATTATCTCAAAACCCAATTAAAACTTAATCACTGATTTTTCCGTCAACTATCCTTATCCTTCGGTCTGCAAAATCAGCTATATGATTATCATGTGTTACCATAATAAGTGTTTTTCCTGCCTTGCTTACTACATCTTTCATGAGCTCAAGCACTTCCCCGGTAGTTTTTGTATCAAGGTTTCCGGTAGGTTCATCAGCAAATATTATTTTAGGATTCATAGCAAGTGCTCTTGCTATACCTACCCTCTGCTGCTGGCCTCCACTCATTGCATTGCCTTTTTGATTAGCCTGTTTTTTTAATCCTACAAGCTCAAGATATTTATTTGCGACAGCCAGTCTTTTTTTAACCGGTACTCCTCTGAACATAAGCGGCATAGCCACATTTTCAACCGCACTCATGGTCTGTAGCAGGTTGTATGACTGAAATATAAATCCCACATTTTCACGCCTAAATGCTACAAGCTGGTTCTCATTAAGCTTTTCTATATGTTTGCCTGCTATTACTATCTCACCCTTTGAGGGCTTTTCAAGACCTGCAAGCATATTTAAAAGTGTTGATTTACCTGAACCTGACGGACCTACTATAGCACAGAATTCTCCTTTTTTTATATCAAAATCAAGTCCGTCAAGTGCATGAACGTACTGTGTACCGACCTTATAGTATTTATAAAGACCGCTGACTTTTATAACTATATTTTTTTTATAAACTGTATCTTCAGCATTATCCTGTTTTCCCATCAGCCTTCCTTTAGTTATACATTATTTAAATATATGAGCTGTAAATACTATATCTTAAAAATATTAAATACAGCTGATATGAGAGCTATTATAGCATATAGAAAGCTATGAATACCATTAATATATTATTTCTTTTTTATTAACGCAAATGTTTATTAATGCACATATTAACATGTATACATTTAAAAATAGTGCTATCACCTTGATAAAAGAGTTATACTTTGCTTTAAAGTAATTAAACACTGATTGACTCAGTGTTTAATTTAAGTAGCTTGCATATATAATAAAATCACATAGGCAGCAAAATATATGTAATTTTCACATAGGAAATGTTTAATCATTTTTTCCTAAATATTCTTTAAAAGCACCCTTTTATCACCATTAAGTTTTGTAATTCTTTTCTTATCAGTATACTCAAGAAATTGAAGTGCAAATTTTCTTGAAGTAGAAAAAAGATCCCTAAATTCCGCAAGTGTAAATTCCTTTCTGTCTTTCATAAAATCTACCAGGGTATTTAATGCATCATTATATGCCTGTGCATTTATATAAACTGCCGGATTTAATTTAATAAGTTCATTATTTTTAAGCAGATCCGCAATTACTTCTTTTGCCGCATTTTTATCTTTAAACTCATCAATTACACTTACAGTTAACGGAGCTTCAATCCCTGCCTTTATATATATGTCCTTTATTTCACCAAGCATTACATTCATCTCAGCAGAATATTCTGCAAGAAAATCCCTGTCGGCGACAAATGAAGCATTTATTTTTACAACCATACGCTTTACAAGTTCTTCAAGCAGCACTAAAGATTTTCTGCTGTCTTTAAGTCTAAACTGTTCGCTGAGTTTTGATTTAAACTCTTCCTTTCCCATACCCTCTTTTATAGGATTTTCTTTATGGAAATTTTTAAGAAGTTCCTGCGAAAAATCCGTGATTGTTTTCCAATAAGCAAGATGTATAAATGTATCATCTGAAAGAACTATAATTTTCTTTTTAGTTTTAAGAGTGTCAATTATATTTAAAATTTCAGCTGATGTCATTCCCATCAGTCCTGCCAATCTATGTCTGTCAGGAAATCTATGACTTTCTTCAGCTATCTTAAGTTCACATGTATCAAAATCACTTCCTAGCTCTTTTATCTTCATATTTTCAAGGACCGCTTCATCCTTTTTTTTATGCTTTAAAGGTGCTATGTCAAGTACAACTCCACCTCCAAAGGTCTCTACAGGTGAAAGGAATCTTATTATAAAGCGATCATTTCTCTTAAGCACTACATCATCATCAAACCTAAGCTGAGCATAATCGCCTTCTCCGGGTCTTAAAAAATCTTTTGACAAAAGAATCACTTTTGCCATAACTTGTGCCGAGCCATAATTTAAATGTATTCTGTCTCCGCTCCTAAGTTCTCTTGTACTTGTTTTAAATGTATTAACCTTTACATCAATTAATTTTGTTTTAATTATTGAACCTGGATAAGCAAGTATATCTCCCCTGCTTAATTCCTCTTTTTTAACATTTAATAAATTAAGTGCTGTACGCTGTCCTGCAAATGCCTGTTCTTCCTTTTGTCCATGAGACTGTATACCTCTTATCTTAATCTCCCTGCCGGCAGGATACAAAACTACATCATCACCTGTTTTAACACTTCCTTCCTGAAGTGTTCCTGTAACCACAGTCCCGAAGCCTTCCATAGTAAATACTCTGTCAACATATAATCTGAAAAGTTCCGCTTCTTCTCTACGCCCTGCCAAATCCGCAACCATGCTTATAATCATATCCTTTAATTTTGATATGTTTTTGCCTGTATATGATGATACTCTTATCATAGGTGCATTTTCTAAAAAACTGTCCTTTACAAGTCCGATTACATCTTCTTCTACTGCATCAGCCCAATCAGTATCTACCGCATCTTCCTTTGTAAGTACGACTATTCCCTGTTTTATATGGAGCATTTTAAGTATCTCGAAATGTTCCACAGTCTGAGGCATAACACCTTCCTCAAGTGAAATTACAAGCAGTACTAAATCTATACCGCCTATACCTGCCAACATATTTTTAACAAATTTTTCATGCCCCGGAACATCAATTATCCCTATATGAAGCCCTGCATCATTTGGAAGGTTTGCAAAACCGAGATCAATTGTGATTCCTCTCTTTTTTTCTTCCCTAAGTCTATCGGTATCAAAGCCTGACAATGCTTTTATAAGGCAGGTTTTGCCATGATCGACATGCCCGGCGGTTCCTATTATAATATTATGCATTTTCTTCTCCTTCTTGGGCAGATTTAACTGCCTGTGCCGCAAGCAGGAATTCATCATCACTTAATGTTCTTACATTAACAAGCACCCTGTCATGATTGATTCTGACTATAAGTGGTGTTTCCGCCTTTCTAAGCCTTCTTTCAAGCTTTTGGGCAGACAATCCTCCTCCTGTTATGCTGACACCATAACCCTTAAGGTCATCTGTAGGAGCACTTCCGCCCCCGACCTGATCTATACATTCCTCTATCTCATAATTAAAACCGGGGCAATACTCTTCAAATATTTCTTTAAGCTTCCCGGCTCTTAATTTAAGACTCTGTACGCTTTCACATATCATTCTAAGTGTAGGTATATCTTTTATAGCATTATTGCCGTCAATATATGAGCCAAATGTAGCTTCAAGTGCTGCAAGTGTTAATTTATCAACTCTAAACGCCCTTGCAAGAGGATGTTTTTTAATTATGTCAATATATTTCTTCTTACCTATTATAACTCCTGCCTGAGGACCTCCAAGCAGTTTATCTCCTGAAAATAAAACTATATCAGCCCCCGCCTTCAATGCTTCCGATACCGTAGGTTCATGAAGCCCATATCGGCTTAAATCACTTATAAGCCCATTACCCATATCGTATACCACAGGTACTGAATATTTTTTACCAAGCTCTACCATCTCATTAAGGCTTACATCTTCAGTAAAACCTACTATTCTATAATTTGATGTATGAACTTTTAAAAATATAGCCGTTTTTTCAGGATCATAAGCGGCTATATAATCGCTTGTCCTCGTCTTGTTTGTAGCACCAACCTCTTTTAATATCGCACCTGACTCACTCATGACGTCAGGGATTCTAAAAGCTCCTCCTACTTCTACAAGTTCTCCTCTTGATATAACAACTTCTTTTCCCCTTGCAAGTGCCGCAAGAACTATCATGGTCGCTGCTGCATTATTATTTACGGCAATAGCCGCCTGTGCACCTGTAACTTTCTTTATAATACCTGAAATTATATCATGCCTGCTGCCTCTTTCTCCAAGTTTTAAATCATACTCAAGCGTGCTATATGAATCGGCTATCTCACATATAGCATTATATGCCTGTCTGCTGAGCCTTGATCTTCCAAGATTCGTATGAAGTACTACTCCCGTAGCATTAAGTACACGCCTTAAATTCATCCTCGCTCTTTCTTTAAGAATTTTTGACAGCTTATCAAAAACCTCCTCATTATTCACCTGACAGGTTCTTTCACCCGAAAGTATTTCCTGCCTGAAGGTATCTATAACTTCTCTTACACTTTCTACAATAATATCCCTTGGTGTAGATGCAAATAAAAAAAGGCGCTCATCAAGCAGCACCTCATCTACTTTGGGAAGTCCACGCAATAACTCATGTCTTTCTTCCATATTTTCTCCTTTAGCTGCTGAATTTTGTTAAACGGAGGTGGTAGGAATCGAACCCACCCGTGAGGCTCCTAACCCCACACAACAGTTTTGAAGACTGCGGGGCGCACCAGCTACCCAACTCCCACCAAAACTTTATGCCCTGTTAAAGGACATTAAAAAAGTCCAACATGTATACATGTTCAAACCGCTACTATATATTAATATTAAATGGTGTTTTTTTCAAGTATTATTTATATTTTATTAAGCTAAGAAGTATGTTTTACTTGTTATTTATTTTTGTTTAAAGGAAATATACACTACAAAAGGCTAAGGTAAATAATTAAAATATATAACATATAAAACTTGTATATATTTTAATTATTCACTTTCTAAAATATAACAGGACGAAGCTAAGTCGCAAAACTTGCTTAATATTCTTTCCAAACTTAACTCCGTCCTGACTACATAACTATTATTTTATACTTAATACTTTTAAATCAAATCCTAATTCTACTCAATATATCCGGCTTTTCTGAGTATATCCATAGACTGTTCAAGCCTTGCCGGTGCAATCTGAATGATAGGACCTGTACATCCCATACCGCTTTCAGCATACACACCTGCTTTCCAAAGTGTCTTTACAGCATCTTCAAGATCCATAACTTCAATGCCTGCTATAGCTTCAGTACATACCTCTTTTGGTGGTGCTACAACCTCAGCTTCTGCCTCGACATCAGCCTTTTTAGCCGAAGAAATCTCAGAAAGAAGTGCATCAAGCCCTGCCTTATGTGCTGCAGCATATTCTGCCTTTGCAATCGCTTTCCAGTCATTTGCAATAAGATTTGCCGCATATTCAACCGCACCTGCTACAACGGGTGCACCTGAAGCTCTTGAAACTATCATTATAAGCTTATCATACCCTTCACCTATACCGGGACCATAGCCATATCCAACTGACTCATACTGTCCGCCTGTTGTGTAGGATGAGAAAAGTTTCATCATAAGATTTCCGGTAAGAGCATCCATAACCATTACATCACAGCTACCCATAAGAAGATCGTTTCCTCTCATCTCAACACCGCCGTCAGCTCTTGCAGAATCAGCAAATTCTATATCATAACCGTTGTCCTTAAGTGTCCTTAGAATCTTAGCACATGCCCTTGCTCCATCAATATTTGCAATGCCTACAGTGGGTCTTTCAACACCATCAGCTTTTGCAGCTATAATTCCTGCAATAGCATTTTTTACAAGTGCGGCTACCCTATCAGTATCTGATGTTCCGGTAGTGTTTGCTATATACATAGGTTTTCCCTTTGCCGGAGTTATAACCTTTCCAACTGTAGAAACACCTATCGGGAAAGGATAATGCATAGTAACTGCCGCCTGTGCTTCTCCGCTTTCAAGGAGTTTTTCCATCTGTGAATGCGCATCTGCACCATCACAAAGAACAGTATCTATACCCTTTGAAGCTGCAATCTTAAGCGCAAGCCTTGCCTCTTGACTTCCATGCTCACTTCCCTCAAGTGCATAAGCGACATTTATGCCTTTAGTTGAAGTACCTTTTGCTTTAAATACAGTTTCATTACTTGATTCAATATCATGCTCAACACTGCCTGAACCTTCATTTGCCTCAACTATAAATGAAACTCCGTCAAAGAGGTTAGTAAGTCGCCCAAGGAAGAGTGAACCTTTTCCTACAATCATTGCCCTCTTTGTCTTTTTATCAAGACATTCTTTAATGAGATGTCCAAGATACGGCACTCCAGAAGGTATATGCCCCTGTGTAGGCGCCCAGCCTGTCATACCATGTTTTTTTACAAAATCGGCAATCTGGCTGCGCTCAATTTCCTTTTTCATAACTGCAAGTGCGGCGATCATCTTATAGTTTGCCTCAGGAACATCTCCGGCACCTGCCGGCTTTGTAATATCCGGATTCTGAAGCTCAGGTGCATATTTATCAATATCAGTAAATTTAAGCCCCGCTCTTGTAAGGGGTTCACCTACAAGTGCAGTAATAACCATCTGAGGTGCAGAACCTGTTCCTATCTTATGTGAACCAACTATATCAGTACGTATAACCGGATGTATGCCGTCATTTTCAGATACAAGTATCGCAAATGAAGCAACACAATCCTCAAGTACAGGCAGACCTTTTTTAACATGATCTTTTCCGTTCATTCCAAGCTTTGCAGTACATCCTCCGCCTGAAACAACAACATTTTTAAATGTGCCTGAATGTACAAGCGAAGCGGCATGTATCATGGCATGTGCCGGACCTGCACAAAATCCCCTTATATCAGAACCGGTTGCATTTGTATATCCTGCGGTTTCTGCAGATGCCTTTGCAAAATTGCCGCCTCCTCTCTGGTTCATATCACCGCATGCTTCCTCACAGCAGTCAATAACATAATCTATGTCCTCAGGTTTTATATTATTCTTTTTTACCAATTCAATAAGCGCTATGACATTTGAAGCTTTGGCAACCAGATTTTCAAGCATAACATGTGCAGAAAGGTTTACATCAACATCATGTGCTCTTTTTATAACACCCACAAGTTCTGTAAGATTAATATACAGTCCTTCCGCATGCTCTTCATTTACAAGCCTTTCAAGTTCTTCTCTGGATGCCGTACTTTTATCCGCTATAAGTTTTTCAAGCTGTGCTTCTGTAAAAAACTTACGTTTTTCAAGCTTTTCCTTCACTCTTTTTGCAAATTCAGGTTCAAAAAGTACAAGTTCAAATACATCACTTATATGCATTGTACCGTAAAATTCTTCTTCATCTACTATACTTCCAAATGCGCCATCAGATTTAGCATTTTCCCATTTCTTATCATAAAATGGAAAAGGCGTATTTCCAAGGTCATCATATGTAGCATTACCTATATAGACCTGATTAGGTATATATGAAACCACCTCTTCATATGTTCTGTAATGTTTAGGCAGTTCACGCAAATATTCCGAATCCGGATTTACAACCTTTTCAGTTGTCTGTGTAGTTCCGCTGTGCATTATCATATCGGGAGTAAAAGCAAGTACATAGCTGCTTCCCTTTATAACAGGAAAGTTGTTCATAAATAATTACCTCCAGTAATTTATATATTTAATAAAGCCATAATTAAAACATTTAAAAATACGGCATTTTATAAAAGGCTGACGACAATACAATCGTCCGCTGTTTTTATACAGAAGTGATTTTAAAACAAAAAGGCTGCCACGACAGAAAACTATCGAAACAGCCTTTTTGAATATTTTCGAGGGAAAGGCTTATCCGAGATATTTACAATACTCTTTGCGGATATTTTCCATCTCTTCATGGATAGAATCAACATCCATAACCATCTCCATCATACCAACCTGTTCTTCGTAGACAGATGGATCTACCTCAGATTTTACTTCGTCCTCACAAATATGATAAACCGTCAGTCCCAACTGGACTCCTGTTAACGGACCTGCAAAAGTGGGATCACCTGCGGTAACTGTTTCTGCCGCAAGACCTGAAGCCTCTGCTTCAGCAGCACCGAGAAGTATCACTACATTCTCAGCACCATGTTCCTCACTAATATTCAAAACTCTCTTTTGATTTTCCAGATCCATAGCACCAGCGGACGTTCAGACAAAGCACTCTGTTGAGGAGTAAGCTATATTAGCCCCGGCTGTCTTGGCACACTCTTCTATGGCTGGACCAGGTACGCCGTCTCTGTCTCCTATAACAACGACATACTTATCTTTTAAAATAGCCATTGAGATTTCCTCCTGTAAAAAATTATTATTTATACTCAAACTGCTTATGCAGTATGGTAACAAAGTTAATTACCGGTATTACCGGTTTAAGCATATATATTATTAAATCCTGTGCAAATAAAACACCTGTATACTCTTCAAATTTAAAACCAAAGCCCACCAAAATCTAGGCGTACTTCTTAATCATTTCTTCACATGCCTCAGGAGTCGCATCATCCTTAACCTTTGAATCAACCATTACACCATCTTTATAGATTGCTATCACAGGAAGTCCAAGCACTTTCTGTGCAATTGCAAGCCTCCTTGCCTTTGTTGTATTAAGTGATGTGAATTTGATGTTCTTTCCATATTTATCTTCAAAACCATGTATATGCGGCATAAGTGCCTGACAAGGAACACAACCGTCTCCAAAAAAATCTACCAGAACATATCCTTCCGCTTTAAGTACTTCTGCTTCAAAGTTTTCTTTTGTTACTTCTAACACTTTTAATTCCTCCTTTTAAAATTGAATATACAAAATTGACTGTTTACTATCGAATATTTTTATAATGTAATTGTTCGTTAATTTTGTAACTAGGCATGGGTGTGCATAAACTTCCGCTTATACCCCAAGT
>ERZ773043.438-NODE-438-length-24517-cov-11.347478_pt1 | contig 24517 bp, 18 predicted proteins | sample MGYA00580636_ERZ773043 | MGnify/ENA primary metagenome ERZ773043 (study PRJEB29015, sample SAMEA2737992) | human oral metagenome | biome: human oral; feature: human-associated habitat; material: dental | place: China | collected 2065 ...
CGTTGTCGGCCTTGACGATCTTGTAGGGCATCAGGCCGATGTCCTTCTGGACGGCGTCTTCGCTGAACTTGCGGCCGATCAGGCGCTTGATGGCGAACAGCGTGTTGGCCGGATTGGTGACGGCCTGACGCTTGGCCGGTGCACCGACCAGGATCTCGCCGTCATCCATGTAGGCGACGATGGACGGCGTGGTGCGCGTACCCTCGGCGTTCTCGATGACCTTCGGGGTGTTGCCTTCCATGACCGACACGCACGAGTTGGTGGTGCCCAGGTCGATACCAATGATTTTTCCCATGTTTTTCCTCTTGTATGCCGGGGAGCCGGCCGGTTTGCAGGGCCTCGTCCGCCCCGATGCAGGGGGCCGGAGGGGCCTGCCGGCGCGGCTCCCGCGAAATCTGGTTCAAAGATGTTTCAGCAATTGGGGATGGCCCGATGGCTTTCAAGGGGGGCAGGAACAAAAATTTGTCGTCCCGCCCATGGCTGTCCCGGGGCGCCACGCGCCAGCGGCGCAGGGCGGACCGGCGAACGTCACCGGCCTCACGGCACATCGGCCACGAACCGCACACACCGCGACCGCCCTCCGGCGCACATCCCCCGGGGAGCCTCTGCCAAAGTCCTGCAGCGCTTTGGCGCCCTGGCACATCAGCCCTGGCTGACCACCACCATGGCCGGGCGCAGCACCCGGTCGTTGATGAGGTAGCCCTTCTGCAGCACGGCCGCCACGTGATTGGCCGCCACGCCCGGCGTGGGCTGCATGGAGATGGCCTGCTGGGTGTTGGGGTCGAAGCGCTGGCCGACCGGGTCCACCACCTGCACCTTGTTGCGCTCCAGCGCCTGCAGCAGCTGGCGCAGCGTGGCCTCGGCCCCCTCGCGGATGCTCTCGACCGACGGAGACTCGACCTTCAGCGCCATTTCGAGGCTGTCACAGACCGGCAGCAGCGATTCGGCAAAGCCCTCGATGGCAAACTTGCGTGCCTTGTCCAGCTCTTCCTTGCCGCGGCGACGGACGTTTTCCGTTTCGGCACTGGCACGTACGAACTGCTCCTGGTTGTGGGCGGCCTGCTTCTGCGCGGCCTCCAGCTCGGCCTTCAGCGCTTCGATTTCGGCCTGCAGGGCTTCGACGGCACCGGCATCGGAACCGGCTGCAGATTCGGGCGGTGCGGCATGCATGGCCTCTTCGGGACCGGGCTGTTCCCAGCCGGTCTGGGACTGGGTGTGGAGGCCCTGGGCCGCGGGTGCGCCGGCATCCGGCGCCTGGGTGGCCTGCTGCCCGGGCTGGGTCTGCCACTGCGGATTGGCCTCGGGACCGAAGCGGGTCTGGCCCTGTGCGTGTCCGGACCGTGTGTAACCGTGCTGATCGTCGTTGGCGAACATGGGCTGCTCACCGGTACCCTGTCCCTGCTCCGGGTAGCCGGAATGATGCGAGAAACCGCCCTTCCTGGAATGATTCATGTCCTGGAGTACCCCTTGTCGTATGTGAATCTGGCTGAATCGCTGTGTTGACCCTCATATGGGAACGACACAAGGATTCACAAGCCGGATTTGACCACATCCCCGCCATGCCGGCACCTCATCCCTTATGATCGGGGTTTCTGCACGGCCCCCGATCACGGCGGCGGGCCTTCCCCCTCATCGACAGGAGAAACACCATGGGTCTGATGTCCTTCATGAAAGAAGCCGGCGAGAAACTCTTTGGCGGCAGCAGTGCCCAGGCCGCCACCCCGGCCAGCAACCCCGAGGCTGCCAATCAGGCCGCTGCCGATGCCATTCTCACCTACATCCGCGCCCAGAACCTGAGCGCCGACAACCTGGCCGTGCAGTTCGACGGTGCCAGCAGCGCCGTGACCGTCTCGGGTCAGGCCGCCGACCAGGAAACGAAAGAGAAGATCCTGCTCTGCTGCGGCAACGTGGCCGGCGTGGACAAGGTCAATGACGAGCTGACCGTGGCCAGCAGCACCCCCGAGGCGAAGTTCTACACGGTGGTCAAGGGCGACACGCTGTCGAAGATCGCGAAGGACTTCTACGGCAACGCCAACCTGTACAACAGGATCTTCGAGGCCAACCGGCCGATGCTGTCGCACCCCGACAGGATCTACCCGGGCCAGACGCTGCGCATCCCGCCGCAGTAAGGTCTGCCATCGGCGGCTACCGCCGGCAGCGAGCGGCGCGCTCACTGCCGGGGGCATGTCAGCCCGACCACGATGCCCGCCTCTGTGCGGGCATCTGCTCAGAAGAACACCAGCTTCAGCGCAAAGGCCAGCAGGAAGGCGCCCATGATGCGCCCGAACCAGTAGCCATGGGCCAGAAAGCGCCGCCGGACGGGCTCGTGGGAAAACAGCACCGCCACGATGGCAAACCAGATCGAGGTGGCCACGCACATCCACAGACCGTAGAGCGTCTGGATTTCCAGCGGCGTCTGCGGGCTGACCAGGGTGGTGAACACGGCCAGGAAGAACATCGTGGCCTTCGGGTTGGTGGCGTTGGTGAAAAAGCCGGTCAGGAACGCCTGGCGGGTGGACTGGGTGTGGACAGACCGGCTGAACGGTTCTGACTGGGCGGACTGCTCTGACTGGGTGGGCTGCTCTGCCCGGGTGGACTGGGCGGACCAGACTGGCTGGGTGAATGGGGCAGGCTGGGTAGCCGGCGCAGGCGACTGGGCGGACCGGGTGGACGGAGCCTGCTGGTATGGCCTGTGTGAATATCCGGGCGATACCGGGCCGCCTGACGGATCGACAGCCTCATCGGCATCGAGCGGATCACCCGCCGGTGGCGCACTGCGCATGAAGTGAATGGCCAGCCAGGCCAGATAGGCCGCCCCCACCAGCTGGGCCGCCCGCATGGCGGCGGGCACGGTTCGCAACAGGGCCGCCAGGCCGATCAGGGTATAGACCACATGCACCAGCATGCCGAGGCCAAAGCCCACGGCGCTGATCAGGCCGGCCTGGCGGCCGTGCTGCACGGCCTGACGAACCGCCACGGCGAAGTCCGGCCCGGGCGACACCACCGCCAGCAGGTGCACGAGGGCTACGCTGAGAAACTCTGTCAGGTAAGGGCTGTTCATCGTCGACTGCTTCGGGTTGTCCGGGCCGGCCCGGCGTGCCAATGTCCCGTGACGCACGCCGCGAGGCCATGGGTCGCGAATTTCTACCGGCGACGAACCAGATCGACCTCGCGGGTTTTCCAGCCGGACAGCTCGCTGCCGACGATTTCGGCCAGCGCGTGGATCCACAGCGGCGCATCGTTGAGACAGTGAATATAGCGGAAGCGCCTGCCCCCCGCCCGCATGAAGGCGTTGTGCACCTCCATGTCGATCTCTTCCAGCGTTTCGATGCAGTCGGACAGGAAACCCGGGCAGACCACGTCGATGGTCTTCACGCCCTGCCCCGCCAGTTTCTCCACGGTGGGCTGGGTGTAGGGCTGAATCCACTCTTCCCGGCCAAAACGCGACTGGTAACTGACCAGCCATTCGTCCCGCGCCAGCCCCAGGGCAGCGGCGATGAGGGCGCCGCTCTCCTCGCACTGCTTCTGGTAGGGGTCCCCCTGGTCGACGCAGGACTGTGGCAGGCCATGGAAGCTGAAGATGAGCCGGTCGGGCCTGCCCCCGTCGGCCTGACGCCAGCGCTGGCGGATGCTGTCGGCAACGGCCTCGATGTAGCCCGGATCGTCGTGGAAGCTCTTCACGAAGCGCAGCGACGGGATGTCGCGCCAGGTGAGGAACTCGCGGGCGATCACGTCGAACACCGTGCCGCTGGTGGTGGCCGAATACTGGGGGTACATGGGCACGACCAGCACCTTGTCGAAGCCCCGGTCGCGCAGGTCGCGCAGGGCCTGGGCCATGCCGGGGTTGCCATAGCGCATGGCCCAGTGCACTTCCACCACCCGGCCACGGATCTTCAGCTCTTCGGACAGGGCCTGCGCAGTGAGCCGGGTGTTGACCAGCAGCGGCGAGCCGGCCTCCGTCCAGATGGCGGCGTATTTTTGGGCCGATTCCTTTGGACGCCGGGGCAGCACCAGGGTGTGCAGGATGGGCTGCCAGATCCAGGGCGAGGTTTCCACCACCCGCCGGTCGGACAGGAACTCGCGCAGGTAGCGCCGCACATCGGGCACCGAGGTGCTGTCGGGCGTGCCCAGCTGGACCAGCAGGATGGCGGCCTGGGGTTTGAATTCGACATTAGCCACCGTACGTCATCCATACCGAAATATTCATCAATGCATTCCTGACCAAACAGAAAAACAAAAGCGCTGAAACACAAGGGGGTCTCTGCAAAAAGCTGCGAGCACATTGGAGCCTGGGCTGGAATGGGCGAGCACTTCGGCCCCCTGGCCTGAAAGGGCGGAATCAATTCATCTCAAACCCGGACTTCAGGGAAATCTGCGTACCCAGATCCAGAAAATCGTCGTAGCACGCCTTGACGGCAGCCGCATGTGCACCGATGGCGCCATCTGAAGCTTTCAGGAAAAACATGGGCTTGTGCGCATCCATGGCCAGCGGCATCAGGGACCTGTAATTCCTGAGCAGGGCAAGCCTGTGAGGATCTGCATCCACCACGGGTACATCCCTTTGGTCGATGGATTCATCCAGAACAGCCGTTCGGTAGACCGAAGGAATACGGTTCAGCCAGCGCTGGTATGCCTTGACCGGCCGACTCTCGCGAACCCCGTGCTGCATGACCACATAACCAAGCGGCAGCATGTTTCCTTCCGGAACATCCAGATCTTCACCCGCCGGAAACTCACCCAGCCTTTTCTTCCAGTCCTTTCGCCAGCTGCGCAGCGTGGGACCCAGATTTCGGAGTCCCTGCAGGGAAAACAGGTCTGGTGCCAGCGGCAGAACGACCTGATCGGCCGCAATCAGGGCAGCCCGGTTGATGGCCCCCAGATTGGGGCCGACGTCGATCAGCGCAATATCTGCCTGAATCTGGTGCGTCGCCATCATGACGATCCGGTGAAATGCCGACATGACCCGAAAGGGAGCAACCACGCCAGACAGGCAATCTGGCCAGTTCTGGGAGAGCAAATCCTCAAAGCGGGACAACGCCAGGTTGCCGGGAACGAGCCCGATCCCCTGACCACCGACCATTTCGACATGAGGCTCCCGGATGTCCCCTGTTCTTTCCACCAGAGGCTTCAGGCTGTCGACAACCGTATTGCCCGGCTTGCCTTCCCACAGATCGATCAGCCTGTCGTCATCGATGAACATGGCTGTCAGGTTGGCCTGCGGATCGAGGTCGGCCACCAGTACCCGAAGGCCACGATCGGCGTACATCCACGCCAGATGGTACACAAGCGAAGTCTTTCCGACGCCACCCTTGTTGTTGAAAAACGCGATCGTCTTCATGTGCTTCTCCGACGCAGCGTCACCAGAAAGATCCTGTCATTGATTTCAAATGCCAGATCCGGGCTGCCGTTGCGCTTCATGGCATCGGTCGCACGGAGAATCCCATACCCAAACCGGTTGACATATCCAAGCGCCTTCATGCATTCGGCAACGACCGGGTTTCTGTAGCTGTTGACCCGTGTCAGGGTTTCTGCGGTGACTTCACCGTACAGACCTCCGGGGCTCTGGATTTCTATGCGATCCGAAAACCAGTAAAAGCGAATGGGGGAACTGGATTGATAATCACGGTGCATGATGGCATTGAGCAAAAGCTCCCGAACCGCCACCAGCGGGTAGTCGTGAACCTCCGTCTCCCTCAATGCGCCTGCAGACGAGAGCGAACTGGATATGCCTGCCCTGACACGGACATCGAGTTCCCGCAAAACGCTCAGCAGATCGCCGGAAATCTCGGCCTGATCGAGCGGGATGTCGACCAGACTGTCGCCGGGCATCCGCAGATACTGTACGTAGGCACCAGGAAGATAGTATCGGGGGTTCTTGCCAAACATCAGGATGCCAGCCACGGTAGGCATCCCCAGTCTGTTGTCGAGAAAGCGCAGGGATGCCAGCTGATCTGCCAGCGGCCGGTGATTGGCCTCGATGATCGCGGGATCGACCACTTCCTGCCGGTACGCTTCGAACAGTGGCAATGAAAGGTCGGACAGCGTGGCGTCCGGAACAGGCGTTGCATCATGACTGCGGGCGTTGGCGATGCGGCGCTCCATCAGCACGCGCTCTTCCTGCTCGCTGGCAATGGCCTTGCGCGGACCTACCCGCAGCCAGACCTGCCCCCGGTAACGGACGGGTGGAAGATCCGAGGGACGTACCTCGACCACAGCCACCTGCCCGGATTCGAAATCGAACCGGCTCACCGACAGTGCCGGCAGGGGAAGAATGTTTCCGTCTGAGCGTAACGCCCCCAGATTCTGCAGCAGCTGATCGCTGACCTTCGTTCCATTGAGCCTGCCGCGGTCATCCACGCCGATGATCAGGTAGCCTGGCTGGCGATGGCCCGGATAATCGTTGGCAAAGGCACACACGGCCTGGGAGAACTTGTCCGTCTTGTCGACCGATATCGTTCTCTCGACCCGATCGGATTCGAGATCGGCCAGCAAAGCCAGCAATGCTTCCTTGTCGAGCACGGCGCTCACTCCTCTGACATGACGAATCCGGTTACTGGCGCCGGTAAACTGCCAGTTCGACGCAGCAGCCCAACCCTTGGCCCCGTTCATGCGGGCGCCCATCCGGCCCCCCGATTGTAGAGCGTGTCCAGCCATGGCTTTTCCTGCTGTTGCAACACCACACGCCCTCATCCGGGTTCGCCTGGGCACCTTGGTCCCCTTTCACATCTCCCCCTGATCCAGCGCCGCCGACACCAACCGGGCGGTGATGTCCACCATCGGGATCATCCGCTGGTAGGCCATGCGGGTGGGGCCGATGACGCCCAGCGTGCCCACCACCTTGCCATCGGCCCGGTAGGGGGCGATGACGATGGACAGCTCTTCCATGGGCACCAGCTCGGACTCGCCGCCGATGTAGATCTGCACCCCATCGGCCCGGGCCGAGGCGTCCATCAGCTGCAGCAGGTCGGTGCGCTGCTCGAAGAGGCCAAAGAGCTGCTTCAGGCGGGCCATGTCGTCTGCAAAATCGGGAATGCCGACGAAGTTGCTGCTGCCGGCGATCACCATCTTGTCGGCATCATCGCGGGCTGCATCCAGACCGGCATCGACGGCACGCTGCATCAGCTGGCTGATGTCGCGGCGCAGTTCGGCCAGCTCCGTGCCCAGGCGGCGCCTGATCTCCTCGAAGCTCACGCCGGCATAATGGGCGTTGATGTAGTTGGCGGCCTCGTGCAGCACGGACGGGCTGTAGTCGCGATCGACCTGCAGCATGCGGTTGTGCACGGTACCGTCCGGCGAAACGAGAATGAGCAGCACGCGCCGGGCCGACAGGCGCAGGAATTCGATGTGCCGGAAACCACCGTCCCGCCGCTGTGTGGACACGACACCGGCAAAGGACGACAGCTGTGACAGCAGGCCGGCGGCCCGGGTGATAACCTGTCGCGGGTCTTCGGCCACCAGCGCATGCTGCATCTGGCTGCTCTCACCCGCATCCAGCGGCTGGACGGTGAGCAGGGAGTCGACGAACAGCCGGTAGCCGCGCGGCGTGGGCACCCGGCCGCTGGAAGTGTGGCGGTGGGCGATGAAGCCGTGCTCTTCCAGATCGGCCATCACGTTGCGGATGGTGGCCGGCGACAGATCGAGCCGCGAATACTGTGACAGCGTGCGCGACCCCACCGGCTGGCCATCGACGATGTAGTGCTCGATCAGGGATTTGAGAAGGATGCGGGCGCGTTCGTCCATGCAGGGCGTTTCACAGAGGCTGATCCAGGCAGGCCCGGTCCGGGCGGGACATCGGGTGCCCACGGGACGGGATACGGGTCACGGGTCCGATGGTACGACGGTACGACGGAGCACGGGCTGGCTCGTACTCTGGGCCAGGGCACCCGATGAACCGGCCCGGCTCTGCGATCATCCATCTGCCCTGACCAGGTTCACGACATGCACCGAGGGCATGAACCGGCGGACTCAGGTCAGACGACACGGGCCCGATGACACAGACCGGATGGCACAGGCCAGACGGCATAGGCCGGATGGCCGGAACGGTGTTCTGTATCATGCAATTATGCGGAATTATGGTTCAATCCGCCGCATGGCAGTCCCGTCAACAGCTGCAGGTCAGGTCCCTCGACCTCATGCCGGCAACGGGTGATGGACCAGAGACTGCAAGGCGGCCGGTATGTGCCATGCTCCCCTGCCAGCAACGGGCCTGCAGGTCCATGCCGGCCGTTCTTCACAGGTTCCCCGAACCATGAGCGCTTCCTTCAAGACCATCGCGCTGTTCAGCCGCCCGCAGACGGACGGGCTGGACGGTCGCATCCTCGACGAGATCGATGCCTGGCTCAGCCAGCGGGGCATCCAGGTGATCACCCAGACCAGCCGCAGCGTGCGCCTGATCCAGGCTGCCGGACACAGGGCGGATCTGGCGCTGGTGGTGGGCGGCGACGGCACGATGCTCGGCGTGGCCCGCACGCTGGCACCGCTGCATGTGCCGGTGGTGGGCATCAACCGCGGACGGCTGGGCTTCATCACCGACATTCCGCTGACGGACTGGCAAAGCGCGCTGACCGCCATTCTGGACGGACAGTATGCCATCGAGGAACGCACGCTGATCGAGGCACAGGCATGGCGGGGCGAGCGCCAGCTGTTCAATGCGCGGGCGCTGAACGATGTGGTGATCAGCCGCAGTTCACGCGCCGGCATGATCGAGATCGAGGTGAGCGTGGACGGCCTCTACATGTACAGCCCGCGCGCCGACGGCCTGATCGTGGCCACTCCCACCGGCTCGACGGCCTACGCACTGTCGGTGGGCGGGCCGCTGATGCACCCATCGCTGCGCGGCTTCGTGCTGGCGCCGGTGGCGCCGCAGTCGCTGTCGAACCGCCCCATCCTGCTGCCCGACAGCTGCACGGTGGAGCTGACCATCCACCACGGCCGCCATGCACGCCTCAATTGCGACATGCAGACCTTTTCCGAGCTGGAGGAAGGCGACCGGGTGACACTGCGCCGCTCACGGGATGCCAGCCGTTTCCTGCATCCGCCGGGCTACAGTTACTACGCCACGCTGCGTTCCAAGCTCAACTGGCACGAGATTCCGGGGCTGGAGCCGCGGCGGGGTTAATTTTTCAGACATCATCAGGACACACCGGCCGGCGCTGCATCAACGGGACGCGGGCGCCGGGGCCGCTCATCGGGAGCCTCCATCATGCTGCACTGGTTGCGACTCAGGGATTTCGTGATCGTCGAATCGGCCGAGATCGAATTCGGGCCGGGCTTCACCGTACTGACCGGCGAGACCGGCGCGGGCAAGTCGATCCTGCTGGATGCGATGGGCCTGGTGCTGGGCGGACGCGGCGATGCCACGCTGGTCCGCGAAGGGGCCGAGCGGGCCGACATCTCGGCACAGTTCGGCATCGACGACACGTTGACCGCCTGGCTGGCCGAACATGATCTGGCCGGCGATCCGGGTACCCTGCTGCTGCGGCGCATCGTCGAGAAGGACGGCCGTTCGCGGGCACAGATCAACGGCCACCCCAGCACGATTGCGCGGCTGCGCGAGCTGGGCGAGCAGCTGGTGGACATTCACGGCCAGCACGAGTCGCAGCATCTGCTGCGGCCGGGTGCACAGCGCGAGCTGCTCGACCGCATGGCCGGACAGGAACGGCAGCTGGCCGAGCTTGGGCAGCACTGGCAGCAGTGGCAGAAGGCGGCCAGGGCACTGGAAGCGGCCCGTCATGGCTCGCGCGAAGAGGCCATCCGGATCGAGCGGCTGCAGTGGGAGATCGATGAACTCTCGCAGCTGCGGCTGGCACCGGGCGAGTGGGAATCGCTGTCGGCCGAGCAGCAGCGGCTGTCGCACGCCCACGACCTGCTGGCCGGGGCCGACGCCCTGGTCAATGCGCTGGAGCGGGACGACGATGCCATCGGCAGCCGGCTGGGCAGCCTGCAGACACGGCTGCGCGGGCTGGCCGAGATCGATCCGGCGCTGAAGAATGCGGCCGAGCTGCTGGATTCGGCGCTGATCCAGATCGACGAGGCGGCCAGCGAGCTGGGGGCCTACGCCGAGCGGGTGGACATCGACCCCGAACACTTTGCCGAGGTGGAGCAGCGGGTGGCAGCGCTCTTCAACACGGCCCGCAAACTGCGCCTGCAGCCGCAGGATCTGGCCGGGCATCTGGAAGGGCTGCAGGCCGAACTGGCGCAGCTGGGTGCCGCGGTAGACATCGACAGGCTGGAAGCCAGCTGTGCGCAGGCCGAAGCCACGTATCGCAGGCTGGCAGAGAAAATCTCGGCCACCCGGAAAAAAACCGCCGTGAAACTGGCTGACGAGGTGACGGAGCAGATCGAACGGCTGGGCATGCCGGGTACGCGCCTGCTGATTGCCTGCACACCGACGCAGCCGGGACCATCCGGGGCGGATGCGGTGGAATTCCAGATTGCCGCGCACGAGGGGGCCACGCCGCGGCCGATTGCGAAGGTGGCTTCGGGCGGTGAGCTGTCCCGCATCGGCCTGGCCATTGCGGTGCTGGCAGCCCGGTCGGCACCGGTATCGATCCTGATCTTCGACGAGGCCGATACGGGCGTGGGCGGTGCCGTGGCGGCAGTGATCGGGGAGCTGATGCAGCGGCTGGCCACCGATTCACAGGTACTGTGCGTGACGCACCTGCCGCAGGTGGCCGCCCGCGCCGATCATCACCTGAAGGTGCTGAAGACACGCTCGGCCCATGCGGTCTCGAGCCGGGTGGACCGGCTGGACGCTGCCGCCCGCGAGGAGGAGATTGCCCGGATGCTGGGGGGCAAGAAAATCACCGGGACGACACGGGCGCATGCGGCGGAGCTGCTGGAGGCGAGCCGGCGGTAGAAGGCCAAGGGAACAGATGGCGCCAGGATGTTCTGCAGAGGCTGCTGCTCAGCCCTCCGATGCGTCCGGATCAGGCTGCCCAAGGCCCCGCATGCCCCGATCGGCATAGCCATTCCTGATGGCTGCATCCAGTTCATCATCCGTCAGTCTGACATGCGTCGCGTGTCTGAACACGCCGGCCAGTGACATCAGGTCTCCCTGATTCCGAGCGGCACGGGCTGGGCCAGAGCCACCGGGGCGTTCACCGCCTGCCTGCCCGTGGCCAGACTGATGCTCATCCGTTTGCTTCATGCAAAGGGCCACCACATGTCGTCACTGCACCTGCCACGATCCCCCCACCGCGGCCAGCAGCGTGATGTAGTTGTTCAGCCGGTTGGCCTGCAGCGACAGCAGCGTGTCCTGGGCGGAGAGGCTGGTGCTTTCGGCGGTGGAGAGTTCCAGATAGTTCACCAGCCCGCTCTGGTAGCGGTTGCGCACGACACGCTCGGACTCCTGCGCCAGCTCGACCAGACGCTGCTGGTCGGCTTCCTGGTTGCGCAGGGTCTGGAAGTTCAGCATCCCGTCTTCCACTTCCTGCAGCGCCTTGAGCACCGACTCGCGATAGGCAGCCACCTTCTCGTCGTAGGCGGCCTCCTGCTGCTGCAGGGTGCTGCTGCGGGTGCCGCCGTCGAACAGGGTACCCGCCAGCTGGGTACCGACCGACCAAGATCGCAGCGGCGAGGAGATCAGGTTGGCCACGGTCTCGGCACCCAGTGTCCCCGCAGCGGTGAAGGTCAGGTCCGGCAGCCAGGCACTGCGGGCAATGCCCAGTTCGGCATTGGCTGCCGCCACGGCCCGCTCGGTGGCGCGCACGTCGGGACGGCGGACCAGCAGGTCGATGGACAGGGTTTCGGGCAGGGCCGGCACGGACGGCAGCTGGACGGGCGGGGCTGTCTGGCCAGATGCCCTGTCAGGACCATCAGCACCCTCGGTACCTGGTTTCACTGTTTTCCCGGTACCTGATGCATCCGCGGTCTTTCTGAAGCCGGAGGCACTGGATGAGCCAGTACCGGGCATGCCTGATGTTTGCGGTGTCCCTGCACCCGACGCTTCCGGGCTTCCTGCACCGGATGCAGAGGGCATCGCCGCACCCGACGAACCGATCTGCCGCCCGAGCACGGAACCGGCAGCCGGCTTCAGCATCTCGGCCGTCAGCGCCGACGGAGGTATGCCCATCAGCACGGCCATGGCGTGGCGTTCGGTGTCACGGCTGCTGGCCAGTTCGTGGCGCTGGGTGAGCACGGTCTGCAGCCGGGTCTCGGCCTGTACCACATCGGCCCTGGCCACCAGGCCCGAGGCATGCTGGTTACGCACCAGCTTCAGCGAGCGCTCGGCCGTGGCGATGGAACGTTCCAGCAGCACCAGCCTGGCCTCGGCCAGGCGCATGCGCCAGTAGGACTGGATCAGGCTGACCTGGGCCTGCAGTTCGGCTGCCTTGCGGTCGGCCTCGGCGGCTTCGAGGGAAGCCCGGCTGCCCTCGACCTTGGCCGATACACGCCCCCACAGGTCCGGCGCCCAGCTGATGGAGGTACCGGCCTGCACGGTGTTGGCCACCCCCAGCCCGCCCGACATGCCGGACAGACCGGACATGCCACTGCTGCCCGTGGTGCTGGTCGTGGAGGTTCCGCTGCCCGACATGGCGCTGCTCATGCTGCTGCTGGCACTGCCGCTGGCCTTGGTGCCCTGGCGGGTGCCACCGGCATTGGCGGTGACCTGCGGCAGCCGCGAGGCGCCAGCACCGGCCAGCACGGCACGGGCCTGCCGGATGCGGGCCTCGGACTGGATCAGCGTCAGGCTGCCGGTCTGCTGGCGTTCCAGCAGATGGGTCAGCATCGGATCATCGAAGGCGGCACCGTTGAGCAGCGTCACGGTGGCCAGCGGTGCGGGGATCCGGCTGGCATCGGCGGAAGCCGGCTGGCCGGTACCCCGCTGCCCGGCTGCCCCCTGCCCGGTGTTGCTCTCGCCGTTGCGCCCGGAATCCGTACCCTGCGCGCCATCCTGAGCACTTGCTGCCTGACCCGCCCGACCGGATGGCGCTGCACCTCCCGGCTGGTCTCCCTTGCTGGATGACGCCGCCCCGGATACGGCCGCTCCTCCCTGCCGTGCAGTGGTCTGCCCGGCCGACGACACCAGGTGCCAGCCCGTGTTCTGCTCCAGCGGGGCATCCAGATCAGCCTTCGGCTGCTGATAGGGGGCGATCACATTGCAGCCGCTGAGAATCAGGGCGATGCTGGCGGCCAGCAGGGAACGGCGGAACAGAGGAATCATGACGGTCTGGAATGAGTCTGATCGGAAATGAATGCAAAAGACATCCGGCCCAGAAAACAAACGTCCGGATGTGAGTTTCGATGACGGAGGCGCCCCTGGAAAGGACCAGCCCCGGGAGGCGTGCCCGTCGGGGCATGCCCTTTGAACCGACACCCAATCGGCGTGCGGCCGGCGTTGCCCAGTCTGGCAAGGTGGCCGGTCTTTCCGGCGCATCGCCCCCTGTCAGCACGCGTTTTCAGGGGCCAGCGCAGGAACGCATGAGTTCATGACACGCGCCAGACGGGGGAAAACGGGTTCTGACACGCTCCCGGGTGGGCGAAACCATCACACATGCGGGCGCTTCAGTGTAAGCGCCCCGAAGCGTCTCCTGCCCCAACGATGTTGGTAGGTTACCCCCCTTTCGGACGGGAGCGGCACGGACAGGCGATCTGAAGCCTCCCCGGAAACGGACAGACAACAGGAAACCTCCCCGGAAACAGGCAGGCGACAGAAAACCTCCCATGGACATCAGGACGCCACCTCGTCGCGCTCCCCCTCGATGCCATTGGGCCGGCTGGCAAACCAGGTGGCAAGGATGGGGCCGGAGACGTTGTGCCAGAAGCTGAACACGGCGCTGGGCACGGCCACGATGGGCGAGGCGGCAAAGTGCAGGCCGGCCAGCGTGGCGCCCAGCCCCGAGTTCTGCATGCCCACTTCGATGGCGATGGCCTTGGCATCGTAGAACGGCAGCCTGAAGAGCCGGGCCGCCAGCAGGCCGCCCAGATAGCCCAGACCGTTGTGCAGTACCACCACACCGAAGATCAGCAGGCCGGAATCGATGATGCGATCCTTGCTGCCGCCCACCACGGCGGCCACGATCAGCACGATGGCGATGACCGAGACCAGCGGCATGCTCTCGGCCACATGATCGACGCGGTGCCCCAGCAGGGCCTTCAGAATCAGTCCGACGATGATCGGCAACAGCACCACCTGCAGCACCGAGATGAACATGGCCGAGGCATCGACCTGCAGCCACTGCGAGGCAAACAGCCAGAACACGAACGGGGTCAGCACCGGGGCGAGCAGCGTGGCCACGGTGGTGCAGGCCACCGACAGTGCGGTGTTGCCCCTGGCCAGATAGGTCATCACGTTGGACGCCGTGCCGCCCGGGCAGGCGCCCACCAGAATCACGCCCACGGCCAGATCGGGCGGCAGGCCGAACACCCTGCACAGCAGCCAGGCCAGCCCCGGCATGACCAGGAACTGGGCGCAGACGCCCACCAGCACGGCCTTCGGGTAGCGCAGTACGCCAGTGAAGTCCTTCACCGACAGGGTCAGGCCCATGCCCAGCATGACCAGCGCCAGCAGGTACGGAATCCAGGGGCCGAGGCTTTTGAAGGTTTCGGGAAACCAGAAGCCCAGCAGGCCAAACACCAGCACCCACAGGGCGAAGGTCTTGTTGGTGAAGCGGACGATTTTGAGCAGGGTATCCATGAAGGCAGATGTCGGCAGGAAGGAAGATGGGCCGGCAGGAAACCGCGAAAGGACCGGCCGTTGAGGGCATGATGACGGGTTGCTTCATCACAGGATGCAAACGTAACGCATTATGTCACGACCCTTTCGGTCCTCTTCCCGTGTGGCCCCGCCATGATCCTTCACCCTCGGGTTCCGGCACGTCCTGCAACCCTCCCTGGTCTGTCTCACCGTTTCACCTTCCCCAGTCATTCAGCATCCTCGCGGTTTCGGCTTCCTCACGACGCCCCATGTACCGGCCCACCGTCCAGCCCCTTCCTGCGCTGCAACCTTGCCAGCAGCAGGTACAGCGCCGGCGTGGTGTAGAGGGTGATCAGCTGGCTGACGGCCAGACCGCCGATGATGACCAGACCCATCGGCCGGCGCAGCTCACCGCCATCGCCCAGCCCCATGGCCAGCGGGATGGCACCGGCCAGGGCCGCCAGGTTGGTCATCAGGATGGGCCGCAGCCGCTGGCTGGCCGCCTGCAGGATGGCCTGCGCCGCCGGCAGGCCATTGTCGCGCTGTTTTTTCAAGGCCACGTCAATCATCAGGATGCCGTTCTTCATCACCACGCCGATGAGCAGGAACAGCCCCAGCAGCGCAATCAGGCTGAACGGCGTGCTGCTGGCCCACAGCGCCAGCAGCGCCCCCACGCCGGCCGAAGGCAGGGTGGACAGCACGGTGAGCGGATGCAGCAGGTTCTCGTACAGGATGCCCAGCACCATGTACACGGCCAGCAACACACCCAGAATGAGCCAGCCCTGCCCGTCGGTGCTGACCAGTGACTTCGGGCGGCCATCATCACCGTCGATGTCGGCGATGACGGTGGCAGGCATGCGTTCGGCATCCAGCGTCTGGCGCACGGCCTCGAGCGCCTGGGCATCGGTCACGCCCGGCGCCACCGAGAAGCTGATCAGCGTGGCCGAGAACTGGTCCACATGGCGCTCGCGGTCACGCACCATGTCGAAGCGCCAGGTGGCCAGCTCGGCCAGTGCCACCTGCTTGCCTTCGGAGGTGATGATCTGCACCCGGTCCAGCGCCAGCGGGTTCTCGGTGAAGCGTTCGGACACCTCCATCACCACGTGGTACTGGTTGTCGTCCTCGTACAGGGTGGCCACCTGCCGCTGAGCAAAGGCATTGCTGAGCACGGCCGAAATGTCGCTCATCGACACGCCCAGCCGGCTGGCCGCCTCGCGGTCGATGTCGAGCACGATCTGGCGGGTATCGCCGCCCTTGCTGTAGCGCACGTTGTTCAGCTCGGGGCGGGCCGACAATGCCTTGCCCAGCCGCTGGTTCCAGTCGAGCAGCAGGTTCACGTCGCCCGCCTTGAGCACGATGGTGTGGTCGGCATCGTCACCGAAGCGGGGGGGCGACAGCTCCAGGTCCTGCTCCACGCGGCCGAAGAACATCGTGCCGGCCATTTCGGGGGCGTTGCGGCGCAGCCGGTCGATGACCTGCCGGGCCGACACCTTGCGTTCGGCCAGCGGCTTGAGGGTGATGACCAGATGGGCATTGGTCAGCCCGCCATTGCCACCGCTGGTGCCCACCACGTCCTGCACGGCCGGATCGGACAGGATCCAGCGCCGGTAGGCCTCGATGCGCGGCTGCATGACCTGGAAGGAAAAGCCGTCATCCCCGCGGATGAAGGCACCGATCACGCCGGTATCCTGCTCGGGCAGGTCGGCACGCGGCAGTTTGGCAAACAGCCAGCCGCTCAGGCCGATCAGGGCCAGCAGCAGCACCAGGCCCAGCCAGGCATGGCGCAGCATCCGGGCCAGCGAATGTTCGTAGAGCGTCTGCAGGTGATGAAAATACGCAGCATGCCAGCCGGCCGGAGCTGCACGCCGCACACGCCGGGGCAGCACATGCGCACACAGCGCCGGCGTGAGGCTGACCGACACCACCAGCGAGATGACGATGGCAGCGGCCAGCGTGAGGGAGAATTCGCGAAACAGCCGCTCGATGATGCCGCCCATCAGCAGCACGGCCACGAACACCACCACCAGCGCCACGTTCAGCGCCAGCAGCGTGAAGCTGACTTCCCCCGCCCCGCGCAGTGCGGCCCGGTATGGCGACAGCCCCTGTTCGGCATGGCGGGTGATGTTCTCGAGCACGACGATGGCGTCATCCACCACCAGCCCGGCCGCCACCACCAGCGCCATGATGCTCAGATTGTTGAGCGAGAACCCGGCCAGCCAGATCACCGCAAAGGTGCCGATCAGCGACACCGGAATGACGGCCACCGGAATCAGCGCCTCACGCACGCGGGCCACGAACAGCCACACCACGGCGGCCACGATCAGGCAGGAAAACACCAGCGTCCACTGTGCCTCGGCCAGGCTGCCACGGATGCCCAGTGAACGGTCCATCACCACCGTCAGTTCGGCCTGCGGCGGCAGCAGCGCCTGCAGCTGCGGCAGTGTGGCCTTCAGCGCATCGATGGTGGCCACCACGTTGGCATCGGGCTGACGGCTGACCAGCGTGATGATGGCCGGTTTGTCGTTGTGGAAACCGCTGCTGTAGCGGTTCTCGACCGAATCGCTCACCTCCGCCACGTCGGCCAGCCGCACGGCCTGACCGTTCTGCCAGCGCAGCACCAGCGCGGAAAAATCCGCCGCATTCTTCAGCGTGCGGCCCGTGGCCACCAGCCAGCGGTGCTCGCCATCTTCCAGAAAGCCCTGGGCCACGTCCGGATTGGCCGCCGCCACCGCCTGGCGGGCCGCCTCCAGCGACAGGCCCATGGCCGCCAGGGCCGACGGTTCGAAGCGGATGCGCACGGCCGGCAGCGAGGCGCCGCCCAGCGACACCTCCCCCACCCCCTTCACCTGCGCAAGCTTCTGCTGCAGCGTGTTGGCGGCGATGTCGTAGAGCTGGCTGGGCGTGAGCGTGCGGGACGACAGCGCCAGCGCCAGAATGGGCGAGGTGGACGGATTGAGCTTGCGGAAGGTGGGCCGGCTGGGCATGCCGGGCGGCAGCTGGTCGATGACGCCGTTGATGGCCGCCTGCACGTCACGCGCCGCGTCGTTCAGATCGCGGTCGAGGTCGAAGAACATCCGCACCTCGGTGCTGCCCGTGCTGCTGGACGACGAAATGCTGGTCAGCCCCGGAATGGAACCCAGCGCCCGCTCCAGTGGCCCGGCCACCGTGGCCGCCATGCTGACCGGGCTGGCGCCCGGCAGGCTGGCCGAGACCACCACCATCGGCGTGTCGATCTGCGGCAGCGGCGAGACCGGCAGCATCCGCCAGGCCAGCAGGCCCGCCAGCAGGATGGCCAGCGCCAGCATGGTGCTGCCGATGGGGCGGCGGATGAAGGGGCGCGACAGGTTCATGTCCTGCGCCCCAGCCGCTCGAAGAACAGATACACCACCGGCGTGGTGTAGAGCGTCAGCACCTGGCTGACCAGCAGCCCCCCCACCATCACCCAGCCCAGCGGCTGGCGCAGTTCCGCCCCCGAGCCGTGGGCCAGCATCAGCGGCACGGCCCCCAGCAGTGCGGCCAGCGTGGTCATCAGAATGGGCCGGAAACGCAGCACGGCCGCCCGGTGGATGGCCTCACGGGGTGTCAGGTGCCCGTGCCGTTCGGCCTCCAGCGCAAAGTCCACCATCATGATGCCGTTCTTCTTGACCAGCCCGATCAGCAGCACGATGCCGATCACCGCCACCATGTCCAGCACCCGGCCACTGAGCAGCAGCGCCAGCAGCGCCCCCACCGTGGCCGAGGGCAGCGTGGACAGGATGGTGATGGGATGGATGGCGCTCTCGTACAGGATGCCCAGCACCAGATACATCACCACCACGGCCGCCAGCACCAGCCACAGCGTATTGGACAGCGAGGCGCGGAAGGCTTCGGCCGCCCCCAGGAAGCGGCTCTCGATGGCCAGCGGCCAGCCCAGCTGCTGCTGCACTTCTTCCACGGCCGCCACGGCCTGCCCCAGCGAGTGGCCCTCGCCCAGATTGAACGACAGCGTGGCCGCCGGGAACTGCGACTGATGGTTCACCACCACCGGCGCCTTGCGGCTGCGCCAGTGCGCCAGCGCCGACAGCGCCACCGGCGTGCCATCCGTGGTCGCCACGTACACGTGATCCAGCGCCGCCACGCCCTGCGCGCGTTCCGGGTTCTGTTCCAGCACCACCCGGTACTGGTTGGACTGGGTGAACAGCGTGGCGATCTGGCGCTGGGCAAAGGCATTCTGCAGTGCCGTGGCCACCGTCTCCACCTGCACGCCCAGCCGGGCGGCGGCGGTGCGGTCGATGTCGATGTACGCCTGCCAGCCATCGTTCTGCAGGTCGCTGCCGATGTCGGCCAGCTCGGGGCGGGCGGCCAGCGCCCGCTGCAGTTTCGGCACCCATTCGGCCAGCAGGCTGCTGTCGGGAGTGCTCAGCGTCATCTGGTACTGGGCGCGGCTGATGCGGTCCTCGATGGACAGCTCCTGCACCGGCTGGAACCACACGCCCATGGCCTGGCGTTCGGCGACCGGACGGTCGGCCATTTTCCGGCGCAGGCGCGCGATGATGGCCTGCACGTCATCGCTGCGATCTTCATGCGGCTTGAGATTGAGCAGCATGCGGCCGGTGCTGAGCGCCGTGTTGCTGCCATCCACGCCGATGAACGACGACAGGCTCTGCACGTCCGGATCGGCCAGCAGCTGCGCGGCCACGGTTTCCTGCTGGCGCTTCATCGCCTCGAAGGAGATGGTGCCGGGCGCCTGCGTCACCACCTGGATCACGCCACTGTCCTGCACCGGGAAAAATCCCTTGGGCACGGCCAGATAGAGCAGCACCGTGGCTGCGAGCGTTGCCAGCATCACCCCCAGCATCAACGGCTGGTGATCGAGCACGCGATGCAGGCTGCGGCCATAGGCGGCGATGAGGCGATCGAGAAAACCTGCGTGTCCGGCAGAACCGGCATTTCCGCCAGGATCCGCATTTCCGGACGAAGTGATGGAAACGGCATGGTTTGATGACAAATCATGCTGCTCATGGCGCGCATCCGCTCCCTGCCGCCCGTTTGCCCTGTCGTCATGAACAGGATGCCCTACGGTCTGCTCTTTCGTCCTACCGTCATGCCCCTTCAGCATCCGCGCCGACATCATCGGCGTCAGCGTCAGAGACACCACCAGCGACAGGGCAATCGACACGGCCAGCGTGACGGCAAACTCATGGAACAGCCGCCCCACCACGTCCCCCATGAACAGCAGCGGAATCAGCACGGCAATCAGCGACACGGTCAGCGACACCAGCGTGAAGCCGATCTCGCGGGCCCCGTCGAGTGCGGCCTGCAGGGGCGGCTTGCCGGCCTCGCGGTGCCGGGCGATGTTCTCCATCATCACGATGGCATCGTCCACCACGAAACCGGTGGCGATGGTCAGTGCCATCAGGCTGAGGTTGTTGAGCGAATAACCGGCCAGATACATCACGGCAAAGGTGCCCACCAGCGACAGCGGCACCGCCACGGCCGGAATCAGCGTCATCCGCCCCGAACGCAGGAAGAGCAGCGTCACCAGCACCACCAGCCCCACGGCCAGCACCAGCTCGGTCTGCACGTCGCGCACCGAGCTGCGGATGCTCTCCGTCCGGTCGGTGAGAATGCGCACATCCACGCTGGCCGGCAGCGTGGCGGTCAGCCGCGGCAGCAGCTCGCGCACCCGGTCGGCCACCTCGATCACGTTGGCATCGGGCTGGCGCTGCACGCTGATCAGGATGGCGCGCTCGGCATCGGCCCAGGCGGCCAGAAAGCGGTCCTCCGGCCCCAGCACCACCTTTGCCACATCCTTCAGGCGCAGCGGCACCCCGTTCTTCCAGGTCACCACCAGATCGTCGTACTGGCTGACCGTGGTGATCTGGTCGTTGGCATCCAGAATGGTGCTGCGCACCGGACCATCGAAGCTGCCCTTGGGCAGGTTAGCATTGGCCGAGGCGATCACCTTCTGCAGGTCGGCCAGCGTCAGGCCCGCCGATTTCAGCGCGGCACTGTCGGCCTGCACGCGGATGGCCGGCCGCTGGCCGCCGGCCAGGCTCACCTGCCCCACCCCCTGCACCTGGGCGAGCTTCTGCGCCATGCGGGTGTCGATCAGGTCATGCACCTGGGGCAGCGGCAGCGTCTTCGAGCTGACCGCCAGCGTCAGAATGGGGGTATCGGCCGGATTGACCTTGCGGTAGCGCGGGGGTGACGGCATGCCCTGCGGCAGCACCCCGCTGGTATTGTCCAGCGCCGACTGCACGTCCTGCTCGGCCACGTCCATGCGCGTGTCGAGCGCAAACTGCAGCGTGATCACCGACACGCCGGCACCACTGGCCGACGACATCTGCTTGAGCCCCGAGATCTGGCCGAGGTTGCGCTCCAGCGGCGCGGTGATCATCCGCGCCACCGTGTCGGGTCCGGCCCCGGGCAGCTCGCCCTGCACCTGGATGACCGGATATTCCACCTGCGGCAGCGCCGCCACCGGCAGCAGCCGCCAGGCCAGCAGCCCCGCCACCAGCAGCGCCAGCATCAGCAGCGAGGTGGCAATGGGCCGGAGGATGAACGGACGGGAGATGTTCATGACGTCTGCCCCGCTCAGGGTTCAGGCGGTGCGTCGCCACCCGGGCCGGCATCCCCGGCAGGCTGGGCATTCCCGGCATGCTGGGCGTCCCCGCCTGCGGGTCCCACATTCCCGCCTGCAGATTCCGCATTCCCGCCCGCGGGTGCCGCATGACCAGCCGCGGGTGCCGGTTTGCCTGCCGTCTCATCCGGCGTACCACCGAGCAGCGCATCGGGGTCTCCCTCCACCGGCGCGACGATCTTCACCCGGCTGCCGTCACGCAGGCTGTCCATGCCCTCCAGCACCACCTGTTCGCCGGCCTGCAGCCCGTCGACGACCTGCACGCGATCCGAGGCACTGGCCCCCAGCTTCACCGTCTGGATATGGGCCTTGCCGTCGCGCACCACGTACACATAGTTGCCCTGGTTGCCGAATTGCACCACATCCACCGGCACACTCAGCGCCCCGGGCAGCGTCTGCAGGGTCAGCCGCACATTGACGAACTGGTTGGGAAAGAGCTGCTCACCCGGGTTGTCGAAGCGCGCCCGCACCCGCAGTGCTCCCGTGGTGGTGTCGATCTGGTTGTCCAGCGTGGTCAGCCGGCCCGTGGCCAGCAGGCGTGATTCGGTGCGGTCCCACGCCTGCACTTCCAGGCCCCCGGACATGTCCTGCTGCGCCATCGCGTCGCGCAGCGACTGCAGCTGCACCTCGGGCACGCCGAACACCACGGAAATCGGATCGACCTGCACGATGCTCACCAGCCCGTCGGTGGTACTGGGGCCGATCATGGCGCCCACGTTGGTCTTGATGAGGCCCAGCCGGCCGCTCACCGGCGCGTGGATCTTCGTGTAGCCCAGCTGTACGCGAGCACTGTCCACCTTTGCCTGGTCGGCCACAGAGCGCGCCTGCAGCTGCCGCACCAGCGCCTGCTGGGTGTCGAGCTGCTGGCGGGCCACCGAATCCTGCCTGAACAGCCGCTGGTAGCGGGCCAGATCGGCCTGCGCGTTCTTCAGTTCGGCCTGGTTCTGTGCCTGGGTGGCCCGGGCCTCGGCCAGGCTGGCCTCCAGCGCCCGGGCATCCAGCTCGGCCAGCAGGTCGCCGGCCTTCACCCGGTCTCCCTCCCGGAAGTGCACACGCAGCAGCCGCCCTTCCACCTGCGGCACCACCGTCACCGTGTTGTAGGGCGTGACATTGCCCACGGCCCGCACCAGCACCGGGAAAGCCCCCTTCACCACCGGGGAGACACTGACGGTGACCGGCTGCCCGCCACCGGGCCCGCCGGGGCCTCCGGGCGCGCCGGGCGGACCCGGCGGCATGTCCGCCACCGGGGCTGTGCCGGACGAGGGTTTGATGACCCAGAACCAGAGACCGGCCCCGATGGCCAGCAGCACCACCACCGTGACCACCAGAACAGTACGGCGGCCCGACGCCGCGCGGAACGAAGCTGACATGAAGCTGAAACAGCATGAAACAGGAAGCCCTTATCATACGGGGGTATCCCCGGCCCGAAACCATCGGCACCGGCAACTTTGCAGGAACTTTACATGCAGGGGCCGCGTGCGTTTCGCGGGACCAACACGCGTGTGGTCCCGCAAACGTGTTAGGGTAGCGCCCGCTGAATTCACCGCATGGCCCACAGCCAGCCACACGGCCCGACACCGGCATGGCACGAACCTGTCCGGCGTGATGTGGCTCCGCTGCCGGCATGGCCTGCACCATTGTCCCCAACCCAGCCAGACCCCCGAATGCCTCACCGACTCATTCGCCATTCCGTCCCCCTGCTGGCGCTGGCCGCCGTCACGGCACTGGCCGGCTGCGCCTCCGACCGCTCGCGCAGCGGCTTTCTGGAGCCCTACCGCTTTGCCATTCCGCAGGGCAACTACATCAACCAGCAGATGCTGGACGAGGTGCGCACCGGCATGAGCCCCGACGAGGTGCGCCTGCGCATCGGTACGCCGCTGCTGGCCGACGTGTTTCATCCCAACCGCTGGGAATACGTGTTCCGCTTCCAGTACCCCAACGGCGAATCCGAACTGCGCCGGGTGACGGTGTTCTTTGCCGACAACCGGGTCACCGACATAAAGCATGACCCGCTGCCGGCCCGTGACGACCCGAACGACCCCGCCCTGCCCGGCTACCAGCCGAAGGAGACTGAAAAATCATGAAGATTGCCGTTGCCGGCGCCTCCGGCCGCATGGGGCGCATGCTGATCGAGGCCGTGCTCGCCGCCCCCGACATGGAACTGGCCGCTGCCCTGGACCGACCCGGAAGCCCGTCGCTGGACGCGGATGCCGGCGCCTTCATGGGCCAGGCCACCGGCGTGACCATCACCGACCAGACCGAACAGGCGCTGAAGGGTGCCGACGTGCTGATCGACTTCACCCGCCCCGAAGCCACGCTGGGCTATCTGGACATCTGCACCCGGCTGGGCGTGAAGATGGTGATCGGCACCACCGGGTTTTCGGATGACGAGAAGGCACGCCTGCAGACGGCCGCCCGGCACATTGCCATCGTGCAGGCCGCCAACATGAGCCCGGGCGTCAACATCGCCATCCGCCTGATCGAACTGGCCACGCAGATGCTGGCAGACACCGACATCGAGGTGATCGAGGCCCACCACAAACACAAGGTGGACGCTCCGTCCGGCACCGCCCTGGCCATCGGCGAGGCCATTGCCACCCAGCTGGGCCAGCCACTGAAGGAAATCGGCGTGTTTGCCCGCGAGGGCCATACCGGCCCGCGCCAGCCCGGTTCCATCGGGTTTTCCACCATTCGCGGTGGCGACATCGTGGGTGACCACACCGTGCTGTTTGCCGGCACCGGCGAGCAGATCGAGATCCGCCACCGCGCCACCAGCCGCGCCCACTATGCCGACGGCAGCCTGCGTGCCTGCCGCTTCCTGGCCGGGCAGGCCCACGGCCTCTTCGACATGCGGGCCGTGCTGGGGCTTTCCAGCGGCAACCAATTGGCCTGATCGGGGGCGTCGCTTACTTCGCCGCGCCGATGGCCTTGAGCACGGTATCCACCGTCAGCAGCTCGGGCAGCTGCACGGGCGCGGCTTTCGGATCGCGGCCGTCATAGAACAGGTAGAGCGGCACGCTGTTGCGGCCAAAGCGGGCCAGCTCGGCCGAGATGGCCGGATCACGCTTCGTCCAGTCGGCCTTGAGCAGCAGCACGTTGCGGTCGCGGAAAGCGGCCTGCACCTCGTCGCGGTTCAGCGCCACCTTCTCGTTGACCTGGCAGCTCAGGCACCAGGCGGCCGAGAAGTCCACGAAGACCGGCACGCCTGCGGCGCGGGCTGCGGCTCAACTCTCGGCGCTGCCTGTGGCGCAACAGTG
>ERZ773043.440-NODE-440-length-24439-cov-48.703002_pt1 | contig 24439 bp, 18 predicted proteins | sample MGYA00580636_ERZ773043 | MGnify/ENA primary metagenome ERZ773043 (study PRJEB29015, sample SAMEA2737992) | human oral metagenome | biome: human oral; feature: human-associated habitat; material: dental | place: China | collected 2065 ...
CACAAGATGACGTGATCAAGGGACAAACTTCACCAGACATCAAGGGTTACGTAGCAGATAAAGCAAGCGTAGCAGATGTGAAGGTTACAGCAGACTCAGCTAAACCAGCTGATGAAGTCGTAACTTATAAGAAGGCTGATCAAAAAGCAACCATCACCTTCGTAGACCAAGCTAAGAAAGAATTGGCGAAGATCTCAGAAGGCGGTAAGTCAGGCGAACCAATTAGCCGTGACCAATACCTTGCGAAGTTGAAAGAATTGACTAACCAAGGTTACAAGGTTGTGAACGATGAGTTCAAGGATCCACAAAACTTTGATGATGATGCAAGCAAGGACCAAAACTACACTGTTCAACTGGAAGAAGGCGTAGTACCATTCGATCCAAATAATCCACCGAAACCAAACGATCCAATGGATCCTAAGAATCCGGATGGACCTAAGTGGACAGATGATAAGATCAAGTCAGCTCAACAAGAAGCTGTGAAAGAATTGAGCCGTACGATCAAGTACGTTTACGAAAATGGCAAGGAAGCAGCACCAAGCTTCACAGACAGCGCTAAATTCACGCGTATTCTGAAGATCAACGTCGTAACGAAAGCGATCGTAGAAAAAGGCCCATGGACATCACAAGATGACGTGATCAAGGGACAAACTTCACCAGACATCAAGGGTTACGTAGCAGATAAAGCAAGCGTAGCAGATGTGAAGGTTACAGCAGACTCAGCTAAACCAGCTGATGAAGTCGTAACTTATAAGAAGGTAGAAGTTCCACCTACACCGACACCTGTTCCACCAACTCCAGCTCCGGTACCAAATAAACAAGTACCGAACAAGCCAGTGGAACCGAAAGTTCCTGGAACTACTGCTCTGCCAAATACAGGTGAGAAATCATCTTCAGCAGCAGTACTTGGTTTAGGAATTGTTGCAACACTCGCAGGTGTCAGCTTGATTAAACCAAGATTGAAAGAAGAAGATTAATTCTTTCAATCTTGGATAGTAATCACTGAAGAGTTGTGGACGATTAGTTAACAGCTCGCAAAAATCGATAACTTCTTTACGAAGTTATCGATTTTTTATTTATTCGATTAGCAAACTTTGGTGGTAAGAAATGAGAGAAGACTCTAGTAAAATAGGAGATTTACTGGAGAATGATAGGGATATCACCTCAAATTTATTAGCTTCATTCTTTTTACTATCGAGAGAATGTAATGACTGATCTCGGTATTTTAAAAGTTATAAGGAACTAGTGCTATAATCTTTTCTATATCTAGTTCGTACTTCAGCAGATAATTTTAGGAAATTGGGGACTTTCCTGTTTTTGTTGGATGATTTTTCGTCTTTCCTGTGTTATAATAAGGAAGATTAAAAATGTAGAATAGTTAAAGGAGAAATTCCAATGGGACGTAAGTGGGCCAATATTGTAGCTAAGAAAACAGCTAAAGACGGCGCAAACTCAAAAGTTTATGCTAAATTCGGTGTAGAGATCTATGTAGCAGCGAAAAAAGGTGAACCAGACCCTGAGTTGAACACAGCCCTTAAGTTCGTTATTGATCGCGCTAAGCAAGCGCAAGTGCCAAAGCATGTTATTGACAAGGCGATTGACAAGGCTAAGGGAAATACAGATGAGACCTTTACAGAAGGTCGTTATGAAGGCTTTGGGCCGAATGGTTCTATGTTGATCGTTGATACCTTGACTTCGAATGTTAACCGAACTGCGGCTAATGTCCGTGCAGCCTTTGGGAAAAATGGCGGCAACATGGGTGCTAGTGGCTCTGTATCTTATCTTTTTGATAATAAAGGTGTCATCGTTTTTGCTGGTGATGATGCAGATAGCATCTTTGAATTGCTTTTAGAAGCAGATGTAGATGTGGACGATGTAGAGGCTGAAGAAGGAAGTATCACTGTTTATACAGCGCCAACTGACCTACATAAAGCAATTGTAGCTTTGCGTGAATCTGGTATCCAAGAATTCCAAGTGACAGAGCTTGAAATGATTCCTCAGTCAGAAGTGGAATTAACAGGAGAAGATTTAGAAACCTTCGAAAAATTGTATAGCGTCCTTGAAGACGATGAAGATGTCCAAAAAATCTACACCAACGTAGATGGCTTCTAATTGAATAACATAAAAATACAGTCTGATTTAGTATAAGCTGCGTTCTAAGGCAGTTTCTAAATTAGACTGTATTTATTTTCAGTTAGTTAAGTGAAATTTTTTTAGGAATTGTTCTTGTTCTTCTTTGATAGCTTCTGTGGGATTTTTCACAGAAAGAATCATCTCAATCATTTCAGGATTGGCTTCGCGTACTAGCTGACTGAGAGCCCAGATGGCCGTAGCGATATGGATAGGATTTTGTCCCTTGTCAATAATTTCTAGCAGTTTGGGAATGGCAGAGCGGTCATTAGCATTGGCTAGGGCAATGATGGCATTGCGCTGCAGGATGTTTTTACCCCGCCAACTACCAGCTATATGGCCGAATTTTTCCTTAAATTGACCATTAGAAAGTTCCAAGAAAGGTAGGAGCTCTGGATGGGCCAGTTCGGGGTCAATCTCAGTTGCGAGCGGATTGTCTAAACCTTTATTATAGGGGCAGCAAATTTGGCAGATGTCGCAACCATAGATGACTGTCTTGATTTTTTTGCGAAATTCTAGATCCATGATGCCCTTATCTTGGGTTTGAAAAGACAGGCAGCGCTTGGCGTTCATAGTCCCATCGCCAATCAGGCAGGAAGTAGGACAGGCTGTCACGCAGCGGTTGCAGTCTCCACAATCATAGTCGACAGGCTGGTCAGGTTCAATGTCCAGATTGGTAATGAGCTCACCCAGAAACATATAAGAACCAAATTCCTTGGAGATGACCAAGCCGTTCTTGCCAATAAAGCCTATTCCTGCTCGCCGGGCTACAGCGGTGTCGACCAAGGCTCCTGTATCCACCATGCCTTTATATTCAAAGTCGGCAGTCAACTCCTCAATTCCCTTTGCAAGCCGATCTAGCTTGTCTTGTAGGACATAGTGGTAATCCAGCCCCCAGCTGTTGGGAGTGAATTTCCCCCGTTTGTAAGCTGTTTTTTGTGGCTGTTGCTTGAGCTTGTGGGGGTAGGCGACTGCGATAGAGATGATGGTCTTGGCTGAGGCCAAACTCAGCTTAGGCTTAATTCGCTCCTCAATATTCTTATGTTCAAATCCTGAATTTCGGCCTTCTTCTACGGCCAAGCGCAGCGACTTTTCCAGATAGTCAAAGTCATCTGCTGTCGTGAAGCCAATTTTAGAAATGCCAATGTCTTTTGATAATTTGATAATTTCTTCTTTGATATTCATTGCTATTATTATATCGAAATTATGAGAATTATGCGAGAAACTACTTCGTGAAAACTATGATAATTTAGCAAATTTGAGTGCAAGAAGAGTTAGGCAGATAAGTGTTTAAATTGAGAAACGACAGCCTTTCAAGCCAATTACTAAATGGATTATTTCTTGAAAGATATGGGGAAACATGCTATAATGAGAGGAAACATTTATAAACAGAACATAGCGAGTAAGGAATAAAATGGCTAATATTTTAAAAAAAATCATCGAAAATGATAAAGGTGAAATAAGAAAATTAGAAAAGATGGCGGACAAGGTCATGTCCTATGAAGACGAAATGGCAGCCTTGACCGATGAAGAATTGCAAGCAAAAACGGTTGAATTTAAGGAACGCTATGCAAATGGTGAAACGCTAGATCAACTTTTGTTTGAAGCATTTGCAGTTGTCCGCGAAGGAGCGAAGCGTGTCTTAGGTCTTTTCCCATATAAGGTTCAGATTATGGGGGGGATTGTCCTTCACCATGGTGATGTGCCAGAAATGCGTACGGGGGAAGGAAAAACCCTGACAGCGACTATGCCTGTTTACCTGAATGCCTTATCTGGCCAAGGAGTTCACGTTGTTACAGTCAATGAATACTTGTCCGAGCGTGATGCGACTGAGATGGGTGAACTTTATTCTTGGTTGGGACTTTCTGTTGGTATCAACCTAGCATCTAAGTCACCAATGGAAAAAAGAGAAGCTTATGCTTGTGATATCACCTACTCAACCAACTCTGAAATTGGTTTTGACTACCTGCGTGATAACATGGTGGTTCGGGCTGAAAATATGGTGCAGCGCCCGCTTAACTATGCCTTGGTTGACGAGGTGGATTCTATCTTGATTGACGAAGCGCGTACGCCATTGATCGTGTCAGGACCGACAGCTTCTGATACGAATCAGCTTTATTACAGAGCAGATAGCTTTGTGAAAACACTTCAAAAAGATGACTATATCATTGATATTCCATCTAAGACGATTGGTTTGTCAGATTCTGGTATTGACAAGGCTGAAAGTTACTTTAACTTAGAAAATCTATACGATCTTGAGAATGTTGCTTTAACGCACTTTATCGACAATGCCTTACGTGCTAACTATATTATGACCTTAGATGTGGATTATGTCGTGAGCGAAAAGCAGGAAATCCTCATCGTTGACCAATTTACAGGGCGTACAATGGAAGGTCGTCGTTTCTCTGATGGACTCCACCAAGCGATTGAAGCAAAAGAAGCTGTGCCTATCCAAGAAGAATCAAAGACATCTGCTTCGATTACTTATCAGAATCTTTTCCGTATGTATAAAAAGCTATCAGGGATGACAGGGACTGGTAAGACAGAAGAAGAAGAATTCCGCGAAATTTATAATATTCGCGTAATTCCAATTCCAACGAACCGTCCGGTCCAACGTATTGACCATCCAGATTTGCTGTATCCTAGCTTGGAAGCTAAGTTTAAAGCAGTGGTGGAAGACGTCAAGGAACGCTACAAAACAGGTCAACCTGTCTTGGTCGGTACAGTATCGGTTGACACGAGTGACTATCTTTCTCAAAAATTAGTGGCTGCAGGAATTCCTCATGAAGTTTTGAATGCTAAAAACCACTATAAAGAAGCACAGATTATCATGAATGCTGGTCAACGTGGTGCTATTACCATCGCGACCAACATGGCTGGACGTGGTACAGATATTAAGCTAGGTGAAGGTGTGCGTGAATTGGGTGGACTTTGTGTTATCGGTACAGAGCGCCATGAAAGCCGCCGGATTGATAACCAGCTTCGTGGACGTTCAGGTCGTCAAGGGGACCCAGGCGAATCACAATTCTACCTATCTCTCGAAGACGATTTGATGAAACGTTTCGGTTCCGAGCGTATTAAGGCCTTGCTTGATCGGATGAATCTGAGCGAAGAAGAGTCCGTCATCAAGTCTCGGATGTTGACGCGTCAGGTGGAAGCAGCCCAAAAACGGGTTGAAGGTAATAACTATGATACTCGTAAGCAAGTCCTCCAATATGACGATGTCATGCGCGAACAACGTGAAATTATCTATTCTCAACGCTATGATGTCATCACAGCAGACCGTGATTTGGCTCCAGAAATCCATGCCATGATCCGTCGGACGATTAATCGGATTGTAGATGGCAGCAGCCATTCAGACCATGATGAAAGAATTGAAGCGATTCTGAATTTTGCTAAATATAATCTTGTAGCAGAGGACTCTATCTCAGCTGATGATTTAGAAGGTAAATCGAATCAAGAAATCAAAGATTACTTGATGGAGCGAGCTTCTGAAGTTTATGCCAATCAGGTTTCTAAACTTCGTGATGAAGAAGCAGTTCAAGAGTTCCAAAAAGTGCTGATTCTACGAGTTGTAGATAATAAATGGACAGATCATATTGACGCCTTGGATCAATTGCGTCAGGCTGTGGGACTTCGTGGATATGCTCAGAACAATCCAGTTGTTGAATATCAGGCAGAAGGTTTCCGGATGTTTAATGATATGATCGGCTCTATCGAGTTTGATGTGACTCGTCTCATGATGAAAGCACAGATCCATGAGCAAGAACGTCCACGTACAGAGCACAGTATCAGCACGACAGCTACTCGAAACATTGCTGCCCAAAACCCAAATCTTCCAAAAAATGTTGATTTATCCTCTGTTAAAAGAAATGATTTATGTCCATGTGGTTCAGGTAAGAAATTTAAAAACTGTCATGGTCGCAAGAAGTAGTTTATAAGGAGAGAAGATGGCATTTAAAGCAACTAGTCAACCAATCAATGTAGCAGAAGTGCGCCAACTTGCTAAGTTAGAAGGTTCTATTCTGGCTCGTAAGCAAGAACGAGATCGCCAACTAGAAGCTATTATCCGCGGTGAGGATGATCGCATCCTTTTGGTCATCGGTCCTTGCTCCTCAGACAATGAAGAAGCTGTCTTGGAATACGCCAAGCGTTTGGCAACTCTTCAGGAAGAAGTCAAAGATCGGATCTTTATGGTCATGCGGGTCTACACTGCCAAGCCACGGACCAATGGTGATGGCTACAAGGGCTTGATTCACCAGCCTAATGCGACAGCGGCACCTAGCCTGATCAATGGGATTAAGGCGGTGCGCAACCTGCATTATCGCGTGATTTCAGAAACTGGAATGACGACGGCTGACGAGATGCTTTATCCAGAAAATCTCCCTTTAGTAGATGATTTGATTTCCTATATGGCGATCGGTGCTCGTTCTGTTGAAGATCAGCAGCACCGGTTTGTAGCTAGTGGAGCGGATTTCCCGACTGGCTTGAAAAATCCAACATCTGGCAATCTGAATGTCATGTTTAATGGTATTTATGCGGCTCAAAACAAACAGAGCTTTCTCTTTGCAAATCGAGAAGTAGAGACGAGTGGAAATCCTTTGACTCATGCGATTCTGCGCGGTGCCCTCAATGAATGTGGCAAAAACATTCCGAACTACTATTATGATAATCTGCTGGACACAATCGCCCAGTATGAAGCAATGGGATTAGAAAATCCATTTATCATCATTGATACAAACCATGACAACTCTGGCAAGCAGTATTTGGAGCAAGTCCGTATTGTTCGTCAGACTTTGATCAATCGCGACTGGAATGATAAAATCAAGAAGGTTGTTCGTGGCTTTATGATTGAATCTTACTTGGAAGATGGCCGACAAAATGAACCAGAAGTCTTTGGCAAGTCTATCACAGATCCATGCCTAGGCTGGGACAAGACGGTCGAACTCGTCCATGAGATATACGACACACTAGGTAAATAATATGGCATTTATAGAAAAAGGTCAGGAAATTGATATCGAGCAGATCAAGTCTGCAACGATTTTGTCAGACCAAGCTCTGAAAAAGAAACATCAGCGTGATCAGGAATTGGCCGCCATCATCAAGGGAGAAGATCAACGCCTGCTCTTGGTTATCGGCCCCTGCTCATCTGACAATGAAGAGGCGGTACTGGAGTACGCTCGCCGGTTGGCTGACCTCCAGCAGAAAGTGGCGGATAAGATTTTTATCGTCATGCGGGTCTATACTGCCAAGCCTCGGACCAATGGGGACGGCTATAAAGGGCTCGTTCACCAACCAGATACTTCAAAAAGCCCCAGCTTGATCAATGGACTGAAGGCAGTGCGCCAGCTTCATTACCGAGTTATTACTGAGACAGGCTTGACCACAGCTGATGAAATGCTCTATCCTTCCAATCTAGTTCTGGTAGATGATTTGGTTAGTTACCATGCCGTAGGTGCTCGATCGGTTGAAGACCAAGAACACCGCTTTGTAGCGTCTGGCATTGACGCTCCGGTTGGTATGAAAAATCCAACATCTGGCAATCTTGGAGTCATGTTTAATGCCGTTTACGCTGCTCAAAATAAACAAATCTTCCTTTACCATGGTCAGGAAGTGGAAACTCTAGGTAATCCCCTGGCGCATGTGATTTTGCGTGGTGCTTTAGATGAGTACGGTAAGAACAAGCCTAACTTCTATTACGAGAATCTTCTGGATGTGATCAAACGCTATGAAGATATGAAGCTGTCCAATCCTTTTATCCTGATTGATACCAATCATGATAATTCTGGAAAGCAGTATTTGGAGCAGATCCGGATTATCCGTCAGACTCTGATCAACTGTGCTTGGAATGAGCAAATTAAAAAGGCTGTACGCGGATTCATGATTGAATCCTATTTGGAGGATGGCCGCCAGAATGAGCCAGAAGTCTTTGGCAAGTCTATTACCGATCCTTGCTTGGGCTGGGATAAGACAGAAGAACTCATTCAGGAAATCTATGAAACCTTAGAAAAAGAAGCTTAAATAGAAAGGATTAGGAGGCTTTGGTAGAAGTCTGCTAACGAATATAGGCAAGCTCATACTCTATGAAAATCTAATTTTGATGATGTTAAACCTCTTTGATACATTTCAGTGTCATTCTCATCGGTTTGCCTTGTCGAAATTAGATTTTCTTTCAATCTTCTTGGGAGAAGAGCCTTGCCTCGTATTCTCAATAAAAGTATGATAAGAGGACACGGAATAGATATAGAAGAGATTTCCAGTATTGGTCGGGCCTACGAGAAGAATGCGCGCTTTGCTGAGAAAATCTTGACGGCTCAGGAGTTGGCTCGGTTTGGCTCCTTAAAGGGCAAGCGCAAGCTAGAATATTTGGCAGGTCGCTGGTCAGCCAAGGAAGCCTTTGCCAAGGCTTGGGGGACCGGTATTGGCCTAGTGACTTTTCAAGATTTGGAAATTTTAAATGATGATAAGGGGGCACCTTATTTTAGTAAGTCCCCCTTTGCTGGTTCAGTATGGCTATCAATCAGTCATGCTGGAAATCTGGTAACCGCCAGTGTGATTTTGGAGGAAGACAATGAAAGCTAGTCTACATAGACCCACTAAAGCAGTCATAGACCTATCTGCTATTGCATTTAATATTGAGCAAATTGTAGCTCATATTCCCCAGTCGGTCCAGAAGTGGGCAGTAGTCAAAGCCAATGCTTATGGACATGGTGCGATTCCTGTCTCTCAGTACATCCAACCCCTTGTAGATGGTTTTTGTGTGTCTAATATTGACGAAGCCCTAGAACTACGAGAAGCTGGCATTGCTAAACCAATTCTTATTTTGGGTGTTTCTTCACTAGAGGCTGTGCCTTTAGCGATCCAGCAGCAGATTACCTTGACGGTGGCTAGCCTAGCTTGGCTGGAGGAGCTCTTGAGCCAGCAAGCTGATCTGACAGGCTTGACCGTCCATATCAAGATTGATTCGGGCATGGGACGCATTGGCTTCCGTGATAGTCAAGAAGCCCAGCAAGCAATTAGCCGCCTGCAAGCAGCAGGAGCTGTGGTAGAAGGAATTTTCACTCATTTTGCAACTGCAGATGAATTAGATACAAGTCATTTTGTAGCCCAATTAAATCGCTTCAAAGAGATTTTGAGTGAGTTAGCTTTCTTGCCGCCGATTGTGCATGCTAGCAACTCTGCTACAACTCTTTGGCACAGTGAAACGATTATGAATGCTGTTCGGCTGGGCGATATTATCTATGGGTTGAATCCTAGCGGACGAGTGCTGGACTTGCCATATGAGGTCAAACCAGCTCTGAGCTTAAAATCTGCTCTGGTTCACGTCAAAGAAATTCAAGCGGGTGCGCATGTCGGTTATGGGGCGACCTATACCAGTGACAGTCAGCAAATCATTGGAACGATTCCTTTGGGTTATGCTGATGGCTGGACCCGGGATATGCAGGGCTTTGATGTCTTGATCGATGGTCAGCGCTGTCCAATTGTCGGTCGGGTTTCCATGGATCAGATCACGGTACGTCTACCTCAAGTCTACCCTTTGGGAACGCAGGTAGTCTTGATTGGCCAGAGTTGCGCCGAGCTTATCACAGCAACGGATGTGGCAGACAAACGTGGTACGATCAATTATGAAGTGGTCTGCTTAATCAGCGATAGGGTACCGAGAGAGTATAAAAAGTAAAAGACAATCAAGAAGAAGGAAAGGAGACAGGATGAATCTGCATCAGGCTTTAACGGCCCTGCCAGGAGTAGGACCAAAATCGGCTGAAAAATTTAAAAAACTAGGCCTTGAGAGCCTGCAGGATCTCCTGCTCTATTTTCCTTTTCGCTATGAGGATTTTAAGAGCAAGAATGTCCTCGACTTGGAAGATGGAGAAAAGGCAGTTATTTCTGGGATCGTCGCGACTCCAGCTAATGTCCAGTACTATGGCTACAAGCGCAATCGCCTGCGTTTTACGATTAAGCAGGGAGAAGTCGCGATTGCAGTCAACTTTTTCAACCAGCCTTATCTAGCAGATAAGATCGAACTGGGAGCGACGGTGGCTATTTTTGGTAAATGGGATAAAGCCAAGGCTAGTCTGACGGGGATGAAGGTGTTAGCTCAGGTTGAAGATGACTTGCAGCCAGTCTATCGAGTTGCCCAAGGGATTAGTCAGGCCAGTCTAGTCAAGCTGATTAAGGCGGCCTTTGACCAAGGTTTGGATCAGTTGTTAGAGGAAAATCTTCCTCCTGTCCTTCTGGAGCGCTACCAGCTTTTGGGGCGCACTCAAGCAGTGCGTGCCATGCACTTTCCTAGGGATTTGGCAGAATATAAGCAGGCCTTGCGTCGGGTCAAGTTTGAAGAACTTTTTTATTTTCAGATGCAGCTGCAGGTTCTGAAGCATGAGACCAAGGATGTCAGTCAGGGACTGGCTATCCCTTGGCAGGAAAAAATGCTGGCTCAAAAGAAGGCTGCCTTACCATTTTCTTTGACGGAAGCTCAGGAGCGGAGTCTGGAAGAAATTCTCAGTGATTTGCAATCGCTTGCCCATATGAACCGCCTCCTGCAGGGAGATGTTGGTAGTGGTAAGACTGTTGTGGCTGGTTTGGCCATGTATGCCGCCTATACGGCAGGTTACCAGTCGGCTTTGATGGTTCCGACAGAAATCTTGGCTGAGCAGCATTTGGATAGCTTGACTCAGCTCTTTTCTGAGCTGAATTTGGCCCTCCTAACTGGTGGTATGAAAGCCGCTGAACGCAGAGAGACTTTAGCTGCCATAGAATCGGGGGAAGTAGATATGGTGGTCGGCACCCATGCCTTGATTCAGGAAGGGGTAGTCTATCATCGACTGGGCCTGGTTATTATTGATGAGCAGCATCGTTTTGGGGTGGACCAGCGTCGGATTTTGCGGGAAAAGGGAAATAATCCAGACGTTCTTATGATGACAGCCACGCCTATTCCTCGAACTTTGGCCATTACCGCTTTTGGCGATATGGATGTCTCCATCATCGACCAGATGCCGGCCGGCCGCAAGCCCATCATTACTCGCTGGGTCAAGCACGAGCAATTGGAAGTAGTCTTGGACTGGATGAAAAAAGAGTTGGCCAAGGGTGCCCAAGTCTACTTCATCTCTCCCTTGATTGAGGAATCAGAGGCTTTGGACTTGAAAAACGCGATTGCTCTAGAGGAAGAACTTAAGGCCTACTTTGCCAATCAGGCTCAGGTGGCTCTCCTTCACGGCCGCATGAAAAATGACGAAAAAGAAGCCATTATGCAGGACTTCAAGGACGGGAAAACGGATATTCTAGTGTCAACTACAGTTATTGAAGTTGGCGTCAATGTTCCGAATGCGACCATCATGGTTATCATGGATGCTGACCGCTTCGGACTCAGCCAGCTTCATCAGCTGCGGGGACGAGTGGGTCGAGGAAATAAGCAGTCTTATGCTGTGCTGGTTGCCAATCCCAAGACAGAGTCTGGCAAGAAACGGATGAAAATCATGACCGAGACAACAAATGGCTTCGTTCTGGCTGAGGAAGACCTCAAGATGCGCGGCTCTGGTGAAATTTTCGGTACCCGTCAGTCTGGTATTCCAGAGTTTCAGGTGGCGGACATCGTGGAGGATTATCCCATTCTGGAAGAAGCGCGCAAGGTAGCCAGTCAAATAGTCGCCAATCCTAGCTGGCGGCAGGATGCCAATTGGCACCTAGTATCCCTGCATCTCGAAAAACGGGATTTTCTGGATTAGCGAGATAAAGTTTGGATTTATTTGTTTAAGCTTTCTTCAAGAAAATTCTAAGCCTTCCTTAAGCTTTGAGGCCTATAATAAAAGCATCAAAAGAAACGAGGTGGCAAAAATGAAAGTAGCAGTTAAAGTAACCTATAAAAAAGAATTCAAACAGATGCGCCGCGTGAATAAGACTTATGGAATCTAATATTCCCAAGTGAAAGATAAAAGAAGATACCTCCGGAAGAAATTCTGGAGGTATTTTGCTATTGAATCAAGGCTTTTTTACAATTTATGTTATAATATAGAATAACTATGATAAAAGGAGCTCAATTATGTTTCCAGATGACAGTTTGACTTTACATACAGACTTATATCAAATCAATATGATGCAGGTTTATTTCAACGAAGGTATCCACAATAAGCGTGCTGTTTTTGAAGTCTATTTCCGCAAGAATCCTTTTAATAATGGCTATGCCGTTTTTGCGGGCTTGGAGAGGATTGTGGCTTACCTGAATGAATTGACATTCAGTCAGACAGATTTGGACTATTTAGCGTCCTTGGGCTATAACGGAGCTTTCTTAGAGTATTTACGCGATTTCAAGATGCAGCTGACCGTGCGTTCTGCTAAAGAAGGCGATTTGGTTTTTGCCAATGAACCGATTGTTCAGGTCGAAGGGCCGCTGGCTCAATGTCAGTTGGTAGAAACAGCTATTTTAAATATCGTGAATTTCCAAACCTTGATTGCGACCAAGGCAGCTCGCATCCGCTCTGTGATCGAAGATGAGCCGCTGATGGAGTTTGGTACCCGTCGTGCTCAGGAAATGGATGCAGCGATTTGGGGAACGCGGGCAGCCGTTATCGGCGGAGCCAATGGCACCAGCAATGTTCGGGCAGGCAAGCTCTTTGATATTCCTGTTCTGGGGACGCATGCTCATGCACTTGTGCAGGTTTATGGCAATGATTACGAGGCTTTCAAGGCTTATGCAAGCACTCATCGGGACTGTGTGTTCTTGGTAGACACCTACGATACCCTTCGGATCGGGGTTCCTACGGCCATCCGTGTAGCGCGTGAATTTGGGGATAAAATCAATTTCTTGGGTGTGCGGATCGATTCTGGGGACCTAGCCTATATTTCTAAAAAAGTTCGCCAGCAGTTAGATGAAGCGGGCTTCCCAAATGCTAAAATTTACGCTTCCAATGATTTGGATGAAAATACCATCCTCAACTTAAAAATGCAAAAGGCTAAGATTGATGTCTGGGGTGTGGGAACCAAGCTCATTACAGCCTATGACCAGCCAGCTCTGGGTGCTGTTTACAAGATTGTCGCGATTGAAGATGAGAATGGGCACTTGCGCAATACCATCAAGCTCTCCAACAATGCTGAAAAGGTTTCGACTCCGGGCAAGAAGCAGGTTTGGCGGATTACCAGCCGTGAAAAAGGCAAGTCTGAGGGCGACTACATCACTTATGATGGTGTGGATGTCAATCATCAGGAAGAGCTCGAAATGTTCCATCCGACTTATACTTATATCAATAAAACAGTCAAGAATTTTGATGCAGTGCCGCTCTTAGTAGATATTTATAAAGAAGGTCAGCTTGTCTACGAGTTGCCGAGTCTGTCTGAAATTCAGGACTATGCCCGCCAAGAATTTGACAAACTCTGGGACGAATACAAGCGGGTCCTCAATCCACAAGATTATCCTGTCGATTTGGCGCGTGATATTTGGCAGGACAAGATGGACTTGATTGACCAGATGCGTAAGAAAGCCTACCAGACAGGAGCAGAAAAATGAGTCTACAAGAAGAAATCATCCGCCAACTAGGCGTCAAACCAGTCATTGATCCAGAGGAAGAAATCCGCAAATCGGTGGACTTTCTCAAGGCCTATCTGAGAAAACATCCTTTTTTGAAAAGCTATGTTCTGGGCATTTCTGGTGGTCAAGATTCAACCTTGGCTGGTCGTTTAGCCCAGCTAACCGTAGAAGAAATGAGGGCAGAGACAGGAGATGAGAGCTATCGTTTTATCGCTGTCCGCCTGCCTTACGGCGTTCAAGCGGATGAAGATGATGCCCAAAAGGCTCTGGCTTTTATCCAGCCTGATATCAGTCTGACAGTCAATATCAAGGAATCCGCTGATGCCATGACAGCTGCCGTAGAGGCAACAGGTACCAAAGTCTCTGACTTTAACAAAGGCAATATCAAGGCCCGCAGCCGTATGATTGCCCAGTATGCTTTGGCTGGTTCATACAGTGGGGCTGTCATTGGGACCGACCATGCAGCCGAAAATGTCACGGCCTTTTTCACCAAGTTTGGGGACGGCGGAGCAGATATCTTACCACTTTACCGTCTCAATAAGCGTCAAGGCAAGCAGCTTTTGGTCGCTTTAGGAGCGGATCCGGCTCTCTATGAAAAGGTGCCGACAGCTGATTTGGAAGAAGAAAAACCGGGGATTGCCGATGAAGTTGCTCTAGGCGTGACCTATAATGAAATTGACGACTATCTCGAAGGCAAGTCCGTTTCGGCTCAAGCCCAAGAAACGATCGAGTCTTGGTGGCATAAGGGCCAGCACAAACGGCATTTGCCGATTACAATTTTTGATGAATTCTGGAAGTGAGAAATTCCAGTAAATATTCTCAGTTCTAGATAGGACGTGAGATAATCCTGAAAAAGTTAGGCTTGCCTAACTTTTTTACTTGCGCTCTTTTTTTAAAGTTCTATAATAGATGTATAATGACAAGGAGGATTCTATGAATTCATTAAAACAAGATTTTACAGATAAGTTGTACGCTGCTTATGAGGTTAACCCCAAGTATGCGGCAATGGAAAATGCTATTAGCCACAATGGGCTCTTGACTTCTTTGGAAAAACGGACTGCTGCTGTAGAAAATGCACCTGTTTTCTCATTGGATCTCACCAAAGACAAGGTCAGCGATCAGAAGGCTTCTGGCCGTTGCTGGATGTTTGCAGCCCTCAATACTTTCCGCCACAAGATGATTGCAGGTTTCCAATTGGAGGATTTTGAGCTATCTCAGGCTCATACCTTCTTTTGGGATAAGTATGAAAAATCTAACTGGTTTTTGGAGCAGGTTTTGGCAACAGCTGACCAAGAATTGACTAGCCGCAAGGTCAAGTTCCTCTTAGATACGCCTCAGCAGGATGGCGGTCAGTGGGATATGGTCGTGGCGCTTTTTGAGAAATACGGCGTCGTGCCTAAGTCAGTCTATCCAGAGTCAATTTCTTCTAGCAATAGCCGTGAGCTCAATCAGTTGCTCAATAAACTCCTGCGTCAGGATGCGCAAATCTTGCGTGAGCTGGCCCTGAATGGTGCGGATGAAGCTAGTCTACAAGCTAAGAAAGAAGCTTTGCTGCAGGAAATTTTCAACTTTTTAGCGATGTCGTTGGGCTTGCCACCTCGGAAGTTTGACTTTGCATATCGAGATAAGGACGGTAATTACCATAGAGAAGCTAATTTGACTCCGCAGTCCTTTTACCAAAAATATGTAGACCTCAAGCTAGATGACTATGTGTCTATCATTAATGCGCCAACAGCAGATAAACCTTATGGCAAGTCTTACACAGTCGAGATGTTGGGCAACGTAGTCGGCGGTAAACCTGTTCGCTATTTGAATGTAGAAATGAAACGTCTCAAGGAATTAGCTATAGCTCAGATGCAGGCTGGTGAGACTGTTTGGTTTGGCTCTGATGTGGGTCAGTCCAGCAATCGCAAGGCTGGTATCATGGAAGCAGGTATGCATGATTTAACCTCTAGTATGGATATCCAGTTGACCCAAGATAAGGCAGGTCGTCTCGATTATAGCGAAAGCCTCATGACTCATGCCATGGTACTGGCTGGAGTAGACTTGGATGAAAAGGGTCAAGCTAAAAAATGGAAGGTAGAAAATTCTTGGGGAGAAAAGGTTGGAGATAAGGGATACTTTGTCGCTAGCGACGCTTGGATGGATGAGTATACTTACCAAATTGTAGTCAGAAAAGAATTCTTGACTCCAGAAGAGTTGGCAGCCTACAATGCTGATCCAATTGTCCTAGCACCGTGGGATCCAATGGGAGCTCTTGCTGATGGCGAAATGATTTGATAGGATGAGCTATTGTAGAAAGTTATTGATTTATTTAAACTAAAAAAGATTGGATTTTAAAATCCAATCTTTTTTGGTTTAACGATGTTCAGCTCCTTGGTTAGAACTAGTTGAGCTGCTGGTTGTTCCAGAACTTGTTGAACTTGTTTGGGAACTAGAGTTGGTACTATTATGTTCTTCGCTAGATTCACTCGTACTTTGACTTGAAGATTCTGAGCTTGACTCAGAAGTGGAGCTTGAAGATGATTGGCTATAGGCACGGCTGTAAGTTGAAGTACCATTGAGGTAGAGATAGGATCCGCTACGGAAAAGTCCGCTTGGTGGTGTCCAGTCTTCATTGCTATAGCCTGTCAGATAGAGCATCATAGAGCGGTAGACATCGGTTGCTACCTTAACTCCATCGTCTAAAACAGGAGTGAGGCGGTTTGAGTAACCAGTCCAAACAGCCATAGAGTACTGTGGAGTGTAGCCAACAAATAGCTCGTCTGGTGTAACAATGCTAGAACTGTAGTAAGGTTTTGTCAACTTCTCTAGCTCATCATCTGCATAGTTGGAAGTACCAGTTTTACCTGCTTGATAGACCCCTGGAATTGCAGCATTAGTACCAGTTCCAGACTGAAGAACGGTCTTCATCATGTCTGTCATCATGTAGGCTGTCGTTTCTTTCATGGCTTTTGATCCGCCATTTGAAAAGACTTTTTCTGTACCGTCGCTAAAGACAACTCGGTTTACATATTGTGGTTTGTAATATGTACCGCCATTAGCAAAGGCAGCGTAGGCAGCAGCCATTTTTTCGCTACTTGCTCCGTATTGGTTACCAGATTCGCTTGTATTACTTGAAATCGCATTAGAATAATGCATTTCAGGGTAATTAATACCAAGGCCATTGAGGAACTTCAATGAATTATCTAATCCGACTGCTTCCAGCGATTTGACGGCTGGTACGTTACGGGATTCTTGGATAGCGTATTGGATAGTAATCCAGCCATAATAGCGTTTATCCCAGTTATAGACAGGAGTAGAGGTTCCAGGGAAATAGTAAGGAGCATCTTGGATTGAGGCAGCGGTGGAAGTGAAAACGTTGTATTCCAAGGCTGGGGCATAATCAGTGATTGGTTTCATGGTAGAACCCCAGTCGCGATTCGTTTCGACTGCTTGGTTGGTACCAAAAGAAACGTTGGAAGACTGATGGCGAGCACCCAGTTGGGCAATGACTTTCCCGTTGGTAACATCCATAACGGTTGATGCCACTTGCAGTTCATCATCTGGATAAGCAACATATTCTTCCGTGTTGTAAATATCCCACAATTTTTTCTGTGCTTCGGTATTAACGTTAGTATAAACTTCCATACCAGTCGTAAGGACATTGTAGCCAGTTTCTTCTTCGACTTGCTCAATAACTTCTTTTAAATAGTTATCCATATAGGCAGGATAGCTAGCTGAATTTTTCAAGCTCTGTAAGCCGTCGGTCACTGGTGTATTGATCGCTTGTTCGTATTGTTCTGGTGAGATGTACTTGAGTTCATACATTTCAGATAATACGAGATTCCGACGCTGAGTGGCGGCTTCTGGATTTGTGTAAGGGTCATATTGGTTAGGAGCCTGAGGCATTCCTGCAAGCAGGGCAATCTGAGGAAGGGTCAAATCTTTCAAATCTTTGCCATAGTAACTTTGAGAAGCTGTTTGCATCCCGTAATTTCCATTGGACATATAGACTTTATTGACATAGTAGGTCAGGATTTCTTGCTTGGTAGCCTTTCGCTCAAGTTGAGTTGCCAGCCATGCTTCTTGGATTTTCCGAGAAAGGGTAGCATCCGCTGAGGAAGTGGAGAAATAAGTCAACTTGATCAACTGCTGGGTTAAGGTAGATCCCCCTTGACGTCCGCCTCCTTTCAGATTACTTAGGAAGGCTCCTCCTATCCGAATGAAATCAACCCCACGGTGATTAAAGAAGCGGTGATCCTCAATCGCAACGATAGCATCTACTAGTTGTGTAGGGATCTGGTCTGTTGATGCATTGACCCGCTTTTCAGAACCGAGGTCCGCAATCAGATTGTTATCGCTATCGTAAATCTTACTTGAAGTTGTTGCGACAAGGTCCTTCTCAGAGAGGGTAGGAGACTTGGAGGCATAGTATGTGAAGACAAGAACGCCAGCCACAACTCCAATGATAAAGAGAGATAAGAGGACACTTGCAAGATATTTTAAGGCCTGCAAAAGGGTTTGTTTATTCATTTGTGATACCACCTAGTAGTTTTTGTTCGATAATTTCAAGGTAAGGGATGCTTGGAAATTGCTTTGTTTCGACTAAAAATCCATGTTCTTGAATGTAAGATAAAGGGAGGGATTTTCCGCCTTTATCCATCTTATAAAATGTAATGAGATAAGATGCCGGAAGTAGATAAGTCTCCCGCAAGCTGGAGAAGTGCAGTAAGACAAAGCAAATTCCTTTTTGCTGAAGGACAGCTTCCATATGTTCAATCTGGTGTAGATGGAAATTCTTTAGAGGCATGGCTGTTTTTTGCCGTGTTTCCTTGGCCTCAAAGTCAATATAATGTCCCTTAAAGACACCAGAATAATCAGTCGTGGATGCCTGTCGGAAGTAGGCCTCGACAATCTTTGCACGACTGCGTTGGGGATAGTCCACTTTGACAATCTGAATGGGTGTCGGTTTCTTATGAATGACAGCGAGCCCCCTACTCAAATAGTAGTTGTTGGATTCGTTGATCATCTTCTCAAAAGACATCCCACGATTGGCAAAGTTAACAGCCGTCTTTGAACCTGGATGGGCTAGTTTACTTTTTATCTTTAGCTTGTGAGGGTAGTTGACCATAAAACTCCTTATTGGTACAATAACATCACTCTATTATATCATAAAAATATTATTTGAGGGAGAATAAATGACAAGTCTATTAATTGTAGGTTACAAGGCTTTTGAACTTGGCATTATGAATGAAAAAGACATGCGCATCAAAATCATCAAAGAGGCGGTCAGACGGGATTTACAGCGCCTGCTGGATGAAGGATTGGAGTGGCTCATCTTTACGGGAAATCTAGGTTTTGAAACTTGGGTTTTGGAAGTCGCTCGGGAATTAAGAAAAGATTATAATTTTAAGCTTGCTACGATTTTTCTTTTTGAAGATCAGGGAAAAAATTGGAACGAAGGAAATCAGGCCAAACTAGCGGATTTTAAACAAGTAGATTTCGTTAAATATGCCTATCCTAGCTATCAAAGTCCGAGTCAGTTTCGTGAATACAACCAATTTCTGCTTCAAAATACAGATGGAGCTTATCTATTTTACGATGAGGAAAATGAGACCAATCTTAAGTATCTTTACAGGGAGATGAAAAATCAAGAACAGTATTTTATCAAAAAATTAACATTTGATGACCTGAATGAGGTTGCAGAAATTTTTTCGGAAAAGTAGGGTATAAATCTTGCTTTTTATAGGTGCTTTCGTATATAATTGGATATGATAAACTAGATTGGAGCGAGAGCATGGCGAGTATTATTTATACAGCAAAAGATATTTTTGATCAAGATTTTAAGCGCGAAGTGCGAGGATATAGCAAAGCTGAAGTGGATGAATTTTTGGATGATGTGATCAAGGATTATGAAACTTATGCCGCTTTGGTAAAGGAGTTACGTGAGGAGATTACCCTTCTGAAGGAACAAGTATCTAATCAAGAAACTGCTACTCCTTCAACGCCTAGTCAGCCAGCTCCACCAACAATTGAGATGCCACAGATGGGAACAGCGACAAACTTCGATATTTTGAAACGCTTAAGCCGTTTGGAAAAGGAAGTTTTTGGCAAGCAAATTCTGGACAACGAAGAGCAATAATTTTGCAGAGTGCAATTTTTGGATAATCGCGTGAAGATTTGATATTTTCATGAGGAAAGTCCATGCTAGCACCGGCTGTGATGCTGGTAGTGTTTGTGCTAGGCGAAACAATAAGCCTAGGGACGGAGCAATCCGTTACGGCGACTGAAAAGGCTAAGTCTTTAGATAGGTCTGAATAGGTCTGAAAGTGCCACAGTGACGTAGTTCTTCTGGAAACAGAAGAAGTGGAACGCGGTAAACCCCTCAAGCTAGCAACCCAAACTTTGGTCGGGGCACGGAATGCGTGGAAACGAACATAGCATTCTGACTGGAAACAGTAGACAGATGATTATCGAAGGAGATGGTACCTAGTCATTTCTGGAACAAAACATGGCTTATAGAAAATTGCACATAGGTTAGCTAGCGTATGCTAGCTTTTTGATTAAGATATAGAGCCCCTTAGACAGAAGATTGCTGTAAGGGACAAAATAGGAAAGCAAGGTTTTTCTCAAAAAGAGGAGCCAAGCAAGAACATTCTGATTTCTAGCTGAGGCCAGTTTTTAACGGTGTGGCTCAGCGGATAGTGATAGAGTAATAAAGAATGAAAGAAAAATTTAATTTAATTGCTACTGCAGCGGCAGGTCTGGAAGCTGTGGTCGGCCGTGAGATTCGGGATTTGGGTCTAGATTGTCAGGTTGAAAATGGCCGTGTTCGCTTTAGTGGCGACATGGCTACCATCATTCAAACCAATCTCTGGCTGCGCTCAGCAGATCGGATTAAGATTGTTGTGGGAACATTTCCAGCTAAAACATTTGAAGAGCTTTTTCAAGGTGTCTTTGCCTTGGATTGGGAGAATTATCTACCCTTAGGTGCTAAATTTCCCATTTCTAAAGCCAAATGCGTCAAGTCAAAACTTCATAATGAGCCCAGTGTTCAAGCTATTTCAAAAAAAGCAGTTGTGAAAAAACTGCAAAAGCATTATGCTCGTCCAGAAGGTGTCCCTTTGCAGGAAAATGGAGCAGAGTTTAAGATTGAAGTTTCCATTTTGAAAGATTTGGTGACAGTCATGATTGATACCAGTGGCTCTAGCTTGTTCAAACGTGGCTATCGGACAGAAAAAGGCGGAGCGCCAATCAAGGAAAATATGGCAGCTGCGATTTTACTTTTGTCGAACTGGTATCCAGACAAACCCTTAATTGACCCGACTTGCGGATCAGGAACCTTCTGTATCGAAGCGGCCATGATTGGGATGAAGATGGCACCAGGTTTACACCGTTCCTTTGCTTTTGAAGACTGGAATTGGGTAGACAAGGACTTGGTACGTCGACTTCGGGCAGAAGCTCTAGCTCAGATTGACCAAGACATCCAGCTGGATATTTCAGGTTCCGATTTGGATGCCCGTTTGGTAGAGATTGCCAAGAAAAATGCGGAAGAAGCGGGCGTTGCTGACCAGATTCACTTTAAGCAAATGCGTCTGCAAGACCTTCATACGGACAAGATCAATGGTGTCATTATTTCCAATCCGCCTTATGGTGAGCGTTTGTTAGACGATGATGCGGTAACCAAGCTTTATCAAGAAATGGGAGAAAACTTTGCTCCTTTGAAGACATGGAGTAAATTTATCTTGACCAGTGATGAGGCCTTTGAAGCCAAATATGGCAGTCAGGCGGATAAAAAGCGAAAACTTTACAATGGTACTTTAAAAGTTGATTTATATCAATACTTTGGCCAAAGGGTCAAAAGACAACTAGATTAGAAAGGAAATGCTGTGAGCAAAGAAGAAAAGATGCCAACAGAGCAAGAATCAAAAGAAACCGTTCTTGACTTAGAAGATGCGAAAGAGATGACGGTCGGTCAGGCTGCTCGGAAAAACGAGGAAGTCGAAGCTGGTGTGACTGAAGGAGACAATATCCTTGATAAGTACATCAAGCAACACCGAGATGAAATCGAAGCAGGGAAATTTGAAACCCAAAAGCTGAGAATCATGGAAGAGCTGGCGCAACAAAAAGAAGCTTTGATACAAGAGACCATCAAACAGCTTAAGAGTCAGTCTCAGGCGAAGGAAAATACTGCCAATACGGCAACACCTTCGGCGCAGCCAGTGAAAGCAGAAACGGCAAATTCAGCAAACGTAGAGACTACAAAGGCTACACAACCAGCGCTAACAGTTGCAGCTGAAGCACCAATCATTCCGGCAACAAAGCCGGTATCAAAGCCAGTTCCGACAGTGTTTGAAGATGAGGACGAGCCTGAGACAAAGCCTTTCTACAAGAAGAAAGTCTTCTTATACTCAGCCTTAAGTCTTGTAGCGCTTGCCGCTGGAACGACTTGGTATTTTCATCAAGGTCGGGGGAGCCACAAGTCGACAACTGGTTCCAGTTCGACCGTTTCTTCTAGCAAAAAGAAATCGACAAGCTCTAGCGAAGCTAAGAAAGAGGCTGCTAAAGAATTTGAAGACCTTTATGCTAGCTTCTTTACGGATAGTAGTCAGACAGCTATCAAAAATGACAAGTTTGGCGATTTGGATAAGCTGAAAACTAAGTTAGATGTCTTAACTGGCAGCTCAGAATATACAGCTGCTAAAAAGAAGTATGATGATCTTGTTAAGCAAATTTCTGCTATCCAAAGTGTCAATTCACAATTCAATACGGGTGCCATCGTTGATGGTCTCTTGAAGACAGATGCCCAAGTGAAAGAAAATGCTAATCTTCCAGATGTATCGACAGGTAATAGCAAGTTGGATGATGTCTTGAAGGCGGCTATTGCTCAAGGACGTAGTCAGCAGCTACCAGCACCAGCGCCTAGTCCGACAGTGGAACCGTCAGCGCCTTCTACAGCACCAGCCGCACCATCAACGCCGCCAGCTGTTAATCCTGCGCCTAGTGATCCTAGCGGCATTAGAAATGCAGAAACTGGTATCGGACTACCAAGTGCAGGAGTTAACCTCCAGCGCCACCTTAGCCGTGTGCCTTACAATCAAGCAGCGATTGATGATGTGAACAATCCTGCTTGGACATTCAATCCAGGTGTCTTGGAAACGATCCTCAAGGTGTCTCGTGAGCGTGGCTACATCGTAGGAGACCAGTTTATCCTTGAAAAAGTTAATATTGTCAAGGGGAATGGCTACTACAATCTCTATAAACCAGATGGTACTTATCTATTTAGTATGAACTGTAAGACAGGCTACTTTGTAGGAAATGGAGCTGGGTATGCAGAAGATTTGGATTATTAATCATCTTTCTCACTAATCCATTCAAAATATGATAAAGAAAAAGTTAGACGGATCTGAGCCAAGTATCTCGGGTCAGCCGTCTAGCTTTTTTTGTATAAATAGTTACTTATTGTTAATCCATATATTAACCTATATTTTAAATCTCTAGGTTAATATGGATATTTCAAAATAGCTTGATTTATCAAGCTTATTGTCAATAAATAAAGATTTCAATAGATTGAATTCTTGTCTTATTTTTGTTAAAATACTATCTGGAGCATTAGGACACCTAGAATAAAAATGTAAAAAAGTGTGTATTTTTGCTTATAAACTATAGCATGCAATAAGCCAGCTTCTTTGCTAATGGTCATGAGATTAACAAAAACTGGCATGTTGGAAAAGGAAAGGAAAAAGATGTTTCGAAGTAAGAAATATAACAAAGATTTCGAGATTATTGACGAAAAGAAGCGGTATAAGCTCTATAAATCTGGGAAAAATTGGGTAAAAGCTTCAAATTCTCAACTCGATCTTTTTCGTATCGGTGGAATGGGAGAAGTTGTCTCAAGCAGCTTGTCAGATACTGAAGAGCTTGATCACGACCATCTGGGCCTCAATACTCTTGCAGGTCTGGGAGGGATATTAGCCGCTGGGGCAGCGGGGCTAATGGTGACTCAGGAGCAGTCAGTATATGCAGATGAAACATCTGAATATACTGATAAAGCAGTTATCTCAGCTGAAGTCAAGGACAATGAAGAAGCAACAGAAGCAAGTACAAATTCGATCATTGCTCAAGCGCAAGCAGAAATGCGAAAAGCAAAAGCAGAACAGGCTTCTGAGTTGGCCTCTGTTTCAGTTAGTCAGTCAGTCAGTGATTCTGTCTCTACAAGTGAGTCAGTCTCTCTTAGTATCTCGACTAGCCAGTCTGTTAGTCAATCGCTCAGCCAATCAGTTTCCGCTAGTAACTCAACTTCTATCAGCCAGTCTGTATCTGCTAGTAGTTCAGTCTTGACTAGCAATTCAAGCTTGACTAGTAAGTCAGTGAGTGCTGAGTCTGCTACAAAGGTATCCGAGAGCAAAGCACCTGCTAAGCTAGAAAGTGTTAACAACGCAGGTTCTTTAGAGCAGGACAAAGCCTTAGCCAGTGCATCAGCTGATACCTCTGCCTCAGCTTCTACTTCTGCATCGCTGGATATCAAGGTCAATGTTGCCGACAGCTTTATTTCATCTGGTGCAGGACAAAGTTTAGCTAGCACTACTTTGAGCAATAGCCAAGCCCTAGCAACCAGCAACAACTTGGCCGCTGGTGTGATCGCTGATAAGAATCAAGCCCAAGGCAAGGATGCGCTCAAACAAGCTGAGAAGAGTCAAACGGTAGATAAGATCGTGACCACTTCACCAAAAGAGTCTGTCAGTGCTTCTGCTGAATTAAAAATAACTGAAATTACTGGTAAGAATAGTGTTAGTGGAGTTCAAT
>ERZ773043.443-NODE-443-length-24398-cov-34.698764_pt1 | contig 24398 bp, 22 predicted proteins | sample MGYA00580636_ERZ773043 | MGnify/ENA primary metagenome ERZ773043 (study PRJEB29015, sample SAMEA2737992) | human oral metagenome | biome: human oral; feature: human-associated habitat; material: dental | place: China | collected 2065 ...
CTAAGATAAAAAGAAGCCCAGCGTGAGAGAGGGATTACCTCTTTACACTGGGCTTCTTTGTTTATAATTTCTTTTATTTTTCCTATAATTATGCTATGATATAGAATATATTAATAGTTAAATCGTCTTATGGCTATAACGTTAAAGAAAAGGAAATACAGTCTATATGATGACAAAAGAAGAGTTTCTAAAAAGAATGAAGAAAGAATTTCCAGATGCTCAAAAGAATGAGCTAAAGAGTTATACATCTTTTAAGGTAAAGAACTCAAAAGGGGATTTACAAAATTTTATAGAAATTCATTTTCAAAAAAAAGGAATTAAAATAGGTATCATGTCAAAGTGCCTCAATAAATCAGAATTAGAGAAGTTTGACAAGAAACCTGCTACTCATCGTTGGACAATAGATGCTGAATATGTGATTACTAGTGAAGAAAAATTTAATGAAATTCTACCCTATATAAACAAATCGTATTTATTTATTAAAGGTGAGGGATCTAAGGAGATAAAAATGCCAGAAAATATTGATAAATATACAGATTGTTTACTGTCTTCCAAAAACATCATCCTTCGTGGTGCACCAGGTACAGGAAAAACCTATCTTGCCAGACAAATTGCCAATAAGCTGACTGAAGGAAATGAAGAACAAATTGGTTTTTTGCAGTTTCACCCATCTTATGATTACACGGATTTTGTAGAAGGCTTGAGACCAATTCTGGGAAATGATGGGCAGATTAACTTTGGCTTGCAGGACGGCATTTTTAAGAAGTTTTGTCAGAAAGCAAAAGAAGCCCAGAAGATTGGGGGACAAGATAACTTTGAAGAAACTTGGACTAAGCTAACCGATGCTATCAATGAGAAACAGGGGCAATATTTGTTCCCTCGTAGCTCGGTTCCAGCTAGTTTAAATAGTCAAGGGAATGTGAAGTTTGATTCTCCCGTTGCCACCAAAGAAAAAGTATATCTTTTATATAAGGGTGAGGAGACTAAGTTAAAGTACGAAACTTATCAAAAAATTGTTTTGGATCACATGAAAGAAAGTTATGGCTTATGTGATTATGTATCTCCAATGATTGACACAGATAAAAACTTCGTCTTCATCATCGATGAAATCAATCGTGGTGAGATTTCTAAGATTTTTGGTGAACTTTTTTTCTCCATTGATCCGGGCTATCGTGGTAAGGATGGAGAGGTTTCGACCCAATATGCTAATTTGCACGAAAATCATGAGAAGTTTTATATACCTGAAAATGTCTACATCATAGGAACAATGAATGACATTGACCGGTCCGTGGATACCTTTGACTTTGCCATGCGACGTCGTTTCCGTTTTGTAGAAATCACGGCTGAAAGTCAGCTAGGAATGCTTGATAAACTTCTTGGAGATGGTGCTGAAGAAGCGAAAATACGTCTAAGAAACTTGAACGCTGCTATAGAAAAAGTAGAAGAGCTCAATAGTCATTACCATGTTGGACCAAGTTATTTCCTTAAGTTGCAGGAAGTAGACTTTGACTATAAGTTGCTCTGGTCTGACTATATTAAGCCGCTCCTAGAAGATTACTTACGTGGTTCTTATGATGAGGTTGAAACTTTGGAAACTTTGAAAAAGGCATTTGATAAGACAAGCAATGAGCAAACAAATCAGTCAATAACTGGTGATAATGAAAGCGATGGAAATGACTATACGGATAACAGATAATCAGCAACTTATAAAAAAAGAGGATTTTGTTGAAATCTACCCAAAAATTAGTCAGGTACTTTAGATAGAACTTTAGAAAGTCTTTCTCAAGAGGATAGTATTTTCATTTTTCCAAATGACTTGAAAAACACTTCTGACTTAGACAAGGAACAGAAAATTTTTGAAACTGTAAATCAGAACATTAAGACAGGAAATGTGGTTGGTTTTCTGGGTTACGGTCAGGAAAGATTAACGATTTCCTCTCGTTTTTCAAATGCTAATAACGACTATTTTTTACATTATCTCTTGCAGAAGGTCCTCAATATCAATCTCACTAATTTGGATGTTGGTTTATCTAGCGAAGATAAACTCTATCAACTATTGGTTTACCTCTTCCCAAAATATCTGCAAGCGGCTTTGAGAAAAGGACTTTATAAGGAATACCAGAGGTTTTTCTATAATGATAGCCATGTAAAGGGAGCGATTGATGTAGGAAATCATCTTAAGAAAAATGTTCCTTTTATGGGAAATATTTCCTACACTACTAGAGAGTTTGCTTATGATAATCCATTGATGCAGCTGATTCGACACACCATTGAGTATATTAAGAATCAGAAAATAATTGGAAGTGGAGTGTTTGATGCTAATCGTGAAAATGTAGCAGAAATTATCCGTGTAACTCCGTCTTATAAACTAGCTGATCGTGTTAAGATTATCAGGTTGAATCAAACTAAACCTGTCCGTCATGCCTTTTTTCGAGAATATAGAAAATTACAGGAACTCTGTCTGTTGATTCTGAGTAGAGAAAAGCACGGTTTAGGACTTCAAGAGCAAAAGATACACGGTGTTCTCTTTGATGTTGCTTGGCTTTGGGAAGAGTATGTCCAGACAGTATTGCCAGAAGGTTTTATCCACCCAAGAAATAAAGAAAAGACGGGTGGCATTTCTGTATTTAGCAGTCATGTTCGAAAGGTTTATCCAGACTTCTATCATAAAGATTTAAAAATCGTACTAGATGCCAAATATAAAAAGCTAGAATTTACTGAAAAAGGAATCAATCGTGAGGATTTATATCAACTGATTTCCTATGCATACATTTTAAAAGCTAAAACAGCCGGTCTTATTTTCCCAAGCGTGGAGAAGGTTGTTGATAACGACATAGGTAAATTATCAGGTTACGGGGCACTCTTGAAAAAGTGGTCCATTCTTATTCCTCAAGAAGCTGAAAATTATGAGCATTTTGTTCAACAGATACATCAATCGGAAACAATAAATTTTGGATTTTAAAGCAGGTTCAACCTGCTTTTTCTATGTATATTTTTCAAATTATTTCCAAATCGAATTAAATTCTTGACAAATGTAATATCTGATGTTACAATAAAAAACAATTCGATATAGAAATAAATTAGAGGAAGTATGAAAGACAGTCATTTGGTAGCCTATCATATTCGTTTGTTGAATGGGCGGATTTTTCAAAAGTTACTGGGCCAGGAGCCTGAAGCTCTTTATCGGAGTGAACAGGGCAAGATTCTCACTGTTTTATGGAATAGTGAAACAGGGTGTGCGACGGCGACAGATATTGCTCTGGCGACAGGACTGGCTAATAATACGCTGACAACTATGCTGAAAAAGTTGGAAGAACGGGGTTTGGTGACCTTTAGTCAGTGTGGTTTAGACAAGCGAAAAAAATATGTCAAGTTGACAGAGCGGGGTTGGTCGCAGAAAGAAGTTGGCCATCGTGTCAGTCAAAAACTGGATGAGATTTTTTATAAAGGCTTCTCTGAGGAAGAAATTCGTCAGTTTGAAAGTTATCAGGAACGCATCTTAACAAATTTAAAAGAAAAAGAAGCTTAAATCATGTCAAAACAAGTTGAAAATGCACATAATCTATACATTCACGCCATTCAAGATGGACGTGTTGCCGAGGCTCAAGCTCAGTCAGTAGGGGATACCTACATTCAACACTCGACAGGTGTGCCAGATGGCAAAGAAGATTTTGCGACTTTCTTTGCAAATTTCTTTGAGCGCTATCCCGAGCGTGAGATGAAGAGTGTCCGCACCATTGAAGACGGCAATCTAGTCTTCATCCACGTCCATCAATATCTGAATGGAAGAGAAACGCAATGGGTGACGACTGATACTTTCCGTGCGGATGAGAATGGACGCATCGTGGAGCATTGGGACAATAAAGAAGTCATGCCTAAGGTAGAAGACTTGACCAATCGAGGGAAATTTAAAAATGAGGACAAAGAATGATTGAATACAAAAATGTAGCGCTACGCTATACAGAAAAAGATGTCTTAAGAGATGTCAATTTACAGATTGGGGATGGTGAATTTATGGTTTTAGTGGGTCCTTCTGGATCTGGTAAGACGACCATGCTCAAGATGATCAACCGCCTCTTGGAACCTACGGATGGCGATGTTTGCATGGATGGGAAGCGGATTAAGGACTATGATGAGCGCGAACTCCGCCTTTCTACTGGTTATGTCTTACAGGCTATTGCTCTCTTTCCCAATCTAACGGTTGCGGAAAATATTGCTCTGATTCCTGAGATGAAGGGGTGGAGCAAGGAAGAGATTGCCAAGAAAACAAAAGAGCTCTTGGCAAAGGTCGGCTTGCCAGCAGCTGACTATGCTCATCGACTACCGAGTGAGTTGTCAGGTGGGGAACAGCAGCGTGTTGGTATTGTCCGTGCCATGATTGGTCAGCCCAAGATTCTTCTCATGGATGAGCCTTTTTCCGCGCTGGATGCTATTTCTAGAAAACAATTGCAGACTTTAATCAAGCAACTGCATAGTGAGTTTGGGATGACGACCATTTTTGTCACCCACGATACGGACGAAGCTTTGAAATTAGGAGATAGGATTGCTGTTTTACAGGATGGAGAGATTCGTCAAGTAGCGACACCTGAGGAAATCTTATCTGCACCTGCGACTAACTTCGTAGCAGATTTATTTGGAGGTGTTCAACATGGCTAATTTGTTTTCTACCTTTCAGGAGCGCTTTGGCGAATGGTTGGCAGCCTTAGGGCAACATCTCCAGCTATCTCTTCTGACCTTACTAGTAGCCATCTTCCTGACCATTCCGCTTGCTATCTATCTACATAGTCATAAAAAAGTAGCCAATTGGGTGCTGCAAATTGCGGGAATCTTTCAAACCATTCCTTCAATGGCCTTGCTGGGACTCTTTATTCCTCTCATGGGGATTGGTACACTGCCGGCACTGACTGCTCTGGTGATTTACGCTATTTTTCCGATTTTAGAAAATACCGTCACTGCCTTGAATGGGATTGATCCTAGTTTAGAAGAAGCTGGAATCGCCTTTGGTATGACCAAGTGGGAGCGACTCAAGAAGTTTGAACTGCCTCTAGCTATGCCCGTCATCGTATCAGGAGTTCGGACGGCAACGGTAATGATTATCGGAACAGCAACTCTAGCAGCTCTTGTCGGAGCTGGTGGACTAGGGTCTTTTATCCTTCTAGGAATTGACCGTCGCAATGCCAGTCTAATCTTGATTGGAGCAATTTCATCCGCAGTTTTGGCAATTCTTTTCAACAGTCTCCTTAAATGGATGGAAAAGGCCAAGCTTCGTACGGTTTTTGCAGCATTTGCAGTCTTAATCCTCGGCCTTGGCGCTTCTTATACACCGAGTCTGCTTCCCAAGCAGGAGAAGAAACATCTGGTCATTGCTGGGAAATTGGGGCCAGAGCCAGAAATTCTTATGAATATGTATAAACTCCTCATCGAGGAAAATACGGATATGACTGTGACAGTCAAACCTAATTTTGGGAAGACCGACTTCCTTTATCAAGCTCTGAAAAAAGGCGATATTGATATCTATCCTGAGTTTACAGGTACGATTACTGGAACTCTCTTGCAGCCTGCTCCAAAGGTTAGCAATGATGCCGAAGAAGTCTTTAAAGCAGCGCGTGATGGAATCAAAAAACAGGACAATCTAGTCTTGCTCAATCACATGGCCTATCAGAATACCTATGCAATTGCAGTTCCCAAGAGTATCGCCAAAGAATACAATCTTAAAACCATCTCTGATCTTAAAGCAGTCCAAGACAAGCTCAAGGCAGGGTTTACCTTGGAATTTAACGACCGTGAAGATGGGAACAAGGGACTTCAATCTGTCTATGGACTGAATCTCAATGTGTCAACCATGGAGCCAGCTCTTCGCTATGATGCGATTAAATCAGGCGATATTCAGATTATGGAAGTCTATTCAACTGACCCTGAAATTGAGCGCTATCAACTTCAGATTTTAGAAGACGATAAACATCTTTTCCCTCCTTATCAAGGAGCGCCTCTCATGAAGGCTGAGCTGCTAGAAAAACACCCTGAGTTGGAAGGTATTCTCAATAAGCTGGCTGGTAAAATTACAGAAAGCCAGATGAGCCAGATGAATTATCAAGTCGGCATTGAAGGCAAAAAAGCGGAAGCTGTCGCGCGTGATTATCTGGTCAAGGAAGGACTTTTAAAAAAATAAGAAGTAAAAGAGTTAGACTTGTTAGGTCTAGCTTTTTTGCTTACCCGAGGATAGACAGACTACGGATTGAAGAAGATACATCAGCAATCTTCATCCATTTTTGGTATAATAAAGTATCAATGCATGGAGGTGTTCCGATGGCATCTAGTCAAGAATATCTGGATTTTATCCTAAAGCAACTGCAAGGCTTAGGCCAAGAAATCAGTTTTCGCAAGATGATAGGGGAATATTTGCTCTATTATAGAGGTCGCTTATTTGGCGGGATTTATGACAATCGCTTGCTGCTCAAGCCAGTCCAGCCAGCTCTGGCTCTCTTAGAAAATCTAGTCTATGAACTCCCTTATCCAGGTGCAAAACCGATGCTTCATATAGAAGAAACAGAAGATGCTGCCTTTCTCTGTAGTTTGATTGAGGCTGTCTATCCTGTCTTGCCAGCACCTAAAAAGAAAAAATAGTCTTTCCGTTCTAATGGATATTTCTAAAATTTTCCGTTGTAATAGACATTTTAAGAATTTTCCTTTATAATGGACTTAAAGGAGGTTTGATCAGCTATGCTTTATATTGCTCTTATTGGAGATTTGATTAAGTCCAAACAGCTAAAAAACCGCAAGCAGGCGCAGCAGGAGTTGCAGGAATTGATGGCGGTGCTAAATCAAGATTATCGAGATTATCTGGTGTCGCCTTTTACAGTAACGACTGGAGACGAGTTTCAGGCTTTGCTGCGGCCTAATCCTGAGATCATGCGGCTCATTGATCAGATTGCCTTAGGCTTTCCTCATCCGATTCGCTTTGGTCTTGGTCTGGGTGAGATTGTGACGGATATCAATCGCGAGCAAAGTATTGGCTCGGACGGTCCAGCCTACTGGAGAGCACGCGCAGCTATTAACGCAGTCCACGAAAAAAATGATTACGGCAGCAGCCGTATAGCTGTATCCTTGGGAGATGAAGAACTCAGTCAGGCGGTCAATACAGTGCTGGCAGCTACTTCATTTATCCAGAGTAAGTGGAATGCTAGCCAAAGAGAGGTGCTGGAGCAGATGCTCATGGAATATATCTATGATGAAAATTTTTCTCACGGGGAAATAGCAGAGCTGCTGCAGATTAGTCCCAGTGCGCTTAGTAAGCGGCTCAAGTCGTCTGGTTTAAAGGTTTATCTAAGAAATCGCCGTTTAGCTATGAGAATGATTTTACAGGCCGCAAAGGAGGCTGAACAATGACAAATTTTATGGGATTTTCAGAATTTTTCATGCAGAATCCGATTCTTGTATTGACTTTGCTGGCCCATGTGCTAGCTGATTTTCAGCTTCAAAGTCAGAAAATGGCCGACCTAAAAAGCCGGCGGTTGAATTTTTTGATTCTCCATTTGGGAATCGTTCTACTGCCCTTGTTGTTCTTTGTGCTCATCTTACCTAAATATCTGCTATTTTTCGCCTTGGTATGGCTTAGTCATGCGCTTATTGACTTCTTGAAGAATAGGTTGAATTCATCGATTGTCCAGCATCATGCTCAAAAGTTTGCCTTTATACTGGATCAGATCTTGCATTTAATTAGTATTTTTGCTCTTTATTTTCTCTTAGGGCAGCAGCACATTCCAGCTTCTAATTGGCTGACTGATCGTTATCTCATGCTGCAGGCTCTCTTTTTCTTCGCCCTTACTGGTAAGCCGATTAATATCCTCTTTAAACTCTTCTTCAGCAAGTATCAGGCAGGAGAAGACAGCGGAGAGACTATTGCGGGGGCTGGTGCCATGATTGGGATTTTGGAGCGCTTGATTATGGGACTTTCCCTTATTTTCGGGCAGTTTACTGCCATTGGGTTAGTTTTTACAGCTAAATCTATTGCCCGCTATAATAAGATCTCAGAAAGCCAGTCTTTTGCAGAATACTATCTGATTGGTTCACTCTTTAGCATGATCAGCGTTTTACTGACTTATGGCTTGCTTTATTGGTAATAAAAACGAGACTGGGATAGGATTTCCGGTCTTTACTCTAATTCTCGTTTGATACAAGGTAAGGAGAAGTCACATGGCAAAATCCCTAGAAGATATGTCTTTAGAAGAATTATGGCAGTTGTTCCCGATTTTCTTAGAGGAGCACAATAAGGATTGGGCAGCTTGGTATAAGGAGGAAAGCAGAAGAATACAAAGTTTTTTGCCAGTAAATCAGTTGTATGAAATGCATCATATTGGTTCCACGTCTATTGAGGGGATATGGGCAAAGCCGATTATTGACATTCTTTTAGAAATTCCTCGAGGTGAAGATATGGGGAGCATCAAGAGAGAATTGCTAGACCATGGCTACCTGCTTATGTCAGAGTCAGAAGGCCGCATGTCTTTTAACAAGGGCTATACACTGCAAGGTTTTGCTGAACGCGTTTTTCACTTGCATTTGCGCTACTATGGAGACCATGATGAACTCTATTTCCGAGACTATCTGCAAGACCATCCAGCTGTCGCCAAAGACTACGAACAGTTAAAATTAATCTTATGGAAAAAGCACGAGCACAATCGTGATGCTTATACGGCAGCTAAAACGGAATTCATTAGACAGTACACTCAAAAGGCCCAAAAGCTTTATGAGGGGAGGTATGACGACAAGCTTGCATAAGCTGGAAGTACCGCAAATCAAACATATTTTGTTTTAATTAGAATAAAGTCACGCGGCAGCTAGATAGATTTGTTATAATACGTACACATGATTATATAATTCAATTTAAATAGCATAATATGATTTAAATTGAAAGTAATCCCTTTGTTTGTTTACAAATACCAGAAATGTTATAATACTAATCTATACAAAATGGGAGGTGGAAAATGAGAAAACGGTCTATTATCGCACTCTCAACTTTTCTGTTTATTGCTCTTGTCACTTTATTTCTAGTGTCCAAGCTGCAAACAAGAGAGTTAAATAGTAGAGACTATATTCAGTCAAGGACTCCGACCTTGTTTTTCCATGGTTATGGCTCAAGTGCTAATGCTGAAAAGCATATGGCAGAAGCGGTCAGAAAAGCTGGAGTTACTCAAACCATCATCACAGCTACAGTTGATAGTCACGCTCAAGTAACTCTTAAAGGAGATATTCCGAAAGATGCTGTTAATCCAATTGTCATGGTTGAGTTCGCGGACAATCGAAATGCCAACTATGCTCAGGATGGAGAGTATGCAGCAGCAGTTGTTAGAGAGTTGCAAGCAAGATATGGCTTTAAAAAGATGAATTTTGTTGCACATTCTATGGGAAATATGTCTATTTTATTTTACCTATTAGAGCACGCTCAGAATGAAGAGTTTCCAAAGTTACAAAAGCAGGTAAATATCGCCAATCATGTCAATGGTTTGGAGGGCATGGATTTGCCAGCTAATTTGACCATTCTAGATTCCAAAACGGGGCAGCCTAGCGCCATGAGTGATAGCTATCAAAAACTTCTGGGCTTGCGCGAAATTTATCCGCAAGATCAAGTGGATGTTCTCAATATCTATGGAGATTTTAAAAATCAATCAGATGGTTCTGTTTTAAACGTTTCTTCTCGCAGTCTCAAGTATCTTGTAATCGACAATGCCAAGTCATATCAGGAAAAACGAGTGACTGGCCCTCTGGCTCAGCATAGCCAGCTGCATGAAAATCCAGAAGTCGATAGATTATTGATTGATTTTCTTTGGGGCAAATGATTTTAAGAAATGCAGGCTATTCTCTGTCTATAAGAAAACTTTAAGCATTTTATACTATTTTGTTCTATGGAAAGTTTTCCTTTCCTAATTTAATGTGACAGCGCAATCCGCTGATTCTAATCGAAGCTTCTCTAAAACCTTATTGTTTAGAGATAGATTGAGGAGTAAAATGAAATTTAAGAAAACTTTACTAACGGCAGGAGCTTTTCTAGCTACGCTCTTTACCGTATCCACAGCAACTGCTGATACAAACGTTCAAAAAGTCATTGACGAAACCTATGTTCAGCCTGAGTATGTCTTGGGCTATTCCTTGGATGATGGTCAAAAAGAGCAGACTCTTCAGCTCTTAGGCTACAATGCATCGAGTGATTCTAAACCTCTGAAAACAATGACACCTGATGTCTATTCAAAGATTATGAATGTAGCAAATGATCCTAGTTTGCAGCTATATTCTTCTGTTAAGATTAAGAAGTTGGGCAACAAGAAGCCGCTTCAAGTCAAGATTGTTACGCCGCAAAACATCACCAAGGTTACAGAGGATATGTATCGCAATGCAGCAGTCACCTTGGGCGTACAGCATGCAGAAATTACAGTAGCAGCACCTATCCCTGTGACTGGAGAAAGTGCCCTAGCTGGTATTTATTACTCGCTGGAGGAAAATGGAGCTAGCGTTCCTCAGGAAAATAAAGATTTGGCTCAGGAAGAATTAGCCGCACTTTCAAATATCAATGCTGAGAACCAGGGCAAGGAAGGTTACGATGCTGATAAGTTGAATGTGGCTCTGACAGATATTAAAACAGCTGTTGCCAATGCTAAAAAGAATAATAGCAATTTGACAGAAGCTGATGTCCGTAAAATTGTTGAAGAAACATTGAAAAACTATGGTCTCAGCAGTTCCGTCACAGCTGACCAAATCAATCTGATTATTAACTTTGCTGTCAATCTTTCAAACAGTGGAGTCATCACAAATTCTGATTTCACAAAGACGCTCACCGACCTGAAAAACAGTATTGTTTCAAAGGCTGGTGACACATTCAATAATATCAACCTTAACTTTGATGCAAACGGACTTCTTGAAGATGGCGGAAATTTCTTTAGTAATATCTGGAATGCAATCGTCAATTTCTTTAAGGGCCTGCTAGGTCAATAAGACTGTCTTTAAAAATATAAATAAAATGAGAGTGGGACAGAAATCGGTAATTCGTTAGAATTCGATTTCGTCGTCCCACCTCCGCACAGTTGAGTAGGGCTGTAAAAGCTGATGAAATCAGCGTAGTAGAGTCCACTCAACCACTGCGTCTTGCTCGACACTTCAAAGACAATTGAGAGGCTAGGACTTTTGTCCCAGCCTCGTTTTTGTGGTAGAATATAATAGATTAATGAAAAAGTGCTCATTTTTGTATATATTCCATTAAAAACGAGAAAGGTTGCTTTATGGCAATAGATATTAGTGAAGAACAGTTGGCTATGGAGTCTGCTGACTTATTAAAAATTCTTTTAAAAGATCGAACGACCAAGAAAAATATTGTTTGGGCAACCCATTCTTATGAACTGTTAGGGAAGGGGTTTTCTCCAAGTGATCGCATCGCTCCAAGTAAGGTGACGGGAACCTATGCAAACTTGATTCAACCCCGATCAGAAAAGTCTAAGTACGAGCAAAAAGACCGAACCAAGATTAGAGCCGAAGTCTTTACTCCAACTTGGTTGGTTGAAAAACAAAATGGCTACATGGAAGCTGAACTTGAAGATCTGGATCTTGAAGATTATATCCAATTACGCTGGCTAGAAATCACCTGTGGTGAAGCACCTTATATGGTAACGCGTTATGATACAGTGACTGGCGAGGAAATTCCATTATCTGAGCGAGTTGGTTTTGTTGATAGAAAATTGCAGCGTATTAGTCGTGAGGTCTCAGATGAAGTCACCTTCTTTGAACTCGTAAAAAAAGCTTTTCGAGCTTCTTATGGCTATGAGTATCAAGGAGATTCTCTGCTTTTGGCGCGTGAAAATCTTTTAGCGACCTTCGAGGACTACTATCTTGCAAAGACAGGAAATCAACCAAACTTAGAGCAAAAGAAAGAAATTGCGACTATTATATCCTACAATGTCTTTCAGATGGATGGACTGAAAAAAATCAGTCCATACTCAGCTAGACAAGAGCAATCTCAACAGCTAAGCTTGTTTCCAGATGAGCTAGAAGTCCAAGAAGTAGAAGAATCTAAAACCCAAATCAAAGACTGGAAAAAGAATAAGATGATAGGTTTTGAGCGCCTATCTAGTGAGGAAAGTGAAATGAAATTTGATGTCGTGATAGGAAATCCGCCTTACCAAGAGGAGGCACAAGGAACAAGTACAAAGGATATGCCTATATATCATAAATTTATTTCAGAATCATACAAAATTTCTAAAAAGGCATCTTTAATAACTCCTGCTAGATTTTTATCAAATGCTGGAGGGACTCCAAAAACTTGGAATCAACAAATGTTGAATAATCAACATGTAAAGGTATCTTTTTTTGAACAAAAAAGTGGAACTGTTTTTCCTGGAACTGATATTAAAGGTGGGGTAGCAGTTACTTATTATGATACTGAACAAGAATTTGAACCAATTGAAGTTTTTGTTCCCTTTATAGAAATGAATTCAATTAGAAAAAAAGTTATTAAGAAAAATTTTGAATCCATTGATCAATTTGTTACTAATAGAGGATCATATCGCTATTCTGATTTGATTTATACAGATTTTCCTAATCTTATGGAGAGAGTTTCAGATAGGAGAATTGCTTCTAATGCTTTTGAAAAATTACCTGAATTATTTTTTGATGTTAAACCTGAAGATGGAAATGAGTATATTAAAATATATGGGCGTTTTAATAATGAACGTGTATATAAATGGTTTAGAAAAGATTATGTATCATGTCCATCAAATTTTGAAAAGTATAAAATAATTCTTCCAAAAGCAAATGGAAGTGGGGCGATTGGCGAAGTCCTATCGACCCCCGTCATCGGGTACCCCGTCATCGGGTACACAGAAACATTTATTTCTGTTGGTGAATTTGATTCTTTAGAAGAAGCAGAGGCTTGTTTAAAATACATTAAATCTAAGTTTTTGCGCACAATGCTTGGAGTTTTGAAAATTACTCAAGATAATACGAAAGCAGTATGGCATTATATCCCACTCCAAGACTTTACGGTCAATTCGGACATTGATTGGACACAATCAGTGGCTGATATTGACCGTCAGCTCTATCAAAAATATGACCTTTCTCCAGAGGAAATTGCCTTTATTGAGACTCATGTAAGGGAAATGGATTAGAAAAGTATTTTTATTTGACAAATTGTGCTCAGTGATCTATAATGGACACATAGGATTAGGTCAGGAAGCATACGATGCCCTGACCCTTTTTTGTTTTATAGGAGATAAGTTTGAAGGAACATAAAACATTTAATCAACAGTTATCAATCTTAAGAAATAGGGGTGTTGTAGTCCCGACGAATGGGAAGCCAAAGAGATTTTTAGAACAAGAAAACTATTACAATGTTATAAACGGTTATAAAGATTTATTTTTAGTAAAGGACAGCAATAATCTACCTGTTGAGCCTGAACTTTATCAAAAAGGAACTCACTTTAATGAACTCAAAGCCTTGTTTTTATTTGATAGAGAACTAAGGATATTATTATTGAAATATTTATTGATATTCGAAAATTCAATAAAAACTACAGTTGCATATGAATTCTCTAAAAAATATCCTCGTAAGAATGCTTATTTAGATATTGCAAATTTTGTAGACAATGATCCTAAAAAAGTTCTTCAACAAATCTCTATCTTAACCAAGACGATTCATGATAAGGTAGATAGAACTGGCGCTATCAAACATTATATTGAAGAACACGGAGAAGTACCACTTTGGGTTTTAGTTAATTTTCTTACAATGGGGAACATTGCTAATTTTTACAACATTTTAACGGATAGTACAAAAAATATTATCGCAAAATTTTATACAGATAAATATAGAACACAGAATAAAGACAATACATTTAGACTATCTAGTGCAGATTTAAGTGCATGTTTGAAAGTGGCTAACCTAGTTAGAAATATCTGTGCACATGATGAACGACTGTATAATGTTAATTTAAGAAATGTCAGAATATCTCAAATAGCAAATCATTTTGGGATAAGGAGATATGATAATAAACGTTTCATAGTGCTCATTCTATTTTTAAAAATTGTACTTGATAAGAAAGATTTTCAAAGATTGTATAAAGCTTTAAGAAATCTGTTCAATCAGTATGCTGATGAATTTAAAACTGTAGTGTTTGAGGATATTTTAAACACGATGGGAATAGATTTAACAGAATTGGAAAAATTAGCTTAATTTTTTTAAAAAAGGAATACTTATGCCAGTAGAAATTAAAACCTCAAAAGAGATTCATCCTAAAATCTATGCCTACACCACCCCTACGGTAACTAGTAATGAGGGCTGGATTAAGATTGGTTATACGGAGCGTGATGTCACACAACGGATTAAAGAACAAACGCATACTGCTCATGTAGATACGGATGTCTTATGGACTGGGGATGCTGCTTATACGGAAGAACCTGATAAGGGAAAGACTTTTAAGGATCATGATTTCCACCATTTCCTTTCTTTTCATGATGTAGAACGTCGTCCTAAGACGGAATGGTTTTACTTTAATGGAACACCTGGGAAATCTAAAAATCTTTTTGATAAGTTTGTTCAGCATGATTTGTCAGGTTACCAGCCTGGTCAAGGACTGGACTATACTCTGCGACAAGAGCAAGAAGAAGCAGTTTCTAAGACCTTAGATTATTTCAAAAATCACTCAGGAGGTAAGTTCCTCTGGAATGCCAAACCACGTTTTGGTAAAACCTTATCTGCCTATGACCTAGCTCGACGAATGGATGCTGTCAATGTTCTGATTGTAACAAACAGACCTGCCATTGCAAATTCGTGGTATGATGATTTTGAAAAATTCATAGCAGGTCAAACGACTTACAAGTTTGTTTCAGAAACAGACAGCCTTAAAAATCGCCCAACCTTGTCACGAAAAGAATTTGTTGGTATTTTAGATGATGATGTAAGACAACTTGCTTTTATCAGTCTTCAGGACTTGAAGGGCTCTGCTTATCTTGGTGGAGAGCACAATAAACTCAAATGGGTCACAGATCTACATTGGGATTTGTTGGTTATAGATGAGGCTCATGAAGGAGTTGCTACCTTCAAGACAGATCAGGCCTTTAATAAGATTCGTCGTAACTTTACCTTGCATCTATCAGGAACTCCATTTAAGGCATTAGCCAAGGGAGAATTTACCGAGGAGCAGATCTACAACTGGTCTTATGCTGATGAACAGTCTGCCAAATCAACTTGGTCTCCTGAGCAAGAAGAGGAAAATCCATATGAGAGCTTGCCTCAGTTAAATCTCTTTACCTATCAAATGTCTCAGATGATTGGCGAGGAGTTAGAAAAAGGTGCTCAACTAGACGGCGAAAATATCGACTATGCTTTTGACTTGAGTGAATTTTTCGCTACAGATGATAAAGGGAAATTTATCCATGAGCAAGATGTCAGAAATTGGTTAGATACTTTATCAAGCAATGAAAAATATCCATTTTCAACCAAAGAACTTCGGAACGAACTCAAGCATACTTTTTGGTTGTTAGAACGTGTAGCTTCAGCAAAAGCCTTAAAAGCATTACTAGAGGAACATCCCATTTATGAAAATTACGAGATTGTTCTAGCAGCTGGTGATGGGCGTATGTCCGAGGAAGATGATAAGGTTAAACTCAAATCCCTAGACTTGGTTAGAAAAGCGATAGCAGAGAATGACAAAACCATTACCCTATCCGTCGGTCAATTGACGACAGGTGTGACGATCCCTGAATGGACAGGCGTATTGATGTTATCAAACTTGAAATCACCTGCCATTTATATGCAAGCTGCCTTTCGTGCACAAAACCCTTACTCATGGAGCGATAACAAAGGAAATCACTTCCGCAAAGAAAGAGCCTATGTATTTGACTTTGCGCCAGAAAGAACCCTGATTCTCTTTGATGAGTTTGCAAATAACTTATCACTTGCAACTGCAGGAGGTGGTGGAACTTCCGCAACTCGTGAAGAAAACATCAGAGAACTATTGAATTTCTTCCCTGTCATAGCAGAAGACCGTGCAGGTAAGATGGTTGAAATTGATGCTAAGGCAGTTCTGACTATACCGCGTCAAATAAAAGCTAGGGAAGTCCTCAAACGTGGCTTTATGTCTAACCTCCTATTTGATAATATCAGCGGTATTTTCCAAGCCAGTCAAACCGTTCTAGACATTTTAAATGAACTACCAGTAGAAAAGGAAGGCAAGTTACAAACACCTTCTGATTTACTAGATTTTTCAGATGTTACAGTGGATGATGAGGGCAATGCAGTTGTTGATCATGAAATCGTGGTGAATCAGCAAACGCGACTCTTTGGAGAAAAAATTTATGGACTTAGTCAGTCCGTTACAGAGTTGGTCACTAAGGATGAGGACAAAACTCAAAAACAACTAGTCAATGACTTGAGCAAGACAGTTTCTTCAGTAATTGTAGAAGAATTGAAAGCTGGATATGATCTGAAAACTCGGGAAACTGATCAGATCAAGAAACAAATTGTAGCAACATTTGAGAACGAAGTTCGAAAAAATGAGATAGAACGCAAAATTTCTGAAGCTCATATCAAAGAAGAGTTGCAGCAACAGCTCAAGAAAGCAAATGATAAGGAGCAGAAAGATAAGATTCAAGAAGATCTTGAAAAACGTTTAGAAGAAAATAATCTCATTCATAAAGAAAAACTAGAACAAACACTCAAAAAAGAAGTGGAAAAGATGCCTGAGAAGTTTATCGAGCAGGTTGAGATAAAACGTGTGGAGCAGTTGAAACAAACTGCTCAAGATGAAATCCGGGATCACCTTCGAGGATTTGCAAGAACAATTCCAAGTTTCATCATGGCCTACGGTGATCAATCTCTAACACTTGATAATTTTGACACCTTTGTTCCTAAGCATGTCTTCTTTGAAGTGACTGGTATTACGATTGACCAATTTCGTTATTTAAGAGATGGTGGGCAGGATTTTGCAGGACATCTCTTTGATCGAGCAACATTCGATGAAGCAATCCAAGAATTTCTTCGCAAGAAAGAGGAGTTGGCAGATTATTTTAAAGATCAGAAAGAAGATATTTTTGACTATATTCCACCACAGAAAACCAACCAGATTTTCACTCCTAAACGTGTGGTGAAGAGAATGGTGGATGACCTTGAAAAAGAAAACCCAGGAATCTTTGATGATCCATCTAAGACATTTATTGATTTGTACATGAAGTCAGGTCTCTATATTGCTGAACTTGTTAAGCGACTATATAATAGCGAAGGTTTGAAAGATGCATTTCCAAATTGTGAGGAACGCTTAAAACATATCCTAGAAAATCAAGTTTATGGATTTGCGCCTTCAGAAATTATCTATAACATTTCGACTAATTTTATCTTTGGAAATCTCTCTCAGGATATCAGTAGAAAGAACTTTATTTTAGAAGATACCATCCCTGCTGCCAAAGAAGGTAGGATTCAGGAATTGGTAGATAAGTATTTTGGGTAGGAGAGTCGTTGATTCCTTAAGTTTCAAATTTGGATTTCAATATAAATAATAATTATTTAAGAAAAGTTTTGTTGATATTTCAGCTAGAAAGAAAATATTTTATAAATGAATAGATTTAAACATCAAAGACTTAAACACTTAATTATTTATTTTGTTGAGATATTTATCGTCTCATCTTTTATTACGTGGTTATTAGAGAAGATTGCCCCCTCTGGTAGTATATATGAAGTAATAGAAAAGTTTTTCATGTCTTATGGAGCATATCAAATATTGATTTATACTTCATTATCAATTTTGGATGATATATCAAAAGATAGTGCCTTAATGCTTTTAAATTTGTTGAAATATTGTTTGCTTTATAAAGAAACTGGTAGTGACCAACTAAAAATATTAGTTAATGAAACAATAGATTATCAGCTTTCATATAAAGCTATGAATAGTGTTAATACAGAAAAATTACTAGTGAATCTAAAGGAAAATATAGATTCAATCGATAAAGTATATATACAAGCTCAACTAATAATGGCTGAACATGATTTTGAGTTTTATCAACTGCAGTGGAGATTATCTATTTTATTAAGAATACTGAAATAGGTAAATTCAATATAAAAAATCCCATCAGATTTTATTTCTGGTGGGATTTTTGGTGGGGAACCAATCAATATTGACTGATTTTTAACCTTTTATAATAACTGAAAATGCTGTTAAATCAACCATTTCACTTCAAATCATGTTTATAAATCATTCCCACTCCACAGTTGCAGGTGGTTTACTTGTAATATCGTAGACGATACGGTTGACATGGTCTACTTCGTTGACGATACGGACAGAGATCTTTTGCAGAACTTCCCAAGGGATCTTGGCAAAGTCAGCTGTCATACCATCGATAGAAGTAATAGCGCGAATGGCAATTGTGTAGTCATAAGTCCGACCGTCGCCCATAACACCTACTGAACGAACGCCTGTGTTGACAGTGAAGTATTGCCAGATGTCTCGGTCAAGACCAGCCTTGGCGATTTCTTCGCGGAGGATAGCGTCCGATTCGCGGACAGTTTCTAATTTTTCCTCAGTGATTTCACCCATGACACGGATAGCAAGCCCAGGACCTGGGAATGGCTGGCGCCAGACAATTTCATCAGGCATACCAAGCTCTGTACCCAAAGCGCGCACTTCATCCTTGTAAAGTGTATTTAGAGGTTCAATCAACTCAAACTGCATATCTTCTGGCAGACCACCAACATTGTGGTGAGACTTGATAGTTTGAGCAGTGTCAGTCCCAGATTCGATAACGTCAGTATAAAGTGTACCTTGAGCCAAGAATTTCACATCTTTCAGTTTGCTGGCTTCATCGTCAAAGACATAGACAAACTCGTTTCCGATGATTTTACGTTTTTGCTCTGGATCTGAAACGCCAGCAAGTTTGTCAAGGAAACGCTTCGCTGCGTCCGCTTTAACGATATTAAGACCAAACTTGCCGCCCAGCATCTCCATAACTTGATCAGCTTCGCCTTTACGCAAAAGGCCGTGATCTACAAAGATACAGATCAATTGATCGCCGATAGCTTTCTGCAAGAGGACACCTACGACAGAAGAGTCAACACCACCTGATAGGCCGAGCAGGACACGCTTGTCACCGACTGTTTCACGGATTTTTTGAATCTGCATATCGATGAAGTTATCCATAGACCAGTCGCCCTTAGCGCCACAGATATTGAGAGCAAAATTGCGCAGAATATCGTAACCGTACTCAGAATGACGAACCTCAGGGTGGAATTGAATTCCGTAGATTTTCTTGTCAGGATTTTCAATAGATGCAAAAGGACAGTCTGCAGATGTACCAGTGCGTACAAAGTCTGCAGGAATCTCTGTCACCGCATCACCGTGGCTCATCAGGACAAGCTGCTCTTCTGGTGTGCTTTCAAAGAGAGGGGAAGTAGTACGTGTTAGTTTTGATTGTCCATATTCACGATTACCTGCGTCACCTGCTGGCACCACCTTCCCGCCCAATTTATGAGTCAAAAGCTGCATACCATAGCAAATCCCCAAAATTGGGATCCCCAACTCAAAAATCTCTGGGTCAATATCAAATGAACCTTCTTCATAAACTGAGTTAGGCCCACCTGAAAGGATAATCCCAACAGGACGGATAGCACGGACTTCATCCGCTGTGATCTTGTGACTCTTGAGTTCAGAAAATACACCAATTTCACGGATACGACGCGAAATCAGCTGGTTGTACTGGCTGCCGTAATCAAGCACGATGATTTTTTCAACATCTTGCAATTCAGTTGTAGTTGTCATCTTTTCCCTTTCTTAAAAGAAGTAATCTTTTCCCCTCATTTTATCACAAAAATCGGATTTTTCCAAGGTAATAGGGCTAGCTGTAAGTAAAATAAATGAAAAGCTAAGACATTTGTTCTAAAAAATGATAATCAAATAGAATTTCCCTACATTGATTGATATTTAGTTTGACTTTTAAACTAATTGATAATACAATAAATGTATAAAAAAGCTGCTTAAAGTCAGAAAAGAGGGCTATTGATGTTACCTGCTTATGTGAAAATACATGATCAAATAAAAAAAGATATTGACGAGGGTATTTGGGAGATTGGCGAGCGATTGCCAAGCGAACGTGATCTTGCTGAAACTTTCGAGGTCAGCAGAATGACCCTGCGCCAAGCTATTACGCTTCTGGTGGAGGAAGGGGTGCTAGAGCGTCGGGTCGGCAGCGGGACTTATGTCGCTAGCACACGCGTTCAGGAAAAAATGCGTGGAACAACTAGTTTTACAGAAATTATGAAGTCTCAAGGAAAAATACCATCCAGCCAGCTGATTTCCTACCGTCGGACACTGCCAAGCGAGCGAGAAGTCGAAAAGCTGGGCATCCATAAGACAGAGAATATCATCCGTATGGAACGGGTTCGCTATGCTGATGATATCCCAGTTGTCTATGAAGTTGCCTCGATTCCAGAGAAATTTATAAAGAATTTCAAAAAAGAAGAAGTGACCAGTCATTTCTTCCAGACCTTACAAGAGCACGGCTATAAAATCGGCAAGTCCCAGCAGACCATTTACGCCCGTTTGGCCAAGGAAAAAATCGCTAAATACCTAGGAATTCCCCGTGGTCACGCTATTTTAGGCCTAACACAGGTTTCTTATTTTGATGATGGAACGGCCTTTGAGTATGTGAAAAGCCAGTATGTCGGCGAACGCTTTGAGTTTTATTTAGAAAACAATTAATTACATAATTTAAATTACGTTGCACAAAACTGCCAGTCGGCAGTTTTTTTATAATTCTCCATTTTCAAATATACCGAAAGAGTGGAGTTTAAAGGGATTATTTGGTATAATATTCTTTATGGAAATTGAAAAAACAAATCGAATGAATGCTCTGTTTGAGTTTTACGCGGCTTTGCTGACCGACAAGCAGATGAACTATATCGAACTCTACTATGCTGATGACTACAGCCTTGCTGAGATTGCCGAGGAGTTTAACGTGAGCCGCCAAGCTGTCTATGACAATATCAAGCGGACAGAGAAAATTCTGGAAGACTACGAAATGAAACTGCACATGTACTCTGACTATATCGTCCGAAGTCAGATTTTCGATCAGATTATGGAGAAATACCCTGATGATCCCTATCTGCAGGAGCAGCTTGCGGTTTTGTCCAGCATTGATAACCGAGAATAAAACGAGAGTGGGACAGAAATCGGTAATTCGTTAGAATTCGATTTCGTCGTCTCACCTCCGCACAGTTGAGTTGGGCTATAAAAGCTGATGAAATCAGCGTAGTAAAGCCCACTCGACCACTGCGTCTTGCTCGACAATCCAAAGACAATTGAGAGGCTAGGATTTTTGTCCCAGACTCATTTCCATCACTTGATAATTAAGAGGAGAAAGATTTATGGCTTTTGAAAATTTAACTGAACGCTTGCAGAACGTCTTTAAAAACCTGCGCAGAAAAGGAAAAATCTCAGAGAGCGATGTTCAGGAAGCAACCAAAGAGATTCGTCTGGCACTTTTAGAAGCCGACGTTGCCCTGCCAGTTGTCAAAGACTTTATCAAGAAAGTCCGTGAACGGGCTGTCGGCCATGAGGTTATTGATACCCTCAATCCAGCGCAACAGATTATCAAGATTGTTGACGAAGAACTGACAACTATCCTGGGCTCTGATACTGCTGAGATTATCAAGTCACCAAAGATTCCGACTATTATCATGATGGTTGGTCTGCAAGGGGCTGGTAAAACCACCTTTGCTGGTAAGCTTGCTAATAAGCTCAAGAAAGAAGAGAATGCTCGTCCGCTCATGATTGCGGCGGACATTTACCGTCCGGCGGCTATTGAACAGCTGAAAACACTTGGACAGCAAATTGATGTACCTGTTTTTGCTTTGGGTACGGAAATTCCAGCTGTTGAGATTGTCCGTCAAGGTTTGGAGCAAGCCAAGGCTAACCACAACGACTATGTCTTGATTGATACGGCTGGTCGCCTACAAATTGATGAAAAGCTCATGCAGGAGCTAACTGATGTCAAGGCATTAGCACAGCCAAATGAAATTCTGCTGGTGGTTGATGCTATGATCGGTCAGGAAGCAGCAAACGTAGCCCGTGAATTTAACAATCAACTCGAAGTAACCGGGGTTATCCTGACCAAGATTGATGGGGATACTCGTGGTGGTGCAGCTCTGTCAGTCCGTCAGATCACTGGCAAGCCAATCAAGTTTACTGGTACTGGTGAAAAGATTACCGATATCGAAACCTTCCACCCAGACCGTATGTCTGGCCGTATCCTCGGTATGGGAGATATGCTGACTCTGATTGAAAAGGCCGCTCAAGAGTACGATGAGAAAAAATCGCTTGAAATGGCTGAAAAAATGCGGGAAAATACCTTTGATTTCAACGATTTCATCGACCAGCTGGATCAAGTTCAGAACATGGGACCTATGGAAGAATTACTCAAGATGCTGCCAGGCATGGCCAATAATCCTGCTCTTAAAAACATCAAAGTAGATGAAAAAGAAATTGCCCGTAAACGTGCCATCGTATCCTCTATGACACCAGCCGAGCGGGAAAATCCAGACCTACTTAATCCAAGTCGACGTCGTCGGATTGCAGCTGGTTCTGGTAATAGCTTTGTCGAAGTCAATAAGTTCATCAAAGACTTTAACCAAGCCAAACAGATGATGCAGGGTGTCCTATCTGGAGATATGAACAAAATGATGAAACAGATGGGGCTCAATCCTAACAACCTGCCTAAAAATATGCCAAGCGGCATGCCTGATATGTCAGCTTTAGAAGGCATGATGGGCCAAGGCGGTATGCCTGATTTATCTGCTTTAGGCGGAGCAGGTATGCCAGATATGAGTCAACTTTTTGGCGGTGGCCTCAAAGGAAAAGCTGGAGAATTCCTCATGCGCCGCAGCATGAATAAAATGGCCAAGCAAATGAAGAAAAATAAGAAAAAACGGAAGTAATCACAAACAAGTTACATAATTTAGTTTATGTAACTTGTTTTGTACATTTAGGAAAAAGAAATGAAAAAGTTTATTAAGTGCCTAATTCGGCTTTATAACGACATACAAGCGAAGCTCACTTCCCATCCCATCAGTCATCTGCCCTTGAGCAAAGTTGATATTCAGCCAATCATCATGATTCCGGGGAGTTCAGCGACAGAGAATCGTTTTAACAAAATGGTCCAAATGCTTAATCACGGCCAGCATCCGCATCATAGTTTAATTCGTATTAAAGTCTGGAATGACGGGCATATAACTTACCGAGGGCATTTGAAGAGAAAGGACAGAAACCCCATTTTTGTGATTGGTTTTCAAAATAATCGCGATGGTTACAAAAATATCAAGAAGCAGGCTGCTATGTTTAACACTGCCATAACTGTTTTGCGAGAGAAGTACCCTTTTACCAGCTTTAAAGGCTTGGGGCATTCTAATGGCGGACTGGTTTATACAGTATTCCTGCAGCAATACCTAGCAAACCATTCTGGGTTAGAGATGGAAAAGCTCCTGACTATTGGCAGTCCTTATAATCTAAACAAGAAGAATCTCAATCATCGAGTCCCAATGCTAGATGACTTTGTAGCCAATCGGGAAAAACTGCCTAAGAAGCTGCGGCATTTGTCGATTTTGGGAATCTTTTTCCGAGATGGAGATGGCATTGTCCATAGAAGCAGTGTAAAGGCTGGGTGCTTGATTTACAAAGGAAAGATTGCTTCGTATAGAGAAGTCGTCATCACAGGCAAGGCTGCCCATCATTCATCTCTGCCGCAAAATGAACAGGTAGTTGATTTGATTAAAGGGTTTTTATTTCAATAATTATTTTACATAGTTTAATTTCAGTAAAAATTAGAAAGACAATAAAACAATGAAAATGGTAGAGATTCTTCATAGGTATTATGGTGATTTTGATCTGATAAACTAAAAATGAAACGAAGACTATGAAAGCATTTTAATTAAGCAAAAGGTTGATCACAAATATAAAAGATGCCGTTTGGCAAAGAAAACACCCAAGAAAGAAGGATACTTTACAGTCTTTTGGAAAAAAGACCAAGACAACAAGAATATTCCTTATACTGATAGAGACTTGGGTGATGAACTGGTTATTGTCGTCATCGACGACTGTCATTGCGGTTTATTTATTATTCCCAAAGAGGTGGCTATCAGTAAAAAGATTCTTTCTACAAAGGATTGTAAAGGAAAGATGGCTATGCGGTTTTATCCGTCCTGGTGCACACATTTAAATAAAACAGCTCAGACAACACAAAAATGGCAACTGGATTATTTTCGAACAATCCAGTTAGAAGAATAAGTTTTAGTTAAACAAGACAGAGTTTAGTTTCTCAATTCTGTCTTGTTTTGTGCATTGACAGTCAAAAATATAATTCAAGAAACCTGATTCTGCAGCATTCTT
>ERZ773043.444-NODE-444-length-24382-cov-7.951618_pt1 | contig 24382 bp, 21 predicted proteins | sample MGYA00580636_ERZ773043 | MGnify/ENA primary metagenome ERZ773043 (study PRJEB29015, sample SAMEA2737992) | human oral metagenome | biome: human oral; feature: human-associated habitat; material: dental | place: China | collected 2065 ...
CGAGGTCGGCGTGCCTCGTGCTTGCCCCAACGCGAACGTACACGCCTTTCTCAAGCCCTTCGGACTTGAGAAAATAGGGACACTGCCTGCCGACGGGCACCTCAACGAGGATGAGGCTCTTGCCATGCACGGATCTCAGCGTGACCTCAGGAATCATTACCACCCGCACAGCGGGTGGTTTGCTCTTAGGGTATAACCCCATGTTGCCGGCCAGGGACTCAAGTCCCTGGCCTTCACTTTCGTTCAGGCCCGATGGCCGCTTGACTCGTGGCGGGCCCGTCAAACGGGCTGTGCCAGGCTACCTCTTGAACGGGTCCTCGTACTCCTGTGTTTGATAGCCTCTCGTGTGCGGGTTGGGGGTGGTACCGGAAATCCGTACCAAACGATGATGTTTGGAGGATGACGTGTGCACCACAGGAGCCAGTCGAGGTCACCCAGCAGGTGCCGCGCTCGCACGTGAAGCGCCGATGCGGTGCGCCCGTCCATCAGCAAGCCTCACCGTAAAGGAAGCCTCCGTCCAGGCGCAACGTATAGGCAGCTTCGAGGGCAGCCACGTCCCCGTGTACACTCAGAAGCACGGCGGAACCATCGGCAGCAAGCAAGCCAAGTTCCCGGCCGAGGACCAGATCTGCATTGGCGTCGATGGGCGCGAACGGCTCATCCAGGAGCAAAACCTGCGGATGCGTGGCGAGGACAAGAACGAGGGCAAGCTTGTAGCGCATCCCCCATGAGAGTGCCGAGGGCAGGACGTCCAGCGCGTCCGCCATGTGGAACTCCCCGGCAAGGGCGAGCCCTCGCTCCTCCACCTCCTTGTGCCCGTTGAAGCGGGAGACGTGCTGCAGGTACTCGTTGCCAGTGAGGTCATCGTAGAACGCCGGCACGTCTGGCACCAGGGAGAGCCCTGCGAGATCTCTGCGCGCGGGTGCGAAGATGGGTTTCCCGAGGAAGCGGACCTCTCCCTCACGCGGCCGCAGCCGTCCCGCGAGGCAGCGGAGCAACGTCGACTTCCCCGAGCCGTTGACGCCGCGCAGAAACACGATCTTACCGCCGGCGAGCGACAGGTCGACGCCGCTCCACACCACTTTGCGACCGTAGGAGAAGGCCAGGTTTTTCGCCTCGAGCAATGCGGGTATGGGAGTCCTCTCCCTATCACAGAGATGCCTCGTGCTACCATTCGCGCCCGCCCGCAAAGGCTCTCTCGTCAGGGCCTACCGATGCGCCACGCGGGACAGGCCCACCAGCTACCGCTCGCTAATTCCAAGCTTGGTGCAAGAAGGGCTCCACCTTGACGCCAAGAAAGATAAGAGCAGAGGACATAGCCCCTGAGCTGTGACAATCTACGAGGTCATGGAGCGCAAGCTCTCACCGCAGAGGATGGAGAGCCTCGCACGAGCGCAATCCCCTCTTTCCCAATATCTGCTGTATAATTTGTAGCAAGATTTATCAGCAAACTCTTGGAGGTTTACCATGCCCACTATAGTGCCAGTCTCGACCCTGCGCAGCTATACCGAGGTCCTCGAGGATGTCCGCCCCGGATCCCCGGTCTTCCTCACCAAGAACGGGCATGGCTGCTATGCCATCCTCGACATGGCTGACTACGACCACCTTGTCGCGGAGCAGACCCTATTCTCCGAGCTGCAGCGCGGGCGCATGTCGGGCGAGTCCGAGGGGTGGGTATCGGCCTCTGACGTGAGGGCAAGGTTCTCTGAGAGATCGTCCGATGCCAGCTGAGGCGGTGTGGTCCCCTGTGGCCGTGGCCGACCTCGATACCATCTGGAAGTGGATAGCTGTCGAGAACGGCGAGCCTGCAGCAGCCGAGAGGACCATCGCTGCCATTCTCGACCGTGTGGACGGCATAGCGGACTTCCCGCTTGCGACGACACCTCTTGACTCAAGGTGCCGCATAAGGTCTGACTGGCGCTTCGTGGAGGTGAGGGGCTATCTCGCCTTCATTCGTGTGGAGAGGAACCACGTGTTCGTTGACCGCGTGCTCAGCGGAAAGAGCGACTACCTCCGCACGCTGTTCGAATTGGAAGACGGAACGGCATTCTACGCATGATGCTTTGAAGGCACATTGCCGCCCTGGGGCTCTCGGCGTCATCGTACTGACCACCTACGCCTTTGGTGCAAGAGGGTTCCATCCTTGGCGCAATAAAAAACAGGCCAGAGGCTTTTGCCCTCTGGCCTGCGGTCCCTCTGGTCGGGTGGACTGGATTCGAACCAGCATCAGGGACATTGCCGCCAGCCGAGTGCCTCCGGGCTCCAGGTCAACCCTTCCACCTCGCCCTCTATGGCAGGGCTGAACAGCCTTCCTGCAAGCTCAGCCGCAACGGTCATGTCCCTCATATGACCCGAACACTGTCAATAGGCAAGGACCGGCTTCTCGAAAGTTCCTTGTCAACCTTCGATGGCAGATCCGCACCTGCGTCCCGGAAGACCGCTGCGAGACCGACGTGCTGGCGCGCAGTCCCATGTCCGCGGGTACCGCAGCTCGTGCGGCCCGCACCTCGGTTCTTCCGGCGTGACGGCGGGTGGCAGTCTAGACATCGCGCGTGCCGGTCTCCCGGTGCGCATAGGGAACGGCGCGCCCCCGTCGCCCGGTCTCGGGCCCGCGATCTCCCGGGACGCAGGCGGGCTATCCCGCGCGGGCGTCGTCGCCCGCCGAATCGTCCAGTCTTTGCGGCGCGGCTCGCTTAAGGCACGTCCTAGCATTGGAGCAGCGCCTACTAGCCCGTGGGTCGCCCGAACCCACACTGCCACTTGGCCTTGAGCGTACCGTTTTGGTGCGCTCGACGTCGAGTGGCAGTGTGGGCGGCGCTGCCCCGTGCGTTCACCATCGAGTGGCAGTGTGGGTGGCGCTGCCCCGTACGTTCACCACCAAGTGGCAGTGTGGGCGGCACTGCCACTCGGGCCCGAGCGTACCGTTCGCACTGCCACTCGGGCCCGGGCGTACCGCCTCGGTACGTTCAACGTCGAGTGGCAGTGTGAGTCGCACTGCCACTCGGCCCTGAGCGTGCAGTCCCGTGCGGGTGGCACTGCCACTCGGCCCTGAGCGTGCAGCCCCGTGTGGGCGGCGCTGCCCCGTGCGCTCGACGTCAAGCGGCAGCGCATATATACGTCAGCTCGCGTCAAGCCCAGGCACCGCCTACTGAGGGTCCGCAGGCTCGCTCTCGTGGAGGTGAGGCTTAAACATAGCTGCCACCCGGACCGGCACCCTTGCGGTCACGAGAAGGCCCTCCGGCAAGTACTGCTCGTGCATGATCTGGCAGCGCTCATGGACCACCCTCTGCAGGAATCCCTCACGATAGGGAATGAGCGCCGTAAGGGTGGTGTCATCCTGCGCAGCCCTCTGGGCGATGCGATAGCGTAGCCCCTGCAAGCCCGTACCCTCGAGCGCGGAGATCAGGATGGCGTCAGGATGGGAGGTCGCAAGCGCAGAGTACGACGCCTCGTCCAAGAGGTCGCACTTGTTGTAGACGGCCACGAACGGTATGCCAGAGGCACCAATGCGATCCAGCACCTCATCCACAGCAACGAGCTGCTTTTCTCGGTTAGGGTCTGAGGCGTCCACCACTTTGAGGATGAGATCAGCCGCTCGTGCCTCGGCCAGCGTCGAGTTGAACGACTCCACGAGCGTGGTCGGGAGCTTCTGAATGAAACCAACCGTGTCCGTGATGGTAATCTTACGACCCGCCTCGAGCTCTAGGGTACGCGTCGTGGGATCGAGCGTGGCAAAGAGCTCGTCCTTGACATAGACTCCAGCGCCGGTCAGCCGATTGAGCAGCATGGACTTGCCGGCATTGGTATAGCCGACAAGCGCCACGCGAAAGATGCCCGAGTCCCAACGAGCCTTACTTTGGACGGCTCGGTGCTTGTCGAGCTCGGTAAGCTCCCTCTTGAGGGAAGAGATCCTGTCACGGACGAGGCGGCGGTCGATCTCAAGCTGACTCTCGCCCTGACCAAACCTACCGCCGATGCCGCCTCGGGCCTGCTCACTCACCAGATGCCCCCACATGCCCTTGAGCCTCGGTAGCAGGTACTGAAGCTGTGCGAGCTGCACCTGGAGCCGCCCCTCGTGCGTTTTCGCATGCCTGCCAAAGATGTCCAGGATGAGCGCGGTCCTATCGATGACCTTCGTGGACCTGCCGATGATCCTCTCGAGGTTTCCCTGTTGCGAGGGGGTGAGCTCATCATCGAATATGACCACATCCGCCTCAAGCGAACAGGCGAGCCGAGCGAGTTCCTCGGCCTTGCCTCTGCCGATGAGAGTACGCGACTTCGGCCTGGAAAGCTGTTGCGTGACGGTCGAGACGACCTCGGCGCCTGCGGTGTGGGCAAGCCGTCCCAGCTCTGCGAGCGACTCGCAAAGCGGCCACTCGGACCTCCCGAGCTCAATGCCAACCAATATCGCACGCTCGGCCTCAGGCATCGTGGACTGCGGCTGGGGCTTAGGCATCGAGCTTCACCGCCCTCTGAGCCCTCAGGTCTAAGACAACCCTGTGGGCGGCGTCCCTGACGCTCATGCGATCGAGGTCAAGGGTTTTTGCGCGACCGTCCCTTTTGAGCCATGAGATCTGCCTCTTGGCGTAGCGGCGCGTGCGTGCCGCTACGAGCTCCTGAGCCTCCCTTAGCGTCATATGGCCTTCGAGCGCCTCTGCCACCTCCTTGTAGCCTATGGCCTGACCGGCCGTGGATCCCAGAGAGAGGAGGCCGTCACTCAGAAGGCCGCATACCTCGTCTACCAACCCCGACGCGAACATCCTCTCGACGCGGGCGTCTATACGTGCGTAGAGCCTCTCGCGTGCCATGGACACGGCATAGATGGTCGTCTCATAGTGTGGGCGATGCCGCTTGAGACCCGCGTGCGTATCTGCGTAGGACGTCCCCTCATCCAAAAGCTCGAGGGCTCTCACGACGCGACGGGCGTTATGGGGATGTATGAGCGCGGCGCTTGTGGGATCCCGCTCCTCGAGCAGCCGGTGGAGGGCATCCGCGCCCTGCGCCTCGGCCATGGCCTCATAGCGCCTGCGCGCCTCGCCCGTTCGCTCGCCCCTAGGGAAGTCCATCTCGTCTATGACCGCGTCGAGGTACAGGCCAGTGCCTCCGCAGAGGACGGGGACCCTGCCTGCGGCCAAGAGACGGTCCACGCACGCTCTCGCATCCCTCTGGAAGAGCCGTGCCGAGTATGCGTCGTTTGCATCGCAGACGTCAACCATGAGGACGGGTGCATGGCGCTCCCCCACCGGCATCTTTGCCGTGCCTATGTCCATGCGCCTATACAGCTGCATCGCGTCTATTGAGACGACGGAGCTGTCCAAGAGCTGGGCAACACGGTCCGCAAGCGCGCTCTTGCCCGACGCGGTGGGCCCGACGATGGCTATGACGGGGCCGGTGGGATCCGTCAGGACTGTCTGCGCACTCACCGCAGCTCGCCTTCTAGAGTCCCTCGTAAGAACCAGGGACGAGCTGCCGCAACCTTGACGGTGCAGAGCCTGCCGACGAGCCCCTCTGGAGAGGCGCCCTTCGGCAGGTCGAAGAGGACCGTCTGGTTCTTGGGACTGTGACCCACCATGACCGTGGCGCTGCGCTTCGAGCTGCCCTCGACGAGCACCTCGACACTCGCGCCGAGCTCCGCCTGGTTAGAAGCGAAGGCCTCCTCCTCCACAAGCCTTGCAAGCCGCTCGAAGCGCTCTTGGATGACCTCGTGGGGTGTGGTGTCCTCGATCTTGGCGGCGGGGGTGCCAGGGCGCCTCGAGTAGATAAAGGTATAGGCGAACGAGAAGCCCACCTCCCTCACGAGCGAGAGCGTGTCTTCAAAATCCCGCTCCTCCTCACCGGGAAACCCCACGATGATGTCGGTCGAGAGCGCGATGCCGCTCACCGTCCTCTTGAGGCGACGGGCGAGTTCAAGGTAGCCCTCCCGAGTGTAGCTGCGCCTCATGGCCCTAAGAATGCGCGTCGAGCCGCTCTGGACGGCAAGGTGCAGGTGAGGCATCACGGCAGGCACCTCGGCCATCGCGGCCATGGTCTCGTCCGAGAGGTCCTTGGGGTTCGACGAGGTGAAGCGTATGCGCCCGATACCCGTCTCCCCCACCTTACGCAAAAGCTCGGCGAAGCGGGGCTTGCCGTAGAGGTCGCGCCCGTACGAGTTGACGTTCTGCCCGAGAAGCGTAACCTCCCGCACGCCATCGGCCACGAGCGTCTCGACCTCCGCGACGACGCGCTCCATCACGCGGCTCCGCTCGCGCCCGCGCACATACGGCACGATGCAGAAGGTGCAAAAGTTGTTACAGCCCGTCATGATGGGCACCCAGGCATGGAACGCCCTGGCACGGCGGGATGGCAGGGCACAGGAGAAGTCTCGTCCCTCCTCCTCAATATCCACAAGCACCCCATCCTCGCCGGAGCTGAGGCTGCCCACGAGCAGGGAGGGCAAAGACGAGAGGGCGCTCGTGCCAAAGATAACGTCCACATTGGGGATGCGCTCCTTGAGCCTGGCGCCGTCGCGTTGGGCGATGCAGCCGCCCACAGCGACGAGCCTCCTTCCCGAGGGGGCCTGAGGCAAGCGTACGAGATTGGATGCCTCCCCGTAGAGGTGCGTGTCGGCCTTCTCGCGCACAGAGCAGGTCATGAACACGACGATGTCCGCCTGCGCCGGATCATCCACCATATTGCAGCCACATGAGTCAAGCAGCCCGCACACGCGCTCCGAGTCGTGGAGGTTCATCTGACAGCCAAAGGTCCTGACGAAGTAGGTCCTGCCCACAAGGCCGTCAAGGCGCGCCACTATGCCTCCTGGCCAGGCTCGCCAGCTCGAGTCGGGTCACCCGTAACCTCCGAGGGGCTCAGCGCACCTGCGGCCCTACGGGAATCGAGCCTATGGACGTAGACAGCTATACGTATGGCTGTTCGCATCTCGCCCCCGATCTGGATGTCAGAGAACGTGGGAGCGCACGAGATGTCGACCCCCGTCGGTATCAGGAAGCCGCGTGCGATCGCTATCGCCTTGATGGCCTGGTTGACCGCACCAGCACCTACGGACTGAAGGTTCACCGGCACACCATCCTTCACCATGCCCGCGATAGCCCCAGCCACCGATGCCGGGGACGACTTACTCGATACCTTGAGAAAATCCATGTAGTGCTCCTGATGCATCATCGCCTCGTTTAAAGCCACAACTGCTTCCTTAGTCTTCAGTTAAGCCTAATCCATTGACTATAGTAACGCAGTTTATCGTCAATCACCCTGCGAAACGTGAAAGGTGACAACAACCTTCTCGGACGTTGCCCTGACTGTGGGGGCATCGGAAAGTGTGAGATAATAGCGCTCTGCAAGGAATGCGAAGTCTCTCTCCATGATACGCGAGAAACGCTGGGCATCGTCACTCGAGACGCGCAGCCTCCTCTGCTCTCGCATGAGGTCGACCTCGCTGCGACGGGTTTTCCCATGCCCCCCACCCCTGCGCGAGAGCCTCGAGAACACGCTTCGCACGGGCCGGATCTGCCCAGACAAAATCCGGTGAGCCGTGCGCTCGCTCATCTCGAGGCCGACCGAGCGCGCTGCAACAAGTAGCTCTGAGGCATCCGCCGCAACGGGTATGCGCTCGAGCACCCCAAGCTCGTTTACGTCGTCAACGAAGAGCAGCTCGCTCGCGTCAAGATGCACTCGCGTCTGCTCGCGTATCGTAGCCACGATGTCGGCGGCAGATCCGAGCCAGACGTCAACGCGCCCCCTCTCGTCGAGCACGAACTCGGCGCAGCAACGTATGATGTTGTGGGGTCCGCGCACGATGGTGTGCCCGTCCTCCCCATCCTCGCCCATGGTCGGCCACGTTGACTGGTCTGTACGCTCTGCGAGGCTCCCTGTGTCAACGACCAGGCGAATGGAGCTTCCCGCGCCAGGCGCGGATGCCATGACCTCGGCGCTGAGGGCATTCTCGCGTACCGAGAAGAGCGCCATGCCCCTGCCGTGCACGCCCCACCTGTCCACGTGGACGCTGTCGAGCTTCGAGGTGACACGAGCGTCGAAGATGCGCTCCCGAAGCCCCTTGGGGATGCCACGACCGTCATCCAGCACGACGAGGGTGCGAACGTCGCCATCTTTCGACGTGGCCAGATAGACGTGGCGAGCACCCGCGTCGCGCGCGTTTCTCAGAAGCTCGATGACGGCATCCTCGACACAGCGGATGTCATGACGGGCCTGTCTGCGTTCTGCCTCGGACACCCTGAGGCGCACGTAGCCCCCACCGAGGTCCTCCTCCACCCGAAGCGAGCGCTCCTGCCCCGCAGCGGATATGAAATCAACCAGCTCGGCTACATCGGACATCTGGGGTCACCCACACTACTTTGCGATGTCGACGGCGCGAGACTCGCGGATGACGACAACGCGCACCTGGCCGGGATACTGCATCTCGCTCTCGATCTGCCTGGCGATGTCATGGGCAAGGACTGTGGCCGCAGCATCGGATATCTTCTCGGGCTTGACCATGACGTGCAGCTCACGACCAGCCTGCATCGCGTAGGTACGCTCAACGCCCTCGTGGGCATTGGAGATCGCCTCGAGCTTCTCGAGGCGCTTGATATAGGCCTCGGCGCTCTCGCGGCGGGCACCTGGTCGGGCGGCCGAGATGGCGTCCGCGGCCTGCACCAGGACGTCGAGGACGGTGTTCGGCTCTATGTCGGCATGGTGCGCCTCGACAGCGTGGACGATCTCGGGCCTCTCTCCGTAGCGACGGCAGAGGTCGGCGCCTATGACGGCATGGGGACCCTCGACATCATGGTCGATGGCCTTGCCGATGTCGTGGAGCAAGCCCGCTCGCTTTGCTGGCGCCTCGTCGAGGCCAAGCTCGGAGGCCATCACGGCGCAGAGCGACGCGACCTGGATGGAGTGCTTGAGGACGTTCTGGCCGAAGGAGGTACGGTAGCGCAGGCGTCCAAGAACCCGGATGATCTCGGGGTGCAGGTCATGGATGTTGCAGTCGAAGGCGGCCTGCTCACCCGCCTCCTGGATGCGCTCGTTGACGAGGCCCTCAGCCTTTCTGTAGAGCTCCTCGATACGTGCAGGATGAATGCGGCCGTCGGCGATGAGGTTCTCGAGGGCGACGCGCGCCGTCTCGCGGCGTACCGGATCGAAGCTCGAGAGCACGACGGTCTCAGGCGTGTCATCGATGACGAGGGAGACACCCGTCACCTGCTCGAAGGTACGGATGTTGCGACCCTCTCGACCAATGATGCGGCCCTTGAGGTCATCGGAGGGGATATGCACCGATGCGACAGTGATCTCGCTCGCCTGGTCTGATGCGCAGCGCTGTATGGCCGTGGAGACGATCTCACGCGCGGTCTTGTCGGCCTGGACGCGCACACGCTGCTCGGACTCCCGCAGGATCTGGGCCTCCTCGCGCACGGAGTCGGCACGAACCTTGTCGAGCAGTTCCCTATGCGCACCTTCCCTCGTGAGGGCGGAGATGCGCTCGAGCTCGCTCATCTGTCGCTGGTACAGGGAATCAACCTCGTTTTTCCTCTTGTCGAGCTGGCCTTGGAGGCTGGAGAGCTGATGCTCCTTGCGATCGAGCGCGTCATTGCGGCGATCGAGGGACTCCTCGCGCTGCATGATGCGGTTCTCCATCGTCTGCAGCTCCTGCTTGCGCCTCTTGTCTTCCGAGTCGGACTTCTGCTTGAGTTGGAGAATCTCCTCACGCGCCTCCACGAGCGCCGTCTTCTTCGCGGTCTCGGCGTCGCGCAGCGCATCGTCCTTAATGCGCTCGGCCTTGTCGCGAGCCTCGTCCACGGCGCTGTTCGCCTGTTGGACCTTCGTATTGGTAGAGCGCGACACAAAGAGGTACGACCCCGTCGCGCCCAGCGACAAACAGACGATGCCAACGATAATCCATTCCATGTGCACTCTCCTCAGATTGAGATTAATAGGCTCGTTCAGGAGACCGACGCACCGCGCATCGGAACCCGCCATCTGAGGCGCACTCTGAGCTGCATGTCAAAAGAACAACGAATCCGAAAGGCCTACAGAACAGATATGGTGATGTCAGCCGAGGGGGCTGGCGAGAAGGCGACTCAAACAACAATTAGATCCTAAGGGGCTAGGCCCACCATGTCAACTCAAGAGGCGCGAACGGGCGTTTCGAGCGTCCTGAGCGTCTCTCGAGCAGGCAGACATCCGTAAGATCCACCCCACCCACAACATCCCCGTGCGTCTTTCATCATGCCGCTGAAGGCTGCATGAGAGCCATCTCATGCCCGCCGCTTCCTATATGACCCCCTCATCCCTGAGACGGCTGGCTGCCATGCCGGCGGCGTGCAGGGCAAAGCCACGCGTGCAGAGAAAGCGCACGACCTTGGCGTAGGGATCCTTGCCCCCATGGCACCTGCCCCGCGCCACCTGGTAGGCCTGTTGGGCCTCACCTCCCTCGGGAAGGTAGGCATCGGGCCATCCCACAATGCATCGCGCGTCTATGCCACGTCGGGCGAGCGCCTGCTCCACCTTCGAGGGCCCCCAGCCCGCACAGAGCTTCGAGCGCATGAAGACGTCCGCGTAGCGTGCGTCATCCACAAGTCCTGCCTCCTGGAGACGATCAATGCCGTTCTCGATGACTTCGGGCCAGTAGCCGTCGGCAGCAAGCTTGTCCCTCAGCTCCCTTGAGCTGTAATCACGCCGCTCGAGAAGCCTCCTGACCCGCCTTGCGGCATGCGCCTCCTGAAGCTCCTGTAGGCTCAGGACAAGCTCTTTGGCAGACACAGGGCAAAGCCTGCCGTCCGCCTGTCTGCGCACCACCTCCTTGCCGACGGAGATGGGCAGACTCAGCTCATCCTCGCCCCCGTCCGAGAGCCTGAGCCTCACACGGGCCTGCGGCCTTCTCCTGCGGCAGGCGACTGCAGATGTGGCTTCCGTGCGCGAAGGGATGCTGATCGTCCAGCAAGGACTGCCCCCTGCTGAGCCGGTACAGGCAGCCATCAGCTCTGATCGCTGGAGTGAGCTTGCAGGGCGGTGTCAGCATCATAGGGTGCGCTGTCAACGGGCTCACCCACCCTCTCGTCACCGAGCTCGAGGCCGCAGGCGATGCGCACCTTATGGTCGATCTCCTCGCTCAGGTCGGGATTGGTGGCCAAAAACTCCTTGGCAGCCTCGCGTCCCTGTCCGAGGCGCTCCTCACCATAGGTGAACCAAGAGCCAGCCTTGTTTACGATGTCGTAGTCGACCGCCATGTCGAGGATGGAGCCCTCCTTAGAGACACCCGAGCCGTACATGATGTCGAACTCAGCCTGCTTAAAGGGTGGCGCGACCTTGTTCTTGACGACCTTGACGCGCACGCGGTTGCCGATGTTCTCGCCGTTTCGCTTGATGGCGTCGATACGCCTGATGTCCATGCGCACGGACGAGAAGAACTTGAGCGCACGCCCTCCGGGAGTCGTCTCGGGATTTCCGAACATGATCCCGATCTTCTCGCGAAGCTGGTTGATGAAGATGCAGGTAGTGTTGGACTTTGAGAGCGAGCCTGCGAGCTTGCGCAGCGCCTGGCTCATGAGGCGGGCCTGGAGGCCGACGGTCGTGTCCCCTATCTCGCCCTCGATCTCCGCCTTGGGGACGAGGGCAGCCACCGAGTCGATGACCACGACGTCGATGGACCCTGAGCGAACCAGCATGTCACAGATCTCAAGCGCCTGTTCGCCAGTATCAGGCTGAGAGATGAGGACCTCGTCGATATCTACGCCTATACGTGCCGCATAGCTCGGGTCGAGAGCGTGCTCGGCGTCGATGAAGGCAACCATGCCACCCATGGCCTGCGCCTCGGCCAGTATCTCGAGCGAGAGCGTAGTCTTGCCCGAGGACTCGGGTCCATAGATCTCGACGATGCGACCTCGCGGGACCCCCCCGATGCCAAGAGCGGCATCAAGCGCGATGGAGCCCGTAGGTATGGCCTCGACCTCGAGGCTCGTACCCTCATCGCCAAAGCGCATGATGGCACCTGTGCCGAACCTCTTGTTGATCTCCGCCGTGGTGGCCTCGATCATCTTGTCACGCTCTTTTCCGAATGTCTTCTCGTGGACCTCACGTGTCGTGCCCTTGCTCTTTGCCATAGTCTCTCCTTGTCCTGACGTAGCTATGGGACTATAGACGAACAAAAGTTCTAAGTCAAGCGCCATGGGAAAAGGATAGGTAAACGGGCATGCAAGACCCTACCCTTGAGCCTGCGGCTGGCTTGCGCTCTCGTCACATTTCCTCAGCTTTGGTCCTGTGAGCAGGCAGGATGATAGCCCTCTTACGCGCCATGTGCGTGAGACGAGAGCGACGTGGCTCGCGTTAAAGCCCAAGTTCTCCACACATGAGATCGAGTGCGACAGCGACGGCCTTGTCGCGCACCTCCTGCCGGTCACCCGAGAAGAGCCTGTGCACGCTCCGCGTGCCCCGTGGCCCGCAAAGACCAAACCAGACGGTACCCACGGGCTTTCCCGGCTCCGCACCTTTGGGACCCGCGATACCCGTGACAGAGACCGCGACGTCACACCCAAGGACGCTGGTCGCGCCCCGTGCCATCTGGCATGCGCACTGTGCGCAGACGGCACCTTGGGCCGGATCGTCCAAAATGGCCTGGTCGACACCGAGCACGGCATGCTTCACGTCGAGGGCGTACGAGACGACACCGCCCCTGACGACCGCCGACGAACCGGGAATTCGCGTAAGCGCGGCCGACACCAACCCACCCGTGCAGGACTCGGCACAACCCAGCGTAAGTCCCCTCTCGCGCGCAAGCTCGATTGTGCGCGCCGCCGCCCTCTCCAGCGTTTCCATGCTGGGCGCGGCCATATTATCCTGAGAGCACCCGTGCATCAGCTACCCCTCTCAATCACGTGCCAAGACCTCATGAAGTAGTCTGCGCCCGACCATACGGTGAGCAGCATGGCCACGCCAAGTAATACCTGAAAGAGCAGCCCGAGCATATCGGCAGGGTCACCCTCTGGAAGCGCGCAGCACATCAGAAGGCCCGAGATGGACACCATGGTCATAGCCGTCTTCCACTTTCCAAGCGGGCTGGCGGCTATGACCTCCCCGTCGGCAGCCACGACCATGCGCAGGCCCGACACAAGAAACTCGCGTGCCACGACGATGAGCAGCACCCACGGGCTCACCACACCAATCTCAAGCAGGTAGCAGAGGGACACGACGACCACGAGCTTGTCTGCGATGGGGTCGAGGAACTGGCCGAAGACCGTCTCCTCTCCCCTGATTCGTGCCAGGTGACCATCGAGCTTGTCGGTAAGGGCAAGCAAGACGTAGAAGAGCGCAACCGCAAGCGAGCCGAGGCTCAGCCCCTGATTGGGCGGGCTCGCCGCGAACTCGGCCGCGAGCAGCCAGAGCGGTACGAGCGCCACGCGAATACAGGTCACGATGTTGGCAGGGGTCCAGATGCTCTTCGCTGACATACCGCTCGCCCCTAGCCCTCAAGGATCTCGCCATCGAGCTCGTAGCAAAACGAACCCACGAGACGCACGCGCACGACATCACCGACGCTCGCCTCACCTGAGGCGATGTGAACCGCCCCGTCACAATCGGGTGCCTGAAACCATGCATGGCCTATGAGCTCGCCGTCGGGTGTTCCCCCCTCGACGCCGTCGATGATGACGTCAACGACTTCGCCCACATGGGAGGCGGTTGCGGCAAAGCCGAGCTCCTCTGCCACGTCATGCAGCCTCTGCTCGCGCTCGAGCCTGTCCTCGTCGCACAGCTGGCCGGGCATCGCAGCCGCCCTGGTCCCGTCCTCGCGCGAGTAGCCGAACACGGACATGTAATCGAACTCTTCCTCCCGCATGAAGTCGACAAGCTCCTCGAACTCCTGCTCGGTCTCGCCGGGAAAGCCCACGAGCCCCGTCGTCCTAAGAACCATCCCGTCGATCTCGGACCTGAGACGGGAGAAGAGCTGCCTCAGCTCCCGCGCGGACCCACTCCTGCCCATACGCTTGAGTATGCGCTCGTTGCAGTGCTGTATGGGGATGTCAATGTAGGGCAGCACCTCCGGGACATCCCGTATGGCCGCGATGAGCTCGTCGGTCATGCCCTCAGGCTGCAGGTACAACACACGCACCCAGCCGCCAAAGGGGCGCATGACCCTCGCGACCTCTCGCAAAAGCCATGCCAGACTGAGCGCCTGCGGAAGGTCAGTCCCCCAGATGCCGGTGTCCTGCCCGATGAGGATGACCTCACGGACGCCCCCCTCCATGAGGGCGCGAACCTCGGCGAGGATCTCGTCGGGCGGACGCGAGGCATAGCTGCCGCGAATGAGGGGGATGGCACAGAAGCTGCAGAACCTGTCGCAGCCCTCTGATATCTTGACGTAGGCGCTCGTACCCTCGATCGTCCTCAGAAACGACCTGTCGGCTATGCATACGCCATAGGGACCCGTTCGCTCGCGCTCGATACCCAAGACGCTTGAGACAACCGCAACGATGCCGTCCTCCTCGTCGGCGCGAACGAAGGCGGAGACCTCTGGCAGATCAGGAACAAGCTGGCTCCCATAGCGAGAGGGAACGCAGCCACACATGATGATCGGACGTCTTGTGCTGCCCGCCTTGACGTCATCAGCAAGCTCTAGGGTCGTCTCGATCGACTCAGCCGTAGCCGAGCTGAGAAACGAGCAGGTGTTGATCAGGACGACATCAGCATCATCGACGTCATAGGCCTCCGAGAAGCCCGCCCTGAGCAGCAGCACCCGCATGCGATCCGTGTCTACCTCGTTCTTTGCGCAGCCAAGCGTCACAAAAAGGCAGCGGGCCACAGGGCGCAGGGCAACGCTATCTGTAGTTGACGAATTGGAGCGGCTGACCATAGTCACCTTCCCTCACTGCGGCGATGACCTGCTGCAGCACGTCACGCGAGGGAGAGCTCACGCGCAGCTTGTCGCCCTCCACGGAAGGTCTACACTTGAGCTTGAGATCACGGATATCCTTCGCGATTTTCTTTGCAATGTCCGTATCGATGCCCTGAACCAAGACCGCACGCTGACGGACCGACGCTCCCGCCGCAGGCTCCACCTTTCCCCACCTGAGGGCAGCGAGGTCGATCTGCCGTTTGGCAAGCTTGCTCGTAAGGACGTCACGCACCTGTCCGCAGACAAACTCAGATGGCGCACTCACGGTGAGCGTCTCGTCCTTCTTCGAAAACTCGATGGTCGCGCCCGTCTGCTTGAGGTCGTAGCGCTGCGTGAGCTCGCGGACTGCCTGCTGGTGGGCGTTGCTGACCTCCTGCACGTCGACGTTCGAGACGATGTCGAAGCTTGATTCCTTTGCCATGCCGCACTCCTTGTCGCGCGTGATGAATATTCCTACCTCGAGCCCTTCGATGACGTCGTGCCGCCCTTGGTGCGAGAGCCTGACGTGCTGCTGGAGCTCGAGCTGTCGCCAGAGTCTGACTTCGACGTCCCACTGGAGCTCGAGCTGTCGCCAGAGCCTGACTTCGACGTCTTGCCAGAGTCCGACTTCGACGACTTGCCAGAGTCCGTTTTGGAACCCGAGCTGCCTGATGACCCGCTCTTCGAGCTAGAGTCAGAGGAGGTATCAGAGTCCTCGTCGTCCTCGCTTGAGGATACCTTTGTACCCTTGATCGTAATCGATCCGATGCCCGATGTCTTCGAGTCGAAGCTCTGCGTCTTTCCGTTCTTTGCCACAGTCACGGCAGAGATGTTGTTGACCGAGATGGATATGGCCTCCGTTACGGTATACGACTGCTTCCAAGGCCCTGTGATCTGCTCTGCGACCTCACTAATGCCGTCGCACTTGATCTCGACCCAAGAGATCTCCCCCTTGGCTACCGAGACGCTCACCACGGTCTTCTCGTCCTCGCCATCCTTGTTGCCTGACGAGTCAGTGTCGCTTGGGGCGTCAGACGAGTTATCCGATTCACCGTTACCCTCACCGGTCGAGTTACCCGTGTCTCGCGCCGTCGTCGACCCAGCGGTCGTTTGCATCGTATTCGTAGCGACCGTCCTCGTGTCAGTGTTGTTGTTGCGCACGCAGGATCCGATGGACATGATGATGATGGCCGTCAGCACTATGGTCACGAATACCACGAAGAGGACGATGTTCCTCGTGTCACCCCCAAAGACGCTCACGACGCCGCCGCTTCGGTCCCGCCCGCGCGCTCGCGAGCTCTGCGTCCGTGCGGTCGATCGGCGACGCCTGACGTTTGGCCTGTCGACCTTGGCGATGTTTCGAGAGGATCTGCGCCCCGTCGTCGTCGAGGCCGCCTCGTATGGGTTGGCCGATCCATAGCGCAGGTCATCCGTGAAGTCGTCGGAAGTGACATCCCTCCTGGTGATGCGTTCGCGATCGGGGGGCAGCTGGGACCCACGCCCGCGCCGGGCCCTCTCACCACGCGTCTGCCTCGTCCTCGTGCGAACGTAGCGGGAGTTTGGCCTGTCTTGCGCCTCCGCAGCGATGTCACGCGAGGTGTAGCGGCGACCCTCGAGGTCGGTCGGCCGGCTGGGTGCATCGTCCCCCTCAGCAGCCAAGCTGCTCTGACCCTTGGGGCGCACCCGAGATGTCGTGGCGAAGCTGTCGAGGTCACCCGCATAGCCGCCAGAGGCCGGAAGGAGCCCTCTTGTACCTTGGTAGGTCTTGCGGTTGAGTGCGCCCCTCCTCAGAGATTCGTTCTCGTCCCAGTCCATGGCCCGCTCTCGTCCACCCATGTCCTCCCAGTCGGAGAGATCAGAACTGAACTGGCGTGTGATGACGCGTGGGTTGAGGCTGAGGTAGCGTGCGTAGGACGCGAGCATGCCTTGGGCATAGCCGCTCTTGGGCATGCTTGCGAAGTCACCCTCCTCGAAGGCAATGAGGACCTGTTCCTTGAGCCGGAGCACTGAGGAAGCCTGCTTGATGGAGAGGCCGAGCTTCCTGCGCCTCTCGACGAGCATCTCGCTGAAACGCGGACGTGCCATTGCCTCTACACCCCCCTATATGCTTCCTCTTGGCTTCTCAGCTCCTCGAGCCCCTCTGTGTCAAGAAGGACCTCCCGTGGCCTTGACCCGTCAGGTGGTCCGACGACACCTTTGGTCTCAAGCATGTCCATGATTCTACCAGCACGCGCGTAGCCGACCTTGAGTCTTCTCTGTAGTCCCGAGGTCGAGCCGAGCTGGGAGTCGACCACGATCTGGGCAGCCTCCCAGATGAGAGGGTCATACGGATCATCGGGATCCGCCCCCGCACCCCCCTGAGCACCGGGCTGTCCAGGCACAACCTGCGAGAGTATCTCCTCATGGTAGTCGGGCTCCGCCTGACTCCTGATGAACTCGACAACACTGTTGATCTCATTGTCCGAGGTGTAGCAGCCAAGAACGCGCCTCGGAGTGAGCCCCCTGTCCTTGAAGAGCATGTCGCCGTTTCCGAGCAGTCGCTCGGCGCCGGTCTCATCGAGGATGACACGCGAATCGATGCCCGAGGAAACCTTGAGGGCCACGCGGCTGTCGATGTTCGACTTAATGAGACCGGTCACGACGTTCGCAGAGGGACGCTGCGTGGCTATGACAAGGTGGATACCCGCAGCACGGGCGAGTTGTGCGATGCGGACGATGGACGCCTCGACGTCCTTGCCGGCGACCATCATGAGGTCCGAGAGCTCATCGATGATCACGACGAGAAGGGGCATGGGCTGAGGCGGGTTGTCCATCTCGGCAAGTTTGCCTGAGCTGCACATGCGGTTGTAGACCTTGACGTCACGAGCGCCCGCCTTCTGGAAGACCTTGAGGCGACGCTCCATCTCGGAGACGGCCCACGAGAGGGCGCTCGCGGCCTGCCTGGGCTCCGTCACGACAGGTGCGTAGAGATGCGGCAGGCCGTTATAGGCCGAGAACTCAACGCGCTTGGGATCGATCATGATGAGGCGCACCTGACTGGGTGTCGTGCGCATGAGCAGGGACATGATCATGGAGTTGATCATGACGGACTTGCCCGAGCCCGTGGTCCCAGCGACGAGCATGTGCGGCATCTTAGAGATGTCGGCGATGACGGGCTTGCCTGCGGAGTCGCGACCGATGGCTACCTCAAGAGAACCTCCGGTGGCGTAGGGCAGCACATCACCCAGATGAACGTTCTGACGGGTCTTGTTGGGTATCTCGATGCCCACAAACGATGTGCCGGGGATGGGTGCGAAGATACGAACCTTCTCGGCAGCGAGCGTGAGCGCGATGTCGTCCTCGAGGGTGCGGATCTTGTTCACACGCTCTCCCTCGCCCATCTCGACCCGAAACGTCGTGACGAGGGGACCCGAGATGTAGTCGACGACCTTACTCGTAAGGCCAAACTCCTCGAGCGTCCCCTGAAGGCGTGCCATGGTGTGGTCAAGCTCGTCTTTGCTGCTCGCGCTCGAGGCGCTGTTGGGGTTTGAGGAGAGCATCGAGAAGGGCGGCAGCTCGAAGTCCTCGGCAGCGTCACCAGGACGGGCGGCCGGCATCGCGGCTGTCGCGGCACGTCTCGACTCTCTTTGGGCACTCCCGCCATCCTTGTGGATCGGGTCGCGACGCCTTGCCTTGCTTCGCTTGGAAGACCTGCCCCTGGCAGCCTCCTCGAGGAAGGATGGGATCGATCCCGCGCGCGCAGCCTCGACAGGTGCATCTCTCACGCGCGTGGCATCCAGCGGTGGCGCCACGTCTGCCGGAGCAGGAGCCGTTTCGTCTCCATCGCGATGGCGCAGGCGCCCCAAGAGGCCCAATGGGCCGGACGCACGCTCCCGCAAGGGCTCACTCGCCTCTGCGGAATCGTCCTCCGCCTCCAAGTCGCGCCTCAGAACGGTCGTCTTCCTCGCCCCGAGGAAGGTCGTGGGCGCGGGATCTTCCTCCTTAACGGGTGTGGGCGTCCCCGTACCATAGGCCCCAACCTGATCCATGCGCCTCTCGTGCGCGACGCTACGCGCCTCTCTCACCCCACGAACTGTCTCTCTGACCCTACCCGCCAGCCTCAAGACGGAGAAGTCGCCCACCACCGCACCAACGATGATGACACCCGCAAGGATGATGTTACCGACAGCCCTGCCGACGCTCACGAGGAGCAGCCACGCGAGGGCGCCGCCCACATAGCCGCCGTAGAGCTCGACCACGGGAGGGTTGACGACGGCTTCGGGATGAGACTCAACCAGCGGCATGTTGATGGAGAGCAGGCCGAGGATGGCCAGGATGATCATGCTCATGCCGACGATGGAGCGCTTGGAGATAGGTCCCCCCTCCTCAAAGAAGAAACCGAGCGCAAAGACGACGAGCGCCGTCGGGAAGAGGATCGCCGCCCGACCGAAGCAGAGCCTGAGGAGCCACGCCATCGTCCGTGTAACGATGGCACCCGAGGGCACCACAAGCGAAGCGACCATGGCGACGGCACACACGATGAGTGCGATGCCGACGATATAGCCCTTGATGGTCCCTCGAATGCTCCCTGCGGACTGTCGCGCCGTAGTGGAGCTTTTCTCGTCGCTCATTCTCCGTATTTGTGCCGCGTTTGATCTGCGTAGTGCAGTCATGTGCCACTAGACCTCCATGGCGATAGGTATGACCATGGGTCGGGTGTGCGTCTTGTCCCACAGGTAGTTCGAGAGCGAGTTCCTGGCAGCCTTTCTCAGGGTCTCCAAGTTGCCGCCACTCTTGCGGGAACTCTCCGACACCTGGTCTTTGACGAGCCTCTGCGCATCACCGATGAGCTCATCGGAGTCAAAGGTGACGCCCCTGGATGCTATGGCGACATCTCCCACCCTACCCCCACGCCTCGAGACGGTAACGACGCAGGTCACGATCCCGTCGCTTGCAAGCTTCTGGCGATCACGGAACACGACGGGGTCATCGCCGGTCACGGAGAGGCCGTCCACGTAGACAACCCCCGACTCGACAGGCTCGCCCCACCTGACCCTGCCGTTTGACATCTCGAGCATGTCGCCGTTATCGGCGATGAAGATGTGGTCCCTGGGGATGCCCAGGGCCTCACCGAGCTTGGCATGCGCACGCAGGTGTACGGCCTCACCGTGGACCGGCATGAAGTAGCGAGGCCGCGTCATCGCGAGCATGAGCTTGAGCTCCTCTTGGCTACCATGACCCGAGACGTGCACCACCGTCGTTGATCGGTCATGGATGGTGCAACCTATCTTGGAGAGCGCGTTGATAACGCTCTGCACACTCTTCTCGTTGCCGGGGACGGGTGTCGCCGAGATAATCACCGTGTCGCTGGATGTGACCGTGAGCGACTTGTGGTCGCCGTTGACCATGCGTGAGAGGGCGCTCATTGGCTCACCCTGACTACCCGTGCAGAGGACGACAATCCTGTCATCGGGGATGTCCTGGACGTCATAGGCGTCGATGAGATCCTCCGGAGCGATCTTGAGATAACCCAGATCGCGGGCGACGCGAGTGGTGTTGACCATCGAGCGCCCCGTCACGACGACCTTGCGGCCGACGGCGATGGCCGCATCGCACACCTGCTGCAGGCGGTGTATGTGGCTCGAGAACGATGCGACGAAGACCCTGCCCGTAGCATTCTTGATGATGTGACGCAGGGACGGACCGACCACCGCCTCTGACGGCGTGTAGCCAGGACGGGTGGCGTTCGTTGAGTCCGAAAGCAGAAGATCCACCCCCATCGTGGAGAAGCGGGAGATCGCCTGGTAGTTGGGCAACACGCCGTCGATGGGCGTCTGGTCGAGCTTGAAGTCTCCTGTATGCAGGACCGAGCCTGCCGGAGTCCTCATGTATATGCCAAGCGCAGCGGGAATGGAGTGCGTCATCGAAAAGAAGTCAATGCTGAACGCGCCGAGGTTGATGTGGGCCCCGTTCTGGACCTCGCGAAACCTCGGAGCATTGAGCCTGTGCTCTGAGAGCTTGCCTTCGATGATACCGAGCGTCAGCTTACTCGAGTAGATGGGAACCTTGCGGCTCAGGTCCATGAGCAGGTATGGGAGCGCTCCTATATGGTCCTCGTGGCCATGCGTGATGAGAATGCCCCTGAGCTTGTGCTCGTTTTCGAGCACATAGGAGTAGTCGGGCAGAACGAGGTCGACACCTAACTGCTCGTCATCGGGGAACATGAGCCCCGCGTCAACGAGGACCATATCGTTGCCATACTCGAAGGCAGTCATGTTCTTGCCAATGCCATCGAGCCCACCCAGAGGAATGATCCTCAGGGAAGTCTGATTTTTTGCCATGTCTGCGGGAAGTCCTTTCTCGATGCTTCGCCTCACGTGCTCTATATCCTCTAATGACGCTCGGCGGCGTCAAAAACATTCGCGTTTCGCTCATTGTAGCCCCTGTGAGCCCATCGATATCTCACATGACACTGGCTTGCAATTACTACAGAGCAGCGAGGAAGTGTCTTCGAGGCACACGGCACCCTCGTACGTCTTGATGCAAGGGACCTGATGTTTGCACAGAAGCTTGGCGTGGAGGGGATGGCGCGACTCGTACGCCTTGGGCGCGATCCCTTGGCGCACAGGCTCGCGCCACGCAGGTGCACTCCCACATCGCAGAGCATAACTGCGCTTTTACGATAGGGGCACCATCCCCGACACCGCGCTGAGAAAGAACCGACTCGTTTGACTCCTGTCGATCAGCCGGCAGGCTGGGTGGGGGCAGCCTGAGGCGCACTTGCCGGACCAAGCCTCGTCCCGCAGCTCATGCAGAACGTATCACCACTCTCGACGGGAGCACCGCAGGACGGACATGCGTGAGCGGTGCCTGCAGGCGCCGCCTGTGGCACTGCCATCGTGGTGCTGGCGGCGATGACATCCGCCACAGGAAGGCCACAGCCAGCACAGAACTGATTGGACGCCGGGACCTTGGTCCCACAACGCGGACAGGTGTAGGTCGCCATCTGCTGCGCCTGTGCCTCGATCTGAGCGATCTGGGCACTAATCTGACTGCGCTCGATATCACACTGCGCGATGCCGTCATAGAGGGCCTCCCTCCCGGCACGTAGCTTCGGATCATCCTTGGTGACATCATAGAGGCTTGCACCAAGCTGAGTGACGAGACCCTCTCGACGCCTCTTGATCTCGTTCAGCTGGGAGTTAAGCTTCATCGTGCTTGTGGAGCGTCCAACGGCAGCCTTCGCGTCGCTGAAGGAATCGCTCAGATCATCTAGAAATCCCATCATCATCTCCCTTGCGTAGGTACTAGAGTACCCTGTCCGGCATGCGAACCTCTGGTTGTCAACAATCAACCACGCTTAGCTCAACGCCGCTGCCTCTCGCCGATGCCAAAGAAGATGCTTCCCACCAGCCCAAGCCCACAGACGATGAGGGAGACGATGGCACCCCACGCCGGCGCAATGACCTGACGGGCATCACTATGTGCAATGCTCACGCCGATAATCCAGAACAGGGCCGTCGCCGACATGATGCCCAGCGCGACTTGCAGGAGCAAAGTTTCCTTCTTGTGACGGATAACGTTCACGGTGCAGTACACGGTAAAGATAATGGAGAGACGCCACAGCGTGCAGATAAACGTTATACCACCATTATCAAATGACGCCGGCAGCATACCAGCCTCAGAGGTCTTAAACAATACAGAGAGCTCGCTGAACGCATCGATGGCACTCATGCGCAAGGACGAGGGGATACCCGTGACGCCGACGCTCTGAGCAGTGGCGGCAACAGGCAGATCAAGCCACGGGGAGAATGCAAAGAGGAGAAGACCAATGATCGCCGCGATAACGGCGATGAGCTGGGAGAAACTCAGGCCGAAGACCGCCCCCATCGAGCTGGCAACTGTACCCGCTGTGCTGGCGAAACCACCGTAAGGTTGTTGCCCATACGGTTGCGCGACGCCCTGGAAAGAGGGGACCTGGGGCGAGGCCCCCCCTCGCGGGACGCCCTGGGGGGCGGGGGCGGCGGGCGCCGCTTGGGGGGCACCCTGAGCTTGCACGGGCGCTCCGCAGCTCGCACAGAAGGCGACACCAGGCCGTAGCTCTTTACCGCAATTCAGGCAATACATCGAATGCACCGTTCCTCAGGTGAGTTAACTGACAGTGAGAGGATACTACAACATCAAATTAAGTATCTGAAAAAAGTATCATCTTACCAGTGAGTATAGTGAGGTTGCTCATAGAGGGCTCGTTATCATCCGACTGCATGAATGGGATGCCCCCTGCTATCTCGCAACTCTTAAAGCTCTGCTCAATGCCGTTGTCTCTCGCCAAGGCCAAAGAAGACGCTCCCTCCCAGCCCGAGCCCACAGACGATGAAGGAAGCGATAGCACCCCATGCCGGCGCGATAACTTGGAGGGTGTCGCCGTTTGCAATGCTCACGCCGATGACCCAGAACAGGGCCGTCGCCATCATGATGCCCAGCGCGACTTGGAGGAGAAGAGTCTCCTTCTTGTAACGGATGACATTTACGGTGCAGTATACGGTGAAGATGATGGAGAGACGCCACAGCGTACAAATGAGCGTCATGCCACCATTAAACAACGCCGACAGCTTACCAACGTCAGAGGTATTAGCCAAAGTAGAGAGCTCGCTGAGCGAGACGACGACACTCATGCGCAAGGACGAGGGAATACCCGTAATGCCGACGCTCCGAGCAGTAACGGCGACAGGTAGATCAAGCCACGGGGAAAATACGAAGAGGAGAAGACCGGTGATCGCCGCGATAACGGCAATGAGCTGAGAGAAACTCAGACCGAAGACCGTACCCATCGAGCCGGCAACAGTACCCGCCGCGCCGGCAAAACCACCATACGGTGGCTGCCCATACGGCTGGGGTGGCTGTACGTACGGCTGTGCGACGCCCTGGGGGGCGAACGCTCCGGACGGAGCCGTGGCCTGCGGAGCACCCTGAGCCACAGCGGCGGCTGTCTGGGAGGCCCCTTGGGCCTGCGTGGGCGCACCACAGCTCGCGCAGAAGGCGACACCGGGCCGTAGCTCCCTACCACAATTCAGACAATACATCGTTCACACCATCCCTCACTCAGCTAACGGACAGAGGATACCCCACAATGCCAGCTGCTACAACTGGCAAATATTGGTCCCTTGCGGTTGTTGGTGGGCGCTTCGGCCTCACGAAAGCCTAGGGCGGGCACACCTCTGCTAGCGCTGCCAAAGTGCCCCTCTGAGCGCGCCCATCACTCCGGTCGCACTGCCACTCGGCCTTGAGCGTACCGCCCGCACTGCCACTCACGCCCGAACGTACCAAGGCGCACTTCCACTCGGCCTTGAACGTTTTGCTCAGTACGTTCACCGCCGAGTGGCAGTGTAAATCACACTTCCACTCGGCCCTTGGGCGTACCTGTCGCGCCGATCGCACTGCCACTCGTCCCTGAGTGTACCAGTACGGTACGCTCGATACCGAGTGGCAGTGTAAATCGCACTGCCACTCGTCCCTGAGCACGCTTGAACGCGCCAATCATACTGCCAC
>ERZ773043.445-NODE-445-length-24333-cov-2.982577_pt1 | contig 24333 bp, 22 predicted proteins | sample MGYA00580636_ERZ773043 | MGnify/ENA primary metagenome ERZ773043 (study PRJEB29015, sample SAMEA2737992) | human oral metagenome | biome: human oral; feature: human-associated habitat; material: dental | place: China | collected 2065 ...
ATTGGCGCAGATGAGTAAAAATTTAGCTAAAGATGCTAAGGCGCATAGCTTAGCGAAAAATTTTGCTTTATGGGCGTTTTATTAGCGGCTTGGAATTTTGCTCGCGTGATTTCTGCAGAATAATAGACTTAGGTGCGTAATTTTATTGCAATTCGCGGGGTGGGAGGCATTTGAAGATATCGCGTAAGTCCTGCGTAATTCGCAAGTTACTTTGAATTCTAAAGAAGTCGAAATTTTGTCATTAAATTTAGAATTGCAAAATTTTACCGCTAAATTTTGCGGTGATTTTGCTTGATGTCTAGAAATTTTATTTTAGAATTTCGTTTAATATTTTGCGGCGAAATTTTATATTTCGCGGCAGCCGTGCGGAATTTTAAATTTAATGTCGCAGCAAAATCAAGTAGCGCAGGACGTTGGAGTGAAGTTTTTGCACCGAATTTCAAAGCTGCTTTAGTCAAAAATTATAGAATTTTATACGATTTAATGAAAGGATTTGATGGAGTCGATGTTTGCAAACCTCCATACGTGGGGGTATCTGATACTGTTTTTGTATTCGCTGGGCGGAGGATTTTTGGCGCTTGCGGCGGCGGGCGTGCTAAGCTCGGCCGGCGAGCTCAATATCGTCTTATGCATCGTAATCGCCTGCATATCGAACTTCATAGGCGATTCGGGGCTGTTTTTAGTAAGCCGCTACAATAAAAAAGAGATCATGCCATATCTGCGCAAACAGCGCCGTAACCTCGCTCTGGCGCAGATTTTGTTTCGTAAATACGGCGACCGCATAATTTTAATCAAAAAATTTATCTACGGCCTCAAAACCCTCGTACCGATCGCGATCGGCATCACAAAATATTCGTTTTTAAAATTTAGCGTCATCAACGCCGTAAGCTCGCTCATTTGGGCACTTGTGGTGGGACTACTGAGCTACTACGCGGGCGATTTCGTGCGCGAGCTTTACGAGCGGATAAAAGAAGCTCCGTGGATCGCGCCGCTAATTTTGGCCGCGATCGCCGCGATAATCATCGCGTATTTTCGCTTCGCCACGCGCAAAAGAGGCTAGCGGTGGCAAAAAAGCTGATCCCGCTCGCAATTTTCGCAGCACTTCTTTTGGCGCTAAATTTTATCTCCAATTCGCGCGGCTCCGCGGCTAAAGATGAGCGGGTTTTTACCTCCAAAACCTTGGATGCTGCGTCGCGTAAAAGCGGCGTGCAAAATTCTGCAAGCAGCACCGATCGTAAAATTTCAAGCTCGCAAAATCCCGCAAGCGGCGCCGGTGCAAGAAGCGCAGACGGCGGAGCGGGGCGCGGAGCAGACCTAGGAGATTTAAAATTTCATCCGCGAGAAAACGAGCGCGCCGTGGCAGATTCTAAAGACGAGGCGGACGTCCACAGGCGGCACAGCGCAGATTATGAAGCTTCAAACTCTCAAAATCCATACGCAAATTCTAAAAATCAGCTCGCGGACGAGCCCTGCATAAGCAGGGAGTGCGTGAGCGCTCATATCCGCCGTACGGGCGCTTTGCCGCAAAATTTTATCACGAAAAAGCAGGCCGGCGAGCTTGGCTGGCAGGGCGGCGATCTGTGGCGATACGCGCGCGGCAAGAGCATCGGCGGCGACCGCTTCGGCAATTTCGAGCGCAGATTGCCTGATAAAAAGGGGCGGATCTGGCGCGAATGTGACATCGAGTATCGCGGCGGCGCGCGCGGCGCGAAGCGGCTGATATTTTCAAATGACGGGCTGATCTTCTACACCGCCGATCATTACGAAAGCTTCGAGCGCGTGCAATGAGTTTAAATTTTAAAACGTGCCGCGGCGCAAAGATCATCATCGACGGCGCAAAGATCAGACGCAAAGATCAAATTTTTGCGCTGTTTGCCGCAGCGCTGGATTTCGAGCCCGAATATGTCGCAAATTTAGACGCGCTCTACGACGCGCTTGGCGAGCGAGGCGGGCGGGTCTTAGTCGTCATTAAAAGGGGCGGAATTTTAAAGCTAAGACTGGGTAAATTTTATGATATTTTGCTGGATGTATTGCGCAGCGGCGAGGCGAAAATTTTAATACTATGAGCTTGCGCGGCAGCCATTCCGCTTTAAAGCTAAATTTTGCCGAGGCAAAGATAGGTTTGTTTCGGTGCAGTTTCGAGAGCGCCGTTAAAATTTACTGAATTTTAGAACTTATTAAAAGAGGCGATTTTAGAAATTTCGCTCACAAAGCTCACGCGGTCAAATTTAAACTCAAGTCCATACTGCCAATCTTTGCGGCGCGGGTTTTTAAACTCGTAAAGCTTAACCGTCTCCGCTTCAAATTTAGCCTTAAGCGCGAGATACCAGCAGTCCCAGATCCCGCACGGACAGCCCAGTAGGACGACGCTTCGCTCGCCGTTAGCCGCAAGCTGTCCGTTAGGCAAGAGCGCGTCCAAAAAGAGCTTTTTAAAATCGATCAAGCTTAAGTAGGCGTAGCCTCCTGCGATGCTAGCTTGCCCATCTTTCGCCGCAAAGCCTTGCTCGCGCCGCTTAATTAGCTCAAGCAGGGGCTCGCCGTTTATCGCAACGACGACTTCGGTAAAGCTTTCGCCCTCAATTTCGTAATCGTTTAGGTAAAATTTAATGTTATCCATGCGTCAATCTCGCTAAATGATCTATTTTGCGCCGTATTTGCACCGGCCTGCTAAAATTTTGTCGCAGTTTAGCGAATTTGAAGTGAATTTCGGTTGAAAATCAAAAATTCGCTGGTAAAGCGCAGATCAAATGGATATTTCGTAAAATTTAATGATTTTGAACTCGCAGAGCTTGCTTTCAGTGAGCACAAACTTAAATTCGCAAAAAAGCTCAATTTGTGTAGATGAAAGAAGCGAAAATAAAAGATTGAATTTTATCGCAGATCAAGGAGATCAAAACGAGGGTTAAATTTTGCTATGGATAAAGAAGCAGAAACGAGGGGTTAAATTTAATTCGCTTTTTAGGGCGCTTAAATTTAACCCCGCCGCGGCTACATCATTTCGCCGCTTTTGTGCTCGTGCTCGGTGTAGGTTACCGGAATATCCTTCTTGCCTTTTCCCGGTGTATACACTCCCTCTCCGCGTTTGAAAAGAAGCTCGATGCCTTCGTCGTTCGTAAGCATTATGCCGCTTGCGGAAGCCGCGCGTTTAAGATTATGCTTTTTGCCTTTTTCGTCGGTTAACACGCCCGTTGCGAACATATCGTTCGAGCTAAGTCTGATGCGCTTATCTCCGGTATCTCCGAGTAGAAATACGATCGTGTGCGCTACAGACTCTTGTTTTTGCTGTGGAGCCGTATCGGCCTTAGGTTGGTTGCATCCGCTTAAAATCGCGATTGCCGCTAATGACGAGAATACAATTCGTCTCATTTTTTCTCCTTTAAAAAAAGTTCGCGAATTATATAGCCAAAAAGTAAATCCTAGATTTCGCGACTTTTTATTTAATCAAAGATTAACCCAAATTTAGTAAAATTCCAGCTGAAAACATCCCAAATAAGGAGAACCTTATGGCAGTAAAAATCGCAATTAACGGCTTTGGAAGGATCGGTAGGTGCGCGGCTAGAATTGCGCTAAGCAGGGACGATGTAGAGCTTGTGGCGATCAACGATACCGCTAAGCGCGAGCTTACGAGATACCTGCTTCAATACGACACCGTTCACGGCGAGTTTCGTAAAAAAGTAGAAATTCTAAGCGACGAATGCATAGCCGTAGACGGCAAAAAAATCCGCGTCTATTCCACCAGAGAGCCTGCGGAGCTTGATTTTGCGGGCGATGGTGCAGAAGCTGTGCTTGAATGTACTGGTGCGTTTTTAACGAGCGAAAAATGCAAGCCGTTCATAGATAACGGTATCGGCGTAGTCGTAATGAGCGCGCCTGCCAAGGATGATACGCCTACTTTCGTAATCGGCGTTAATGAGGGCGCTTATGCAGGACAACGCGTCATTTCAAATGCTAGCTGCACCACTAATGGTCTGGCTCCGATTGCAAAAATTCTAGACGACGAACTTGGTATCGAAAAGGGTCTGATGACGACGATTCATGCTTATACGCACGGACAGAGCCTAGTCGATGTAAAAGCCAAGGATTTTCGCCGTTCACGCGCCGCGGCTCTTAATATCGCTCCGACTACGACGGGTGCGGCAAAAGCGATTAGTAAGGTACTTCCGCAGCTAAGCGGTAAGATGCACGGACAATCGGTGCGCGTGCCGGTGGCTAACGTATCGATGGTTGATCTAACGGTGCTAACGCGCAAGCAGACGAGTGCTGAGGAGCTAAATGAAATTTTCCGCCGCTATGCCTCTAAAGAGATGAAAGGAATTTTGCTCGTAGACGACGATAGCCGTGTCAGCAGTGATTTTTGTACTTCAGAATACTCCAGCATCGTAGCTAGCGACTGCACGCAGGTAATTGACGGTAATCTTATAAAAGTGATGAGCTGGTATGACAACGAGTGGGGATATAGCGAGCGCCTCATCGATTTAGCCTTATATGCGGCAAAAAGAAGGAAATAAGATGGGCGAAATTCTTTCGATTAAAGATTTGAAATTTAAAGACGGCGCGCGCGTTTTTATCAGGTGCGATTTTAACGTGCCGATGGATGAGTTTTGCAATATTACGGACGATCGTCGCATCCGTTCGTCTATCCCTACGATTAAATATTGCTTAGACGAGGGCTGCGCGGTAATTTTAGCCAGCCACTTAGGACGCCCGAAAAACGGATACGAAGAAAGACTTAGCCTAAAGCCTGTGGTAAAGAGGCTATCTAGGCTTTTGGAGCGCGAGATAAAATTTGTCTCCGACGTCGCGGGCGAGGAGGCAGGAGCTGCGGTAAATTCGCTTAAAAAGGGCGAAGTGCTGCTGCTAGATAATCTGCGCTTTGAAAAGGGCGAGAGCAAAAACGACGAGGCGCTAGCTAAGAGGCTCGCAAGCTACGCGGAATTTTATATCAACGACGCTTTTGGTGTATGCCACCGCGCGCATGCTTCGGTAGAAGCGATTACGAAATTCTACGATGAGGCACACAAAGCGGCGGGATTTTTATTGCTAAAAGAGATAAAATTCGCCAAAGACCTTATTAAAGATCCTGCGCGTCCTTTTGTAGCCGTAACGGGCGGCAGCAAAGTAAGCGGCAAGCTTCAGGCGCTTAAAAATTTACTTCCTAAAGTCGATAAGCTCATCATCGGAGGCGGCATGGCGTTTACGTTTTTAAAAGCCGTCGGATATGACATCGGCAAATCTTTGCTCGAAGAGGATCTAATCGAGGAAGCAAAAAATATTCTCCGCAATGCTCGCGAGCTTGGGGTTAAAATTTATATCCCCGTCGATGCCGTCGCAGCTCCGCAATGCTCGCAAGATGCCGTTACAAAAAAGGTTACCGTCCAAGAAATTCCAAGCGATTGGATGGGGCTAGATATCGGACCTGCGACCGTAGCGCTTTTTAAAGAAGCCCTAGACGATGCACAAACGATCTGGTGGAACGGACCGATGGGGGTTTTTGAGATCGATAAATTCGCTCGCGGCAGCCTGCATATATCGCACGCGATCGCAGATAGCGACGCCACGACCGTAGTGGGCGGCGGCGATACTGCAGATGTCGTCGAACGCGCGGGCAACGCCGATGATATGACTTTTATTTCTACCGGAGGCGGTGCGAGCTTAGAACTCATCGAGGGCAAGGAGCTGCCGGGCGTGCGAGTGCTTACTGCTAAAACGGAGCTGCGATGATACTAGCAGCGAATCTTAAATGCAACCATACCCGAGCTAGCTTTGGGCGGTACGCTAAAGCTTTAGATGAAGGCTTAGCGGGCGGAATTGCGCGCGAGGATGAAATTCTAGTTTTTCCTCCTGCTAGCGCATTTTGCACGGGGGTAAAAAATTTCACCCAAGGCGCGCAAAATTTCTATCCTACCGCGCACGGCAGCTTTACGGGCGAGATCGGCGGCGATATGCTGGCGGAATTTGACATCAAAACCGTTCTTATCGGACACAGCGAGCGGCGCGCCATTTTGGGCGAGAGCGCGGAGCTGATAAGAGAGAAATTCAGTTTTGCCGCAGCACGCGGCTGGCGCATCGTCTTTTGCGTCGGCGAGGATGAGGCGGCATTTGCGCAAAACTGCAGCGAGGAGTTTGTAGCGGCACAGCTTGAGGGTATCGATCTGAAATACCGAAATTTAATACTAGCCTACGAGCCCGTCTGGGCGATCGGCACGGGCAGAAGCGCGCAGTGCGAGCAGATCGAAAGAATGCTAAATTTCTTGCGTGCTAAAAGCCCCGCGCCGCTACTTTACGGAGGCAGCGTAAATGCCGAAAATATCGCAAAAATTTGCGCGATAAAAGGCTGCAACGGGGTGCTAGTGGGCACAGCAAGCTGGGACGCCTCGAAGTTTTTGGAGCTTATACGCGTCGTCTCGCATCGCTATACTTCGTTGCCTTAAAATTTTGCTCGGTCATTACCTAATAGGGTAACTCCCGTCGCAAAATTTTAAGTCGCCTAGTCTAGCTTCGCGATACTGCCGCTATCGAATTGCGTTTAAAATTTGGCGTTTCGCGAGATTTTGAGAATTTTAATTTGTAGAATTTTAAGTCAAATTGCGAAGGACTTTAAGATGGATTTGAATGTTGTTGCAGATTTTGCGACCAAGACTAGGCATGTAGCCTGTCGCAGGGAGCAAAATCAAAACTCATTCAAAGGCGCTTAAAAGCCAAGCAAAATTAGAAAGGAGAAATAATGATTTTAAAAGGCAAAAAGGGCCTCATCATCGGCGTCGCTAACGCCAAATCCATCGCTTACGGCATCGCCGAAGCTTGTCACGCGCAGGGTGCGCAGATGGCGTTTACCTACCTAAACGACGCGCTAAAAAAACGCGTAGAGCCGATCGCGGAGGAGTTTGGCAGCAAATTCGTCTACGAGCTTGACGTAAACAACCAAGCCCACCTAGACGGCCTTGCGGATCGCATCAAAGCAGACCTTGGCGAGATAGATTTCGTCGTGCACGCAGTGGCCTATGCGCCAAAAGAAGCGTTAGAGGGCGAGTTCGTAAACACGACCAAGGAAGCCTTTGATATCGCGATGGGCACGAGCGTGTATTCGCTACTAAGCCTCACGCGCGCGGTGCTGCCGGTGCTAAAAGAGGGCGGCTCGGTGCTAACTCTTACATATCTTGGCGGACCAAAATTTGTGCCTCACTACAACGTTATGGGCGTCGCAAAAGCGGCTCTTGAAAGCTCCGTGCGCTATCTTGCTCACGATCTTGGCGCGCGCGGTATCCGCGTAAACGCTATCAGCGCTGGTCCTATCAAAACGCTTGCCGCAAGCGGAATAGGCGATTTTAGGATGATTTTACGCTACAACGAGATCAACGCGCCGCTAAAACGCAACGTCACGACGCAAGACGTCGGCAACAGCGCGATGTACCTGCTTAGTGACCTTGCTAGCGGCGTGACCGGCGAGGTGCACTACGTCGACTGCGGCTACAACATCATGGGTATGGGCGACGTGGCGACCGACGCCGAAGGTAAGACGATCCTTGCGTGGGACGCGGCTAAGGTCGAGTAAGCGGCGTGCAAAAAGGGCAAAATTTGACGCGCACGGTATATTACGAGGCTAGGCACAAAGCCATAGCAGAGGGCGGCGTAGAGGGCATCGCCGCCGTTTTGCGAGGTGATGACGAGGCCGAGAAAGCCTCGCTTCTGTTGTGTCTAGATTATTACCTTGATCCCTATTACGGCTGCACGCTGGCGCATGAGAGCGAAATTTTCGCCCTTTTGCAGGAGATGCTTCTGAGCGAGCGCTCGCAAGCCATCAGAGGTGACATTTTGCAGCTTCTGGGTGATTACTGCGGCGATTTTAGCGTGCTGCGAAGCAGGATTTGCGAGGCGTCCGGCGAGCTTTTGCCCGACATCAGGCGCTTGATCGAAGGATAAATTTAACGACCGGCGCGCTTTTGCACGGTAATTACGCCGCGGCGGGCGGTAGCGAAATTTGCCGCGCCTCCGCGCACACCCCTTTTGCCGCGAAAATACGGCAGCGTAAAATTTTAAGATTGAAAGCGGCGATGAGAACCTTAGATGAGCGAGGAGATCGATTAGGCGCGTATCTAAAACGGCATGGAGATAGAGGATTGTTTCAGAGCCGTTTTTGAAAAAAGCGGTAAAAACCGCCAGGAAGGAGCTTGATGAAAAAGGATTATATCTGCGTATTTGATTGCGAGACGACCCCCGACGTAGCGGCGCTGGTGCGGGTGCTGGATGAGGATGCGATCGCGGACTGCTTCGAGCCTTTCGATAAAAAAAGCTTCGCAAAGCTTCTTGACGCGCAGCTCTCGCAAAAGATCGGCGGCGAGAAGCAAAGCGCGTCTTTAAATTTTGCTGTAAATTCGGCGGAGCAGAATTTTAAAATAGAAAATTCCGAGCAAAATTCCGCGCCTCAAAATTTTACGCAACAAGACGCTGCGTTTAAAAACTTTACGAGCGAAAATTCCGCTGAAAATCTCGCGCAGAGAAATTTTACGAGCGAAAATTCCGCGCAGCAAAATACGGCGCTCAAAAATTCCGCGTCGCTAAATTTAACCTACGACGATACCGCGCCTCAAGGCTCCGCGGCACAGGGCTCCGCGGTAGAAAATTCCGCGCCGCAAAGCCCTGCGCCTCAGAATTTTGCAGTGGAAAGCTCTACGCCTCAAAGCTCCGCATCCCAAAGCTCAAAGAGCGAAAATCTCGTTTCAAATTCCGCGCAAGATCTCGCGTTAAACGCGTTAAATTTTAAAATTTACGGCGAGCAATTGATCTTTAACGCGGATAAAAGCAAAATTTTAAACCACAAATTGCTCTCGCTTAGGGCGATGGAGATTTTCAAAGAAAAAACCGGCAGCGAATTCCTGCCCGTCTGCTTCCACCGCGTCGTTAGCATTAGCGCCGTGATGGCGGACGGATTCGGCAGATTTTTGCGCGTCTCGACGCTTGAGGGCGAGAGCGAGCGCGATAAAATCGCAAAATTCCTAGCCTTCATCGAGGATTTTAATCCGCGGCTCGTGAGCTTCAACGGGCGCGGGTTCGATCTGCCGATGATTATGGCGCGCGCGATGTGCTATGATCTAAGCGCCGCGGCGTATTTTGAGACGAACGATCGCGATAACAACAAGAGCAAATGGGAGAACTACCGCAGCCGCTACGACGGGCGGTTTCATCTGGATCTGCTCGATCACATCAGCGATTTTGGCGCCGTTCGCGGGCTCAAGCTCGATCATATCTGCGCTAGCGTGGGCCTTCCGGGCAAATACGACGTGCACGGCGATCAGGTCCTGCAGCTGTATTACGCAGGCGAGCAGGCCAAGATCGACGAGTACTGCAGATCCGACGTGCTCAACACCTACTGGCTGTTTTTGAAATACGAGCTTTTGCGCGGCAAGATCACCAAGGATGATTATTTGAATTACATCGCTGTAATGGGCGAATTTTTGCAAAAAGAGAGCGCAGGCATGAGCTACACGCCCGTTTTTTGCGAATTTATAGAAAAGGAACTGGCGGCATATGCGAAGTGAAATTTTTAAAATTTTAAAAGGCGCGGTTTTGGGTGCGCTATTTTTAGCCTGCGGCGCGGTCGCGGACGAGGCTAAATTTAAACCGATGCTGCTTAAAGAGTACGTCCCCGGCATGAATATCACGGGCTGGGTGATCAGCGAGAAGCTAGACGGCGTGCGCGCGATCTGGGACGGCAAAAATCTGCGCTCCAGGCGCGGCAAGATCATAAACGCCCCCGAGGGCTGGAGCGCGGGCTTTCCGCCGTTTTTCGTGGACGGCGAGCTATACACGGCGCGCGGAGAGTTTGAGCAGCTCGTCTCGATCGTCTCTTCTAGCGTGCCCGATGAGCGCTGGAGCAGGGTAAAATTTTACGCGTTTGACCTGCCGAAGGAGCAGAAAAACCTAAGCGCTAAGATGGAAATTTTAAGAAATTTTATCGCCTCAAGCGGCGCGCAAAATTTACTCATCGTGCAGCAAACCCCGGTAAGCACGCACGCCGACGTGCAGGCGTATTTTGATCGCGTCATCGCAGCAGGCGGCGAAGGCGTCGTGCTGCGCGATCCAAACGCGCTTTATGAAAGCGGGCGCAGCGATAAAATTTTAAAATACAAAAAGACGCACGATAGCGAGTGCAAGGTCGTAAAAATCAACCCGGGCTACGGCAAAAACGAGGGCAAGATGGGCTCGCTTAGCTGCGTGGATTTACGTAGCGGAGCGAAATTTAAAGTAGGCACGGGCTTTAGCGACGAAATGCGGGCAAATCCGCCTAAAGTAGGCACGATCATCACCTATCAATACCAAAACCTAACCCGCGAGAAAAAGCCGCGCTTCCCCGTATTTTTGCGCGTGCGACCAGCGATTTAATCTAAGGGGCTATAATCGCGTATTTTAATAAATTTGATCCGAAGGAGAATAGATGAAAATTTTAATCACAGGCGGCGCGGGATACATCGGCAGCCACGTCGCAAAGGCGCTTTTAGAAGCGAACCGCCACGACGTCGTCATACTGGATAATCTTTGCAAAGGCTCGATGCGAGCGATCGAGGCGCTTCGCAAGATAGGCGAGTTTGAGTTCGTGCAGGAAAGCCTAGAAAACACCCCCGCAATCGAGAAGCTTTTTAAGCGCGAGAAGTTTGATGCGATCATTCACTTTGCGGCGTTTATCGAGGTTTTTGAAAGCACGCAAAATCCGCTAAAATACTATCTAAACAACACCGCCAACGCGATGAATTTGATCGCGCTTGCGAACAAATACGGCGTGAAAGACTTTATCTTTAGCTCCACGGCAGCGACCTACGGCGAGCCGGGCATCCCGCAAGTAAGCGAAGAAACTCCGCAAAATCCGATCAATCCGTACGGCAGAAGCAAGCTGATGGTCGAGTGGGTGTTAAAAGACGCGGCGGCGGCAAATCCAAATTTTAAATATGGAATTTTGCGCTATTTCAACGTTGCAGGAGCCGCAAGCGACGGCACGATCGGGCAAAACTATCCGAACGCGACGCATCTAATTAAGGTAGCGACCCAAACGATCGTCGGCAAGCGCGATAAGATGAGCATTTTCGGCGATGATTACGATACCAAAGACGGCACCTGCATACGCGACTACATCCACGTAGAGGACCTCGCAAGCGCGCATCTGGCGGTGCTTGATTATCTGCAAAGCGGTGAGAGCGCGGTCTTTAACGTAGGCTACGGTACGGGCTTTAGCGTAAAAGAGGTCGTCAATGAAGCTAAAAAAGTAAGCGGCGTGGATTTTAAAGTGCAGATCGCTCCGCGCAGAGCGGGGGATCCTGCCTGCCTCATCTCAAACGCGGATAAAATTCGAACCAAAACCTCCTGGCAGCCTGAGCACGAGAGCCTGGATGAGATCATCCTAAGCGCGCTAAATTGGGAAAAGAAGCTCTAGGTTCTAGCGTGAAAGTGCGATTTGAAATTTTAAAATTTTACTCTGCCGTGTTTAATAGCGGCGAGCAAAAGGAAGCCTTATTTGCTTAAAATTCTAAATGCCCCCGAAGCTGCGCAGCGTAAGCTCGGCGTCGTTCTATCGTATGTGAATATCTTTGTTTCTACGATACTTACTTTGGTTTATACGCCGTTTTTCCTGCGGGCGCTGGGGCAGAGCGAGTTTGGGCTATATTCTTTGGCTAGCAGCGTTATCGGCTATTTGGCGATTTTGGATTTAGGCTTTGGCAACGCCGTGACGGTCTATACCGCCAAATACGCTTCAAGTGGCGAAGTGGAGCGCATGCATAAGCTGCACGGCACGATCTTTAGCGTGTATTTAGCAATGAGCGCGGTGATCGTGCTTGCAGGAGCTGCGCTGCTAGCTAATCTGCACGCGATTTTTGGCGCTAAGCTAAGCACTAGCGAGATGGGCGAAATTCGCATTATGCTAATGCTGCTAACTGCAAATTTAGCGATTAGCTTTCCTTTTAGCATCTATTCGTCGATCCTTACGGCGCATGAGAATTTCGTATTTATCAAGCTAATTGGGATCTTTCGTACGATCGCTCTGCCGCTAGCTGCGGTGCCTGCGCTACTTTTGGGATATAAGGCTATCGCGATCGTAATCATCGCTACGGCGGTAAATTTAATCTGCGTCGCGGCGGATTTTATTTACTGCAAGCGCAAAGTCTCGCCCGTGATAAGCGTGCGAAATTTCGACGCCCCCACGCTTAAGCAAATTTTTGGCTACTCGTTTTTTATATTTTTAGGCATCGTAGTCGATCAAGTAAACTGGAATGTCGATAATTTTATCTTAGGCGCTGTAGTAGGCGCTACAGCGGTCTCCACGTATGCCGTAGCAAGCACGATAAATGCCACTTTCGTCACGCTTTCACTCACCATTAGCGGTGTGATGCTTCCTAAAATCGCCAAAATGGTCTCTGCCAACTCCACCGATTCCGAGCTTAGCGCGGAATTTATCAAAATAGGCAGGCTGCAATTTTACGTGATATTTTTTATCGCGTCGCTTTTGGTGATTTTTGGGCGAGAGTTTATCGTGCTCTGGGCTGGTGCAAATTATGAAATTTCATATGCAATCGCGCTTATTTTGGTGCTTCCAGTAAGCGTGCCGTTGATTCAAAATTTAGGCTTAGCCGTGCTCCAGGCAAAAAACAAAGTCAAATTTCGCTCAATCGCCGCGTTTTGCGTCACGCTCGTAAATATCGCTATTTCTATCCCGCTAGCTAAGGCTTACGGTGGCGTGGGCGCTGCGTGCGGCACGGCTTTTGCGATCACCTTGCTAAATATCTGCGTGATGAATATCTACTATGCTCGTGTAATCGGACTTGACATCGCTAAATTTTGGCGAAATATCGGCGCGATGATAGTAAAATTTGCTCCTGCAATAGCAGTAAGCCTAGTGATAAATTACGCATTAGGCTTACATGGAGTGAGCTTTTTGCTAATTTGCGGCGGGCTTTATTCGGCTATGTTTGTGCTAAGCGCGTATTTTTGGGCGATGAACGACTATGAGCGCGCGATTTTTGGTGGCATTGCGGCTAAGATAAGGAGGCGGGCTTGAGCTTCAATGTAATTAGCGAAGTGGTTACGAAAGACCGCTGTATCGGCTGCGGCGTCTGCGCGAGCAGCTGCCCTTTTAGCGTGCTAAAAATGCGGCTTGGAGGCAATGGATTTTACGCGCCCGAGGAGGGCGAAGGGTGTCGCGACAAATGCGATATCTGCCTAAAAGTCTGCCCGTTTTACGAAAAAGACATGCTCGAAAACGAGCTAAATTCTAAATCATATGCAGAGTTGGAAAGCTTTAGCCCTGATTTTGGCAGGTTTTTAGCCACTTACAAATTCTACAAAAAAGATGAAGCGCAGCGCCTAAGCAGTGCAAGCGGCGGTGCGGGAGATTATATTTTTCGCGAGCTTTTTGCGCGCGGGCTCATTGATTACGCGATTTGCGCTGTGCCTGCGGACGAGGGGGATTTTATAGCCCAAAATTCCAAACGTGATTTTTCTGCCTGCAATAATTTAGCGCAGCCACAGAATTTGCAAAATTCCGCAACCAAAAATTCCGAGCAGAATTCCGTAATGGTAAATTTAACGCAGAATTTGGCGGATGATGATTCTATAAATTTTACGAGTGCACAAAATTCCTTTTGCGAAAATTTTACGCAGAATTCTATGCAGAATTTTACAAATGAAAATTTCGCACAGAATTCTAAAGCTTCTTGTAAAAATTCCGTGCCACTATTTAAATTTAGCGTGATAAAAAATGCTGGTGAGCTTACTCGTGCGCGCTCGTCCGCTTACTATCCGCTCACGCTTGAAGCAGTGCTAAAGGAGATGTCGCACCGTGAGGGTAGATACGCGATTAGCGCGCTGCCGTGTTTTGCCAAGGCCTTAAGGCTTGCTGCGAGTAAAAATCCGCGCCTTAAATCCCGCATAAGCTTTATTATTGGGCTGGTTTGCGGACAGGGCAAGGGTGCTGGTTTTACGCATAAGCTGGCAGATCTTGCGTTTAAAGAGCGTAAGCAGCTCGCGGCGGTTAATTACAGATATAAAATCGCGGGCAAAAGTGCGATGAGCTTTGGCTTTAAATTTCGCGCTGCAGACGGCAGTGAGGCGATAGACGATCGCAGTAGTAGCGCCTTTGCGTACTGGAGTTCGCGCGCTTTTACCCCACTTGCGTGCAACGCCTGCACCGACGTTTTTGCTAAATGCGCCGACGTCGTACTGATGGATGCGTGGCTACAAAGCGAAATGAGCGAGTGGCGCGGCACATCGCTCGTAATTACGCGCGCAGCTCAGATCGACGCGCTATTTTCGCAGCCTACGAAGCAGGCACGCGAGGCGATTTTTTGCGAGCGGATATCCGCAGCAGAGGTACAGTGCTCGCAGCAAAGCCAGGTGGAGTGCAAAAACGAAATTTTCTATGGCGCGAAAAACCCGCTTAAGCGTTACATATTGCGCCAGAAGCTTCAGATCCAGCGATATAGCGCTACGCATTTTGATTGTGATGATTTCATCGCTGCTAGGCTTAAAAAAATTGCCGCTGCGAATAAAGTGCTAGCGCTTTTGGCGCTACCAAAGATTGCGGCATATAAAATTTATAGGAAGTTTGCATGAAGATCGGGATTTTTACCCTGCCGCTAGTAAATAATTACGGCGGAATTTTACAAGCTTACGCGCTAAGCCGCGTGCTAGTGGGGCTTGGGCATGAGCCACGTCTCATAAATTTGCGCCTGCAAAGAAGTAAACTATCGATTGCGTATATTAAATTTTTAGTGGTATGCGCGCTTAAAAAGGAGCTTTGCGGCGCGAAATTTAATCCCTCTTACGAGCGCGATACTAGCGAGTTTGTATCGGAAAATATCCCTTTAACCGCGCCTGTTTGCACGCCTGCGGATTTAAAGGCGCTGTGCGAGAAAGAACGCTTTGAAGCGGTGATTTTAGGAAGCGATCAGGTTTTTCGTCCTAGCTATTTTGCGGATTTTGCAGATTGCTTTAGCCTTGGATTTTTGCCGGCTAACTGCACGCGGATCGCCTATGCTGCAAGCTTCGGCGGAGATAGGCTCTGTGGGCTTAAAAATCCCGCAGATTTAAAAGCTCACGCTGCGAATTTAGCTAAATTTAAAGCTATTTCGGTGCGCGAGCGCGACGGCGTAAAGCTTGCGCGCGAATGCTTTGGCGTAGATGCGCACTGGGTACTGGATCCTACGCTTTTAGCTAACAAAGAGATTTACGATAAATTTTTAAGCCATGCGCCAAAGCGCAAGGGCTTTGCCTATATCCTAGATCCATCGCCTCGCTCTGAAGCGGCGATAGAGCTACTAAAAAAGCAAAGCGGCTTAGAGATAGATGAGGTGAACGACCGCGGCAACCGCATCGGCATAAAAGCATGGTTAAGCGCTATTGCGGGCGCGGAGTTTGTGCTAACCGACTCATTTCACGGCTGCGTATTTTCCATAATCTTTAATAAGCCGTTTTTTGTGCTCGTTAACGCTAGTCGCGGTGCGTCGCGCTTTAGCTCGCTTTTGGGCTCGTTCGGGCTTGAAGATAGAGCTTTGCAAGATCCCAAAGACGCGCGGTTGGACGCGACTATCGATTGGGATGGCGTAAATGAGGCGTTGCGCCGTAAAAGAGAGGATTCGATGAAATTTTTAAAAACAAGTTTAGGCTCATAAAATGAAAATAGCTATGGTAATTTCTGCTTTAGGCAAGGGCGGTGCCGAGCGCGTGCTAAGCGTGCTGGCAAATTTTTTCTGCCGCGAGAATGAAGTCTGCGTGATAAAATTTGACGCAGATGAGCCGTTTTACGCGCTAGATCCTAAGATCGAGCTTCTTAGCTTGGATTTGGGAGTGGGCGATTTAGGAGTATTTGGCAATATAAAAAAGCGCTACGATAAAATTTTAGCCTTGCATAGGCTGCTAAAAAGTCGTAAATTTGACGTAGTAATCTCGTTTTTAGATAATACCAATGTCCTTACGCTTATCGCAAATCTTGGAGTCGGGCAGAAAATCATCGTCTCCGAACACACCAATCATCGCTTTTTAAAAAGTCCGATCTGGCGCGCGCTAAAGCGGATCTTTTATCCGAGGGCTGCAGGTCTTAGCGTGCTTAGTAAATTTGATCTGGATCATTACACATATGTGCAAAATCGCGTGATTATGCCTAATCCGATGTTTGAGATCAGCCATGCTAAAGAGGCTCGCCCGCCTAAAGAAAATATCATCCTAGCAGCCGGCCGGCTCAATGTCTATAAGGGCTTTGATGTCCTTCTTAAGGCGCTTGCGCTTATAGATTTCAATCTTTTAAAAGAGTGGAAGGTGGTGATCGCAGGCGACGGAGAGGAGCGAAAGAGCCTTGAAAGCCTAGCTGCGAAGCTGCGCTTAAATGTGCAGTTCATCGGCTTTGTGCGCGATATCGAAAGCTTATATGAACGCGCTAAAATCGTAGTTGTAACCTCCAAGATGGAGGGCTTTTGCAATATTTTGATGGAGAGTATATTTTTTGGTACCGCTAGAATTTCTACAGATTGCATCGCAGGTCCTAGCGAGCTTATAAGCGACGGCGTAGATGGGTTTTTGTGCCCTGTAGGCGATAGCGCGAGCATCGCAAAAAAGCTTGAAATTCTAATGAGCGACGAAAAGCTACGCGAGCGGCTCGTGCAAAACGCCTCCAAGCGCGAGGAGAGCTTTAAAATTGAAACGATCGGGCGACGCTGGCTGGATTTCATAGCCGCTACGATAAAAAGAGAGGAATAATGAGCGAAAATCCCCTAATCTCGGTCATCATCCCCGTTTATAATGTCAAAGAATTCCTGCGCGCTTGCGTGGAGTGCATTACGGCGCAGACCTATACGAACTTAGAAATTTTGCTCGTAGATGATGGCTCAAATGACGGCAGCGAGGCGATTTGCGACGAATACGCTGTGCGCGATCCCCGTGTGCGCGTGCTGCATAGACTAAACGGCGGGCAGGCTAGCGCGCGAAACGCTGCTTTGGATGTCGCTCGCGGGGAGTTTATCAGTTTCGTAGATAGCGACGATTTGATAAGCCTTGATTTGATTGAGACGCTTTTTCGCCTGACGCAGAAATTTTGCACCAAGATCGCTATGTGCGGCTACACAGCATTTAGCGACGAGAGCGAAATAAATAATTTCAAGGCGGCTTTAAATTCTAAAGAAAATCAAAATTCTAAAGAGATTAGCGATCCAGGAGGAGCTGCAAATTCGAATGCCAACGCAGGCGAATACAAAATATCGCCGCAAGAGCTTTTTAGACGCAGCTGCACGCAGGATCCGTATTTTAGCACCGCGGTTTGGCGCGCGCTGTTTGCTCGCGAAATTTTCACTGCTTTGCGCTTTCCTGCGGGGCAGATCTATGAGGATGTGGCGATATTTTTTGATATTTTTAACGCTTCTATTACGGCGTGCACGGATGAAATTTTATATTTTTACCGCGTAAGGGCGGGCTCGACCGTAAACTCATTTGCGCGCAGGCATCTTGCGGTCATCGCTGCGGTGCGCCGCTATACTGAGGCGATCGCTGCGAATTATCCAAGCTTGGCGCGTGAGGCTAATTTTACTCGCTGCGAGTCCGCGCTGAATACGGCGTTTTTAATTATCAAATCGAGCTTTGATCCTGCAGGTTCGGATGGGGATGCGACTTCTCCTTCTGAGGCTAATACGTGCAGCTTGGCAAACGAGGCAGATTTGCATGGAGCTGATAGTTTATCTTGCGCATGCGGTAAAAATTCCGCATTTAAAAATTCCGCCAAGCAAAATTATATGCAAAATTCCGAGCAAAATTTCACGTCGCAAAGAAAGATCGCAGATCCCCGCTCGCCTCTAAGCGCTGCAGAAGCTGCGGATCAGATCCGCTCACTGCACGCTTTGGTGCGCGAGCGGCTGGATTTTGGATTTTTCGCAGCGCATGCAAGCCGCACGCAGACGCTGATGATGGTCTTGTTTTACGCTAGCCCCGCGCTTTTGCGGCTATTTTATAAAATTTATCGGAAGCTAAAATGAAAATTTTATTCGTCATCGCGGCTCTTAGAAACGGCGGCGCCGAGCGCGTGCTGCAGGTTTTGGCGAACCATTTTGCGCGCGCAAACGACGTTACGATCGCGATTTTGGAAAACGACGAGGGCAGGTATAAATTTAGCGAAAAGATAAAATTTTTGCATCTGGATGTTTATAAAAATGGCGGCAGGTTCGATAAATACAGAATTTTGCGCGAGTGTTTCAAGCGTGAGCGCCCAAGCGTCATCATCAGCTTTATGGACTGGACGAACGTAGCGTGCGTGATCGCAAGCTTTGGGTTAGGCATCCCGCTCATCGCGACCGAGCACAACGCGCACGATTATCTGCAAAGCGGGCTTTTTAGCCGCGTGCGCGATCTGTGCTATAAAAAAGCAGACGCGCTTACGGTGCTTACGCGCTCGGACTTTGAGTACTATTCGCGATTTGTCAAAAACTGCTTCGTCGTGCACAACCCCTTTTTCGGCGAGATCTGCGACGCAAAAAGCGCCAAGCGAAACGTGATCTTAAGCGTCGGCAGGCTCGAGCCCGTCAAGGGGTATGAAATTTATTTTGATGCGCTAAGTAGGATCGATAAAAGCCTGCTTGCGAAGTGGGAAATTTTAATCGCGGGCGACGGCTCGCTGCGCGAAAGCTTGCGCGAGCTGGCGGCGCGGCTTGGGCTTGAAGTGCGATTTTTAGGGCATAAGCAGGACGTGAGCGAGCTGTATAAAGAAGCCAAAATTTTTGTGCTCAGTTCGCTTAATGAAGGGCTTTCGAACGTGCTGATCGAGTCTGCATTTTATGGCTGCGCACGGCTTAGCAGCGATACAGCGGGTGCAAAAGAGCTCATAAAGGACGGCTTTAGCGGCATTTTGTTTAAACGCGGCGATGCGAATGAACTTGCGAGCAAGCTTGAAAATTTGATGCGAGACGAGGCGTTGCGAGATACTCTCGTACAAAATGCAAATGAAAATTTAGACGAGTTTTCGCAAGAGCGTATCGTTGAGCTCTGGCAAGGTTTGATCGATCGGTTTGCGCGCAAATAGCAGCCGCTTATCGATGCCCTAGCGGCGCGCAGGGATAAATTTAAACTTCGGTGTGCTAAGATAGGCTCTTGCGCCCAAGCGTAGTAGCGCGTTTAAATTTACAAAGCCGTATCGCGCGATGAAATTTTGCCCGCTTGGAGGTAGCGCAAAATGCGCTAAATTTAAACAGATTACGCGGCGCATGCTCGCATAAAAAGGCGCGAGCAAAGCTTAAATTTATAGCGCGGCAGTGATATTTAAAAGGTAAAGGGATGAAGAAATTAAGCGTTTTTATCTATTCGATGGGAGGCGGCGGCGCCGAGCGCGTTGTAAGTAACCTCTTAGGCGAGCTTACGGCACGCTACGAAGTGCATCTGGTGCTGATGAACGAGAGGATTTTTTATGAAATTCCAAACGGCGTGCAGATCCATTTCATCGAAAAATCAGCCCCTTTTGAAAACGGACTGCTGAAGCTCGCAAAGCTACCGTTTTTGGCGCTGCGTTACAAAAAGCTATGCGAGAGGCTGGGTATCGATATCCACTTCGTTTGGATGAACCGCCCTTGTTACGTGGCGGCGCTGGCGCGAGTTTACGGATTGGGCGGAACGATGATTTTTAACGAATGCTCGACGCCGTCGGTGCTGTATAAAGAGCCGAGCTTCAAATCCAAAATTTCAAAGCTTCTGCTTCGCAAGCTCTATCCGAAGGCTGATTTTATCTTTCCGAACTCGCTCGGAAATCTGCGCGATCTGGCGGACAATTTCGGGATTGACGAGCGCAAGATGAGCGTGCTGTATAATGCGATCGATCTGGATGAGATCGGCCGCAAAGCTAGCGAGCCTATCGCACAGGAGCGGCCCTTTTTCCTAAGCGTCGGCAGGCTCGATGCGGGTAAAAACCACGCGCTTTTGATCCGCGCGTATGCAAATTTAAAAAATAACGATAAAGACCTACTGATCTTAGGCGACGGCGTGCTGCGAGCCGAGCTTGAGGCTCTGATAGAGGAGCTCGGCTTAAGCGGCCGCGTTAAGCTTTTGGGCTTTGACGCAAATCCGTATAAATATATGGCTAGATGCTATACATTCGTCTTCGTAAGCCTTTTTGAGGGCTTTTCAAACGCCCTCATCGAGGCGCTTGCGTGCGGCAAGCTCGTGATTTCAAGCGATCATCAAAGCGGCGCGCGCGAGCTTTTGGGGCAGAGCGAATGGGGCGTGCTGGTGGGCGTAAACGATCTAGAAAGCACTCAAGCGGCGATGCAAAAAGCGCTGGATGATGAAAATTATGTAAAATTTTATGAGAAAAAGGCTAAAATTAGAGCCTCGTTTTTCGATAAAAAACGGATAGCAAGCGAGCTGATCGCAAAAATAGAACAAATCGACGAAGGAAAATAGGCGTGGGTGAAGAAAAAAAGGCTTTTAGCGTCAGAGAGATCGACGAAGGATCGGACGATCAAAAAGGCGCGCAATCAATGGGTGCGGACAAAGCTGCCTTAAGCGAAAATTTCGCTAGTGAGGGAAATTTTGACGCAGAGTATTCCGCAGGCGGCGGTGAGAATTTTAGCGGCGAAAATGCCGAGATTAAGGGTAGCGAGGATACCGCGCCTCAGAGCGATAAAAATTCTGCGCTTGATGCAAAAAATTCTGCGAGCAAAAATTCCGCGCACGCCGGCGTTAAAAATTTAAGCGACGATCAAGCGCGCGCTGCTTCTGCAAAAATGCGAGCACAAAAAAAATCCAAAAAGACTAAAAAATCAAGCGGACGAAATTCTACCTCGGTAAATTCTGAAAATTCCGCAGGCGCAAATTCTGCAAACTCAAATTTGAAAGGCACTGCGAATTCCACGAGCAAAAATTCTACAAATAAAAATTCCGCTGGCGCTGCGAACTCTACAAATAAAAATTCCGCAAAAGCCGCTAATTTGGCTAAATTTAAAAATGCGAATTCCGCAAGCGCTTTAAATTCTACAAACGGCATAAATTCTGATAATTCTAAAAGCTTTACAGCAGAAAATTCCCAAAATTCTAAAAATCAGTCAGCTGGCGTGCTCCCTGCCAGGCGCAGAATTTTTGGCTTTATAAAAAATTATGAGTTCTCCAAGCATATTTTGCTGATGATTTTGTTCGCATTTGCCTTTAGCGTGGCGTTTCGCATGTGGTGGGTGTATTGGGCGAGCGGATTTCCGAACTACTTTTTTTGGGACGGCGAGCTGATGATAAACACCAACGACGGCTACGCCTTTGCAGAGGGCGCGCGCGACCGACTCGCCGGCTTTCATCAGCCCAACGATCTTAGTTATTTTAGCGCGCCGCTTTCGATCGTGACGGCGTTTTTGGCTGAAATTTTGCCCTTTAAAATCGAGACGATATTCGTTTATCTGCCGGCTTTGTTTAGCTCACTCATCGTAGTGCCGATTTTATTAATTTCAAGTGAGTTTCGCTGCATGCGCGCAGGCTTCATCGGCGCGCTTGTCGCGAGCGTGGCGAATAGCTACTATAACCGCACTATGGCGGGGTATTACGACACCGATATGCTAAATATCGTGCTTGCGATGTGTATTTTGTGGGCGCTCATCCGCATTTGCACGCGCGGCTCGCGCAGCACGCTGTTTTGGCTGGGTGCGTTTACGATATTTTATATGTGGTGGTATCCCTCAAGCTTCTCGCTAAATTCCATGATGCTCGCCGTATTTTTCGCCTACACGCTGATTTTTAAGCGAAAAAGTGCGGTAAATTACGAAGCGATGATCATCTTTTTGATCGCGCTTTGCTCCACGCCTTTGGTAGCTAAAATTTTAATCTCGCTTGCGCTATTTTGGCTCTTTGCGTTTAGAGGAAAGCTATTAAATTTTAAAATTTTAGCGATTATCGGCGCGCTTGCCGTAGCGTTTTTCATCGCAAACGGAGGTCTTAGTCCGATAATCTTTCAGGCGAAATTTTATATCTTCCGTTCCTTTGCGGACAACGCCGATACGGCATTTCATTTTTTCAACGTCAATCAAACAATCCAAGAATCGGGCATCGTGCCAACTAATATCTTTATGGAGCGCATCAGCTCGCACGTCGCGGTTTTCGTGATCGCGACGATCGGATATTTAGTGCTTTGCTTTAGGCATAAGGAATTTTTGCTCTCGATCCCACTTCTGCTTTTGGGCTTTGCGGCGAACAAGGCGGGTCTTAGATTTACGATCTATGCCGTGGGCGTGATGGGACTGAGCTTCGGATATATTTTGTATTTTTGCGTAAAGCGCTTGGATCTGCCAAAGATCGCGGGACGCGCGATACTACTGATTTTGACGGCGCTTGCGATCTATCCTGCATGGCAGCACATCGTCTCGTACAAGGTCGATACGGTCTTTTATCAAAGCGAAGTGCGGGTGCTCGATGAGCTTAAAGATAAAGCGAAGCGCGAGGATTACGCGCTTTCGTGGTGGGACTATGGATACGGCATACGCTATTACAGCGATGTAAAGACCCTCATCGACGGCGGCAAACACCTAGGCAACGATAATTTCCCCGTTAGCTTCGCGCTTTTTAAAGATCAGATGAGCTCTGCAAATATGGCGCGCCTGGATGTCGAATACACCGAGCGCGGATATAGCGAAAAAATTCCAAACAAGCTAAAGCAAATTTTAAAAGATTATAATGCCACAGACGTAAATGATTTTATCTTAAGCTTGGGACTGGCTGATTTTAAGCCGCCAAGGCCTACGCGCGACATCTACTACATCCTGCCCGATCGCATGATGAATATCTTCCCCGTCGTCACGCAGTTTTCAAATATCGACATCACCGACGGCAAGCAGCTAAGTGAGCTGTTTTTCATAACGAGCGATAGGTTTGTTCAGGATCAAAGCGGCGTGCATATGGACAACGGCTTTTCGATCTCACCGAGCCTTTTAAATTTAGAGTATAGCGGCAGAAAATTCGCGATCAATACCTTTTACGAAACGAGCTACGACGCGAGCGGCAAGCTTTCGGTAAAAGAGTTTAATATGGACAGCAGCGCGCAATTTTACGTGATTTTCATGCGCGATTACGGGCGATTTTTGCTGCTAGATAAGACGATGCTAAACTCAAGCTACATTCAGCTTTTTGTATTTGAAAGATATAGGCCCGAGCTATTCGAGCCTGTGATATTAAGCCCTGCTGTGAAAGTTTATAAATTAAAGCACTAGATAAAATTTTGCCGCAAGCTAAGGAGAAATTTATGAAATTTAATCTCGCAACGCCAAACAAGGAATGCAACAGATGGCTCGCATAGGGTTTTTAAGCCATGCCGATATGAGCTTACATTTCTTTCGCCGCCCGATAATGCAGGCTTTAAAAGAGCGCGGGCACGAGGTTTTCGCAATTGCTCCTCGTGGCGCTTATACGCAGGATTTAGCGCGCGATTTTAATGCCGTAACCTACGATCTTGATCGAGCGAGCCTAAATCCGCTTACAGTATTTAGCAACACCAAAGCCCTTGCGCGCGAGCTAAAGAGGCTAAATTTGGACCTGCTGCAAACAGCTGCGCACAAATCAAACGTGTTTGGTACGCTGGCGGCTCGAGAGGCGGGTATAAAATATGTGATAAACTTAGTCGAGGGGCTGGGCAGCTTTTATATCGACGATGATATTAAAACAAGGCTTGTGCGAGCGGTTTTGGAGAAGCTTTATAAATTTTCATTTTCGCAGGCGGATGCTTGCATATTTGTAAACGATGCCGATCCCGATTACATGCTATCTCGCGGGCTTATTGCGAAGCAAAAGGTCATAAGGATTAAAAGCGTAGGCGTAAATGCTGAAAGATTCAACCCCAAAATCGTTAGTGCGGCGGATTTGGGCGAGGATTTGTACGGCAAAAAGATCGTACTGATGATAGCTCGCGCGATGTGGCATAAGGGCGTGAGAGAATTCTACGAAGCAGCAGAAATTTTAAAAGATCGATCGGATGCGAAATTTGTCTTTGTGGGCGAGGGTTTTGCTGGTAATAAAAGCACCGCTGATCCTGCGTTTTTGCGAAGCGGTGCGGTGCATTATCTGGGTGCCAGAAATGATGTGCCAGAGCTTTTGAAGGCTAGTTACTTGCTGGCACTTCCTAGCTACAAGGAGGGCTTTCCGCGCACGGTTTTAGAGGCGATGAGCATGGCGCGAGCCTGCGTGGTAAGCGATTGCAGCGGCTGCGTCGAAGCGGTGCAGGATGGCGTCAACGGTCTAATCTGCCACACTCGCGACGCAGAGGATCTTGCGCGAAAGATCGAAATTTTGCTAGATGATGAGCCGCTTTGCGAGAGGCTCGGGCAAAACGGGCGCGAGCTGGTGCTTGCAAATTAC
>ERZ773043.450-NODE-450-length-24265-cov-11.161214_pt1 | contig 24265 bp, 24 predicted proteins | sample MGYA00580636_ERZ773043 | MGnify/ENA primary metagenome ERZ773043 (study PRJEB29015, sample SAMEA2737992) | human oral metagenome | biome: human oral; feature: human-associated habitat; material: dental | place: China | collected 2065 ...
GGAGCCTGACCTCTCCCTCTCCCTGGAGCCGCTGTCGCCGTCCGCCTTGGCTGGCCTGCATGGCGCCTCCACGCCAACATCGTCTCCCGATCCGCCCGTCGGCGCGGGGAGGGCCGCCTGATGGACAACCTGCTGCTCGCCTTGTATGCCGTCGTCACGTTCACGGTGATGCTCCTGCCCTCTTTGGAGCTCCTGGGGGGTGGCTCGGCCGGGACGGGGGGGCTCTATCTCGCCGACGGTGCCCTCGCCCTCGTGCTCGCGGCGACCATCTTGTGGCGCAGGCTGCGCTGGGAGCCGGTCGGGGGGTGGCTTGTCGACGAGCGCGTGGAGACGAGAGAGATGCGCGTTGTGTCCACCACCTACTACTGGCGCTGGACGCTCGGGGGCAGGGAGTATGAGGGCGGTGACCTGATGCCGGCGTTCCTGGGCGCCCCTAGGTCGAGGGGGCGGGCCCACACCCTCTGGGTCGACCCCGGCGACCCCTCGCGCCTGCTCCCGCCGAGCTGGAGGGAGCGACTCGCCGTGTACCTCCTCTGGGCCCCCGTGGCGCTCTCCGTCGGTCTCGGCGATCTCGGCTGGCGGTGGGAGCCCGGCATGCGCCTCCTCTCCCTCATGGTCAGCCACCCGTTCGAGTCTGTGCTCGCGCTCGGGGCCACCGTGGCCTGCGTGGAGCTGTGGTGGTCGCGCCTGTGAGGGCGCTCCCGCACCCTCCTCGTCGCACGGCACAGACGGGGCCTTGCCTTGCCCCGATGGGAGCCGCGCGAGGACCGGGCCGGCCCTTGCGACGCCCTTCGCCGCCCTTCATCTGTGGCTTCCCCGAAGTGACGGGTAGCCATGGCCGCGATCTGCGCGGGCTGGGTCACGTGGTGAGCCGTGGGCCTTGCACCACTCGCCCGGGCGCGCTACGATGGCGTGCGTCGGGGGAGGCCCTGCCCGCGCGCTCCCCCGCACCCCTGTCCCAACGATTCGTCTCCCCGGGCGGGGGAGGCGGGAAGCCAGGTGCGACAATGTGTACGAGGGCCTCGTCCTCATGCCTCTGCGATTCCGGCACTCCGTCGCCCGTTCCAGACCCGGGGAGGGCCGCCTGATGGACAACGCGCTGCTCGCCCTGTACGGGTGGTTCACGCTCGCCCTGTTCGTGATCGTCGCCGTCGCGCCGCTCTCCTCCTCCGCCGTCGCCATGGCCCTCTGGTCCGCGCTCTCCCTGGCCCTCTCCGCCCACATCGCCTGGCGCAGGCTCCATTGGGTCCCGGTGGAGGGGGAGGTGATCGAGGTCAGGAGCGGCGCCTCGGGCTCCGGCTCATGGTCCTTCGGCTGGCGTTGGTCGTACGGGGGCGTGACGCACACGGCGACGGACATCGTCGGGCGGAGTTTCCTGTCCCTGTTCAATCGCATCGGGAGGGGGACCCGCGCGACCCTCTGGGTGGACCCGCGCGACCCCTCGCGCCTGCTGCCCCCGAGCTGGCGCGCGCGCCTCACCTCCTACCTCGTCGACGTCGTCATGGGCGCCTACGGGACCCTGTACCTGGGGACGCGCGCCCTGGGGCTTTCCTGGGGTGACGTGGGCGGCCTCGTGCGCCTGCTCCTCGGGGGCTGAGGGCGGGTGGCCCAGTGGGCGATACGCTCAGGCCACCTTGTGTCCATCACCTCGCGTGTACTACCCGGGGCCACAGCCCTGGGTGACCCGGAGCGTCGGGATCAAGCACATGCGCGAGCGCCACTGCCCCTGCAGGGGGTTAAGGCTCAACCAGGTGCCCACGACACCTTTTCCCAAGATGCCTGTCGTGTTGATGTGCCCGTCGATTCGCCCGTCAGGGCTATACTGCATCCGAGGCGCACGCGCGAGGCACGCAGGTGCAGTGGACGGCGGCCTGATGGTCAGGGGCAGGGATGTGAGGGGTAAGGACGTGGGGAAGAGGCGTATATGGAGGCATAGGAGGCGCATCCTCATCCTGTTGCTTATCGGCTTCATGTGGCTGAACAACACGAACCTCCTCTACCATGGCCAGGCGGGAACCTATCGGCTCCTTGCACATAGGGGCCTTGCGCAGACCTTCGATGAGTCTGAGGCTGGCTGGGACAGCAACACGGCCGCGATGATCGATGAGCCGAGGCATGGCTACATAGAGAACACCATCCCCTCTATGAGCGCTGCCTTCGACCTCGGTGCAGATGCGGTGGAATTTGACGTAAAGCTTTCGAAGGACGGGCAACTGGCCGTCTTTCATGACTCGACGCTCGTATATCGCTGCGGCGTGGAGGGTGAGGTCCAGGACTACACGATGGCCGAGCTGAGGCAGATGGACGTGGGCTTTGGCTATACGGCCGACGGTGGTAAGACCTACCCGCTTCGCGGCAAGGGCGTGGGCCTCATGCCGACGATGGGCGAGGTGCTGGCGACCTTCCCGGACAGGGAGTTCGTGATCGAAGTCAAGGATGGGAAGACAGAGACCTATAGGGTGCTGTGGGAGAAGCTCAAGGAACTCTCGCCAGAGCGCCTCGCACGACTCAGCATCTGCTGTGCCAGCGAGGAGGGCGTCGCATACCTCAGGACCTGCAGCAAGGATCTGAAGCTCCTGTCCAAGAACACGATGCTCAAGGCGTTGGTCGAGTACGAGCTCATAGGCTGGACCGGATACGTCCCTAAGGACATGAGAAATACCGAGCTGCGCATCCCCCTACGCTACGCTCGCCTCCTGTGGGGCTGGCCGAACAGGTTCATGGAGAGGATGGATACGGCAAACGTCCGCGTGGAGCTGGTGGCGGGGGATGGGGGACTCTCTGAGGGCTTCGACACGCCGGGTAGTCTGGGTGACGTGCCGGATGGCTTTGACGGGTACGTCTGGACGAATAGGATCGACGAAGTCGGGCATCATGTCGTTCCCTGAGGGGTGCGGTGTGCAAGCGATACAGGAAGGAAGCCGACATGATACGAGTTCTCTTCGTGTGCCATGGCAACATCTGTCGCTCGACGATGGCCGAGTGCGTGATGAGGTACCTGGTGGACAAGGCCGGCGTTGCCGATGACTTTCATATCGACTCTGCCGCGACAAGTCGGGAGGACATCGGCAGCGACGTTCATCCTGGCACGCGTCGCAAGCTCAGTGAGCTGGGCATACCGTGCGGCCATCACCGCGCACGGCAGGTGACGCTGGCAGACTACGGCCGTTTCGACCATATCGTGATCATGGATGAGGAGAATGCCTGGGGGCTGGAGTGCATCCTGCGGGGGGACCCAGAGGGTAAGGTGAGCAAGCTGCTCTCGTGGGCAGGCCTTGACCGCGACGTTGCGGACCCTTGGTATACCGGAGACTTCGACACCACCTATCGCGATGTGAGGATGGGATGCCAGGCTATGCTCGAGACCCTGAGCTGAGACGAGAGAGCCTTGCGAACGGTGGATGTTGAGAAGGCCTCTCGCGCCATGGAGCTGGGTTGGTGCGTGCGCATTGTGCCACTCGACGCCACTGAGTGCGCGACGTGCGTGCCACTCGGCGTCATCGAGTGGTGCTGAATATCTCGGTACCTGCGCGTTTGTCAGCCGCTGTGCCACTCGACGCTACCGAGTGCGCGACGTGCGTGCCACTCGGCGTCATCGAGTGCGCACCAAAAGGTGGCCGCGCCCCGCTGGACGCATCCCGCCGCCAGCGCCTCACGGTGGCCGTCTCCCTCGGGCGCTATCCTGCTGGCGAGACGAAGCCTGTGTCGATGGTGATGTGGCATTCGGCACCGGGAAGGCGCTCACGAACGATAGTGGTGATGGTACTACGCAGCTCCTCGTCCGAGAGCGCCAGGCGCTCAGGCTTCAGGCAGTCGAGCGAGACCTGCGTCATGTCATCGTGGCAAACCGACGTGACATCATGCACCGTGAGGTCTGGATCAATCCTCTGGAGGCGCCCCTCTATCCAGTTGCGCAGATCGGTGCGATCATCCTTGGCCTCGACGGGGTCGCAGTGCAGAACAAAGCTGATGTTCTCCTGCTCACGTAGGCCCTGCTCTATGCTGTCGATAAGGGCATGGCTCCTGCGCAGGGAGGTATCTGCGGCTATCTCGACATGGGCGCTTGCGAACTGCCGACCGGGTCCGTAGTCGTGGATCATGAGGTCATGCGTGCCGAGGACGCCCGGGTAGCTCAGGATCTTCTTGTGCACGCGTCTCACCAGGTCTTCAGGTGGAGTTCTACCCATCAAGGGGTCGATGGTATCTCGAAGAATCGTAAAGCCGCTCACGATGATGAAGACGGAGACCGCAAGACCCGCCCATCCGTCAAGCTCGACATGCCAGAACCAGGAGATGATGCCGGCAGCGAGGACGGCTCCGGTTGCGATCATGTCGTTTCTTGAGTCCTGCGCCGTCGCCTCGAGGACCGAAGAGTCGATGCGTCGTGCGAGCCTATGGTTGAGGCTGGCCATGAAAAACTTGACTACAAGGGAGAGGACCAGCATGGTAACGGTGAGCGCGTTGAAGTCAGCAGGAGAAGGGGTGGCTATCTTGCCGATCGACTGCCAGGCGAGCTGTATGCCGACGGCAACGACGAGCATGGCGATGGCCATGCCGGCCAGGTACTCGAAGCGACCGTGACCGTATGGGTGGCCCTTGTCGGCGGGGCGGCTTGCCAGCTTGAAGCCAATGAGGCTCACGATATTGCTCGAGGCGTCCGAGAGGTTGTTGAGGGCATCCGCAGTGACGGAGATCGAGCCTACCATGAGGCCAACAACACCCTTGGTTGCGCACAGGAGCAGGTTGAGACCTATGCAAATCGTGCTGGAGAGAAATCCGTAGGCACTGCGCGTCCGAGGGTCCCTCGTGTTTGTCGCATCGGGCACAAAGCGGGCGACGATGCGCTCTGTCAGGCCTGTGGCCATGGCCTTGCTCCTCCCTCCAAAACCGACTCTTTTGCCACTCTGCCAGGTTGCTGGTAAGACGCAGTCCCTATCGTCTGCGCGCGCAGGAGCGCTCCCAACGCCATGTACCGTACTTGCCCCTACCTGAAACGCAGGAGCGTGGGACGAGTGCGGCTAGCTATCGCCTGCCTTGCCCAGAAGCGGCGTCATCGTACCCTGCGAGAGGATCGTGACGTAGTGCATCGCGCGGCTGATGGCAGTGTAGAGCCTGCGGCGCGAGAGCTCACTGTCCGGGTAGACCGCAGCTTGGGCATCAGGGATGATGACCTGGTCGAACTCGAGGCCTTTCGCGAGTCCCAAGGCAAGGATGATCACGCCCGTGCGAGGCAAGCCCTCGCCCTTGCGCAGCGCCTGCACCGAGCTGCCGAGCTGCTTGCGCAGCCAGTTGGCGCGCGGCTTGTCTGCGGTGATGATGGCCGTGAGGAAGTTCTCGCCCCGCCCTCGTGCCTCGTCGGCCTGCGCTAGGGCAGCGCTTACCTGAAGGCGAAGCTCGCCGAGGTATGCCGTGGCGTCAGCATCGCACTCCATGATCTGCGGCGCCACTCCCTCGCGCTGCACCGAGCTGAGCACGCGGCCCTTGTCCTCCTCCACCAGGCTCGAGAAGAGCGCCGTGATCTCGGGACTCGAGCGATAGCTTGTACGCAGGCGGCACTCCTCGATGCCCGCATGCGAGGCAGAAAAGATCTCTCTCACCTGGTCGAGGTCTGCCGTGCCCTCACGGATGGCTTGGTGCTCGTCGCCCAGAAGCAGGAAGTGGGCACGTGAGAAATAGCGCGAGAGGAGCGTGAGCTGGGCGGCGGTGTAGTCCTGCACCTCGTCTATCATCACGAAGCGCGCGTCTCGGGCGTTGCCGCCTGTGAGCAGCAAAAATAGGTACAGCCACTCGACGGCGTTCAGATTGGCCTTACCCAGGATGCGCTTGCCCACGTGGTCCACGTCCAGCCAGGTCGCAGCCTCTATCTGGTCGTGGGCAGAGGAGTAGAGCGCCTGCAGGTAGCGCCTCGTGTAGGCGACGACGCTCTTCTGGTCGGCGGGGTCGGGGTCGATCATCTCGCCAAAGATGCGCAGCTGGTCATCGAGGTCAAGTGACAGCAGTTCGTCTTGTACCTCCTCTTTCTTTGCCATGGCCGAGAGCTTGCGATCGAGCCTCTCGTGAAGCTCCTCCTTCGCGAGCGCGCAGCGCCTGGGTCCCATCGGTGCGCGTGGGAACTTCTCCATGGCACCCTTTATCTGCGATGGCTTGAGCAGCAGCGTGCCGTTTACCCGTATCTCGCCAAAATCGTGGACGTCAAGCTCGAGCGTATCTACCCCTTGCTCGAGTCGCTCGAAGGTGGCGAGGTCGCTGTCCTCTCCCAGCGCACGTTTTCCCTGTCCGAGGCTCTGGAAGAACTCCCTCCAGGTGAACGTCTGGGGGTTCCTCTCGCCCAGGGAGGGGAGGACCATGTCGATGTAGCTCTTGAACACGGCGTTGGGCGTGAAGAGAAACACCTGGCTCGCGTCGAGCGTGTCGCGCTCATGGTAGAAGAGGTAGGCTATGCGCTGCAGCAGGACGGAGGTCTTGCCCGAGCCGGCGATGCCCCTCACGAGGAGCGCCGGGACGTCGGCATGCCGCACGACCTCGTTCTGCTCGCGCTGGATGGTTGCCGTGATCGCCTTCAGCTTCTCGCTGTGATTGTGCTTGAGCGCCGAGAGCAGCAGCGAGTCCTGTATGGCGACGGTCGTGTCAAAGTAGGCGTTGAGCTTGTCTTTGCTGATGTCGAACTGCCGCCTGAGCAGCATCTCGACGTGGACCTCGCGCCCGTCGACTGTGTATGAGCAGGGACCCATCCGCTGGTTGTAGTAGGTCTCGGCGATGGGACTGCGCCAATCGACGACGAGCGAGTCGTAGTCGCCGCTCGTGATGCCTGCGGCACCTATGTAGACGTCCTCGGGCTCTGTGTCCGTGCCGTAGCGCAGCCTGACCTTTGCGAAGTAGGGTTGTGCCAGAAGCAGCGTGACCCTGGCAAGACGTCCCACGTCGAAGTCGTGGGACTGGTTGTAGGCGTCGATGACCGAGTTCAGCGTCTCGATGGCGGCGAGCGTCTCCATGGTCTCGTCAACGCCCCCAAAGTCGCGCGTGACCTCCTCGGACATGTCCTTGAGGTCTTGGGCCGCCTGCCTGTGGCTGACCTCGAGCGTATAGGTCAGCTCGTCCCTGATGGCGACGAGCTGAGCGTAGACCTCCAGGAGGTGTTCCTGCTCCTCCTGGAATATGGGGTCCGCGCCGTGGGCAGATGCAAGGTCTGGCATGGCTTCCTCTCTGCGCTGATAGTTTCCAGTGGACTATTGTAGCTGTGACATGGGGGCGGCTGGCCGAGGAGAGAGAAAACGCGGGTGGGGATTGGGCCAGGTATGGGTTTGCTGGGGTCTGACGACCGCTCACGGCGATCTTCGACCGTTCGCGGGTAAAGGGACACGTTCTATGTCCAAATGATTACGTTTGGGTAAAATCATAGTCAAGAAAGGGAGCCGCACGATAGGCGGCCGATAGAGGGGGTGATGCCAATGTACAGCGAAGAGCCGGATTCTTGGGCTTGCGTACCCGGCGTCGCATGCCCCGTCTTCAGGTAGTTGGCCCTAGCGGTAGTGGCCATGCTCGGCCGCGCAGGCGCGGCAACAGTCTCGGTAGCAGACAGACGGATGAGGCGAGACGGGTGCGCTCAAGCTGGAGCGCCATCCGATAAGGCGCTGGTGTGTTGCATTGGTGTGCGGTGTGGTATGTGATGCATGCGGGCAGGCGTACTTCAGGGTTTGTGAGTGGGGAGGGGAGACGTCTGTCCAAGGGAGGCCGTGGCGTGGAGTAGCCACCGTGCCTGCTATATGCGTCATAGGGAGTGCCCTCTTGGATAGGGGGCGAGCGAGTGTTCAGGGCCCTACTTTCTCAGAGTAAGAAAGGGCCAGCGTCATAGTGAGTGAAGCGAGTCGGCTACAAGGAGACGGATATACGTCTCCAGTAGCCGACTCTTTTTCTTGGGCGAACCTGTGCGGCAAGGGAAGGGCAAGAAGGACAAGGGGGCTGTGGGCTAATCGGGCCAAGCCTCGTCCTCGGACATCGCGTTGACGTGATGTGGCGGGAAGGAGAAGCCCTCGGTACAGACCATGTCCTTGTCGATTACGAACTCCTGTATCTCAAAGCAGTCCAAGGGGAGATCCCTGAAACCTGGTAGCTGGGCATACCAAGCTACCACCTTCTCGGCTCGTTCTCTCGTCGAGTACGTACCAAGCCCCTTCTCGTTGTCATGTTCTTTGTTCTTGCCGTACCTATTGTGGTGGTTCAGTTCGTAGACCCTCTTTTCCAAGGTCGCTCACCTTTCGTCCTTGGTCCTGTGTGGGCACCAATCTAGTAGTCGATGCAGAAGCCCTCCTCCCACCCGGTGTGCTCGTCGAGCGTGTGCTCATTTAGGTAAAAACAGTCGAGGGAAAGATCCCTGAAGCCCGGCAGTTGGGCATACCTGTCTCTGGCCGCCTCGGCCAGTTCTCTCGTTGAGTAGATTCCGAGCGTCTTCACCTCGTCGTAGTCGCTCTCTTCGCCGTACACGTAGCTATGTTGCAAGGGAAACACGCGCTCCTCACTCAAAGGCTCTGTCACCCCACTTCCTTATTTTGTTGTACTCGCTGTCAGGACCCTTGCTTTTGGGACCCTTGTACCATTTATCTTTGCCATAGTGCTTGTCCATCACACGCTTGGCAAACTCCTTGCCGTTCTCGTCGACGTAAGGCCGCTCTCCGAATGCTCATGAGGGAGCGTTGTCAGCCTTCTCCTTGTGGCTTCCTGACTTGGGCTTCTTGTACTCCCTCCCAGTCTCTGGGTCCCTGCGTGCCTCCTGCTGCTGTGCGTCGCGCATCGCATCGGCCGCCACCGTGGCGCCTCCGACGCCAACTCCAACTGCTATGGATCCGAAAATGCCCCCCAGGCTTACCCCCAGACCGCCGAGGGCGGGCGCCGCCTCTGTCGTTACCGTGTACGTCGGCGCATAGTCCGAGGCAATCGCCTTTGTGTCGAGGGGATTGAGCGCCAGGACGGCGGCGAGGAGCACGCACATAAACTTTCTGAACAACTTCTTACCCATAAGGCCTCACTTTCGTGGGCTACGATGTTGCCATCATAGCATATGGCTGAGCGTTCGGCCATGTGGACGCTGCCGCCCATCCCCAAGACGGCGGCCCCGCGTGGCGGTAGCGCGAAAGGCCCTGCGCTTTCAAGCTGGTTTGACAGAGGCGCACCGGAGGCACCGAGCGCGAGGATCCGCCGCCGCTCGGCTCTGCCGCATGGCGACGTAGACAGAGGGTCAGCATGCGTCAGAGGTCCACAAGACCCCGCCTCACATCTGGCCGTGCCACTGGGACAGGCGGTCAAGGAGGATTCTCATCGAGTCTGCATGAGCCTTGGCTCCGGCCTCGGCCGTTCCACCGAGCATGATCTCCCACCCGCTGCCATACTCGGGAAGGTGATCAGAGAATGCGTGACCAGCACCAGAATAGATATGGGCCTCGAAAGCGTCCGACTGGGAGGCGAGGTTCTTTGCCGAGCTGTCGCCCTGCCACATGGCATCCTGATCCCCTGCAAAGAAGAGGGCGTTGCCCCTAAAGCCGGACAGGTCTATTTTCGTATCGTCGTCGGCGTTGGCGGCAGCGGACTCATAGGACGCGCGAAACGAGGGCGGATAGTTTGTTGCGAGGTCCCACATGAGCTTTGCCGAGGCGCTGGGATCCGCCTTGCGAAGCGACACGAAGGGCACGGCCTGACCCTGGTAGGTGAAGCTCGGGAATTCGTTTTGGCTCGTGTAGTCGAGGCCGGCATAGCTGTGGTCTGCTGGGGTGAAGTTCACGAGGTTATCAATGGCGAAGCCGTGTGCGGCAAGCTCGGCACTGAACTCGGCACCCTTCGACGTGCCGATGACGGTGATCGGGGTTGGCCGGTCTACGTTGTCCCTTATGTAGGTCTGAACCTCCTCGAACTGATCGAGCGGGACGTTTGCGAGGGTGGGAGCCTGGTCCTCCTGCCCCCAGAAGTAGAGGCCAAGGACCTCATAGCCTTGCTCGGAGATCGCCTTTGCCTGCTCGTATCCCGGCGAGCCCTCGGAGCCCCCGTAGACGACGACGGTGCCCGGGTGCGTGCGCTCCTTCGGGATGAAGTGAAAGCCCTTGAGGTAGGCGCCCTTGATGGCTCGGATTGAGTCGTTCGTCTCGTACTGGGTCTCGCGCACCGACAAGGCCCGCTGCATGATCGTGTACTTGCTGCCGTTGTACCAACGAAGGCCAAATATCGTGACGGCAATGAGCACGATGACGCAGACGAGGGACACAAAGATCCTCAGCAGCACCTTCCCTACCTTCTTCGCCATGTCCGTGTCCTTTCAGAAGTGGTAAGTTATCCTATACATGTCTTGCACATTTTGCAGGCATAGATGTACCATAACGTCCAGCTTGCCGGCAAGTCATTACGGTGAGCGATGGGTCGAGGCATACGCATGGTACCTCGGATGGGGACAGTCGGCGATGCCGTGGAGGAGCTGGCATCCTAAAGGAGGTCGGCAGGGTGAACAAGGGAAAGACGATAGTCCCGTTTATCCTGCTGTGGGGTATCTTCGCGATTTTTTTTGTGCTCTACCTCAGCTTTTCGGTGCTGCTCTGGCCTGTGCTGCTCGTGTGGGCATCAGCTTTGTCCGTGTATATGCTGCTCAACTATGAAAGGCCCCAGCCGAGGCAGGTTGGGGTTTCGCTTGCTCTGGCATTGGCTGCCGCAATCTCCACATCGGTAGCTAGTCACAGTCTTTCTGCCGGGGCAGCGCTCGTGTTTGCCTCAACGCTCGTCTGCTCGATGGCAATGTTTGGCGTGCATGGTAGTGTCGGCAGCTTTGCGATCATCAGGGAAGGTGGCAAGGGGGCGGTGCTGGTTAGCATCGTCGTGGGGGTTGTCGTGGGTGTGTCTCTCGGGGTCGTCAACTGCCTTTTTGGCATGAGCAATGCTCCCATTGTCCCGTCGCTCTCGATGGACAAGCTCATAGCAAGCCTTAGCCCTGCCATTATGGAGGAGGTGGTCTGCAGGGCTGCGTTCATGGTCTTCTGTCTAGCTACGTATGGCAGGGATAGGTCAAGGCCACGGACGCTCACGATGTGGTTTATGATGGTCGTTCCCCATGCCCTGGCACATCAATACGGTTTGGTGGAGTCTGCCGTCCTGGCACTGCTCTTTGGGCTGCCGTTTGCCGTTCTGCAGAGGAGAAGGGATGTTGCCTCCGCCATGATCGCCCATGGGCTTGTCGATCTGATGAGATTTGTCGCCTTCGGAAGGTAGGGAGTGTGTTCGCATGCTCGCCGACCTGGCGCGGAATGATACCGTCCGGTCGCCACGAAAGCTACACCCCCCCACGGCCCTCCCTTGTGCTACCTGCTAAAACTATGAGGAGCCCATTTTGAACGAAATCGAAGTGGCGAATCCAGAGCGATTGACCCCTTGCGGGCATCTATCCCTGCTGCCGACTGGATTACTCCGACTACCAGAGCTGTGACAGGTCGAGCACACCCAAGGTGAGTCACGTCTCGAAATGGAACTGATATTTCTAGCTTGTTACAAACAATTTATTAACTACGATAAATTACTGAAATCTTTTACAATTTACGAAGGCAAACACAAATTGTTGTGTGGAAGGAGGCGTAGCCATGAGGCCCGCAATCTTCAATGACAAAACAGTTTAGGGTGCCGTCGCGCTCTTCCAATTACGTTGGGATGTTGAGATAAGCAGCTTTCGAGATAGACCAAAGGGTTTCAATTCGTTATGTTTCTCGCTTCCAAAACCTCTCAAAAAGGAGGCCTAAGAAGTGAAGAGCAAGAGAATCTACAAGCTCCTTGTGGCGGTCTTTCTGGCGGCGACATGTGTGTTTGGCATGGCTACGCCCGTGCTTGCCAGCCCTAGCCCTGCCCCTGAGGACGTGTTTCCCGAAGAGGAAGTCACGGACCTCTGGGATAGTGCATTGCAGCAGGATGTGGTTCCCGATAAGGGGAGTGTCAATGATCTGCGGATGACCGTCAATTCAACCGAATCAACCAATTCGATCAACTCAACGACTAGCGGTGTCTATCCCACAAGAAAGGGCGAGATCCTTGTTACGACCGACCCATACATGGGGTCGGTTCCATCAGGTCACGCCGCGATCGTCTACGACAGGGAGCGGGTGGTCGAGTCCCTCCAGGATGGGGTACAGTTTGGGAAAAATCGCTGGGATGACAGGTATACCTTGACCATTGGCCTAACCGTCAACTCAACCACTTTGGCCCAGGACGCCGCTGCCGCAGAGTGGTGCGCCGGACAGCGCGGTAAGCCGTACAACTACAACTTCTTCGACGTCGAGACGCGCGACAGGTTCTACTGCTCCCAGCTGGTATGGGCCTCATTCCACGACCTGTACGGCATCGACCTCAACACGTGGGTCTTTGGGCAGGCGATACACCCCGCCGAGCTGGTCTTGTCCGATCAAACCAGAACGGTGTACACTCATGCGCGGTAGCGCTCCTTTCAGGTGGGAGCTACGCTGATGCGATCATAGCGAAGGGGAAGGAGAGGCGAAGGTGAGACGACGGACGTTCCTCGGCCTGGCTGCGGCCTTGGGCGCCTGCCTCGCGGGGGCGGGCTGCACGCCCGCCCCAAGCGAAGGGGGTCCCTCCGGCGGCCCAGGCTTCGACACCAGCAGGACTGCCCTCTGCGTGCTCGAGACGCGGGAGAACATCGCGGCGAGCAGGGTCATCTTCTACGACGGCGCCCTCGCGGAGTTGGGGGAGCTGCGCCTGCCCTACGCGGGCCTCGGCGGGAGCTGGGAGCTGCCCGTCGTCCACGGCGGGGTGCTCTTCGTCATTCCTGAGGGGTACCAGGGGAGGAAGAACGAGAGGAAGGCCCTCGAGATCGACCTCTCGACGCTCGGCGTGAGGGTCCACCGCATAGACCGCGTGGGTATGTATGGGATCGCGGCCAACGATGACTACGTCTACGCCTGCAGCAACCTCAACGGCAGCTCCTACGTAAGCCGCTGCTCCAGGTCGGGAGGCGAGGTCGTCGAGGCCGAGGAGCGGGGCGTGTGCGTGGACTCCATCGCGCTCTGCAAGGACAGGCTCTGCGCCTTCGCCACCGACATCGCCGCGCCCGACGACAGGCCTTGGCTCTACGTCTACGGCCTGGATCTTTCCCTCGTCGAGAGAATCGACCTGAGCGCCTTCGAGAAGTATCAGTTCCGCCCGCTTCCCTGGGGGGCAGGGTGTACTTTCCGAGCTGGTCGGGCACCAGCGAGGACGCGGAGTCGCAGGTGCTCGGGTCGTACGATCCCGCCACGGGCGCGACGGAGGCCTTCGACCTCGGGAGGCAGGTCCTCGAGGTGGTCCCCTGGGGAGAGCGCCTCGTCGCCCTGTTCGGGGACGTCCACGACGACGCGAACGGCAAGACGACCTCCGCCGCCGTCTGCGAGGCGGAGGAGCGCTGGCGCCCCGGCGAGGTCGTCGACCTCGGGTACGCGCTCGACCACGCCGTCGTCAGGGGCGACACGCTCTACACCCAGTCCGACCGCACGCTGCGAACCTACGACCTGACGCGGGGCTGGGAGGTCCAGGCGAGCGCCGAGATCAGCCACATAGACGGCCGGTTCAGCTACATCTCCGGCATGGTCTCGGCTAAGGGGTGAGCCTCAGCAGGGGTAACCGGGCTTTGACCCAAGGCCAGGCACCCTCACGGGCGGGCGCCTGCGACGGAACGTCGCGGTCCACTCAGGCAGCGGGCTTCGTCCACATAAGCGAATAGCGCCAGTAGAGGCGTCTCCTGATCCGTGCTCCGGGGAGCAGGATGCTGGCAACGGACCTGATCTCGCCCAGGGACTCACGGGGCCAAGCGACCCTCATGCCAGGGAAGGCGCTCTCGCGATGGATCCAGCCAGACACCCTCCCAGGCACGATCATGAGGGCGGAGAGCAGCCAGTCCACCAACGACTTGTTCGCAGAGAGGCCGATGACGAGCAACCTGCCGCCAGGCCGCAGCAACTCCGCCATCTGTGCGAGCGCCGCCTCGAGAGGTAGGTGCTGCAAGCATGCGACACAGGTGATCGTGTCAAAGCCAGCCAAAGGGAGACTCTTTGCCGCCATGAAGTCACCGCAGATGACGGTGCCACTGCCTGCGACCCTGTCGGCTGCGGCACGCGCGGCAACGGGGTCCTCCTCCACCCCGACGACGCGCTCGCACACCCCTGCAAGCAGCTTCAGGAGCTCGCCGTCCCCACAGCCCACGTCGAGGGCTGACCCTCCCCTCTCTGCGGCATCCGCGACCAGCTCGTGATAATACACAGAGTTGTGGTTCCAGCGCATGTTGCCGTGCGCCGCAGGCACAAATCGCCCACGCTGCATGACGTCGCTCGGCCCGAAAGGTGTACCTCCGTGGAAGGCTACTTGCGTGCGCGGAGGGCAATCCTGCCAGCCGAGACGACGCTCGTGGCGATGACGGCCTTGAGCAGGTCCATCACGGCGAACGGCGCGATCCCCGCTGCGAAGGCGGCAGCAGGCGAAAGCTGCCTGACTACCATGAGCTGCGCCCACCCAAAGAGATAAGCGATGGCGATCGCAGCGATGATGGCGAAAAACGTAGAGGTAGCCTGGGGAAGCCTCGTGCGGGCGAGTCGTGCGCATAGCCAAGACCCAACACCAGCGGCAGGCACAAACCCCAAGATGAATCCCCCGGTGGGGCCGACAAGCCTGGTAAAACCGCCCATGGCGCCTGCGAATACCGGGGCGCCAAGAGCGCCGATGACAAGATACGAAAGCGTGGAGGAGAGGGCCTCCTTCGTGTTGAGCGTGGCGACGATGAGGCCCAGCGCCAGGATCTGTAGGGTGAACGGGACCGGCTGCAGGGGAACTTGAACGTTTGCGCAGATCGCCAGCGCCGCTGTCGCGATGGCGATACGGCCAATGCTTGCGGGTACGGTCGTGGTTTTCTGAACTGTGATGCCGCCCATCTTGTCGCTCATGTCACGTTCCCCTCGTCCGTTGTTTTTGCCACCTGTCAACGTGCGACTTCTACTATAGCACGGCCGTCTTGGGAACCAAGGGCAGGAGTGTACACAAATTGGCGAAAAGGACCTCTCAAAGCCGTTTTGGGGCATTTGTGTACACTGTTGTGCCGTTGTGGACAGACGCGGGGATGCAACAGTGTACACAAATTGGTGAAAATGGCCTCTCGGCGTCGTTTTGGGGCATTTGTGTACACTGTTGTGCTGCGGTACGCCGTGCCGCTCGCGCCGGCCTCCAGGGGCGGCCTCCAGGGGCGACGCAACCTACGCGGCGCGATGTCCCTACGCGATGGACGTCACCTTGTAGCCCGCGTCCTCGACGGCCTTCTCGAGCCGCTTGTTAGAGACGAGCGGCCCTGCGTCGAGGGTTGCGTTCTTATCCTCAAGCGACACGTGCACGTTTTTCACGCCGCGCACCCCCTTGAGCGCCTCTGTCACATGGGCCACGCAGTGCTCGCACATCATGCCCTCGATCGAAAGCGTCCTTACTGCCATGCTATCGCTTCCCTTCTCCTGTGCCTCGGCGGTGCCGGAGGCGTTGTCAGTCGTGCCCTCATCCTTTGCGGGGATGACTTCCGCTGTCCTCGCTCTGTGACCTACCCCACTGGGCTCCCACCCAAAGAGCCTGAGGGCGTTGGTGACCACGAACACGGACGAGAAGCCCATGGCCGCCGCTCCCATCATCGGGTTTAGGCTGACGCCCCAGGGCGAGAGCACGCCCATGGCCACCGGGATGCAGATTGAGTTATAGAAGAGCGCCCAGAACAGGTTCTGCCTGATATCGCGCATCGTTGCCCTAGAGAGCTCGATGGCGGTTGCGACGTCGGCGGGGTCGGAGTGCATAAGTACGACGTCGGCCGACTCGATGGCGACGTCGGTGCCCGCGCCGATGGCGATGCCTACGTCAGCACGGGCGAGCGCCGGCGCGTCGTTGATGCCGTCTCCGACCATCGCGACCCTGTGACCCTTCCGCTGGAGGTCGTGGACGAGTCGGTCCTTCTGGTCGGGAAGGACGCCCGCGATGACCTCGTCCACGCCCACCTGGTTGGCGACGGCGCGTGCGGTCCTCTCCTGGTCGCCCGTGAGCATCACGGTGCGTATGCCCAGCTGGCGCAGGCGGGCGATGGCGTCTTGTGACGTCGGCTTCACGGTGTCGGCTACTGCGATCATGCCGAGGGCCCTGCCATCTCTCGCAAAGAAGAGCGCCGTCTTGGCCTGGGTGGCTACGGCGTCGGCATGGGCGTCAAGCGCGCCGAGCGAGATGCCCTCGGCCTCCATGAGGCGGGCGTTTCCCGCGAGGGCAAGGCGGCCATCGACCGTTGCCCTGAGGCCACCTCCGGCAATCTGCTCGAAGTCCGTGATCGCGACGCCGTCGTCGGCGCTGGGGTACCTCTCGTCTACGTGGGCGCAGATGGCCTCGGCGAGCGGATGCTCACTTCTGCGCTCGAGCGCGGCGGCCACACGAAAGAGCTCGCTCTCTTCCACCTCGCTTCCGGGTACGACGTCGGTCACGCGGGGCCTGCCCTCGGTGATGGTGCCCGTCTTGTCCAGGACGACGGTGTCCAGCTTGCAGGCGGTCTCGAGCGCCTCGGCACTCTTGATGAGAATGCCAAACTTGGCTCCGCGCTCGGTGCCTACCATAATGGCGGTCGGCGTGGCGAGCCCTAGGGCGCAGGGGCAGGAGATCACGAGTACGACGACGGCGTGGTTGAAGGCCACAGAGAAGTTGCCCGGTGCGAAGAGCGCAATCCACGCGATGAAGGTCACGGCCGCGATGCCGATGACGGCGGGGACGAAGACACCCGCGATCCTGTCGGCCATACGCTCGATGGGGGCCTTCGAGCTGGTGGCCTCGTCCACGAGGCGGATGATGTTGGCGAGCGTGGTGTCGTCACCCACGGCCGTGGCTCTCATGGCTATCCAACCACGTTGGGACACGGTGGCGCCTGTGACCGCGTCGCCCACGCCCTTCTCCACGGGGATGGGCTCGCCGGTGATGGCCGACTCGTCTATGGAGGCAGAGCCCTCCACCACCCTGCCATCCACGGGCACGGACTCTCCCGCACGCACGATCACGCGCTCTCCCACCCGGACGTCCTCGGTGGGAACTTGGATCTCCTGTCCCTCGCGGACCACGGTCGCGGTCTTGGGGGCAAGATCCATGAGGGCGCTGATGGCGCTTGTCGTCTTGCCCTTGGCGCGTGCCTCAAAGTACTTGCCCAGCGTGATGAGCACGAGGATGGTGCCGGCCGAGTCAAAGTAGAGGCTGTGCATCATGGCGTGGTGCGCCGCCTGCAGGTCTGCCACGCCAAGGGAGAGGGCCATCTGGTAGATGCCCACGAGGCTGTAGGCGTACGATGCCGTCGAGCCTATGGCGATGAGCGAGTCCATATTAGGCGCCAGGTTGACAAGGGACGTGAAGCCCCTGACAAAGTACTCCCGGTTGACAAAGAGCACGCAGGTCGCGAGCAAAAGCTGCGTCACGGCCGAGGCCATCATGCCCTCCATGCCAGCTAGGCCGGGCAGCTCCGGCCACAAGAGCATGGGTCCCATGGCAAGGTAGAAGAGGGGCACGCCAAAGACGATGGACCATACGAGCTGGTCCCGCTTGGCCTTGATGGCCCTCTGGGCACTATCCCTTGGGTTCACGAGGGCGGTCGTGGCCCGGCCAGCTTTGGCCGTAGATGTCGCGGTCGAGCGCGGCTCTGCCCCATAGCCGGCCCTGTCGATGGCCTTGACCACGGCGGCTATGGTCGCGGGGTCGCCATCGTAGGTAAGCTCCATCGAGTTCTTGAGCAGGTTGACGCTGGCGTTCGTGACGCCTTTGGTCTCGCCCGCGACCTTCTGGACCCGCGCCTGGCAGGCGGCACAGGTCATGCCGGTGATGTCGAAGGTCTCCCTTGCGGGCGTCTCGCTTGGCATGCTTGGGTCACTCCCTTCGTGTGGGCTGGAACCAGGTGACGTAGCCGCGTGATGGCGCTGCGTCCTGCTCATGGTGCCTGCACCTCGTTAGGCGCCAAACTTCTTGAGGAGGTCCATGACCTCGTCGACGACCTCTATGTTGCCCTCCTGTATCTGCTCGACCACGCAAGTCTCGAGATGCTCCTTGAGCAGTAAGCGCGAGATTGCCTGGACGGCGCTTTCGGCGGCGGCGAGCTGGGTGAGGACGTCTTTGCAGTAGCGGTCTTGCTCGACCATACCCTTGATGCCGTTGAGCTGGCCGATGACGCGGTTCAGGCGGCGTGTGACGTCACGTTTGAGCTGGTTCGGACGCGGGGTGTGCTTCGTGCGAGGACCCGTGCGATCAGGGTGGGACCCAGCTGCCGTGCCCATCGTGTCCTCCCCGCCTGTCCTCACGTCGCCATTCTCCTATCCTTAGCGCCTCACCGCGCCTCACCAAAACCCGCTGCGCACTATATACCCATAAGGGGTATCCGTCAAGCACGGGAGCGCGGGAAGGCCGCGATCGCTCGGCCCTCTCGGGCAGCTGCAGAACACGTCGCGACGACCTTTAGCGCTTCTTTAGGAATTCTGTCCAGACTTGGGGGTGAGGCAAGAAGACGAGAAGAAGGGAGCGACATATGGCGCGATGCGTCCTTGAGACACGCGGGCTCTCCAAGCGCTTTGGTCGTGGTGGGAGTGCGCAGACGGCGGTGGACCACGTGTCCCTGCATGTCGAGGAGGGAAAGGTCTACGGGCTGCTCGGCCCCAATGGGGCGGGCAAGTCGACCACGCTCAAGATGGTCACGGGCGTGCTGCATCCCAGCGAGGGGCAGATGCTCTTTGAGGGGCGCCCCTGGCGGCGCGATGACCTCTACCGTATCGGCTCGCTCGTCGAGCAGCCGCCCCTCTACCAAAACCTCACCGCCCGCGAGAACCTGCGCGTGCGTACCACGCTGTTGGGGCTTCCGGAGGAACGCATCGATGAGGTCCTGGGGGCGGTGGGACTTACGGACACGGGGACCAAGCGCGCCGGAAGGTTCTCGATGGGCATGAGGCAGCGCCTGGGCATAGCGCTTGCGCTGCTGGTGCACCCACGCCTGCTGATTCTGGACGAACCGACCAACGGGCTCGACCCCATTGGCATCGAGGACCTGCGCGGACTTATACGGAGTTTTCCCAAACAGGGCATCACGGTGCTGCTGTCGAGCCACATCCTTGGCGAGGTGCAGCACACGGCTGATGCCGTGGGCATCATCGTCGGAGGCAGGCTCGCCTACGAGGACGCGCTGCACAAGGGGGAGGACCTGGAGGCGCTCTTCATGAACGTGTGCAGGAAGGAGGGAAGACGATGAGAGGGCAATGCATGGCAGGGGGCGCTGCCATGGCAAGGTCCGGTAGCGAGGACACGCTTGCGCGGGGCTCCTTCGTACGTGCCCTGCGTGCGGAGGCCCTGAAGTCGAGGCATGGGGCTCCGGTGCGCCTGGCCATCGTCTTGGCTCTGCCCTTTCCGCTCTTGGCAGCCTTCGTCGCCCTGAGCGTGCCGCAGTTCGGCTTGTCGTACTCACCGTGGAACTACTGGTATGCGCTGCTGATGCCAGTTTCGATAACGCTCATTGCCGCGACGGTGGCAAACGCAGATGCGCGCCTGGGCAACCACACCCTGCTTTCGAGCGGCGTGCCGCTGCACTTGGCGTGGGGTGCGAAGGTCGCCTGGTGTCTGGCGCTCTTGTTGCTGTCAAACCTTGTCGTCTTTGCCGTGTACGCCGTGATGTCGCTCGTGGTGCCGCAGGGCGCGGCGAGCATGTCGGCGATGCTGGCCGTAGCGCTCGCGCTGACCGTCATGGGCTCGTGGATGATACCAGCGACGCACTTTCTCACCATGCGCGTCGGGATGCTCGCGGGCGTCTTCGTCCCGCTGGCGGTGCAGCTGGCCTTGAGCTTAGGGTGGTCGGTCGTGCCGTTCTGGCCTGCTTGTCCACCTGCGGCCACCATCGTGCTGCCCACGGCCTTTCTGCCGGTCCTGCCGAGCGGTGAGCCTGCCAGCCCCGGCATGGCCCTCGTTGAGTCGATATCCCAGGGGCCAGACGTTGCGCTGGCGCTCATCGTCGCCGCCGTGCTCACGGCTGCGCTCACCGCTGCTGGTGCGATGTGGCTCGACCGGTCGGAGGAGCTGCGATGATGGCGCGGAAAGAGGAGGAGCGTTGTCGGGTAGGGGGCGGCTGTGCCGTCGGCGAGCCAAGAATGACGCTGCCGCACGCCTTGCGTGCCGAGGCGCTGCGCCTGCACCACTCGCCGCTCGTGCCGCTGCACTTGGCGTGCGCCCTGGCGGCAGGGATGGCGTGCGGGGCGTACTTCGCCTATGCCCCCTGGGACGCGTCGATGGGAACCGATGCCTTCGTGCAGTTCTTGGGTGCGATGATGCCGCTCATGGTGGGCATCGTCTGCGGCCTGGACGCGGATGGTGAGGGGGAGGCCACGGGCCTCTCGGGCCTGCTCTCCGTCCCGTCAAGATACCGGGCGCTCGCCGCGAGGCTCTTTGCGCTCTGGCTGATGGGGGCGGCGGCCCTTGCCCTTGCCATGGTCGTGTTCGCCGTCCCCTTCGTGTTGGCTGGGCGTCAGGCGCTGGGGCCGGATGCGCGGGCGCTTGCCGCCCTTGGGCTCTCGCTTGGCAGCGCCCCCATCTACCTCATCCTCTATGCCATTGCGTTGCGCTGGGGTCGCAATTCGGCCATATCCGCAGGCGCGGCGGGACTCATGCTCGCGTTCTTCTCGCTGGGCGGACTCGCGCACGGCCTCATGACCGGTGAGCTCACCGCTGCCGGTGCCAATGCGTTCTCGTACCTGCCGACCAGCTGGGCGGCGCGTTTGGGGTCCCTGCCCGTCGAGCTCTCCATCGCCGCAGGCCCTGCGGGTTCCGCAGCTGCCGCAATCCGCGTCGCCTCTGCGATAGGTTCGGCCGTGGGCCTGTGTGTGAGCGTGACCCTCTTGCTTTTGGGAGCGATGGCAGCATGGATCTCTCGCTTCGAGCCCGCGCGGCGCGGGGAATGAGGAGGTGTCTGACATGATGGAAGGAACACAAAGACGCAGGCGCGTGCTCCTTACGCTGGCTGTCGCGACCATGCTCGTCGTCTCGTCCCTACAGGGCTGTACGGGCTGTGCCGGTGCGGGGACGGTGGCAAAGAGCGTGTTCGACAGCCTCTTGCCGATACCGTCACAGACGGTCTGGGCGCGCTGTCCGACCCCGGGTTCTCACTCGGACTCGTATCGCGATGCGTCAGGTTCGTGCACGAACTACGTGTACGACGTGGAGGCAGTCACCGGCGACGGTACGCGTGTCACAGTAAGCATCATCCTCTTCGGTCGGGAGGCATCCGGGAAGGGGTGGCTCAAGATCGACGCCAAGGGTAGCTCGGGCAGGCATTACGACAGCGTCGACGCATCGGAGGTCCCGCAAGCCGCGCGCGACGCCCTGGGTGGCGGATGATGTCTCATCGCGTGCGACGCCCTGGGTGGCGGATGATGTCTCAAGGGCATAACGCTCGCGTGCGTCTGGCACCCGCCCGCGCGCCTGATATATTCATGGTTAAGTCGACGACACCGGGCTGGTGGCGCTGGGTCGGCGACGATGGTACGGGTCCTGGAAGGGTCCTGCGGAAAGCACGCGAGGAGGCGAAGGCACATGGCACGGATTCTCGCCATCGACGACGACGAGGCGATCACCGACCTGCTCTCTCGCGCGCTGGTGCGCGACGGACATGTCGTCGAGGTCGTAAACGATCCCGCGCCTGTGCTCGGACTCGATCTTTCGCGCTACGATCTCGTCCTGTGCGACGTGATGATGCCCCAGATGGACGGCTTCGAGCTGGTGGGACGCATCCGGTGCCTTGTGGACGCCCCCATCCTCTTCCTCACCGCCAAGGTGGCCGAGGAGGACGCCGTGCACGGGCTGGGACTTGGTGCCGACGACTACATCCGCAAGCCGTTCGGCATCGCCGAGCTGCGCGCGAAGGTGGCCGCGCACCTGCGCCGAGAGGGGCGGGCGCATACGCGCGTGCTTGCCCTGGGCGATGTGCGCCTTGACCTCGGTGCCCGTGAGCTCTTTGTGGGTGGTGAGGTCGTGTCGCTCACACCCACCGAGTACGCCGTCTGCGAGCTTCTTGCCAGGCACCGGGGCAAGGTGTTCTCTCGGGCACAGATCCGCGAGAGCGCGCTTGGCTGGGCCTCGGATGTGGGTGATGACACGGTCTCCATGCACGTGAGCAACGCCCGTGCCAAGCTCCGCCGGGCGGGCGTCGACCCCATAGAGACGGTGTGGGGGACAGGGTACAAGTGGCGCGCGTAGGGACTGGCGAAGGTATCGCCACCACGCAAGACGCCAAGGCGAGCCCCCGCCTTCGACTGCCGCTCGCGCTGGTGGTCAGCCGCTACTTTCTCTACCTGCTTGTGGGCATCATCCTCGTTGTCGGGGTACCTCTCGCTGTCTTTGGCGGGCAGATGGGGGCGGGCGAGATACTGCCCGCAAACTATGGGGAGACCCATCTCGAGGAGGTTGCCGATACCCTCTCTGCTCAGCCCTCCTTTGACGCGACCGCCATTCCCTCGCCATATCGTTATGCACACTTCGACGCGGGGGGCGCCCTTGTCGCGTCGGACATGAGTGACTTCCAGCTCGAGCGCGCGCGGGTGGTCGCGGCGTCGCCTGCGAGGGCAAGGGTGCGCGACGGGAACGCGGGGGCGGCCGAGTCACGGCTGTACTATCGCCTTCCCCTGACGGGTGGCGAGGTCTGCGTGCTCAGCTACGACCTCGTGCCGCAGTGGGCGGACAAGGGGAGGCGAGATACCCTTCCCGACCCGCAAAGTCTCCTGTTCTGGAGTGTGGGTCCTCCGCTGGTGGCGCTGATCGCTGGCGTCGCCGTACGGGCGAGCCGCATGCTCACGCGCATGATGGAGCCGCTCGTTCGTGCCGCGGAGGCTGTCGGGAGGCAGGACCTCGACGTACCCGTGGAGCATAGCAACGTGGCACAGGTCGATGACGTGCTGCAGGCAATGGACAAGATGCGCGTCTCGTTGAGACGCTCGTTGGAGGCGCAATGGGAGGTCGAGAGGCGCGGACGGGAGCAGGTGGCGGCGCTTGCCCATGACCTCAAGACTCCGCTTACGGTGGTGCGGGGCAACGCCGAGCTCATGGCCGAGGACGCGGCCGCAGGACGGCTCAACAAGGAGCAGGCGACCTGCGCGGATGCCATATGCGAGGCGGCTACCTCTATGGATGCCTTTGTGAGCCGGATCGTTGAGGTGTCTCGTGGGGCAGCCGATACCCTGCAGCTGGAACCCGTCGACCCCGGTCGCCTTGCCGAGGAGCTTGAGGAGGAGGCGACGCGCCTCACGGGGGCGCGGGGCCTTGCCCTCGCTCCACTGCGCTTGCCCGCGTTTCTGGAGGCCTGTCGGGCTATGTCGGCCGGCGATGCACCCCTGCCCCTCTGGGACTCGTCCGCCTTAAAGCGAGCCGTTCTCAACGTGGTGGGAAACGCCTGTGACTATACGGTGAGTGGCCTTGTCGAGCTTACGTTTTCCTACGGCGGCGAGACACAGGGAGAAGGGGTGCGTGGCGGCGGGGCGCGTGCCTTCTCCATCGCCGTCGAGGATGACGGACCTGGTCTTTCGCCGGAAGCGCTCAAGCACGGGCTTGAGCGCTTCTACCGGGGTGAGAGGTCCCGCGCCAGCCATAGGACGGGCGCAGGGGGGCCGGACGAACGCGGCGAGCCGCACTTTGGCCTGGGTCTTTCCATTGCCTCCGAGATTGTCGCCGCGCACGGCGGAAGGCTCAGCCTCTCCAATCGGATGGGCGGCGACGGCGCGATTCTGGGGGCGCGGGTTACCATCACACTTCCTGATGTCCCTCGTACACCCGGACGGGAATGGCCATCGGCGAACTGATGGTGTCCCGGCCTGATCTAGGGTGCGCTTTCCCGTAAGACCGTCTATCCAAGCTGCGCGCCCAGGCTGCGCGCCCAGACTGCGACTTTTCGTGAAGTCAAACTCCAAACCAAATTTGCAGATCCTGGAGCAAACCGCCCCGCAGCCTGGCGGGTGGTTGCTCGAACGCATTTTCCCAGTTGAGTCACTTTTGATAGTGCCCCGCAGCCTGGCGGGTGGTTGCACCTCATGCCTCTAGGACGGCAATGTGACGGAAAAGCGCAGTTTGCGCGATCTGAGAATCGCAGAATGCGCTTTCCCGTGAGTCGCTGGGTCACAATGCGCTTTTCCGTGAGGCCGCCCACCCAGAATGCGCTTTTCCGTGAGACGGCTCCACGTTTGCGCAGGTAAGGAAAAGCGCA
>ERZ773043.455-NODE-455-length-24057-cov-4.261353_pt1 | contig 24057 bp, 18 predicted proteins | sample MGYA00580636_ERZ773043 | MGnify/ENA primary metagenome ERZ773043 (study PRJEB29015, sample SAMEA2737992) | human oral metagenome | biome: human oral; feature: human-associated habitat; material: dental | place: China | collected 2065 ...
CGCGAGCTGGGTTCAGAACGTCGTGAGACAGTTCGGTCCCTATCCGGCGTGGGCGCAGGAAGTTTGAGGGGAGCCGTTCCTAGTACGAGAGGACCGGGACGGACCGACCGCTGGTATGCCTGTTGGGGAGCAACCCCATGGCAGGGAAGCCAAGTCGGGAAGGGATAAACGCTGAAAGCATCTAAGCGTGAAGCCCCCCCTAAGATGAGACCTCCCGCGCGTAAGCGTTAAGACCCCTTGAAGACTACGAGGTTGATAGGACGCAGGTGTAAGTGCAGCAATGTACTAAGCTAGGCGTTACTAATAGGTCGAGGGTTTAACCAGAGGCTGGAGCATGTGGATTTTGTCTGATATGCGGTTTTGAGGGTACGGGGATAAAACTTAAGTTAGTTTGGCCCAGTGGCTCAGTTGGTTAGAGCGCCGCCCTGTCACGGCGGAGGTCGTCGGTTCGAGTCCGATCTGGGTCGCTTTGCTTAGGCAATTGCTATATGCCGTAGTGGCGGAACTGGCAGACGCCCGGGACTTAAAATCCCGTGGGTAGTGATACCCGTACCGGTTCGATTCCGGTCTACGGCACTGGTGTGAGTCTTGAAATTTTATGATTTCAGGACTTTTTTGCTTATTATGGCTTATTGATGGAAAGAACGTAGAATATATTTTACAGAAAGAGGGTTTATATATGTTCAGGATTGAAGCTGAAAAGATTGATATGAATAAAACTGCGGACAGCGGGCAGATATTTAGATTTAATCGTATAGGTGAAGACAAGTTTGAGCTGATTGCTTCAGATAAACTCCTATATATAAAAGAAATAAAAAATGATGCCGGAAGTCTTTCTCATTATGAAATCAGCTGTACTGAATATGAGTATAAGAATTACTGGGAAAACTATTTCGATTTAAAGACGGATTATTCAGCATTTATAAAAGACATTCCCAAAGATGATATTTTTTTAAATAAAGCAGTATCCTATTCCAATGGTATACATATATTAAATCAGGATAAATGGGAGATGCTTATATCTTTTATAATCTCACAAAGAAAGAGTATATCTGCAATTAAAACAAGCATAGAAAAATTATGTTGTATGTTTGGTAAGCAAATTGCGGACGGCAGATATGCATTTCCTACACCTGAGGCTCTTGCGTGTGCGAATTTGCATGAACTTAATGCATGTTCACTTGGCTACAGGTCGGAATATATTTATGAGGCGGCTTCACTTATAGCTTCCGGGAAAATTGTTCTTGATAAACTTGATAAATTAAATGACAAAGAACTTATTGAATCACTTATGAGGTTTAAAGGTGTAGGAATTAAAGTCGCAAATTGTGTGGTTCTTTTTGCTTACCACAGAATAGGTGCTTTTCCTGTAGATGTATGGATTGACAGGGTGATAAAGACATATTACAATGGCAGCTTTCCTATTAACAGATATAAAGGATATGCAGGAGTAATACAGCAGTATATATTTTTTTATGCAAGAAATAAAGATAGGAACATATAGAAAACAGCAATTCAATATTTGATAAAAAAATGATATAATATATCTTGCTAGAGCATTTATTTTTGAAGGGAAGTATTGGTATTATGAGCTATGGTTTTGTTAAAACTGCGGCAGTAACTCCCCATATAAGGGTTGCAGATCCGCAGTTTAATGCAGACAGGATAATAGAGTGTATTAACGAGGAATACAGACATAAAACACAAATCATTGTTTTTCCTGAGCTTGTACTTAGTGGTGCTACATGCGGAGATTTGTTTCTGCAAAAAACTCTGTTAAATAGCGTTAAAATACAACTCAAAAAAATAGCAGCTGCAACCGTGGGAAATAAAGCACTTGTAATTCTAGGTTTGCCATGGGAAAGTCGGGAGGCAGTGTATAATGCGGCAGCCGTCATTAGCAGCGGAAAAGTTTTAGCTATAATTACAAAGCCGTATTTGTCTGAAAGTGAACAGCGATTTTTCAGCAGGTTTAACTTAGGTTGCTGTATTGATAAATATAAAGATGATTTTTTCAGCAACGAAATTATAATTGGTGAAAATATACTCTTTACAGCTGTAAATAAATTTCAAGAAGCTTCGGAGGATACTCCATTTCTCTATATATCTGAATTTAAAATAGGTGTAATCTTTGGTAACAATATTTTCCTGCCTGACAGTTTTATAAAAACCAGTCTGCATGCTGATATAATAGCAAACTGTATGGCAGTTAATGAATCGGCAGGGTTTGATGAATATATGGAAACTATGAATAAGGCAAGAACGTATTCATGTTTAAATGCTTGTATTACTGCTAATGCCGGTTTAGGTGAATCTACTCAGGATTTTGTATTTTCAGGCAGAAATCTTATAGTTGAGAGAGGAAAAATCAGGGCGGTAGGAGAAAAATATACAGATAAACCTATAAGAGCGTATATAGATACTGAATGTATAGCTGCAGAAAGAAGGCGGCTTATAAAAAAACTAAATACATTACAAAACTCTGCAATGACTTTAAATGAAAATAATAACGGCAGCTTTGTATGTATAAAATATGATGCAGATACTCAGGCTGAAAATGATATAAAGACGCCTACACTTAATAGTATAGATCCTATGCCGTTTATTCCAGATGATGATAAAACAAGGATTAAAAGGTGCAGAGATATTCTAAATATACAGGTATACGGTCTTGTTAAAAGAGTAAAGCATATAGGGATTAAAAAAATTGTATTAGGTATATCAGGAGGTCTTGACTCTACACTTGCAATAATTGTATGTATCAAGGCTTTTGAGGCGTTAAAGTTTGACAAAAAAGATATACTTGCAGTTACTATGCCCGGATTTGGAACTACTGACAGAACCTATCGGAATGCATGCAGACTTACACAAAAACTTGGAGCTTCACTTGAAGAAATAAGCATAGTACATTCAATGATACAGCATTTTGATGATATCAGATATGACATAAATAATCATGGCAGTGTTTATGAAAATGCCCAGGCGAGGGAAAGAACACAGATACTTATGGACATAGCAAATCGTGATAATTCACTTGTAGTAGGCACAGGAGATTTGTCGGAGCTTGTACTTGGATGGGCAACTTATAACGGTGATCATATGTCAATGTATGGTGTAAATGCTTCGGTTCCAAAAACCTTAATAAGATATATAATTAAATATTACGCAGAAAATGAGGCTTCAGATGAGATAAAAGATATTCTTATTGATATACTTGATACTCCGATAAGCCCTGAACTGCTTCCGGCAAAAGAGGGAGTAATAAGTCAGAAAACGGAAGATCTTGTAGGTCCCTATGAACTGCATGACTTTTTTATTTATAACATATTAAGATTTGGATTTACTCCACTGAAGATATATTATCTTGCTGTTAATGCATTTGATAAAAAATTTGAAAAAGAAGAAATATTAAAATGGCTTAAGGTATTTTACAAGAGATTTTTTACGCAACAGTTTAAAAGATCCTGTCTTCCTGACGGACCTAAAACGGGGAGTGTAGGGATTTCACCCAGGGGCAGTCTTATGATGCCCTCCGATGCTTCATATAATGCATGGATTAGTGAACTTGAAAAAATATCACTGAAGTAGGATTATTGCAGTTCGCCGCTTTAAGACTGCATATTAAAATATAAAAAATTATAATTTATATACACAACATTAGGGATAATATATGATTACTTCAACATCAAATAAAAATATAAAAGAAATTACGGCTCTTATTAAAAAGTCTTCATACAGGAAGTCGGAAGGCTGCTATGTAGTTGAAGGAATAAAGATGTTTAAGGAACTGCCTGATAAATATATAAAAAAGATTTATATAAGTGAAAAATTGTATGACAGGCTTTATTATTCATCTGAAGTTAAAAAGAGCAATATATCTTCGGTTTTATCAGCTTGTGATAAAAAGCATAGTGCAGTGAAAAATGCCGCAAAGTCGGATGATGAGCTTAAAGCAAAGCTTGACAGACATGGTTTTGAAGTATTAAAGCAGCATGTTTTTGAAAGTACATCTGAAACCAGCACTCCGCAAGGGATTCTTGCGGTTGCATCAAAACAGGAATATACTTTTGAGGGAATACTTAAAAGGAAATATGCAAGTACGAATATTGACGGTGCTTTAAAGCTTTTAGTATTGGATACAATACAGGATCCCGGAAATCTTGGGACTATAATTAGAGCTGGAGAAGCGGCAGGTATTGACGGTGTAATTATGGGGCGTGGAACTGCTGATATTTACAGCCCCAAAGTAACCAGATCAACAATGGGTTCATTATTTAGAGTACCTTTTATATATACAGATGATCTCCTTTTGGCAGTTAAGGATATAAAAAGAGAACATATAAAGGTATATGCTGCCGAGAAGGATGAAGGGATTAATTATGACAGAGCTGACCTTATAAATGCAGCCGCACTTATTATAGGCAATGAGTCAGGAGGAATAAGTGATGATATATTGAAGGAAGCTGACAGTCTTATAAAGATTCCTATGACGGGCAGTGTTGAATCACTTAATGCGGCAATAGCTGCTTCAATACTTATGTTTGAAATCACAAGACAGCGGAGAGCGGTATGATAGATTTAAAAAAAAAGAATAAATCAAAAGATATTGATTTTATTATGGATATACTCCATATAGTTGCAGGAGTGCTTATAGTTATACTATCTGTAATTGCATTTTTATCGCCTGAAGAACATCTGCTGTTTTTTCCGGCAATATTTTCACTTGCAGGTGTAATGCATTTTATGTTGTGGTTCAGGAAGTATAGAGAGGCACAGGGGATTAAAAAGAGAATTTTAAGTTTTGTTTATTTCGTACTTGGAATTTTTTATACAGGCATTGCGGTAGTTGAGCTTATAACTATGTAGTTAAACATATTTAAAATTATAAATAAGGTGGCATATGCTAAAAGATGAAATCTTAAAGATATTGATTAATAACCGAAGTTCTTCTGAGAAACAAAATAATAAATATATCGGGAAAGCACCGGGTACTTCGTGCTGCAACAAATTAGAAGTCGGACAATATAAGGCACAGGATTGTGATTTTGATGTATCTGAAAGTGATAAAATTGAATTTACCAAAGGTAATTATATATCCGGTGCCGCTATATGTTCAAAGCTTGGAGTAAGCCGAACTACAGTATGCAGAATAGTTAAAAAACTTAAAGATGAAGGCTATAATATAGAATCGTCAACTAAGAAAGGGTATAGAATTATTGAAAATACAGTATGTCAATCTGACATGTTAAATAAGGCGGAACTTGAACATGAGTTTATAAAGGCAGGACTTTATAAACAGAATGATATTGAACATGAAGGTGAGAAATACATTCAAAAATCTGAATTTAAAAGTTTGAAAATATTTTATACTGATGAGATTGATTCAACAAATACATGGGCAAAGAAGCTTGCTGAAGAAACCGGTATTAAAACTATTGTTTGTATAAGTGCCTCACAGACAAAGGGCTACGGCAGGCATGGAAATACATGGGTATCTCCTCATGGTCAGGGTATATACTTAAGTATTGTGTTACACCCTGAAATTTGTACTGATAAGCTGCCTGTAATAACACTTGCGGCAGCACTTGCCGCAGCAGAAGCAATAAGAGAATGTTCAGGTGTAAATGCTCTTATAAAATGGCCAAATGATATAGTTTTTGAAGGTAAAAAACTTGGAGGCATACTTACCGAAATGGCTGCCGATATGGATGGGGTCAGATATGTTGTATGCGGTATAGGTATTAATGTAAATAATGATACGTTTAAAGACGGAAATCTTGAGTATGCGGTTTCATTATTTAATATAACAAAAAAGAAATATTCACGCAAAAAACTGATATGTGATATAACGAATAAATTTTTAAAATATTCAGATGCAGTTTTTAAAAGTGGAAATTTGCAACCTATAAAAGAAAAATATAAGTCTCTGCTTGTAAATATCGGGAAAACCGTAAGAATTTCAGAAAAAAAGGGTGAATTTGAAGCACTTTCTGAGGGAATTAATGATGAAGGTTGTCTTATTGTATTAAAAAACAATAATGAAAGAGTATGTATAGTAAGCGGGGATGTAAGTGTAAGGGGAATTTACGGATATGTATAATATAATAAAGTTACAGAAGGTTTATTTAAATAACTGCCGGCTGCAAATTTTGTAAGTATATAAGCATCAAAAATCTTTATTAAATTTTAAACTTATATTCTGTTAATTAGCAATATAAAAATGTACTATAAAAATGAAAGGTCCATATTTATGAAGATTATAAATTTAAAATGCCCGCAATGCGGGGCAGAGCTTGAGGTGCATGAAGAAGGGCTGGTTAAGTGCAAATTTTGCGGCAGTACTTTTTATGCCGAGGCGGATAAAGCACCTATAACCATGAATACTACCATAAATAATTTTAATACGGCTACTTCTTCATACAATACAGCAGAGGTAAAAAATAAAGCTATGAAAATAGTCGGGGCGGTAATTACAGGATGCACAATATTGTTATTCTTTGTTATATATATGATGGTACAGCCTGTATCAGGAGGAAAATTAAAATATTCGCCAGACCGGCGGGAAACTGCAATTACAAATAAACTTGACAAATATTATACAGACAACAAAAAAAGCAGCCAGGAAAAAAAATATACCGGTTCAGGACTTGAAGATATATCCTTTTTAAGAGAAAAAAGCTATATTACAGAACTTGAGCTTACAAAGTGCGGTATGATAACAGATTATTCAGTGCTTAATAATATGCCTAATATTGAAAGTTTGACACTTAAAGAGGCATCAAACTTAGATAATTTAAATTTTTTAAGCAGTATGACTAAGATTAAAAATCTGAGTATTGAAGGAAGTGAGATTGAAGATTTATCACCGCTTTCAAATAAACTTTCACTTACTGCACTTGAGCTTTACAACAACCAAAAAATACAAGACTATACCGCCGTTACAAGTCTTAAATCATTAAAAAAGCTTTATATAAACTCTGAAAATAGTGCAGTTATTCCTGATATATCAGGTCTTAACTTTCTTACTGATGTAAAAATAAATGAAAAGTAAATAAATAACTGCTATATAAAAACGGCAAATTAATTGTACACACGTTGATAAAAATAAAAAAATGCTTTATATTAAATATGTATATGATATACAAAATTGAAAGGGACATAAGCTTTAGTAATATTTCATTCACACTGAAATGATGGATTAAAAGCTTATATTATATTATGTATGGAACTCATTAAAATGGAATGTCCTAATTGTGGGGCGGTTATACATGTGAATAAAGAAGGGCAGACCAAATGCAGTCATTGCGGGGCAAGCTTTTATGCAGAGAAAAGTGGAGAGAATATAATTGTAAATACTACAATTAATAATTACAATTCACCATCCGCATATGATTACGGGCATGGTTATAATAATAACAACAACAGTAAAAAGCCCTCACCTGTAAAAAGGATGCTTGTACTGATTATTGTGTTAATTACAATACCTGCAGTATTATTTAGAGTAGGTGCAATAAAAAAGGAAAATATGAAAAAAGGCGGACAGGGTACGCATGGTACACGTGGTACAAATACCGGATATAGAAAAACTGTAAGCTCCAAGGTTATGGCAGCTTTTTGCACGCTTCTTTTTAACAAGCCTCTTGATAAGCTGACAAATGAAGATTATGGAAAACTGAAATCATTTGCAATACTGGATAATGATGAAGATACATTTTCATCAAGTATTAAAAGCATAGCTTATGAGCTTACAGACAACACAACCGGGATTATTGATTTAAGCAGTGAAGACCTTAAAGATGCCGGCATTGATATCTATGATATGCAGTGCTTTCCTAATCTTGAAAGCATAGACTTTAATAATACCACTTTTCTTAAAAGAGACTTTGGAAGCAGTGCTGACGAAGGCGGACTTGAAAACCTTACAAAGCTTACAAGTTTTAAGGCTGATGCTTATATGAGCCTAGGGCAGCTTATTAATTTATTTGGAAGCTCTGATACAATCAAAACCCTGAGGATTAATAATACATTAATCAGGAATAATTATAATTATTCCGATCTGGTTTCTGCATTTCCGAATCTTGAAGAGCTGTCTTTGTCTCCAACAGATGAAATAGCAGACTTAGGTGCCCTTACTTCATTTAAAAAGCTTAAAAGACTTGAAACATATATGACTGCGGATAATTCATATCTATCAGCGATTCCTTCACTTGAAGAACTTAGAATTACAGGCAGTGATGTATATACGGATTATTCAGTGGTTTACGGACTTACAGAATTAAAAAGTCTTGAACTGGTGAAAGCCAAAGGACTTAAAAGTATTGATTTTATAAGGAATATGAAAAATCTTGAAAGATTTTCAATTGAAGATTCTGATATTATTGATATAAATATATTATCAGAGATGACAGGACTTAAAGACCTTAAACTGGTTGGAAATAAAAAGGTTGGTAATTATGCTGTGATTTCATCATTAGGAAGTCTTGAAAGTCTGAATCTTAAAACAGGCAATATAGAGGACAGTGAGAAACCGGATTTTTCTGCGCTTAAAAATTTACATAATGTAGAAATTAATGCCAACTTGCTTGCTGCAGTCAGTGCTTCTCAGACGATAGATACTTTACATATAAATGATTTTAATGGAGTATATGAAATTGATCTGGCACTTTTAGGAACGATGAAAAACCTTAAGTATTTTAAAATAACAGGAGAATCTACTAGTGGAGAATTAAAAAATACTCCTGCACTGTCAGCTTGTCAAAATCTTGAGACGATTGAATTATATGATATTGACTGCTATACATCTGATTCTGAACAAACAGACCTTTCAGATTTAATTAACTTACAGTCTATTAAAAAGCTTGTATTAAAAAATATTGAGATATATTGTAATCCTGATGACCTTGTACAAAATAATCATCTGGAGTATCTGTACATAAGCCCGGCAAATAAGATAGATACAAAAGAAGATAGGAATGTAGGATTGGGGATTATGGCAGATTCTCTTAAGAAGCTGAGTGCTTTAAAAAGCCTTACAGTAAAGAACGGAGATTTAAAGAATATAGATTTTGCTTCGGGGATGCCTGAGCTTGAATATTTAAATATCACCGGAGGATATGTAAGTGATGTATCTTTGCTAACAGAAAATAAAAAACTCAAGGTGTTTGTTTGTATTGACAATCCGGTGGTAAATACAGATTTACTGGATAATGTAACCGTTATAAACTGATAAAGCGGATTATATGATATATTGCAGGCATTAAAAGAAGGGAAGTAGAATAGTGAGTAAAAAACCCAAAAAAATTGGTATTGAGGAAATAACAGATGATAATATTAAGGAATCATATCAGTTTAATGATACAAAACATGATTTTACAGTAGATTTTGACGAAAGTAGAAGTTATTTTACAGCGGAAGAATTTATGCAGAAGATAGAAGGTCTTCTGGAAAAAGCGTTTACAAATGATATGAAACTTGATTTTGGAGAAATTAATGATTTTTTTGAAGGACATGAACTTACAACTGAAATGATAGAACAGATTTATGCATATCTGGATGCAAAGGGGGTTGAGGTCATGGAAAATCTCCCGGAGCCTGAGGAGGCACCTTCAGATTTAAGTAAGATAGATACTATAACCGATGAGGATGGTCTTATACTTGATGATGAAATGGATGATTTTGAAAAGGATATAGATGAGGAAGATATAGATTTAAGTGCAATAGAGATACTGGAAGGTGTAGGAACCGAAGATCCTGTAAGAATGTACCTTAAAGAGATAGGTACAGTGTCGCTTTTATCGACTGATGAGGAGATAGAGCTTGCAAAAAGGAAACAGGCAGGAGATGAATATGCCAAACAAAAGCTTATAGAAGCTAATTTAAGACTTGTAGTAAGTATAGCAAAAAGATATACAGGCAGAGGTATGAGTTTTCTTGATCTTGTACAGGAGGGAAATCTGGGCCTTATAAAGGGTGTTGAAAAATTTGATTATACAAAGGGATTTAAACTCAGCACTTATGCAACATGGTGGATACGCCAGTCGGTTACGAGAGCACTTGCCGATCAGGCAAGGACAATAAGAGTGCCTGTACATATGGTTGAAACCATAAATAAGATGAGCAAGATGCAAAGAAAGCTTACATTACAGTTGGGCTACGAGCCAAGTGTATCAGAGCTTGCAAAGGCACTTGATATGACAGATGAAAAGGTTATGGAAATAATGCAGATAGCCAGAGAACCGGCTTCACTTGAAACACCGATAGGAGAAGAGGATGACTCAAATCTCGGTGATTTTGTTGCAGATTCAAATGTTGTTTCACCTGAAGGAAATGTTGAATCGGTTATGTTAAGAGAACATATAGAAACTCTGCTGGCAGACCTTAAGGAGAGGGAACGTCAGGTAATAGTGCTTAGATTCGGTCTTGAGGACGGGCATCCGAGGACGCTTGAAGAAGTAGGCAGGGAATTTAAGGTTACAAGAGAGCGTATAAGGCAGATAGAGGCAAAAGCACTTAGAAAATTGAGAAATCCTATACGTTCCAAAAAGATAAGAGATTTCTTATAAAAATTTTATGTTATGAATAAAAGAAATTTACAAAAAGAACTTGAGAAAATTATAGAAAAATCGGCAGCTGCGGAGGTTACTCCAAAGCTGCTCCTTCATGCATGCTGTGCACCGTGTTCTTCCTACTGCATGGAATATTTAAGTGAATATTTTTTAATAACTATTTATTTTTACAATCCCAACATAGATAATAGACAGGAATATATGAAAAGAGTTGAGGAAGAGAAAAGACTTATATCTGAGATGAATTTTAAAAATCAGGTGAGTTTTATTGAAGGTGAATATGAGCCTGAAAATTTCCACAGGCTTGTAAGAGGACATGAAAAAGATGCAGAGGGAAAGCAGCGCTGTTTTATGTGCTATGAGATGAGACTGAATAAATGTGCACTGGCAGCAAAGGAAGGGGGCTTTGACTATTTTGCCACTACACTTACAATAAGTCCTGTAAAAGATGCGGCAAAGCTTTGTGAGATAGGCGAGGCGGTAGGAGAAAGAGTAGGCATATCATATCTGCCGTCCGACTTTAAAAAGAAAAACGGATACAAACGTTCAGTTGAACTTTCACAGAAATACGGTCTTTACAGGCAGGATTACTGCGGTTGTTCATTTTCAAAAAGAAAAACCGAAACATCTATTTAATATATACAAGACATTTACAAAAGCATTTTTTGCCGTGTTTAGAGTAAATTTATAGTTAAAAATAAAGAAAAGAAAGAAAAAACATACTCTGTTATACTGATTGATTTGGTATTATAGAGATTGATTTAGCATATAAAAATAAATTGACTGTAATATTAAATTAATCTATAATGATAACTGCCGGAGGTTAATGTAGACAGTTGTTTATGACGATATAATTAATTTAAAGCCGGTTAGTTATGTTTTTTAGTATTTAAATTCTAATTTTAATTTCAGGAGGGCTATTTTTATGTTAAGTGAAAAGCTTACAATTACAAATCCGTCAGGGTTGCATTTAAGACCTGCAGGTGTGCTGTCTCAGACAGCCATGAAGTTTAAATGTGATATTACTATTGAATTTGAGGGTAAAAAAGTGGTTGCAAAAAGTGTGCTGAATGTAATGAGTGCAGGTATTAAAACGGGCAGCGAAATAACCCTTATCTGTAACGGTGAAGATGAAGCTCAAGCCATGAAAGCTGTCTCTGATGCCATTAAGTCAGGATTGGGAGAAAATTAGATAAAATTACAGTTTGTCTGAGGATGAGATAATGTCTTGTCCTCAGCTTAATTTATAGAGAAAAGTTTATTTTTAAAATGTATAGTTTAAAAAGATAAGTATCATCCGGAAAGAGATATAATTAATATATGGATTTAAGCAGGACACGGCTGCTTTTAGGCAGTGAAAATATTGAAAAATTAAAAGCTGCAAGAGTTGCGGTATTTGGTATAGGAGGAGTAGGAGGCTATGTAGCCGAAGCACTTGCAAGGAGTGCAGTAGGCTCCATTGATATAATCGATAATGATATAATAAGTGCAAGTAATATAAACAGACAGATTATAGCACTGCATTCAACTATAGGCAGATATAAAACTGAGGTGATGAAAGAGAGGATAAAGGATATAAATCCTGAATGTCATGTAGTTGAACACAGGTGCTTTTTTCTTCCTGAAAATCAAGACGGTTTCAATTTTAAAGATTATAATTATGTAGTCGATGCAGTTGATACTGTAGCTGCCAAAATAGCTATTGTACTTGCTGCCGATAGGGCAGGTGTACCTGTCATAAGCAGTATGGGAACGGGCAATAAATTTGATCCTTTGAGGTTTAAAACAGCAGATATATATGAAACTTCGGTATGTCCTCTGGCAAGAGTTATGAGGCGTGAGCTTAAAAAAAGAGGGATTAAAAAGCTTAAAACTGTATTTTCAGATGAACAGCCTAAAGAATATTATTATGTATCTTGTAATGAGGAAGTATCAGACATAAGCTCAAAAAGAAGTATACCGGGCTCATTGGCATATGTACCGCCTGTGGCAGGACTTATAATAGCTTCTGTCGTAATTTCTGAGCTTATAAAATTATAAATATCTGGAGGAAAGTATTTTATGAAATTTTCAAATCGAATTACTGCCACTAAGGCTTCACCAATAAGGAGGCTTATGCCCTTTGCCATTAAGGCGTTAAATGAAGGGAAAAAAATATACCCGCTTAATATAGGACAGCCGGATATTAAAACTCCGCCGTCTTTTTTTAAAGTGTTTGAGGATTTTGATAAGGAAATTTTGGCTTATGATCAGTCTCAGGGAAACCCTGATTTAATAAATGCTATCTGCAATTATTATAAAAATTATAATATGGATTTTGAACCTGATGAGATTCTAATTACAAATGGTGGAAGTGAAGCGATTTTATTTACAATTATTGCAGTCTGTGATGCAGGAGATACAATAATTGCTCCCGAGCCTTTTTATGCAAATTACAACGGATTTGCTTCGGCAGTTGATGTAAGTATAGAAGGAGTTGAAACAAAAGCAGAAGAAGGATTTCATCTTCCGCCTAAAAGTGAATTGGTAAAAAAAATAAAATCGAATACAAAGGCTCTGATAATATCAAACCCGTCAAACCCGACAGGAGTTGTATATACTCCCGGAGAGCTTAAAATGTTGGTTGAAATCTGTACTGAGCATGATTTATTTATAATTTCGGACGAGGTATACCGGGAATTTGTCTACGACGGACTTGAATTTAAATCTATGGGAAGTTTTAAAGAGGCACAGCAGAGAGTAGTAATAATTGATAGTATATCAAAAAGATATAGTGCATGTGGTGCCCGTATAGGTTCAATAGCTTCAAAAAATAAAGAACTGATAAATGAAATTATGAAACTGTGTCAAGGCAGATTATGCGTTCCTACTATTGAACAGCTTGGTGCGGTAGAGCTTTATAAAACTTCGGATTCTTATTTTAGAGAGGTTAATGCTGAATATCAGAAAAGAAGGGATATAGTATATAATGCTTTGCAAAAAATGGATGGAGTGATATGCAGAGAACCCAAGGGAGCATTTTATGTATCTGCTAAACTTCCTGTTGATGATGCCGAAAAATTTATAATCTGGTGTCTTGAAAAATTTGAATATAATAATGAAACTATTATGATGGCACCGCTTGAAGGATTCTATTCAACTGAGGGTATGGGTATTAACGGAGTACGCATTGCCTATATTCTAAATACTGACGAACTTACAAAGGCGATGTCGGTACTTAAAAAAGCATTGGAGTTGTATCCGGGAAGAAAATGATATAATTAAAATCGCCATTGTAAATATTTAAATGGCGATTTTTTATTATATTTAATAACGGTTTTTTATAGTTTGTTTTTTAATATTGTATTGCGGAAAATAAAACAATTGACACGGCATTTAACTTGAAGTATACTAGACCGGTCAAGGCATTTAGATATCACCGATATCAATGTATGCAGAAATGGCGGAATTGGCAGACGCGCACGGTTCAGGTCCGTGTGGTAGCAATACCGTGAGGGTTCAAGTCCCTCTTTCTGCACTTATAACAGTTTTTCTGCATTTATATTTATAGACTGTGCAGAGCTGTTATGTATTTTATTTATAATACGATAAAACTTTGAAGAGGAAAGTAATTCAGCAAGATAATCCAGAGAAGAGCCGTGTGCTGGGAAGGTTCTGTATCAAACTGTATGAAGACCGCCTCCGAGTGGCTCTAATAAAGCACGTTGACTGCGTTATAGTCTTAGTAAGTGGTAAAACAAGACAGCAGGTAGGTCCTGTACTGAGTGTTCTCTTACAAACAGGGTGGAACCGCGGTGATATATCGTCCCTGAACAGACAGGTTTTTTGTCTGTTCAGGGCTTTTTTTATATAAAATAATTTAAAAGGAGGAAAGTATGATAATTAATTTCCTGAAATTATCATACAAAAAACAATATGAAAATCACATTAAAAGACAAAAGTATAAAAGAATACGACAAATCACTTAGTATAATTGATATAGCCTATGATATAAGTGAAGGGCTTGGAAGAGTATGCTGCGGAGGGATTGTAGACGGAAAAATGTGCGATCTCAGGACAATTATAGATAAGGACTGTACACTTGAGATAGTTACACCTAATGATCCGGAAGGACTTTCAACTATAAGACATACATGTTCACATGTGCTTGCTGAAGCCGTAAAAAGGGTATTTCCCGACGCAAAGCTTGCGATAGGTCCGAGTATTGAAAACGGATTTTATTATGACATAGATCATGCACCTTTTTCAAGAGAGGATCTTGACAGGCTTGAAGCTGAGATGAAGAAAATTATAAAAGAGGGTGCAAAGCTTGAAAAATTTATACTTCCAAGACAGGAAGCTATAGAATTTGTGAAAAAAATGGAAGAACCTTACAAGGTTGAGCTTATAGAGGATCTTCCTCAGGATTCAGAGATTTCATTTTATAGAATGGGAGATTTTGTAGATCTGTGTGCGGGTCCACATATTGTAAGTACAAAATCAATTAAGGCATTTAAACTGATCTCATCATCTATGGCATATTGGAGAGGGGATTCAAATAAGGCACAGCTTCAAAGAATATATGGAACCGCCTTTAATAAAAAAGAAGAACTTGATGCCTATCTTGCACATCTTGAAGATATAAAAAAGAGGGATCATAATAAACTTGGCAGGGAAATGGAATTATTTACAACAGTAGATGTTATAGGTCAGGGTCTGCCTATAATACTTCCTAAGGGTACCAAGATATTAAACAGACTTCAAAGATGGATAGAGGATGTCGAAGATAATGAGCTGGGTTATGTAAGAACTAAAACTCCACTGCTTGCAAAGTCAGACCTTTACAAAATATCAGGGCATTGGGATCATTATAAGGACGGCATGTTTATACTTGGAGATGAAGAAAATGACAAGGAAGTGTTTGCACTGCGTCCTATGACATGTCCATTTCAGTATTATGCATATAAAAATTCTCAAAAATCCTATAGAGATCTTCCGTATAGAATGGCTGAAACCTCAACGCTGTTTAGAAAAGAAGATTCAGGTGAGATGCATGGACTTACAAGAGTTCGCCAGTTTACAATAACAGAGGCACATCTTGTAATAAGCCCTGATCAGGCACAAAAGGAGCTCCAGGGCTGTTTAAACCTTGTTATATATGTACTTGATACACTTGGACTGCATGAAGATGTAAGCTATCGCCTTTCAAAATGGGATCCCGCAAATAAGGAAAAGTATTTAGGTGATGAGGAGTATTGGGAAAGTACACAGGATGCGTTGAGACAGATACTTATTGATAAAGAACTTCCGTTTGAAGAGGCTGACGGTGAAGCTGCATTTTATGGTCCGAAGATAGATATACAGGCTAAAAATATCTATGGCAAGGAAGATACTATGATGACTATACAGCTTGATTGTGCTATAGCTGAAAAATTTGATTTATATTATATAGACAGGGATGGAAACAAAGCCCGTCCGTACATAATACATAGAACATCGCTTGGATGCTATGAAAGAACACTGGCATGGCTTATAGAAAAATATGCAGGTAAATTTCCGACATGGCTTTGCCCTGAGCAGGTCAGAGTTCTTCCTATATCGGAGAAATTTAATGATTATGCGGACAAGGTTAAAAAAGAGCTCAGAAAAAACGGTATAGATGCGGAACTTGACCTTCGTTCACAGAAGATAGGATTTAAGATAAGGGAGGCAAGACTTGACAGAATTCCTTATATGCTTGTAGTAGGTGAAAAAGAAGAAGCTGACTCAACGGTATCAGTAAGAAGCCGCTTTGAAGGTGATGAAGGAGTAAAACCTTTAACTGAGTTTATAGAGCAGATTTCAAAAGAAATAAGAACTAAGGAAATAAGAAAAGAAAATATAAAAGAAGATGTAAATTAATATATCTGCAATAAAAGTTCAGAATACTGTATTTTTTAATTTTTATTTAATTAAAAAAACGGTATTCTGAACTTTACTAATTTATAAGGGATATATTATAATAGGGTTGGAAGTATGTTAAAGGAGGTGTTAAAGCAGTGGAACTTAATATAAGGCAGAGAACGGAATTAATTGAAAAGGAAACATTTTCAAAATATGCCTCATTGAGCATGAATTCAAAAGGCAGAGACAGATATGAAGATGAATGCAGTATAAGGACGGTATATCAGAGAGATAGAGACAGGATAATACATAGTAAGGCATTTAGGCGGCTTGTACATAAAACACAGGTGTTTCTTGCCCCTGAAGGAGATCATTACAGGACAAGACTTACACATACACTTGAGGTATCACAGATAGCAAGAACCATATCAAAGGCATTAAGGCTGAATGAGGATTTGACTGAGGCGATAGCATTAGGACATGACCTTGGACATACACCGTTTGGGCATGCGGGTGAGGCGGTGCTTGATGAGATGTGTTGTGAAGGCTTTAAACATAATGTACAAAGTGTAAGGGTTGTTGAATTTATTGAAAATTCCGGCAGGGGACTTAATCTTACAAAAGAGGTTAGAGACGGTATTTTAAATCATGGCACATCTTCAAATCCTTCTACTCTGGAAGGGCATGTTGTAAGGCTTGCGGATAAGATAGCTTATATAAATCATGATATTGATGATAGCATAAGAGCGAAGATATTTACCGAAGACTCAATACCGGCTGTATATACGGATATACTTGGACATTCGGTACGCAGCCGGCTTGATACTCTTGTACATGACGTTATAAAAAACAGTTTTGATACTGATAGGATAAGCATGTCCGGGGCTATACTGAACGCTATGATGGGGCTTCGTTCATGGATGTTTAAAAATGTATATACCAATGAAGTTGCAAAATCTGAAGAAGTTAAAGCAAAGCATATGGTAAGAGAACTTTACAAATATTATATGAATAATATTGATGCGCTTCCGGCTGAATACCGTAATTTTATATACGGGTTTAAACAGTCTAAGGAAAGGACAGTATGTGATTATATAGCAGGAATGAGTGATAGGTATTCAATAGAAAAATTTAAGTCAATATTTGTACCGAAATCATGGAAAATCTAAGGAACCGATGCTTTAATATCGTTTCATTAGACGGCTGTGTATGAATAAAGCTGAAAACTTATATAAATACTGCAAAGTGCCGGGATTTTTACATGGTTATACAATGCAACTGATAAGAGTTTTTAAAAACACCTAAGGGTAAAAACTTATTATACTTAAATTAAGAATATAATAATTTATGAAAGGAGACATGGTTTTATATTGAAGTATTCACAGGATATTGTTGAAGAAGTTCTTGCAAGAACTGATATAGTGGATGTCATATCCTCATATATAAAGATACAAAAACGTGGTGCCGACTATAAGGGCTTGTGTCCTTTTCATACTGAAAAAACACCGTCTTTTTCAGTATCGCCTTCAAAACAGATATTTCACTGTTTTGGCTGCGGTAAAGGCGGAAATGCGATATCATTTGTAATGCAATATGAAAATTATACATTTACGGAGGCATTTACACTGCTTGCACAGAGGGCAGGTATATCACCGGATAATGGTTTTATAGAGGATGAATATAGAAGAAAAAGAGATTATAAAAATCTGCTGTTAAATATAAACCGTGAGGCGGCACTGTTTTTTTATAATAATTTAAAATCACAAAAAGGTATAAATGCTCTTAATTACCTAAAAAACAGAGGTCTGACGATTTCTGATATAACTAAATTCGGACTGGGATTTGCGGACAGCTCAGGCAGTTCACTTTATAGCCACCTGAAAGAAAAGGGCTATGATGATACACAGCTTAAAGACAGCGGGCTTGTAAATTTTAATGATAAAGGAATCAGGGATAGGTTCTGGAACCGTATAATATTTCCTATTATGGCGGCAAACAGAGGAGTTATAGGCTTTGGTGGAAGGGTAATGGGTGAAGGGCTTCCCAAATATATAAATTCACCTGAAACCGGAATATTTGATAAAAGCAGAAATCTGTACGGATTAAATTTTGCGAAGAATACAAAACAGACTTTTATGCTTGTTTGTGAAGGCTATATGGATTTAATAGCACTTCAGCAGGCAGGCTTTATAAATTCAGTTGCAACACTTGGAACTGCATTAACGCAGGGGCATGCATTGCTGCTTAAAAGATATGTTAAGAAAGTGGTGCTTACTTATGATTCAGATGAAGCCGGTATAAAGGCTGCACTTAGGGCGGGTTCTGTGCTTAGAAATGAAGGTTTTATGGTAAATATACTGGATATGAAACCATATAAAGACCCTGACGAGTTTATAAAAGGGCTGGGTGCGCAGGAGTTTGCAAATAGGATTAAAGAGGCGAAAAATTCCTTTCTTTGGGAGATAAATCTTTTAAAAAATGATTTTGATATGAGCGATCCGCAGATGCAGACTGAATTTTATAAAAGTATCGCATCAAAGCTGTGTGATTTTGAAGAGGGTCTTGAGAGAGATAATTATATAAAGGCGATATGTCGGGAACATGTTATACTTTATGATGAAATGAAAAAACTTGTGCTTGAGATTGATGCTAGAAGAAAGATGGGACTTGAACGAATGCCTGTTAAAAAGTCTGATAGTTCGTCAAATAATAATTCAAAAACAGGGTTTTTAATAAATGGAAGCAAGGAAGCAAAAAATGATTTAATGAGGGGAGCTTTTAATAATAAACTGTATGAGATATCACGAAGAAGCGGTACCGATGCTGAGAAAAATGCTGATAATGTTGTGCAGAGCAGAATGCTTAAAAAAAGGGCTGCCGACAGAGAGTTTTCTCTTTTAAGCAATCAAAAACTTCTTCTTTCATGTATGGTAAACAATACATTTGATATGTTTGAAAAAATATTAAAACATATAACTCCTTCAGATTTTACAAATGATTTTTATAGAGAACTCGCAGAGGATATAGTACGGATGCGTACTGATGACGATGTAAGTGCCGCACTTATAGTAAACAGGTATGCACAAGATGAGGAAAAACAAAAAGAGGCTTCTGAGATTTTAATCAATAATTTTAATGAAGATACAAAAGAGGAGGAACTTAAAAAGGCAGTAAGTGAAAGCATATTAAAACTTAAGCTTTATAGACTTGAAAATGACTGTAAAAACACCACTGATATAAATAAACTCCAAGATATGATGATTGAACAAAACAGCCTTAGAACAAGGGGGATAAGCTTGTGAATGATAAAAATAAGTTGGGCGGACAGGAAAATATTCTAAAAAATAAAATAACGGAATCCGAGACTAAAAATGACAGTAGTAAAAACCTGAGATTTAACACAAAGATTTATAATGATGAAGATGTTAATGAAGATGATTCTGCATTTAAAGACGAAGACCCGGAGAATGAAGATGATTTGCAGGAATTATATACTGATGATTTTTCAGATTTAAAAGATGAACCTGTGAAGGCTTATCTTCTTGAAATAGGAAAGGTAGAGCTTCTTACAGCAGAAGAGGAAGTAATGCTTGCAAAAATGGTTCAAAACGGAAGTGTATCCGAGAAGTATAGTGCAAGAAAAAAGCTTGTTGAGGCAAATTTAAGACTTGTTGTAAGCATTGCGAGAAAATATACAAACAGAGGGCTGCATCTGCTTGATCTTATACAGGAGGGAAATTTAGGTTTGATGCGTGCGGTTGATAAATTTGATGTATCAAAGGGATTCAGATTTTCTACATATGCAACATGGTGGATAAGACAGGCTATAAGCCGTGCTATTTCAGAACAGTCGAGAACTATAAGGATTCCGGTTCATATGGTTGAAGTTATGAATAAACTGGTTAATGAAAAGAAAAGATTTTTAATTCAACACAATAGAGAACCTTTAGCTGAGGAGCTGGCTGAGATTATGGGGATATCAATTGAAAAGGTTAATGAGGTTATAAAATTAACACAGGATACAATATCAATAGAAACTCCTATAAATGGTGATGAAGATTCGTATCTAAGAGATTTTATAAGTGATGAACGTGCAAGTACTCCTTATGAAAAAACTCAGGAAAATATATTGAAAGAAAAGGTGGAGGAAGCACTTTCAGACCTGACACTTCGTGAGAGAGAGGTGATAAAATTAAGATTTGGAATACCGGATGGAAAGACACATACTCTTGAAGAAGTAGGGAAATATTTCGGTATAACACGTGAGAGGATAAGGCAGATAGAGGTAAAAGCCCTTAGAAAACTTAGACATATAGGAGTAATAAAAAAACTTAATGATTTTTTATAGCACATAAATTTTACGAAAGGAATTTTTAAAATTAATTGCAGTTTTCATATTCTAAGAGACTAAATTTTATAGCTGATTTTATCAGCCCGTGTACGACACTGGCTGATATAGGCACTGATCATGCGTATGTACCTATAAGACTTATAAAAACGGGCAAAATAAAATATGCCATAGCCTGTGATATTAATAAAGGTCCTCTTAACAGATCAATGGAAAATATAAGCCGGTATGATCTTGGCAGTTATATACAAACAAGATTATCAGACGGTATGTCAAAATTAAAATATGGTGAAGCGGATACCGTACTGATTGCAGGTATGGGTGCTCAACTTATGATGCGAATTCTTGACGGAGGTGAAGAAATAAGAGATTCAATAAATGAATATGTGCTTTCACCTCAGTCTGAATGGAGGGAGTTCAGGATATATCTTGATAAAAATGGGTATTCTATAAAAGATGAAGGCATGGTATATGACCAGGGCAAGTATTACTTAGTTATAAAAGCCTCAGCAGTATCTGTAAAACAGAGTAAAATGCATGAAACATGCAAGTCGAATGTAAACTTGTGTACATATCAAAAAAACTTATGCAGTGAATATAATATTCCTGATATATCTCTTTTTGGAGAAGCTTCAGATATAGATGAGGCATATAGACATTTTGGCTATTATTTAATTAAAAAAAATAATGCAGTATTAAAAGAATATTTAAAAAAAGAGAATTTAACTATGCCAAAAAAAACAGCAAATCTTAACATTTTATCAGGGGCACAGCAATTAAAAATGGAATTTTGGAATGATTACTCCGATACAGCCATCCAAAAAGCTATTAACGGAGAACCGATGATATTATTAGAAGAAATGGTAACACGCTTGGAAACAATCACGTCCGTTTCTGACGCTTATATTATCATACATGACAAAGATACTAAAAAAGTCTGGGTTCCCGAGAAAAAAACCTATATCGAAAACTTAAAATCATTGCATGTTCATTTTTTATTCAAATTTTCAAAAGGTGCTACTTTTGCAGAATTGGTTGATGTTTTAGGAATAGAATCGCAATTTATTGAAAAACCTAAATCAGGAAGATATAGTTACGATAATAAACTTTCTTATCTTATCCATGCAAAGGATGGTGATAAATTCCTATACTCTCCTTCCGAAGTACACACTCTAGTAGGAGAAGACTTTCAGAACATTTATAACGTCCGTCGTATATCTTGGGAACAAGGTCGAGCGAAAAAAACTTCATCTCGAGCAGGCTCTAATATTGAAAAACTTATCATTGATATTACCTCAGGTAAAATCAAAAAGAAAGATGTCCTTCATGACCCTAATTTGTTTGAAATTTATATCTTTAACAAAAGTAAAGTCAACGAAGCATTCGATATATATTCTGAATATAAGGCTATGAAAACTCTAGAAGATATTGAAAACGGATTGTTTACAAAATCCACTATTTTTATTAAAGGAGCTTCTGGACTCGGTAAAACAACTTTTGCAAAAAAAATAGCAAAAGAATTAAAGAAATTAGCAATAGCAAACGGGGAATATTGGGACTCTGTTATTACCGCGGCTACTAATCCCTTTGATGAAGTTCAATCCCAAGAGCTCTTAATTTTAGATGATGTTCGGGGTAATGCTACAACAGCGTCAGATTGGCTTAAATTGACAGATAAATACAACATCTCAGCTTTATCGGCTCGATTTAAAAATAAAGGTGGTAATGTTAAAACTATCATTATCACAAGTCCCCATCATCCTCTTCAATTTTTCTTTGAATCAAAAAATGGTTTCAGAGAAGACCCTAGTCAGTTTATACGTCGGATAAATCATTTAGTAGTAATCGACAAAGGTTCATCAGGAGAGTCAACTTATAAAGTCGCAATGCCTGAAAGAAAGCAGAATCCTGTCATTCGTCAAATTCCAAATCACGAGAACAAGATAGCTCTGGATTATGATTTTTCTAGAGCCGAAGAAATGAAGCATGAAGACCTACTAACTTTTATCGTTGAAACCATTCGTCTAAACAATCAATGGAACATTTCATACGAAGAATACAAAAAAACTATCACCGAAAACTCAACCGACCAAAGCGAGAATGGTGATAGTCAGACATAAATAGAGTAGATAAGCAATCTGTCTCTACTCTATCAGTATAACATAAATAAAGGATTATATATATGATAGATGAAATCAGAAAATTGAATGCCATAGAAAATTTATTAACAGCACTCTCAATTGCGATTCAACAACAAAATAAGGTACCTCTAGGTATCATAACACAAAAAAATTTACTAAAAGAACTTAATATCTCTCCTGGTACTTTGAAATCCTGGGAGAACAAAGGGCTGAAACGACTTGAACCTCCTATTGATGGAACGCGAACTGTCTTTTATAAATTAGAAGATATTATTTCGTTTTTAACTCCATAAATTATTAAAATGTGCTAAAATAAAACTATCACAAAAGAGTGAGGTTGTTATTTTAGCCTTTTATCTACCCAAATGAGAAGGCTGAACATGAAAAAAGAAATTATCATCCACAATAATAGAAAAGTAACCAAGACCATTAAAAATAATGGTACAATTAGTTACACTCAGCGCGGTGTATATATTGGCGTTGATGTCAAAACGGGTAAAAAAGTAACCTCCTCAGTCACAGCTAAAACTTTACGAGGTCTAGACCGTAAAATTATTCAAACTCGACTTGATTTTGAAAACAGAGGCTCTACATTTAAGGAAACTCTGGTTATAAATAACTTTGAAGAGTTAGCTGAGGCGTGGTTTATTAGTTTCATCACTTGGGTAACTTCTCAAAACACAATCAACCGTGTTAGAGGTTACCTTGATACCTATATCATCCCTAAATTTGGTGACTATAAACCAGATGAAATTAAATCTGTTGACATTCAAATTTGGGTGAATCAACTCGCTCAAAAATCAAAAAAATCTGTTGAAGCGGGAAATAAAAAGAGCAAGAAAGGTCATGCTAAAGATTTTGGAGCTGTTATCCATAAACTAAGCGATATATTTGATTTTGGGATTACTAATTTTGAATTACCTCATAATCCTGCACGAACAATCAAGATTCCTCCAAAGCCTAAACCTTCCCAAAAACGCATTATGGTGCTCCATGAAGAAGATTTATCCAAATGGTTAAATTTCCTCAATAGTTTGCCTAATACACGCGCTAATAGGCGTTTTAAACTTATATGCAATACCTTATTAGCTTCAGCGCTTCGTATCAACGAGCTCCTTGCTCTGACTATCCACGATATTGA
>ERZ773043.456-NODE-456-length-24025-cov-9.368961_pt1 | contig 24025 bp, 24 predicted proteins | sample MGYA00580636_ERZ773043 | MGnify/ENA primary metagenome ERZ773043 (study PRJEB29015, sample SAMEA2737992) | human oral metagenome | biome: human oral; feature: human-associated habitat; material: dental | place: China | collected 2065 ...
GCAGTGGACTTTTAATCCATGGGTCGCGGGTTCGATCCCCGCTGGGGGCACGAGGGGGCCGCCGCAGCAGCAGACCCCCGGGCCGCGGCGGATCTCGTTCCCGCAGCAGCCACTACGGGCAGGTAGCCGGCATCATCCTGGGCGACGCGCTGCGGCAAGATGTCCCTGAGTTCAATCTGCAACAGCTCGGATGCTGCGAACAGGTCGGAAAGCGTCCACGGCACCTCACCCCGCAGCTTGCGTCCTGCGTTGGAGCCCGTCATACCTAGTGCTTCTCCCAACTGCTTCCGAGTGACTCGCCGCTGGAACATCAAATTGTTCACCGTCATGCCTAGCGCTTCGTCAGCGCTATAGGAGTCCTCAAGCTGCTTAGCCATGATGGTGATCATACACGCAACGGGCGCTTTTGCACAGAAGGAACGCACAGATACGATTCGGGTAACTGAGCGTGACACGCACAAAGCTACAGTTGACACCCATCAGCTCAGGGAGCACACTGACTTCATGATGACGCATCCCATGCACAATCCAGTACCTGATGCATGGCTGAACCCGAGACAGGCGGCCGCTTGGATCCCGGGCGCCTCGAAGCGGAGCGTCCGGGATTGGTGCGCCGCCGGAGTGATGCCGGGGGCGATTCAGTTGCCGTCGGGTCGGTGGCAGATTCCGTGGTCGGCTGTGGTTGCGGTGTTGGGGTTCGATCCTGCTGCGGGGTCGTCCGATGGGGTCGGGGTGTCCCCCTTCCCGGCCCCGCCGGATGATCCTGATGGGCGGAGTGGTGTGGATCCGTTACCTGGTGTTGAGGAGCCGTGAGGTCATGAGCATCTGGGCGGTGAACTGGGCTTTTCAGTTGGATGTGCCGAATCAGACGCACAAGTTGGTGTTGTTGTCGTTGGCGAACTTCGCGGATGATGAGGATGAGGCGTGGCCTCATGTCGAGACCTTGGCGAAGATGGCGTCGGTGTCGGTGCGTTCGGTGTTTCGGGCGTTGGCGGCGTTGGAGGCTGCTGGGTTGATCTCCCGGACGATGGGGTTGCGGGAGAACGCTGGGGGCGGGTTGCGGAAGTCGAATTCGTTGTACCGGCTGCATGTGCCGGATGAGGTGTCTCGGAGGGCTGGCCGGGGCGAGGGCCGCCCCAAGCTGCTGCGTGAAGCTCCTAGTGGGAGCCAACATGACACTGGTGTCATGTTGGCTGCTGTCGCGGATAAAACCCCTAGTGGGAGCCAATGTGACACGGGTGTCACATTGGCTGACCAACATGACACTGGTGACACCACCAACATGACACCAGTGTCAGGTCTCTATAAGGAAAACCCATCACATATAGAACCACCAACCCCCCTACCCCCCACGCCGCCGTCGCCGGTGGTGCCGGTGCCGGCGGACGGGTCTGGTGGGGTCGGGTCAGAAGCTAGATCCGATTCCGAACGTGATGTGGCGGCTGACTGGGCCTTGGTCCGGCGTGTGTTGCCGGAGTCGATGCAGGTCCTTGATGACGACGGCGTCGCTGTGGTGGTGCCGCTGCTGCGGGAGCGTCTCGCGGCTGGCTGGACCGCGGCTGATCTGCGGGACCGCTTGGCGGCGAATCCGGTACCGGATCGGGTCCGGCATCTCGCGGGACTGGTGGCGCATCGCCTGGGGAAGCTTCCGCCGGAAGGGGCTCCGAAGTCGTCGCCGTCCAGGCGGCGGATGCCGGATCCGCCGTCGTCGCCACCCAGTCCTGGGGAGCGTTCTCCGGTGGCGGTGCGGGCGGAGGCCGCCCGGATGGAGGCGATTCGGGTGGGGTCGCCGGATGCGGGGCGGTCGCGGTTGTGGTGGTTGCGGCGTGAGTTGGATGCTGCTGAGAGGGCGGCTTCAGAGAGTAAGTCGGGGGTCTGATTTTAGACTTCCCGTCTAGGTAATTGACTGTTTGTGTTGATACTTGTTTTCGGGTTTATAGGAGGAAGATGATGATGTTTTTGTTGGAGATCAAGGACGTCAAGGTTGATACGACGTTGTTGAATTTGATTTTGGATGGCGTGGGGGCTTTGGTCGGCATTGTGGGTGCCGCGTGGGCTGTTTGGGGTTTGGTGCAGTTGGGTTTCCAGTTCTTTGGTGAGCGTGATGGTAGTGGGATGAAGGCTGCGTTGAATCATATGATGGGTGGCGCGATCATTGCGGCGGCGGGAACTGCTTTGGTTGCTTTGCTGTGAGGTGTTGTCGTGATGGTGTTGTTGGAGGCGTGGACGGATACGATTTTGCGTCCGATCCTGGCGGATTTGTCGTCGGGGTTGGGTTCGATGTTCGGTTTGTCGATGGCTACCGTGCTGGAGTCCCCTGAGGCATGGGGAGATAATCATGATGCTACTGCGCAGGCAGCGAGTTATGTGTCGACGATTTCGACTGCCTTGATGGAGACCGCTGCTGCTGTTGTGTTGGTGATTTTGTTTCTTCTTGAAATGCATCGTGTCATGTTGATGACCGACGGGGATGGGGACACAAAACTTCGAATGAGCGTGTTCACCTGGATCAAATTCGGTATTGTGTGGGCGGTGTTTCATCAGACCCCGGCCATTTTAGCGGCGATCTACCAGTTTGGTACGTCACTGGCGTCGGAAACCAACAAACTATTCACGTCTGGAACGTGGCCGGATCATGATTTCGATGAGTTTTTGGGGGCAGTGAAGGATCTCGATTGGCTGGGACAGACCGTTTTGGTGGTCCTGATGTTGCTGGCATGGCTCATCAACAAAGGTGCCGTGCTGGGTGGATTCGCCTTGGTGGTGATGCGTTTCATCAAGCTGTATATTTATGGGGCGTTTGCTCCGGTGCCGATGGCGATGATGGTTTCAGACCATACTCGCTCGTTCGGGATTGGATTCGTAAAGAATTACGCAGCCACCGTGTTGCAGTCGTTTGTGTTGGTGATTCTGTTTGGGATTTACACGATTCTGACGACGCGGTGGGCAGGGGCTGCGATGACGGGCCTGCCTGAGGGGGGCGTGGCGGCCGCGTTCTCATTGGGTGGGAAGTTCATTTTCATGGGGATCCTGCTGGGGATGCTTGTGATGGGATCAGGGAAGATCGCAAACGAGCTACTAGGAGGCTGACATGAGGAAATTTACTGGGCTACTGCTGGCGGCCACCGCTGTTGCGGGGCTGGTGTCGTGTGGTGCATCGGTGGAGCAGGTCCGGAAGGATGCTGCGGAACGGCTGGATGGCATGGTCTTCATCGACGACGAGGGCAAGGACCAGGTGCGTTCGAAGCTGGAGGCCGCGAAGAGCGTTGATGAGGTGACCTCGGTGATCGATGCAGCAGCGGTGGAGGATCGGGCGGCGGCTGATAAGTATTGGCCGTGTGCTGAGCAGGCTGTGGCCAAGTTGACTTCTGGGGTGACGTGGACTGCTGCGTCCTCCACGACTGACGGCAGCAGGATCGTGTGGGCGGCGCTTGCTCTCAGACCTGATGGGGTCGCGTCGATGGAGGTCACGGACAAGGGCGCCAATGTGGCTCATGAGCCGTTGGAGGGGGCGGTGTGGATCGAGAAGCTGGCCGGGAAGGTCACTGGGTGGAGCAGTGATGCGACCGAGTTGCTGGCGCAGCGGCGTGTGATCGGTGAGAAGAAACCTCGGTTCGATGGGCCGGGTAGTTGCGAGTTCCGGTTCAATTTGACGTTGACCACGTCTGCCGCGACTGATCCGGTGCGGGTGCGGATGGAGTACTACAAAACGTACTACCAGCCTGGTTTGATCATTGAGAAGGCGGCATTCCGGGATTTGGAGAGTAAACGGTAGAGGTAGATATGGCAATTGAAATGCGTGTCTATGCGGAGATCACGGATCTTGATCCGAAGGTCATGTGGGGGTTGACCTGGCGGCAGATGGGAGCGGTCGGAATTCTGGTGGTCGCTACTGCCGCTGTAGGATTCGTGTTGTTCTTGGTTTTCGGTCTTGAGAGTATCCGAATGCTACCGTTTGCGGTTGCTCCTGTAGCGGTCCCGGTGGGGGCGTGGGCATGGGTGAGACCTATGGGTATCCGCACGGAGAAATGGGTACCTCATATGCTGCGCACGTCGTTGTCGCCGAAGCGTCTTTTGTATGTGAATCATTCACCGAACTCGGAAGATTCTGTTCGATTCCCGGGAAGGAGTAGTCATGTTTCTTGGAAAGAAGCGAAACGACGGAAAGAAGCAGGAGCCTAACAGCAAGCCATCGGGGCGTCCGGATGTCGGTCACGACAGGAAACGATCGAAACGACGTAACGGGAAGACGAAGAAGAAGTCGCGTTTGATACGGCGAGCGCAGGAGTTTTTGTGGTATGAGTCGATGCTTGAGTCCGGCGTGTGTGTTCTCGGTGGCGGCTTGTATTCCGCATGCTTGAAGTTGTCTGATATTAATTATCAGATGGCGACGGATGAGCAGCAGCATTCGATTCTGGAATCGTATGCTCAGTTGTTCAACAAGTTCGGGTCGGGTGAGCATTTGGCGGTCACGATCATGAATCGCCGTGTCGAGCGCCGTAGCTTGGTGGGGCGTGTGTTGTTTCCGGAACCCAGGTACGGGGACGAGTTCACGGCGTTACGGAGTGATCACAATCGGATCGTGCACGCCAGCATCGGGGATCGGAAGTACGTGATCGTCACCGAGAAGTATTTGACGTTAACGGTGAAAGCGTCGGACCTTGAGGAAGCGAAAGCGCGGCTGGATCGTCTTGTGACATTGGTGGCCAAACACATGTTGGGGTTGTTGCAGTGTCGCGCGGAGCAGTTGGATGGTGTGGGCAGGATCGAGCTGCTACGGGAATGGACTCGTGGCTGCTACGCGAAAGGTTTCGACTATGCCGCAATGGATCTGTCCGGTGCGACAACTCATGACGAGTTGGCTCCGCAAGCGGTGGAGTTGGGAGACCGGTCACGCCTGGTACTGGTGGGCGACGAAGGTGAGTTGCACTACCAAGTACTGGTGATGCGGGACTACCCAACCTGGGTGGCAGACACGTTGTTCACCCGACTTTCGGAGGTACAGACCGATCTCGCGATCACGTTCGTGGTAGAGCCGATCGACAAGGTAGAAGGCAAACAGCTGGTGCGAACGTATCGGGCGGGGTTGTCGATGGAACGCCAGGACGCCCGCAGGCGGGCGTTGAAAGCAGATATGGACCCCGAATATGACCTGCCCGAGCGGGTCATCAACGGTATGGAAGAAGTTCGTGATCTGCAGCAGGCGATGGATCAGCAGGATCAGCGGTTGTTCACCACCACCTTGGTGGTGATGGTACGAGCAGAAAGCAAGGAGGAATTGGCGAAACGTGTTGACCAGGTACGTAAAGCAGCCAAGGGCGAGTCGTGCGAATTGTCGTTCCTGAAGTTTTGGCAGGAGGAAGGGTTCAACACCGCACTGCCGTTGGGGTTGTCGCTGGTACCATTTCATCGAACACTGACCACAGCGTCGGTGGCGGTAATGATGCCTTTTGTATCCCAGGAGATCTTGGATGATCAAGGCTTGTTCTACGGCATCAATTCCACCACTAGGAATCCGATCATCATGGATCGACGAGCAACCAGGAACGGGAACGCATTCAATCTCGGCACCTCAGGGTCGGGGAAGTCGTATTTCACGAAATGGGAGATCGTGGAGGTGCTGCTGGGGCGCCCGAAGGACGTGATCATCATCATGGATCCCGAAAGGGAGTACCGTGCCTTGGTGGAAGCCCTGGGGGGCACCGTCATCGATATCCACGCCGGTTCCACGCATTCGATCAACCTGTTCGACCTGGTGCTGTCGAATGTTGAAGGAGACCCGATCCGGCTGAAAACCGAAGCTGTGCTGGGGATGCTGCAAGTACTACTGGGCGGAAACACGGGTATCGATGCCGCGGCGAAATCTTTGCTGGACCGCTGTATCACAGCGTTGTACCGTCGCTGGGCGGAAACCCCACCTGAGCGGCAGGAGATGCCTACACTGCAGGACCTCTACCACGAAGTCCGCGGTCAGGGCGACGAGATCGCGGCGCAAGTGGCTGCCGCTTTGGAAATCTACGCTGTTGGGTCGTATTCCGGGTTCGCGCGGCAAACGAATGTGGACACAAAACATCGACTGGTGTGTTATGACACCAGTCAGCTCGGGCCGAGTCTGCAAACCTTCGGGATGATGGTGGTTCTGGACTCGATCTGGAACACGGTACAGCGCAATTACGGTAGCGGAATCCGCAGTTGGCTCTACATGGACGAATTCAGTCTGCTGCTGGCAAACGAACACGCCACCCAGCAGGTCACCCAGTTTTACCAGAGGTTCAGGAAGTATGGTGGATTGCCGACTGCCATGTTGCAGAACATCACCGCCTTGCTTGAGAACCCGTCCGCGTGCCGGATGTTGAACAATGCCGAGGTGTTGTTCTTGATGGGGCAGTCTCATACCGATGCGGACGCGCTGGCGGAGCTGTTGGGGCTCTCTGAGGACGAGATTCGTGCATTCACCGCCGTGGAGCCAGGATGTGGTCTGCTCCGTGTCGGAGCCACCACGATTCCGTTCAACGGTCGTAAACCCCACGACGGACCCTTGAACGTCTTGTTCTCCACAACCTTCGAAGAAACAGGAACAGAGGCCGGTCGTGGTCAATGAACGGCCCCGCCGATGGGGTGAGATCCGCACTACCCGGCAGCGGACGTATCGCCTCGAACCGGATGACTCACCGCAGTCCCCCACACCCCGCTACGGTGGAATCATCACCGAGGTACGGGGGAATCAGGTCACCGAAACCACCACCCGACGCCAGCGCTTGACTGAGGCCGCCCGGCAGGTAGGTGCCGATACGTTGACTGCCGGGAAAGTGGTAGGACGGCACATCGGTCGGGCAGGCAGATCTGCGGCCAGGAGCGCCGCACGGCTCAGTGTGAACCAGCTAAGGCAAATCGACCGGTTGGGTCTGGCGGACACAGACGATCAGGCAGCAAGCCTTCTCCGCCAAGGCGCAACCCATGCACGTCGAACCAGCAAGTCGACAATCAAGGGTGGTATGCACGCTGCGAAGGTAGTCGTCAAACGATTCCTGCCGGGTGTGCCACCGGCCCCCAAACTGACCAAACACCAACCTGGCCCGATTGGCCGCCTCACCCGTAAGCTGATGCGTAGCGGCACCAAGAAATTCGTAGCTGCTGGACGGAACGGGATCCGTTCCGGAATCAGAAAAGCGGGTTCATCCCTTCGTGCCGAGGGTCATCTTGATGCCGATCGGGCAGCATTCCGGGCCGCTCAAACAGCATGGCAGAAACCCACCCGGTTCGGCCTGAAACAAGCCGGACGGCCCGTAAAGTGGGCCGCCAGACATGCAGCACGAGCAGCAATGCGAGCAACCGCTCGAGTCACCATGCTAGGAGCTAAAACAGTTGTTGCGGCCATGGGCGCAGCCGGCGCCCTCCTGCCCGTACTCATCAGCATCATCGGTATCGTCGCTGCCCTATGCGCAATCCTGCCATCCTTCATAACCGGCGCCGGCGCAGAGAACCACCGCCGGCAGGCAGCGCGGTCGACGTGCGTGGGTGGATCCACTCCGGGGCATGCGGTCACGGCCGCTGAGGTCGCCGAGTTTTTGCCGAGCCCGAATGGTAAGGACATCTCTTTGCTGCTCACTGCCGAGCAGCGGGCAACGGCGACGGCGATTGTGGAGGAGGGCCAGAAGGCTGGAATTCCGCCGAGGGGGTGGGCCATCGCGTTGATGACCGCGATGCAGGAATCAACAATGGGTGCCAATCCATCGACGACGAAACCGAATGCTGATGTTGATGTGGGGGTGTTTCAGCAGAGGGCGAAGGTCGGCTGGTATGCCGACGGCGCTACGGTAGAAGAAAACACCAATATTCTCAATGATGTGCACTATGCGGCACGGACGTTCTATTTGGGCCACACAGTCGCGGTGCGTCACGGCGATGGAGCGGGCAGTGTCGGCTATCACATTCCCGGTTTGGTGAATGTCGAGGGATGGCAGTCAATGGATCTGGGCCAAGCGGCCCAAACAGTTCAGGTGAGCGATTTCCCTGATTACTATGCTAAGCATGAAGCGACGGTGGCATCGCTGCTGCCTACGCTTCAAACCCAGGGCTGTACAGCGATCACAACCGGTAGCAGCCCTGTGGCAGGTGTGGATGACTACGCCCCGGTCCGGCGCGACCGCGAAGGACTCGATGATTGGGCGTTCTATTGGGGGGAGTGTGTCTCCTATGTTGCTTTCATGATCCGTACTCACAGTCCTCACACTGATTTTCACAATCTTTGGCGCGACGGCAAATGGCAGCCGGAAGAGGCTCATTTTGGTAACGCCAAAATGTGGGACGAGCGCGCTAAAGCTGTCGGTGTTCGTGTTGATACCACCCCCACGGTTGGGGCTGTTGCACAGCACAGCCGAAACGGCTATGGCCACGTGGCCTACATTACTGCTGTTCACGAGGACGGCACCTTCGATGTAAACGAATACAACCACGGGCCGCGACATCAATTCGGCACTCGTAGCCATGTTTCTATCCCTAAGGACTTCGATGTCGTCATTCATTTTGAGGAGCCGTTGGCATCATGAGGTATTTGAAGGTATTGGTTGCTGGTTCGCTTGGAGTGGTGTTTCTTGGGGCTTGTGGCGGGCCGGTCGAGGAGCCGGCGGCGGGGGCCTCGTCGGTGTCGAGCGCGGCCGCGGTTGCTCGAGGAGTAGCGGAAAGCCCAATTCCGGAGTTCGCCAACACCCCGGCCCGGCGCGCTGCGGCGGAGTTCGTGCGGGCGGCGGCGACGCCGGATGCCCGACTGGACACCTCCCCGGCTGATGCGTGGCTCCGAGCCGCGCCCTATGCAACTAGCGAACTTGCACCGCACCTCACCGCGGCCGAAGACAGTGGCACCATGCCTGGGTGGTGGCGGCACTTGGTCGAGACCGACGGATACGTCTCGATCGAGATCAGCAATATTGTGGGCGATGAGCCTCAGGCTGCGCCGCCTCCGGGTAGTCCCACACCAACCGCTGCTCCGGGCGAGGAACTGCCGTTGGAGGTGATGTTCAACCGCACAGCCCACGCCCCTGGCCGTGTTCCTAGTCGGGGGGCGAAAACCCAGATTTGGGTTGTGACGGTCCGCGACGGCCTGGTTGTTGCTTTCAAACCAGAGTCCGGCGACTGATACAGGAAGAGGGTGTGTGGAAATGGTGCGACGGCACCGATGGCGGCGAATAGTGGCGTGGATCATTGGTTTGCTGGCGGCGGGCCTGGTGTTCTGGACGGCGAATGCGTTCAGCAATGGCTTTCGACTGGCCGGCGGGAGTCTGAATCTTCTGGAGAAGGTCTCGGCCGGCTTCTCGACGGTGCGGGCGCTGCAAGGTTTGTCGTTGGATTCAGCGGATCTCCTAGCAGGCGGGGTTGTGGTGCTGTTTGCAGCTGCGGGGTGGTGTGCTTATCGGTTGGGTCAGCCGCAACGCTCCGGTGAGGAGCACGGCTCCGCCCGCTGGGGACGGTTGCGGGATCTGCGGCCGTTCATGGACCCGGATCTTGAACGCAATATTTGGTTGACCCGGCAGCATCGGCTTCGCACTTCGAGGGCACGGAAACCCGAGCATCAACGCAATCTCAACATCTTGTGCATCGGCGGCTCGGGGACTGGTAAAAGCCGGTTTTTCGTGATGCCGAATCTGGTGCGTGATGCGGGATCGGTGTTGGTGACTGATCCGAAGGGTGAGTTGCTGGCGACCTGTCGGGAGGATCTGGAGGCGTCCGGGCACCGGATTGCTGTGCTGAACCTGATCGACTTTGGAGCCTCGGACGGGTTCAACCCGCTGGCGTATTTACGTCCTGGGCATGAGCCGGAGGACATTGCTTTGTTGGCGAAGACGATCATCGCGAACACCGATCCGCCTCAGAAACCCTCGGGGGAGCCGTTCTGGGAGAGGGCGGAGGAAGGGTTGATGAATGCTTTGATCAGTATGGTCGTCGCGACGTATCCGCCGGAGCGGCAGCACCTGGGGGAGGTGATGGATCTGCTGGGGCAGATGACCCCTGACACGAGTGACCGCTCCCCCGTCGGTGCCCTGTTTGCAGCGGCTCGTGATCTGCCTGCTGAGGAGCGTTCCGAGCTACTGAGCTACGCGGTGGCACAGTTCCAGGTGTTCCGTCAGTCGGTGGACAAAACTGCTTCTGGCATCTTGGTCACCACCGGGGCTCGCTTGGCTCCCCTCCATATTCCAGGGATTCGACGGCTCGTCACCCGAGACACGATCGGGCTGGATCGGGTTGGGCTGGAGAAGACCGCCGTGTTCGCGGTCATTCCCGACTCGAACAAGCAATTCGCGTGGTTGTCGGCGATGCTGTTCTCCGCCTTCTTTCAACGCAGCGTGTGGCTGGCCGACCAACAACCCGGCGGTATGCTGCCGGTCCCGGTGACGTGCTGGCTAGATGAGTTCGCCAACATCGGCCGGATCTCCGACTTCGACGTGACGATCTCGACCGTTCGTTCCCGGGGAATCTCCGCGATCCCCATCGTGCAGGCCTTGGGCCAGGGCAAGACCCTCTACAAGGACACTTGGGCCACGATTATGGGCAACTGCGACACTGTACTGTTCTTGGGCTCGCAGGACGCCGAGACCAGGAAGTGGGTGTCGGAGGCGTTGGGGCGGGAGACGATCCGGACGGTGGATTCGTCGATCTCGCATGGCCGCCGGGGCGGCGGCTCCCGAAACGTGAAAACGATTGCGAGGGAGTTGTTGAGTGCGGATGAGGTCGGCCGGTTGTCTGGCGGGGAGGCCCTAGTCCTGATTCGGGGTCTGCCACCCTTCCGGGGCCGGAAGTTGCGCCCTCTCAGCCAGCGACGCACCAAGACCAGGACCGGAAAGTAAAGGGAGTGAGTGATGAGCGAGAGCATCGATGACCAGGTGGTTGGGGATGTGCGGGATGATGCGGTCGCGCGGTTGTCGCAGGAGGTGGCGCAGCAGAATGCCTTGTTGTTGCAGGTGATGGAGCGGTTGCAGCAGACCGAGGCCCGCACCACCATCCCCGGCAAGGGTGGGGAACAGGAGGTGGTGGTGTTGTGGCCGTGGAGCCTGGACCCGGCCCGCACCGCCGAGGAGTGGGACCGGTTGATCGTGTGGGTGGATGGGATCTGCGCGACTCATGCGGTGACGGTGATCCCGCCGTGTTGGCTGGCCCATCCCGACTTGGTGAACCAGCTTGAGGCGTTGCGGTGTGCGTGGGAGGCTGCCGTCGCACACCATCCTGGGCCAGAGTTGATCTCCTGGTACACCTATAGCTGGCGCCCGTTCCTGGCCTATGTGCAGTCGGTGGATCGGTGTCGGAATGGGCGGCATCAGCCGGATCCGGCGGCTACGGTCACTGATGCCGGGTTCCACCCACTCGCCACAGCCGAGGCCACGGAGGAGTGAACTCGACCGGGTTGGGTTCACTCCTCAGCGTTCGGGGGCGTCCCGGTCGTGGCGGGGTGCCGGTGGGGTGGGTTGTGTCGGCTGGGGGGTTTGGTGTTTGAGGGCGGCCAGTTCTTGGATTCGGTCGATGAGGGGCCGGTCTTTGTCGGCCGCGATCGCACGGGTTTGGGCGTCGATGGCTTTGGCTCGTTGGGTTTCGAGGGCGGTTTGGTGGCGTTCGAGGCTGCGTTGCAGGGCGGGTTTGTTGAGGTCCTTGATACGGGCTTGTAGTTCGGTGATCTCTTGGTCGAGAGCGATTTTTGCTTGGATGGTTTCGATGAGGGGGGTGCCGGGTGTGGGGTGGAGGGTTTCGCGGGCGCGGGTCGCGGCGTCGAGGTCCATGGCCAGGGCTGCCCGTTCGGGGAGGGTCTCGAGGCGCTCGGTCAGGTCGGTGAGTTGTTGGCGGAGCTGCCATTGGTCGATGAGGTCCTGTACCGACCCTGTCTGCTGTGTCGGTTCTGCTGGCTGTACCGGTGTCGCTGGGTGCCGCGGTTGTTGCGGGGTGATCGCCGTGGTTGGGCGGGTGATGGCGGCAGTGTGGAGGGGCTGATGGACGACGTCGTGCAGTGCTGTGTCGGGCACTGGGACGGGTATCCGTGTGGGTGTGGGAGGCTGTGGGGCCTGGATGGGTGTGGGGGTGATTGGGATGCCGAGGTGGGTGGCGACGTCGTGGAGACGCTCCCCTGCACGGGGCCGGATCCGACTGCCTGAGTTCCGACGGCCTTGGACCTGCTGCTGGATTTCGTGGCTGACCAGGTCCCGCACCGCGTCCTGGTGCTGGGTGGGGGCGGCGTCGCGGAGGGCGGCTGCGACCAGGTCGGTGTGGTAGGGCTGCTGATCGGCCGGCAGGTCGGCAATCAGCCGGGCGGCATGACGTGCCACACCGACCAGGACGTTGGCATTGCTGGCCAGGTCGCCGGCGTGGTCACGAACCATGCCGACGAGGAGTTTCCCGGCGACGGTGGGGGCGGCATCCCCGAGCACCAAGGGCTTCTGTAGAGCTTCCGCGCCGCCGGGACGGGCTAGGAGTTCGGCGGGGTCCTTCACAGGCTGTCCGTCGGGTGGCAGGAGGGGGAAATCGTAGGCGGTGATGCCGTGGCGGACCAGGAGCTCATGATCGCGGGCGGCGGCGGCCTGCCCGGCAGCATCGGTGTCGGTGGCCTCCCACACCCTCACTCTTTGGTTGGCGATCGCCTGGGCTTGCTGCTCGGTGAGTGCGGTGCCGAGCGGGGCTACCCCGACGGCGCGGCCGCCGGTAGCGAGGGTGATGGCCAGGGCGTCGAAGGGGCCTTCGACGCGCACCAGGTCTGCACCCTTGGCAACCAGGTCCTGATACTCGGGCAAGCCAAAGAGGACCTCGCTCTTGTGGAACGCGCGGGTGGTGGGGGTGTTGAGGTATTTCGGCACTCGCGGGTCGGCGCCGGGACGGGCACGGCCGACGAAGCCGACCAAGTCGCCATCGAGGTTGTGGATGCCGAGGATGAGGCGGTCACGGAACACATCGATGACGCCGCCGCCCTGGGCGGGTTTGGCAAGTCCGGCGTCGATGAGCTCCTGATCAGTTGCGCCGTGGCGGCGGAGGTGTTGGACCAGCCGACTTCCTGCCGGGGCGTACCCGACCACGATCTCGGGGTGGTCGGTCAGACCAGTCTTCAACCGTTCCTCGAGGTACTGCCGGGCAGCCGAGTCCTGGTAGTGGTCCTTGAAGAACTGGGCGGCCTGTTGGGTGAGGTCGAGGATCCGTTCCCGGCTGGTGACGCCGATGAGCTCACGCTCAAGCTCAGCGGCGGGCGTCAACACCAGCTTCGCGGCAACGGGAGCCGCCGTGGGTTCGCGGCGGGGCGGGGCCTCGGTGCGGACGTGCTGGATGCGGTGGGCGGGTTCGGTGGCGGCGCGACGTACCCCACCACCTGGTTCGGTGGTGGCTGCGGGTGCGGTGAGAACTGGCACCGGGACAGGAGGCGACGGCTCTACACCGCCATCGCTAGGAGCGTCGCCCGGGGTGGGTGTAGGGCGGCCGGTGCGGAGGTCGGAGGCGGCGGCGTGGAGGGTGTGCAGCCAGATCGCTGCTTGGGCCCCGACGGCCTTGGATCTGGACGGGGCTGGCAGGGCGACGTCGGGGTTGGTGTGCTCGGTGAGGCCTCGCCAGGTTTCGATTTGCCCCGCGATGGCCTCCCAACGGGCACGTCGGGAGTCGTCGATGTCGGGGACGGGGCCGAGATAGAGGGTGGCCCAGTCGGGTGGGTCGAGGGCGAGCGCTTGGCCGCGGGTGGTGATCGCGTCGGCGACCTGGTGACGCATCTGGGTGAGCGCGGCCGCCCAGCTGCTCGGCATGGTGGGGTCGTTGGTGCCGTGGCCGGAGATCGCCCATGCGGGGGCACCGAACCGCTCCACCTCGCCCATACGGGGGTCGAAGCGGCGGTGGTGGGTTTCGATCCACAACTGCTTCCGCAGTTCCTGGACTGCTGTGAAGCCGAGTTCGGCACGGTCCACATCACCCGCGAGGTTGCCGGGGCGTTCTGGCATGGTGGCGGCCTCCCGTTGCGTGGTTTCGCGGTACCAGGATGGGCCGTCGAGGTCGGCGCGGGTGCAGGTTTCGTCTCGCAGCTGAGTAGCACGGCGGGTTGCGTCGTCCCGGTCGGTGCGTAGCCGCTCCAAGCGCGCATCCAGATTCTTCAAGAGCTGTTCGGGAGCGGCCGTGTCGGGGGTGCGGAGCAGCTGCCGGATGTGCCGGCGGATCTCGGTGATCGCCCTGGATGCGGCTTCGGCGCGGCCGCGGGCTTCGCGGAGTTGGATCGCGAGTTCGGTATCATCCAACGCCCCGTGGGGGCGGTGCTGCCAGGACGGCACCGTCTCGCCGCGCTTCGTGACCGCCGGCACGGCCTCGGTCTCACGGTGGGTGCGTTTCGTGGCTTTGAGTGCTTTGAGGGCGGTGGCTTTGTCGCAGGTGGCGGCATGGAGTTGGGCGGCGAGCTCGGTATCGGTGAGGTGACTGAACCGGCGTACTGCGTCCCGGTTCTGGCGAGCGTGCTGTTGGGCGAGGGTGAGGTGGCGGCGGATCCGCCACGCGATCAGCCCGGCCGGGGCCTCGACGCCGTCGGGCAGCTGCTCCGCGCACTCGTGAAGGATCCTCCTTGGGGCGAAACCTTGTTGTTCGGCGTCGTGGAGGGCGGCGTGGAGGCGGTGGAGCTGGGGAGATTCTTCGATCTGGCACCACACCGCTGGATGCTCCCGCCGCAACGTGGTGTTGTAGCGGTGGGCATCGGCGCGTCGTTGCATGTCGGCCAGGATGCGGACCAGGTGTGCGGGATGCCCGGCTTCGGCTTGAGCTTGGGCGATCAGCTCCCTGGCAGACGTGGCTTGGGTGTCTTTGGCTGCGGCGTGGCGGAGCATGTCCGGGGCGGTGTGGCCGTCGGTGATGGCCCATACCTGGTTGGAGTTACAGCCGCGTGTGAGCCCCACATACACGGCGTCATGCCCGATCGCGGTGGTGTCGAGGAGGAGGTGTGCTGAGTCGACGGTGCGGCCTTGGGCCCGGTGCACCGTCACGGCGTATCCCAGACTGCTCCATTGACGGACGTAGTCAGCGGGGAGGGTGCAGGTGCGGTCGTGGTCATCGACAACCTCGATGCTGCCGTCAGAGTGGATCTGTTGGATGGTCCAGCGGTCACCGTTCTTCACAAAGGACCGACCGGTGCCGGTGGCCAGGCGGCGGTCGTTACGTCGGGTGAGGATCCAGTCCCCCACCCCGGCTTCTGCCCCATCGGCCAGGGTGATCGTGGAGCTGACGTTGACGTGACCTTCGTCGATGCGATGCTGCTGCGCCAACAGATTCAACGCGTCCACAGAACTGTTGGTGGTAGCCATCATCAACACGCGATCGCCCCGTTCGAGGTCCTCGGCCCATGCCTGGACCATGCGCTGATGGGTGTGCTGGGCGGTACCGCCGTGGACCCGACCCTGAGCCAGATACCATTCGACATCACCCTGATCCCGCAACCTGAGCGACGCAGCCGCTTCGTGGTCATCGGTGAAGCGGTGGAGCTGGTCGAGGCGGATGACGTCGGCCTCGTGAGTGAGCATCTTCAAGGCTCCGCCGGCACCGATCGCCTGCAACTGGCGGTCATCACCCACGAGCCGCACGAACGCACCGTTGTCGCGTGCGGTGCGGGTGATGGCGGCCAGATCGGTGGCCGAGGCCATGCCAGCCTCATCAACGATGATGACGTCCCCCGGAGCGATGTGGAGACGGCCTTGGCGATGTTCATGGAGCCATTTCGCGATCGTGACGGAAGGCATTCCGGTGGCGGTTTCGAGTTGTTCGGCGGCCGCGGCCGAGACCGTCACACCCCACGTTCGCGCTCCGGCGCGGGCGATCGCCTGGGTGGCAACACGCATGGCGGTGGTCTTCCCCGCACCGGCCGGACCAATGCCGACGGTGAGCACCTGGTCGCTGGTTGCGACTTGCTGAGCCAGGGCAATCTGGCCCGGATCGAGCTGTAGTTCCTGCTCCCCCACGACGGTGTCGAAGATCTCTTGGGTGGCGGCCGGCAGATTGATGTCGTGGGCGGCATCTACCAGGAGATCTTCGGCTTCCAGGACCTGGGCGGAGGTGTAGAGCCGCGCCGCCGGCGGGGAGTAGATGCTGCTGCCGTCGGGGTTGAGGAGCTCGGGGAGGGCCGGTGTAGCCACGTCGGGGGTGATCGAAATCGACGCCTTCATCAACGCAGCCTGGAGGACGTCACGGCGCAGCTCATCCGAGACCAAATCGGGTTGTGAGGCGGCCCACATATTGACTCTGGTCGAGACATGATTACGGTTCCACACCGACTGCCGAGCCGACAACTCGGCGACGATATCGGCCGCGATCTGGTCCACATCCACCCCTGAGCCAGGCTCTTCCGGATTCTGGACAGCAGCCGATGTGGTATCAGGTTCGGCGTCGAGTTGGGTGATGATCTCCTGCTGGATCTGCTCCGCTTCTGCTCCAAGATGACCCCGCCACTGCTCACGCAACTCATCCCGCGTGACGGCCTGGGACTTCGGGATCCGGGTCTCCAATGTGGCCTGCTGCGCCAACGCGAGGCGGGTTTTCCGATCCGGCTGGTGTCCGTGCTCAGCGACGAACTCGGTGACCAATTCTTCGGTGCGGGCGGTGATTGCTGCCCGCCGACCCGAGTACCGCTCAATCAGGTCATCACTGATCGCGGCGAGTTCCATACCGCGGTAATCGCCGCTGGGTGTGGTGCGTTCCCGTAGCTCCACACCCAGCTGTTTCAGCTCATTCGCGAGCTTCTGATTGTAGACCGATGAGGCGGTAACGGTGGCCTTGTACAGCGACCGAGAGTCGATGGTGAGCCACCTCACTCGGCCCTGCTCGTCGGTGATCTGCACCCGATTGGAGACAACGACGTGGTCGTGGAGTTGCGGGTCACCCTCCCGGGATTCCCAATGCCGGAAGCGGGTGGCGAGCAGCCCGTTGGTGGTGTGGAAGGCGATGCCCTGGGCGCCGGTGCGGGCCCTGATGACCTCGGTTTCGAGCCACGCGATGGTTTGTTCAATGGCTGCTTCGTGCGCAGCCTCAAGTCGCTCGGCCTGCTCCGGGGAGCTGATTCCCCACGCCACCGACAGCGACTTCGGCGCTGAGAAGGTGAGGTCGAAACCGGCGACGGTGTTCTGCTTGCTGCTGAGTTCGCGGCTCATCCACTTCGCGACCTCGATACGGTTCCCGCTGCGCCCGTGCGCCTCCCGGAACGCGATCCCAGCCGTTTTCATCCGCACACGGAGGCGCTCATCAGCGTCGAGCTCACGGCCAAGCCGATGTTCCTCTGTGCTGAGAGCGTCGTCGATAGCGCGTCGAAGTTGGCTGTCTGGGACCTGGTAGGCGGCGAACTTCCTGCCCAACCGGACGCTCTTGATGGCCTTCTTCGCAGAGACTCCAGCGGCGATCTGCTCAGCAATGAGCCGGTCTGCATCGGGATGCAGACCCTCCCCGAACAGGGCCTTCATCTGGGCCTCGGTGACCTCACCCTCAATGCCGAGAGCGGCCGCGCCGCGTCCCATCCACACCCCAGCTGGCGTGCCGGATTCGAGGTAGTAGTCGCCCAACTCCTGGTCACGGCCGCGGTGATCTCCGCGTGCCGTGCAGGAGGTGTAGTACTCATACCCATCCCCGGCGCTGAGGCGAGAGATGGTCATCACAACGCCTATCGTAGCTCATGGCCCGCTTCAGGTACTGAAAGTGCCAGTAGTGTGACGACTGAGGCTGTTCGATCCCCTTCTGATTCTGATGAGAGAACGTGGGAGCGAAGCGACCTCAAAATCTGCACAGAAGGGGATCGAACAGCCTCAGTTGTCTTGGGAGACGCGAAGCGTGTCCCAAGACTCAATACTGAACAAGGCGAGATGAGCAACCTGACTTGAAGTGTTTTGAAAGTTGTACCTGCTCCGTCAGGAGTGGGTACAACTGGAAGTGGTTGTGTCGCCCTCGATGGGCGACACAACCACCACGGCTAGCGCCCCGGCAAGACAGCATCTGCGCAGCCAGGTCGGCTCCGCGAGGCGGATGGTCGGGCCTCGATGGCCCGGCCATCCGCAACGGCCCAGCAACCACGAAACCATGAACCCAAGGCCGTCCTGGTCTGTGCACCATGTCTGTGCACCATGGTTGTGTGTGGCCTCGATGGCCTCACACAACCATGAGGGTTATGATCGGAGCTGTGCGTACATCCATGACAAAAACAGCAGCCCGGCAAACCGTCCGCGACGCCTCCGCTACGTTCGCTGAACGCGAACGCCGTATCCAAGACATGGCAGTCCAATGGGTCATCCTTAATTCCCGCGTCGAAGCAGCACGCCACGAACGCGACCAAGTCACACTTCAGCTCTACCAAGAAGGCATCAGCCGCAGCGAAATCGCGCAACGACTCGGCATCGACGTCAAGGAAGTGCCGACTAAACGCAGACTCGAACAACTCCACCACGACACACAGAACAGCAGCGATCATGACCAAAACAACCGATCGAACGAGTCAGCTGATCACAGCAGCGAACGACCCGAAGACCCTGACCAGATATCACGCCAAGATAACGAAACTACCTGAAACAACCTGCTGGCTATGGACTGGAGCAATCTCCGGCCGCGGCCACGGACGATTCTGGATCCGCGACAACATCGTCGTCATCGCACACCGCTTCGCCTGGATACTTCACCAACTCACCCACCACGCCGCAGCAGACAACGAATCGATCTCGCTCATCTGGCTGCCAGAAGTTGTCACACACACCTGCGACAACCCAATCTGTCAAAACCCTGCCCATCTGCGCGCAGGAACCCCCACCACAAACCGCCGTGAATGGTCCCAACGCCGCACCACTCCCGGCTCTCCCCTCCGCGACCTACGAGGCGCCCACGGCCGCGCCCTCGCACTCCGCGACGCCGCCCGAAGCCACCACGCGGACATCAGAACAGTACTCGACGCAGGCCTTGGAGAAATCGATCGCCATCAACCCACCCTTTGGTAAACCCGGCAGGTGGGTGTTAGGAAGGATGTCTGAAGTGTTTTATTCTTCGATGTCATGAGCGCTGACATGGATGCGGGTCTGGATGAAGTTCTAGAAGCGGTGGATCAGTACCTCCTCCGGTCCCCGGGAGGTAGGACAGCGAAGGAACGCGCGAACCTCCTGGTCGAAGTCGCACAGCTCGTCTACGACGACGTGAAGATTCGGCATCCCGAAGGTGAAGGCCTCGACGGCCAAGACGGCCCACAACGCAGGGGGATCGGAGTCATCCTCGGCGCCGCGAAGGAATATCAAACCGAGGTGCGGTACCGCTCCCATACCGCCGCCGCTCGATGAGAGTCTCCTTGAGATGCGATGCTTTGATGCATCATGTGCCGATGTTGTCCGTCTTGGCCGGGAGTCGGGAAACGGCCCGGAGTTGCGTGAGTTCTCTAGTGGATTCTCTGGTTCGTGACGGGGCTGCCGGATCGGCGCTATTGTGAGAGCCGGTTGTTCCCAATGGTGGTGTGGCAACTGATTGGAGGTTCGAGGTGGCGTATGTGCAGTTGCCGGTGGTCGAGGTTGAGGTCGCTGAGTTGCAGCTCGATCTGGATAATTATCGGATTCCGGTGAAACCGGAGGATGAGGCCGGAGCGCTGCGGTACCTGTTTGCCTCTGAGGATGTGATGGGGGCGGCCGAGTCGATCCTTCGGGATGGGTACTTCGATAACGAGGTGCCCATCGTGTTGGAGGAACCACCGGGCAGCAGACGCTACCTGGTGTTGGAAGGCAATCGACGGGTGAGTGCGTTGAAGGCGTTACAGGATCCTGATCTGGTAGTGGGGTATCGGGAGCATGTTGAGCGACTGCGGAAACGGTTCGCGTCCGAGGTTCCGAATCTTCCAAGTCGTATCCGTGTGATGGTGATTCCGGATCGGCAGACGGCTGCGCCACATATCGCGCGTCTTCATACCACCGCGTCGAAGCGGCCTTGGACCCCGGATCAGCAGGCGACGTTCTACTACTCGTTGTTGGATGATTCAACGACCGTCGCTGAGGTCAAGGCTCAGTATCCTGGGGTGAAGAAGATCTCACGGTTCATGAAGATGGCATCGATGCGTCGGTTCCTCGACGGGGTGCGGTTCACTGATCACAGTCTGCATGAGTACGCGGTCAGTAACGAGTTGAAGATGTCGGTGTTCGAGTACGCCTACTCGAAACCTGGGATCGCGGCCGCGATCGGGGTGCGGTTCACCAAGGATGGTTTGCTGGATCCGGTGACGAAAAAGCCTGAGGACATCGGTCGGGATCTGTCCGAGCAGCAGCGTCAGGCTGTGGAGTACCTCTTGGGAGGGTTCCGGGCGAAGCGGTTGACCACCCGTTCCCCAGAGTTCCAGGTTCGTGATCCTTCCCATGCCGAGCTGGTGACCAAACTCACAAGAACCCCAAAAGAGGTTCCGGTGTCTGTTGTGCCAGGTGAGGTTCTGTCAAGCGGTACAACATCTCCTGCGTCTCCCAAGCAGCGTGTGACGATTTCTTCATCTTCGTCTTCGTCGCCTGCTGCAAGTGCTCCAGCAGCAACCCCGGCAAGCGCTCCTGGAGATTCGGGGGTGCGGGGGCCGGATCGGCCAGACACGAAGAACAAGCTCGACTTGACTGGCCTGAGCTACGACCAGGTTCCGGTGAACTTGAAGGAGCGCTATATAGAACTCCGAAGACTGTCGCTCAGCGATTTCCCGATCACGACCGCGATCCTGCTCCGCTCGATCCTGGAGACCACGGTCAAGCTGCACCTGGAGTCCAAGAACCTTTCCCCGAGCGGAGCGCTCAAAGAAGTCCTCAAACAGCTGGCAGATGCTTATCCCAAGGATAGGGCACTGAAGACGAGTCTCAACCCCATTTCGTCTGGAAATGACCAGAAACCCGGTTCGGTGCGGTGGTTCAACCTAGTTGCCCACAGTCCTGACAAGCCCGTGTCCTCAGGTGATGTCCGGGAGGCCTGGAAGCTTGTGGAGCCGCTTCTTAGGCGGTTGCTCCCGTCACGTGAGTCTGGAAATTCCTGATAACAGCAGCCACCTGAGGGGATGCGATCAGGAGCTCGTGGGCTCGTCCGGGGTGCCGGGCTGAGTAGGTCAACTCGAGAAGACACTGTGCCTGGTCTCGGTAGAGGTGCTCGATCAGGGGTGCCACGTCGTAGGTGACCAGCCAGTGCGCTACGTCGATGGTGTTGATGATTTTGGCCAAAGCGATGTGGTCGCGGCCATCGAAGGCATTGAGGTACAGCTGGCCCCCAGCCTCCACATAGGGCGGGTCAATGTAGAAGAACACGTGCGGGTCGGTGGCGTGGTTGGTGATGGTGGTGCGTCCGTCCAGGTCTGTGACGGTGATCCGGTGGGCTAGAGCTCCGATGGCTTTGAGTCGCTCGGTCAGGGTGGTGCGGTTGAATCGGGCGTCAATGCGGTAGCGGCCCTGCTGTGCCTGGCCACCGATCACGCCGGCGTTGAGGATTCCGGAGCGGTTGGTGCGGTTGAGGTAGAAGAAGGCGAACCCAAGCCGGAGGGGATCGGATACGTCTCCTGCCTGGTAGATACTCCGCTGTTTGCGCCATTGCGGGATCGTCAATGGTGTGGTCTCCACCAGCTCAATGAACTCGGAGTTGTGGGTCATCACGGACAGCCAGAACGCATGAACAGCAGGATCGATGTCATTGATGATCAGGTGATCGATCAGCCCTTCCCGTAGTAGGGCGATCCCTGCTCCCGCTCCCCCGGCGTAGGGTTCGACGTAGTAGACGTCCTGGAGCCGCATCTGCTGGAACAGGTCCGCGAAGAATCCTGCCAGAGCGGCTTTTCCACCTGGGTACCGCAACGGTGACAACGTCCCGTACCTGCGGGAAGCGATCACTCGCAGACCATTACTCACGATGCTCTCCTCCGTGCCCGATGAGCAGCCACCCGGCACCGGGTTGAACAGTACTGCGCATCCGCCCGCCCCAAATATTGTCGGGCACAGTACCCACACACCCGCCATGCTCCGCGCCGGCGAAGACGCTCCCTCCGCAGCCCTCGATCCATCTCCCCCAGCGCTCCATCGCTGAGAATCTCCCACTCAACCATGAAACGAATACTATCCGTAACGCAACGTTTGCGCCACCCATTGGATAGATTGGAAAATAACTCGCTCCGCACCGCCGGAACCACGGCCGGGAAGTGAGGGGATCCGACGGGCGTAAGCAGTCTGGTCTTGGGGGCGCCCAAGCCGCGGCAGAGTCTCTTCTATCCGGTGGGGGTTTGGGGGCTGTCCGGTCACGGCCCCCAAGAACCTGCACACCGCCTCAACCCGAGCCCCTGGCACCCGTCCGGCCACAGGATCGGCTCGAGGACGCGGTACGTTGCCGCTCGGGTTCATCACCTATCTGGCCCCCATCGGCCTCGTCGGAGTTTGTCTCTCCGACGAGACTCTCAGCTACTCCATCTAGGCCTTGGCCATCACGGACTCCCTGCCCCGGCTTGGGTGGATGTTATCGCTCGATGCCGTGATCAGGGTCTTTGTGCTGATACTGGAAGCCTTGCTGTTTCGGGGTTGCTGCGCGAACCGCGGTCCAGTGGTGGCGTTGCAGCACATCGACGTGGTGGCGCTGCATCTCGGGTTCCGTGGGCCACGCCCTGGCCGCGATGGCTTTCGCGTCGCGGGTGGCCAACTGCGCGGAGACCTGCAGCAGGTCTTGATCCAACGGCGCGTCCTTGAGGGCTGTGAGGGTGTTGGTGGCTATCTGGAACCAGTTCTGGGCCTGCTGTGGGGTCATTGAGGCCACGTCACGGGTCTGATCAACCATTTCACGGGCCTGGGCTGCCAGCTCGGGCCCTCCTTGGGAGACGTCGAGGTCGAGGAAAGCTCGACCGTCACGGTCCTGGATCACGAGACGATCCACCAGACCAGAGGCCACCAGGGCCTCAACCGTGGAAGGGACAGCGGTGGCGGGGACGTCGTGGCCCTGGGTGGTGACGGCCCGGCCAGCACCAAAGTCTTGGATCTGCTCGATGTAGCGGGTCAATGTGCCGAGCCGGGACACCTCCACCGGCACAGCCACCACACGAAGTTCGGTGACGTACCCGGCGTCACGGAAGGCCTCGAACTCCCGCAGCAGCACGGCAGGTTGACGCAGTGTGGTCTCGACCACAGCCGAGATCTGCTGCTCGCGCAGCCACTGATTCGACATCCCCACCCACTGCCCGGCCGCCTGAGCGGTGACCTCGGGCATCGACAACGGATCCGTGACCATCACCTGCGGGTAGGCGGGGTGGAACTGCCGTAGCTCGTCGCCGTTGACGACCACCGCGCCGGGGTTGTCTCGTTTCGCCTGGCGCAGTGCCCCACTCTTGCCTGCGCCTGGCTGTCCTCCCACGGATATGAATCGTGGTGGAGACACATCAGTGTTTCCACCACGATTCATCTCAAGGTACGGCTGAACCTGTTCTGTGAAACCTTGACGTAGCTGCTCCGGGCTGAGCTGACCGCTCATGCCGCGATGACGGGAGCCTGCTCAGGCAGCGACTGGAAGAGCTGCCTCCACTCAGCACGCTTCGCCGCAACAGCTGCGTGATCTTCAGGGCTGATCTCCCAGGCCTCCTGGCGGAGCTGGGCAGCCTGACGGATCCAGTAGTCATGCTCGTCCTTGGTCTTCGCCTGGTTGGCCCACATCACGTAGTGGCCACCAATCCTGCTGCACAACTCATGCAAAGCGTCGTAGGCCATCACGGGGTCGTTCATCGTGGTCCTCCTCCTCACAGTGCGGGGGTCACTCCCCCAGTTTACTTCGCCCCACCCTGCTGGAGCTGCTCCAGCAAAGCCTCAGCCCGATCCGCACGAGAACACTGCACCTGGACCTGGGCACGCACCTCCTCCACCTCAGCCCGCAGCTGCTGGACCTGTCCTTGCTCCGTCTCGGCGCGGGCCTCGGCCCGATCCGCGCGGGATCGTTGCCTCTGAACCTGGGTCTGGAGGTCCTCAACCTCCCGGTTCAGCTGCTCGAGCTGGGTCTCGGCGGCTTCGAGGGCGGTCTCCAGCTCACGAGCCTCGTCCTGGGTCTCGGCGAGCTGGGC
>ERZ773043.458-NODE-458-length-23998-cov-6.779602_pt1 | contig 23998 bp, 29 predicted proteins | sample MGYA00580636_ERZ773043 | MGnify/ENA primary metagenome ERZ773043 (study PRJEB29015, sample SAMEA2737992) | human oral metagenome | biome: human oral; feature: human-associated habitat; material: dental | place: China | collected 2065 ...
AGCGGATTGTTAATAATCAGAATAAAATAATCAAGGAACTGGAGAAATCATAATGGGCTTGAGATATAATAGGGATACAGAGGAAAAAGCTTGATAAATAGGAGCTTTCAGCACTGTATCCCTATTTTTAAAATCAAACAAAATATCGAAAAGGAGGCTTTTATGATATGTAAAAGAATATTTCAAACCATTATGTCAGTTATTCCATTAGCAAAGGCGGTGGAGAATAAATGAGATGGATAATAAAAATAATTTTATTTCCAATCAGCTTGCTGTTAAGTATTCTTACTGCATTTTTAACATTCTTGCTTAGCGTAGGAACAGCAATCCTATATTTGCTTATGCTGATGTGTGTATTTGTTGCCATAGGCTCATTCTTTATGCTACACAACACAAGAGCAGCAATAGAAGCACTCATTATAGGATTTCTACTAAGTCCTTACGGAATACCGATGATAGGAACTGTAATTATAGCTTTTATACAAGGAATCAATGAAGCCATAAAATCAATATAAAAAATTTCATAAAAATGGTTACCAAGGGCGATAGATAAAAACTATCGTCTTTTTTAGTGAAAAAATATCATGGAAAGGAGAGCTTTTAGATGAGTATGTATTTATTTGATGAACAACCTATCGTTGCAAATAAGACATTGGCAAGAGAGATAGGTTTAAATGAAGCTCTTATCTTACAGCAAATAAACTATTGGATAGAAATAAATAAGAAATCCGGCAATAACTTCTGTGACGGAAGATATTGGACATATAACTCAATAAGAGCATGGCAGGAAAAAGATTTTGACTATATGAGTTTCGATACTGTAAAAAGAACCTTTGCGAAGTTGGAAAAGGCAGGTTTTCTACTCGTAGGAAACTACAATAAAGATCCAAGAGATAAAACAAAATGGTACAGCATAAATACCGAAAAGCTGGAGGAACTTTATATTGAAATTGAGAACAAAAAGAAAAAAGAAGAATTACAAGCCTTAGAAAAAGCTGTGCCTAATGCATTAGGGCAAAATGCACCAATGGAAAAGTGCAAAATCCACCAATGCACAAGTGCAGATTGCACCAATGCAACAGAGCAAAATCTGCCAATGCAAAATGGCAATATGCCCCAACCATTACCAGAGAATACTACAAATAATTCATCAAAGATTACTACAGATATTTCATCATATAATTCCACCCATCATTCCGTCATAGATGCCGAGTATTCAGAACCAAGAAAAAGGATGGACGGAGAGGCGGAAATAGAAAACAAAAATATATATCAGAACTGCTTAGATGAGTTAAGAACACAGACAGGCTATTATGAACATCTTGAGTTGGGCAATAAATTTATAGTTAAAGACTTTGATGAGATATTAAAGATACTGGCAGATATTATGATACTTGATGATAGAGAGCTTGTTACAATCAATCAAACGAAGCTTCCGGCACATATAGTAAAAGAAAGATTTAGAAAACTTAAATCAGAGCATTTGGAGTATCTGTCAGATGTTATTAAGGAAAATGAATACAAGATTAGGAATATCAGAGCATTTGTCCTAACAGCAGCATATAATGCACCAAGTGGGATAGATGCACATTACTCTGCCCTTGTAAGCTATGATATGAGAGGAGGATATTGAATGTGATTAACGAAGAAATTGCAAGAAAGACACTAAGCCTTGAGATTAAGGCTGCCAAAGTAACCGGAAAACTTCTTTTAAATCTGTTGAAAAAACTGATAAAAGAAGCAGAGAAACTGGGAGGGCTTGAAAAACTCGTTAAAGTAAACGGAAATGAAGTCAAGCTCAAAGATATGGCGAAAAAAGGACAGCTTGAAGAAATACCGGTAGAAGAAGCGGAGCTTAAGGAACTGAAAAAAGAGCTTAACAAATATGGTGTTAAGTTTTCAGTGATGAAAGATAAGGAAACAGGCAAATACTCCGTATTTTTCCAAGCCAAAGATATGAAAATGATGGAGAAAGCCTTTAAAAATGCTCTTGCAACATCAGAAAGAAAGGCTGAGAGGAAAGAGTCCATTCACAAAAATATTGAGAAGTTTAAGGAGATGGCAAAAAATACTGTTTCTAAGGATAAAGTTACGAATAAACAAAAGGAGCAGAGCTTATGAGCAGTTTGATAACATTTGAAAATATGGAATTCGGGAAACTCACTGTAATGGAAAAAGACGGTGAGTTTTTCTTTATCGGAAAAGAAGTAGCCGAAAAACTGGGCTATTCAAACACGAGAGATGCTTTGGTAAGACACATTGCGGAAGAAGATAAGGGAGTCGTGAAACACGACACCCTTGGTGGTAGACAGTCATTTACGATAATCAACGAGTCCGGTCTTTACTCTCTTATCCTATCTTCCAAGTTACCACAGGCAAAGGACTTTAAAAGATGGGTAACCACAGAGGTATTGCCGAGTATTCGTAAGAATGGCGGATATATCAAAAATCAAAAAAAATGAGTAATGAAGAAATATTGGCAAATGCGGTACTCCTTGCCAATCACCTGATTGCTGAAAAAGAAAAAATCATAGAAGATTTAGAGCCGAAAGCCAAGTATTTTGATGAACTGGTGAATAACCATATGCTTACTAATTTCAGAAATACAGCAAAAGAGCTTCATATCCCACAAAAGGTATTTATTCAGTTTTTGATAGATCAGAACCTTATTTGTTGGGATAAGAAAAATAGACTTCTACCCTATGCCAAGAACAACAAAGGATATTTTGAAGTAAAGGAATGGTGCAAAGAAGGGAGCGAAGCGGTCGGAATACAGACCTTTGTAACACCGAAAGGCAGGAGCTACTTATTACTTTTTATTGGAGGTGAAAAGACTCGTGATAGATAAAATATTAAAGGACATCAAAGGCATATTTAAGGTGCAAGATAAGGCAAAGTTTGTAAAACAAAACATTCCCTATCTTGCATTTTTCTATATTGGCAACATCTTCTCCTATCATGTGAGAAGTTATACCGGTGGAGATGTGATTGACAGGATATTTCAGGGGATATTAGAGCTTAATACAATGAGTTTTCTCCCAAGTATTTATTTGGTGGATATACTGACAGGAATAGGAGTTGCTGCTATAATTAAATTCATTATCTATACCAAAGGTAAAAATGCGAAAAAGTTTAGACAAGGGAAAGAGTACGGCTCGGCAAGATGGGGAAATAAAAAAGACATCGAGCCGTACATGGATGAAAAGTTTCAAAACAATATCTTGCTAACACAAACAGAACGATTAACCATGAACGGCAGACCGTCGAATCCAAAGTATGCAAGAAATAAGAATGTACTTGTCATAGGCGGATCAGGAAGTGGCAAGACTAGATTTTTTGTAAAACCAAACCTTATGCAAATGCACAGCAGCTATTGTGTAACCGATCCGAAAGGAACGATAGTTCTTGAGTGTGGCAAGATGCTTGAAGATAATGGCTATGAGATAAAAATCTTAAACACCATTAACTTCAAAAAGAGTATGAAATACAATCCCTTTGCTTATCTTAGAAGTGAAAAAGACATACTCAAATTGGTACAGACAATCATTGCAAACACCAAGGGCGAGGGAGAAAAAGCAGGTGAAGATTTTTGGGTGAAAGCCGAGAAACTTTACTATACAGCACTTATCGGATACATTTTCTATGAAGCTCCAAGAGAAGAAAAGAACTTTGCAACTCTCCTTGATATGATCGATGCGTCTGAGGTCAGAGAAGATGACGAAACATACATGAATCCGATAGACAGACTCTTTGAAGCATTGGAAAAGAAAGAGCCTACACACTTTGCAGTGAAGCAATACCGAAAATATAAACTTGCTGCCGGAAAAACAGCGAAAAGTATATTGATTAGCTGTGGTGCAAGGCTTGCTCCCTTTGATATTCAGGAACTTAGGGACTTGATGAAAGAAGATGAACTGGAGCTTGATACACTCGGAGATAGAAAGACTGCCCTCTTTGTTATTATCTCCGATACCGATGATACCTTTAACTTTGTGGTATCAATTATGTACTCACAGCTATTTAATCTTTTATGTGATAAAGCCGATGATGTATATGGTGGAAGATTGCCAGTTCATGTAAGATGCCTACTTGATGAGTTTGCAAATATCGGCTTAATTCCAAAGTTTGAAAAGCTGATTGCCACAATCCGAAGCCGAGAGATTTCAGCAAGTATTATATTGCAGGCACAATCTCAGTTAAAGGCAATCTACAAAGATAATGCCGACACGATTGTAGGTAACTGTGATAGTACCTTGTTTCTTGGTGGAAAAGAGAAAACAACATTAAAAGAACTTTCGGAAACACTGGGAAAAGAAACCATCGACCTATATAACACATCGGAAACAAGATCGAATCAAAAGAGTTTTGGGCTGAATTATCAAAAGACCGGTAAAGAGCTGATGAGCCAAGATGAAATAACCGTTATGGACGGCGGTAAATGTATCTTTCAGCTTAGAGGCGTCCGCCCTTTTCTATCGGATAAATTCGACATTACAAAACACAAGAACTATAAGCTCTTGGAGGACTATGACAAGAAGAATTTGTTTGATATTGAAAGCTACATGAAGCGAAAAGGAAAAGCAAAACTGAATAGAGATACGGTTATTACAAGAATGCAGTAAGTCTAAAAAATAGATTTGCTGCTTTTTTATTACTCAAAATCAGGAGGAAATATGATAAGGATAAGAAGTCCCACTAAGGAAAAACTAAATAGCAAAAGCATCAGCGATTGGAAAATAAAACTTTCAGTCGCTTTTTTTATTGAAAAGAAAAGGAGAAATTAAAAATATGAAGCAGGAAATGATGAACATCAATGCCAACTTGGTTGCAGAGCCTATTTTCTCAAGTTTTGAAAAAGACGGAGAAACGGTAGAAGTCGTTAATTTTGCACTTGTAAAGAAGTACGGGAAAGGCAAGGAATATATCAACTGTGCCGCTTACGGTGAAAAGGTGGAAACAGCGAAAGACTTTGTAAAAGGCGATCTCATTCATATCTTTGGATATTTCAAAGAGCGTGAAAAAGACGGTAAGACTTACAAAAACTTTTTAGTAAAGTCATACAACAAAATTGAAAAGAAAGAAAACAAGGAGGAAGAATAAAATGGAATTTTTTACACAGGCAGTAGATGTACTGAAAGTATTGGTAATGGCGGTAGGAGCAGGACTCGGTGCGTGGGGCGTGATCAACCTGATGGAAGGTTACGGGAACGACAACCCCGGCGCAAAGAGCCAAGGCGTGAAGCAGCTTATGGCTAAGTAGATGTAATCAAGAAAAGAAAGGAAAAGCACAATCCAGACGGAACCGGCGGTTGTGTCAAGAAATGTTTGTGGAATAGCAAGAACTTTGATATAATAGGAGCAGGAACCCCGTAACCGGGAGAAAGGCAGGAGGATAAATGCACATAAGCTATAAACCTCTCTGGCATACGCTGGTTGAGCGCAATATGAGGAAAGAGGACTTGCGGATTGCCGCCGGTCTTACCACAAATATGATTGCCAACATGGGTAAAGGCAAAAACATCAGCATGGAAACGCTGGTTCGTATCTGCGAAGCCCTGAATTGTGGAATTTTGGATGTGATTGAGTTGGAGCAAGACGAACCGAAACATGATTGACTTTTGGGGGATAGGATGTTATACTAAGAGAAAATCATACAATGTTTTGCTTGCTGCCGGGGAAGCATTTAGCGCTGATTTCGTATCGATAGGCCTATGGAGATACGAGGTTAACACTTATTTTTTTGTCTATGTGCTTACCCTGTTCGGAAGCAGGACTTGTTAAAATCATAAGCAACTCTGTTTTGTCAGAGTAAATACACAGGGAGGATTTGTTATGTTTAGAGAAATGCGCCTGAAAAGGCAACTTCTTTCAAAAGAAGATACCCAAAAAGTATTGTATCAGGGAACATCTGGAGTTTTAGCTGTATCAGGTGATGATGATTATCCCTATGCGGTTCCGCTTAGCTATGTATATGATGGGCATAAAATTTATTTCCATGGTGCCAAAGCCGGACACAAATTAGACTCTATTGTCAAAAATCCGAAAGCCTCTTTTTGCGTAATTGACAAAGACCAAATAGTACCGGATGAATACACAACTTATTTTAGAAGTGTCATTGTTTTCGGAACGATTCGCATTCTTCACGATGAAGCAGAAAAAAGAGAAGCCATTGAAAAATTGGCAGTTAAATATGCGCCTGATGATACAGAAGAAAATCGTAACAAAGCGATTGAACGGGAATGGAATCCGTTATGTATGTTGGAAATGACCCCTGAACATATATCTGGAAAAGAAGCGATTGAGTTAGTTAAACAGCATAAATAAGCAATCAAATGTTATTATTAGCCCGCCGGGGCATAGATATTGTGTAGTAGGCCTGCGTTACACAAAACGCAGGCCTATTTGTATTTAAGGAGTGAAAGAATATGTGGTTTTTATTGGGTACTACATTAACAGCAAGTTTTTTTGACAGTTTGAATCCATCTGCTATTGCACAGCAGATGTTGCTTCAAGCTATGGTAAAAAAGAAGCGCCATATTTGGTTTTTTATTTGTGGCATTGGAACAGCAAATTTGATAATGGGCCTTGCCATTTACTACGGAATTGCTACATGGGTATCAAAATTTCTTACGAAAATCGTCAATGCGTATCCGCTGTATGTGTATGGGGCGGCGGCAATAGGCGGTATCGTCCTTTTGGGGGCTGGAATCCGGCTTATCATCAAGACAAGACAAAGCAACGCTGAAAAAAACAATAATGGATGTGAGGAAACCGAAAATGTCAAAGCCCCTGCCCAGCTTTCCCCGGTATCGTTGTTTATCATGGGAGCAGCTTTTTGTATGGTAGAATTGACGAGCGCATTTCCGTATTTTGGCTTTTTAGCACTATTGACAAGTTATCATTTGATATTTCCATTGGCGCTGCTATTTATGTTGATTTATACCGGCGAATAAAAAACGCTGCCGTTGCAGGAACACTCATTCCCACAACGGCTGTTTTTATTTTTTCTTGCGCCGGAAATTGAAGGGGCTGTTTTTGATGTTCGGGGATTTTGACAGTATCTTTTTCAATATCTTCTGTTCATCCGGCGGCAGCTTGTAAAAGTCAATGCCGAGCATATTGAAAATGACCGCCCACACCTTTCCGAGATAATCCCCGGAAGATTGAATAGCCTTTCGGATTTCCAGAGCCATCTTCTTTGCAAGGGAATAATCCGGCGTGCTGTCAATGTCATGCTCATGGGCTTTCCGTATGTCGTGTAGAATGGCGTCCCATGTTTTGTGTGTCACATGACAGAAGAAATTTTCTTCCTTTACCTCTGCGGCAAGGATGGTCTTTGAATAGAAATCCTTATCTGCCTGCTTGTATTTCTGGACGATAATCTGCCGCTGTTCTTCCAAAGATTCATAAAGGGTACGGAAGGTAGAGGTTGCATGGCCGTCTATGTATATCTCCGTATCAGTCATAAGCTGTTCAAATTTATCATTGGTAGCAATCTCACACAGGAGCCGGTTGTTGATACGGCCGCTTTTCAGCAGCGCCACCATTTCATCCGTCAAATGCAATTCCATCAAAGGCGTGTTGGCCTGCTCTCTATTTTCTGTCCGGCACAGCAGATAATCAACGGACACCTGATAGAAGTCTGCCAGCGTGACAAGGTTGCCGTGGTTGATTTCCTTATAGTCGTTGGCTTCATAGCTGGCGAGGGCTGACTTTGAAATGCCGGTCAGCTTTGATAATTCTTCCAGATTTAAGCCTTTATCCTTGCGTAACTCCCAAAGGCGCTCCTGTATGGTAGTCGCTCTCAGCATAGGGCGTTCACTCCTTCCCGGCGGCTGTTTTCCTGCCGCTAACCGGATTATACCATACTTTCCGCAATCGTGGAAATTTCCGTTTTTCGCCCCGAAATCCTACTTTGTGGACATACGGCACAGGGAACAAAAATGGGCTATCATACAGGTAGTTCATCGATGGATTATTCCAATCGAATGACCGGCCTGTATGGGATATGCTCCCCGGCGATGTAGCGCAACGACTTGCGGCAGGGAAATGGAGGAACCCTGACCGCAACGAGCGTACCAAAGGGAGCGAAACGCCGTTGTGAGAGCCAGGGGCAGGAACGACATCAGGGAGAACCGGCGAAAATGAACACCGAATTGATACCGAAACACAACAACCTGATAGGGCATAGTCTACCCTATCCGTAATACTACGGGGGATTTCCGGGCGGCTCTATGGCCGCTTTTCCCTTGAAAATCGCCCCGAAACACGACACTAAAATCTTGTTATCCGTCTATTGCGGCTGTTACGGCTGAAATGGGCGTATTTTTGTTTAAGGAGGCACCATGCCGAGAATGCCGAAAAAGAGGAAGCTGGAACTGTCTTTCTTCCTCAATGAACGGGGGCGGGTAACGTACAACGACCTTTGCCGGAAATGCCAGCGTACTTGCAAGCAGAGTTTCCGGGCGGTCATTGTGGACTGCCCCCATTATCTTTCCAAACGCTCAAAACGAAAAGTAAAGGAGGACACCGATTGAATGGAAGTTGAATTTATGACCGCAGACACCACCCTGCCGCCCTGTATGCCGCTGCCGAGAGCCATGCTGCGGCTCCCGATCAGCAGCACCGCCAAGGTCATGTACGCCCGGATGTTGGATATTGTTTTCTTGTCCGGCATAGAGGACGCCAACGGGATTTTATTTATCCATTTCCCCATCGTGGAACTGGCGGCGGCACTTGCCCGCAGCACCATGACTGTGAAGCGTTCCCTGAATGAATTGGAGGACGCCGGACTGATACTGCGAGTGCGTCAGGGCTTCGGGGAACCCAACAAGATATATATACTCATTCCGGGGAAGGAGGACAGCCGCTTATGAATGCAAAGCTGGAAGCACTCAATCAGGAGATAGAGAAAACGGAAAAGAAGCTGCGGAGGGCGCAGCATGAAGAAAAGATATTGGAACACCAGATAAAGACGTTGACACGGAAGGAACGGACGCACCGGCTTTGCACCAGAGCCGCCATGCTGGAAAGCTACCTTCCCCACCCGGAGGCCATCACGGATAAACAGGTCAGCTTGTTTTTGGCGCTGCTGTTCCGTCAGGACAACACCCGTCAGCTTATGGAAAAAGTATTTGCCGGAAACGGCAATTTTCAGGGAGAGGAGGCAGACCGGGAACGGTCATAATCGCTTCCAGAGCCGCAGCCCGTGGACTGCCCCTCTGAAAGAGGGCGCAACTATACACCACCTGAAGGTAGTGTGTTGCGCCCTGCCGGGGGCTTCCTGCGGAAAGCGGATGATTGCCCGCAGCGTTCCGGCTCCTGCCAATCATCACAGGGGAAGCTACACTTCCCCTGCGCTGGCTGCCGCCAGCTACCCCTTTGTGGACTTGCCGCCCGGAAACACCTTGCGCCGCAAGCTGTTCCCGTCCAGCAAGTTTACAATTCATCTATTCCAAAAAGTAACATCTCATAGTATAATAGCGGTAACTTGAAAACCGTACAGATAGTGGAATGGAGAAATAAAGAAATGAGATTTGAATACACGGATGGAAATAATAAGGACTTTATTGAATTATGCCATGGTTTAGATGATTTCCTAAACGAACTTGTAGGAGGGGAAGAAAACAGAGCCGAATATATTCCCTATAATCAGCTCGATGATATTCACGATGTAATAATCGCATATGATGATGACATTCCTGTTGGAAGTGCCAGCTTCAAAAAGTATGATGATGAATGTGCAGAAGTAAAACGTGTCTTTATCAAACAAGAATATCGAGGTAAAGGAATTTCTAATACCCTAATGGAATTGTTAGAAAATGCCGCAAGAAAACAAGGGTATCATTATCTGATTTTAGAATCCGGCGAGCCACTTGTTGCCGCAATGGCGTTGTATAGAAAGATTGGCTATAAAGTCATTCCGAATTATGGACAATACAAAGATATGCCTGATTCAATTTGCATGAGAAAGGAACTCTAATAATCTGTCAGATAATATCTTCGGGCCACCCTGACCCGAATTTTCAAAACTGAATACCAGCCGCCCACCGGCGGTACCACCGAGCAGGAAATCTTGAAACAGGTTCCCTGCTCTTTTTATGCCCGGACACCGGGAGAAAGGAGGACACTACTTGCCATGCCCGCACTTTGATGTGAAAGTTATCCAGCGCAGCAAGCGCCAGTCAGCCGTTGCGTCTGCTGCCTACCAGAGCGGGGAACGGCTGTTTTCCGAATACGACCAAAAACAGAAATACTATTCCCATAAAAGCGAAATCGTCCACACCGAAATCATGCTGCCGCCCCACGCCCCGCCGGAGTATGCAGACCGGAATACCTTGTGGAACGCCGCCGAAGCGATTGAAAAGCAATGGAACTCCCAGCTTGCCCGAAGGTTCGTGCTTGCCATACCGAGGGAACTCCCCCCGGAACAGTACGCCGACCTTATCCGGGATTACTGCCGGGAGTTTTTTGTTTCCAAAGGCATGATTGCCGACTTTGCCATCCATGACAAGGGGGACGGCAATCCCCACGCCCACATCCTTCTTACCATGCGGGCAATGGACGAAACCGGGAAATGGCTCCCTAAAAGCCGGAAGGTCTACGACCTTGACGAGAACGGCGAGCGTATCCGGCTTGCGTCCGGCAGATGGAAAAGCCACAAGGAGGACACCGTGGACTGGAACGACCAGAAGTACGCCGAGATATGGCGGCAGGGCTGGGCTGACACGGCGAACCGTTATCTGGAAGCCATCGGCAGCCCAGAGCGCCTTGACCTTCGCTCCTATGCCCGACAGGGGATTGATAAAATCCCCACCGTCCACATGGGGCCAGCGGTCAGCCAGTTGGAGAAGAAAGGCATACAGACCAACATCGGCAACCTGAACCGGGACATCAAAGCCGCAAATTCCCTTATGCAGTCTATCCGGCAGATGGTACGCAGCTTAAAGGGCTGGCTGTCCGGCCTGAAAGAGAAAAAGGCGGCGCTGCTGGAAGCACTGGAACAGGCAAAGGAGCCGACCATCCCCGAACTGCTTTCCCGGTATCTGGATAAACGGAGCGAGGAACGTACCGGCTGGACTTCCAAGGGGAAGCTGAAAGGCACTGTTGGAGATTTCAACAAGGTCATGGAAGCCCTTGACTTCCTGCGGCAGAAAGAGATTTCCACCGTAGAGAGCCTTGACGCCTATCTGGATGAAGCCAGCGCACAGGCCGTTTCCATCCGTGAGGAAATCAAGCCGATGGAGAAACGTGTGAAAGAGATTGACCGGCTGCTTTTCCATATCGGGAACTTTGAAGCAAACAAGCCGGTTCATGCGAAATATGCCGCTATCCGCTGGAAGAAACCCAAGGAGAAATATGCCGCCGACCATAAGGAGGAACTGGACGCCTACAACGCTGCCCTGCGGTATTTCAAGGTTCACCTTGACGGGGCGAAGTACAGCACAAAGAAGCTGACCGGGGAACAGGCACAGCTTTCAGAGAATATCGCTTCCAAGACGGAAGCGCTGACTGCCGTACAGGAGGATGTAAAGATTTTGCGGGATGTGCGCCACTGGCTCAATCAGGTTTTGCCATCCGAGCAGTACCGCCAGACCGCAGAGCCGGGAAAGAAACCGTCCATCCAGCAGGCGGTCAAAGGCCGGGAGCAGCGTATCCGGGAGGAACAGGCAGAGAAACGCCAGCAGCCCCGCCGCCAGCAAAAACAGGATATGGAACTTTAACCAATTAGGCGCTTGCCATTTTCCCCGTGAGAATGACAGGCGCTTTTCTTATTTTCAGGAGGATTTGCCTATTGAATGTATTTGAAGCCGTGAAGCAGTCTGTTACCACCCGGCAGGCCGCCGAGCATTACGGTATCCGGGTAGGAAGAAACGGGATGTGTGTCTGCCCCTTCCATGACGATAAAAACCCCAGCATGAAGGTTGACCGGCGCTTCCATTGCTTCGGCTGTCAGGCAGACGGGGATGTGATTGATTTTATTTCCCGTCTGGAAAATGTAAGCCCCAAGGAAGCCGCCATCATGCTGGCGCAGGATTTCTCCATCTCCTATGAGGACAGGGAGCCATCCGGCAGGAGCCGCCCGAAGCCAAGACCCCGACAGGAAACCCCGGAGCAGCAATTTAAGCGCATGGAGCGCCACTGTTTCCGGGTACTGTCCGACTATCACAATCTGCTGCGCCGCTGGAAGCGGGACTATGCCCCAAAGACGCCGGAGGAAGAATGGCACCCGCTTTTCGTGGAAGCCTTGCAGAAACAATCCCATGTGGAATATCTGCTGGATGTGCTGCTGTTCTCCGACATAGGGGAACGGGCTGCCCTGATTGCCAGCTACGGAAAGGAAGTGAGGAACCTTGAGCGGAGAATGGCAGACCTTGCCGCCCGAACTGCAGCAGGCCGTAGAACAGACCATACAAGAAGCCCCGCCACCCCGGAACGTTGAGGAAGTAAAGGCCATGCTGGAAAGCACCGAGAAAGGCGGCGTGCGGAACAGTATTCAAAACTGCCTGACCGTATTCCAGTATGACCCCGAACTTTCCGGGGCGGTTGCGAAAAATCTCCTGACCGAGCGCATTGACCTTCTAAAGCCCATTGGCAGGAAACGCAGAACCGGCAGCAAGGCCATGACCGACACGGACATGAAATATATCCGGCTGTATCTGGAAAAGACCTACGGCCTGACCAGCGAGAAAAAGATAGCGGACGCCGCCGACCTTGCGGCAGACGCCAACAGCTACCACCCCATCCGGGACTACCTAAGCGGCCTTGTATGGGACGGGAAAGAGCGTATCCGCTATTGCCTGCGGCACTTTCTGGGAGCCGACACGGACAACTACACCTTCCAATCGCTGCGGCTGTTCCTGCTGGGAGCCATCCACCGGGCGTTCTGCCCCGGCTGTAAATTTGAGGTCATGCTTTGTCTGGTGGGCGGTCAGGGAGCCGGGAAGTCCACCTTCTTCCGGTTGCTGGCCGTAAAAGACGAGTGGTTTTCCGATGATTTGCGGAAGCTGGACGATGATAACGTGTACCGCAAGCTGCAAGGCCACTGGATTATCGAAATGTCGGAGATGATTGCCACCGCCAACGCCAAGAGCATAGAGGAAATCAAGTCATTTTTAAGCCGCCAGAAGGAGGTCTATAAAATCCCCTACGAAACCCACCCGGAGGACAGGCTGCGGCAATGCGTGTTCGGCGGCACTTCCAATGCGCTGGACTTCCTGCCCCTTGACCGTTCCGGGAACCGGCGCTTCCTGCCGGTCATGGTCTACCCCGAACGGGCCGAGGTACACATTTTGGACGATGAAGCCGCTTCCAGAGCCTATATCGAACAGGTATGGGCGGAAGCCATGACAACCTACAAAAGCGGCGATTTTAAGCTGTCTTTTACCCCCGAAATGATACAGTACCTCAAAGAACACCAGCGGGATTTTATGCCGGAGGACACCAAGGCCGGGATGATACAGGCGTACCTTGACCGCTACACCGGCAGCGCCGTATGCTCCAAGCAGCTTTTCAGGGAAGCCCTGAACCGCCCCTTTGACGAGCCGAAACAATGGGAAATCCGGGAAGTCAACGACATCATGAACCACGGTATCACGGGATGGAAGTATTTCTCCAATCCCCGGATATTTGAAGGGTACGGCAGGCAGAAGGGCTGGGAACGGGAAGCCCCGGCAACGGGCGCTGACAACGGGCGTGAAAAAACGCCGGACGGATTTGTGGAAGTCACGGAGCAGATGGAGCTTCCCTTCTGAAAAATCCGGGGAAATCACAGCCGGTTGCCGACCCCGTTGCTATCCCGTTGCCGGGCCGGTTGCCGGGAAAAAGCCCGTAACTGCGGGCTTTTCTCCCCTCTGACAACCAAAGCAACAGAAAAATAAAAGAAAAAGTAATAAATAACCAAACCGCCAGACAGAGATTGTTTTCGAGGTTTTTTGAAGCCCGTTGCCGGACTTCGTTGCCGACCTTCTCCTGTCTGGCTTATTTCATTTATGGAGGTAACTGCCTATGGCAAAAAGCAAAACTGAAATCCATGTCACAACGGTATTTGACGGCGAACTGGACGCTACGGACGTTTTCGTGAGCCTGATTGCACAGAAATACAGCCAGAGAGAGGATAAAGAATATCTTGCGAAAAAGCAAGATTTAGGATATAATAAAGACAAGGTTCAGAGTGACCGTGTTCCGTCTGGATTGTGCGGGTAACGGTTATGATGAACGGATTTGAATATGCAGGCATGGACATGGTACTGGCAAGCAGCTTCCGGGCGGCTATCTATTGCAGGCTTTCCAAGGACGATGACCTTGACGGGGAGAGCGCCAGTATCGCAAACCAGCGGGCTATGCTGGAAACCTACTGCGAAAAGCAGGGATGGGAGGTTGTTGCAGTCTATCAGGATGATGGCTACACGGGGCTGAACATGGAGCGCCCCGACCTGAAACGGATGTTGAAAGCCATCGAGCGCAGGCAGATAAACCTTGTGGTCACGAAAGACCTGTCCAGACTGGGTAGGAATTACTTGCAGACCGGCTTCCTGATTGAAGATTTCTTCCCCCGCAACGGCGTGAGGTATATCGCCATGAATGACGGTATCGACACCATGCGGGACAACAACGACATAGCGCCGTTCAAGAACATCCTCAACGAGATGTACAGCAAGGACATTTCCAAGAAGGTTCATTCCTCTTATCTGCTGAAAGCGCAGAAAGGCCAGTTTACCGGCTGCCTTGCCCCTTTCGGGTATCGGAAAGACCCGGAGGACAAAAACCATCTGCTGATTGATGAGGAAACGGCTCCCATTGTCCGGCGTCTGTTTGCGTGGGCGCTGGAAGGACACGGCCCCAACTACATCCGGCGCAGGCTGGAAGAAGAAAAAATCCCATGCCCGACCTACTGGAACCGGGTGCGGGGCTTTCGGAACGTGTCAACCAAGTGGGAAAAGAAAGACCCGGTCAACGGGCGGTATATGTGGGACTTCTCCGTGATTAAGGACATCCTGATGAACCCCGTCTACACCGGCGCTATCGCTTCCCAGAAGAAGGAATACCGCTTCAAAATCGGCACCATCGGGGAGAAGAAGCCGGAGGACTGGATTGTAGTGGAGAACCAGCATGAGCCGCTTGTTGACCGCAAGACCTTTGACATCGTGCAGCGCAAGCTGAAATCCCGGCAGCGCCCCCGCCAGACCGGGGAAATCAGCCTGTTTGCGGGGCTTATCAAGTGCGGCGAGTGCGGGAAGTCGCTGACGATCCGCTACACCAACGACAAGCACCCGAAGCAGATTTATTCCTGTAAGACCTACAACGCCTACGGGAAACAGCACTGTACCCAGCACCGGGTTGAGTACGACACCCTTTACAGCCTTGTGCTGAACAAAATCCGGGAGTGCGCCAGAGCCGCCCTGATGGACGGGGAAGCCGTTGCCGGGAAGCTGACCGACACCTGCGAAGCCGAGCAGAAAGGCCAGCGGGAAGCGTTGGAGCGTTCCCTAACCAAAGACGAGGAACGGATTGACGTTCTGGAAAAGATGGTGCTGCGGCTGTATGAGGATATGGTTGCCGGGCGTATCAGCGAAGCGAACTTCAATCTGCTGATGGAAAAGACGCAGGCGGAACAGGCCGAGTTGAAAGCAAAGGTTGAGGAAGGCCGGAAGAAGCTGGCCGATGAAATCCGGCTTGCGTGTGACGCCCGCCAGTGGGTAGAAGCCATTCAGGAATACGCCGACATCACGGAACTGGACGCCGCCACCCTTAACCGCCTGATTAAAGAAATCGTTGTCCATGAGAGCATAGACAGCGAAAAGACAAGACACATTTCTATCGAAATTCATTTCAATCTCAAACCCATCCCGGAGGTGGAGCAGGTCACGGCCTGACCTGCCCCCGCCGGGGCGGTTCTTAAAAACTCCATAGATATTTCTTGACACGCCGCCGCCCGCCATCGAGCCGTTTTCCTACACCTATTTGGGTATGAAACAATTGATGGCGGGAGGCGGTATCGTCCTTATCGGCTTAAAACTCATTCCGCTTCTTGCCAATGTACTAAAGTAGGAAGAAAAGGAGCGATGAAATGTTTGGGATATTCGACAAGATAGAAGAATTTTTCAAGGAGCTTCTACTGGGCGGTATCCAAGCAAACTTAGAGTCCATGTTTCTTGACATCAACAATCAGGTTGGGAAAGTGGCAGCAGATGTAGGAAAAACTCCTATGGGATGGAACGGAGAAGTATTTAACTTTATCAAGAGTATTAACGACTCCGTCATTATTCCCATTGCAGGACTAATCATAACGGCAGTCCTTTGTATTGAGCTCATCAATATGGTCATGCAAAAGAACAATATGCACGATGTTGTATTCTATAAGAGAAGTTATTCCAATACAGAATAACCTCAAATATAAAATACAAATATCAAGCCTACTTACGACCAAACAAAAATTAAATAGCCTATAAGATAAGGGAAAATATGCCTATGGGAACTCTATTTTTTCTTTTTCCTGAAATTAAGTCCTGAGTTTTTAATGATTGGGGATTTCTTGAAAAACTTTCTTAGAAAATTTTTTTCATCATCAGACAGCCTTTTATACTTTAGTTTGAATGAGTTGCAGAAAATCTCAATGAATTTATCTATATTGTCTCCGGAAGACTTCATAATTTGACGTACTTTCTGCATTGATAAGGTATCATCATTTTCGGGGATACTGTCAATATCTTGTTCATGATTTTTGCGGATATCTTTTATAATACTATCCCATGTTTTATGGGTAATATGACAAAAGAAATCTTCTTCACATACTTGAGCAGCCGATAGAGTTCTCAAAGTATGGTCAGCAGATACATTAGGATTTTGGTTTATGATTTCAGCCCTTACAGTTTCAAGAGAAGAATTTAAATCATTAAAACGCTTAGTAGCTACTCCATCAATAAAGATTTCCGTATCAGCCATAAGCTCTTTAAATTTGTCATGTGTAACTATTTCACAAAGCAGGCGGTTATTGATAGAACCGCTTAATAACAAATTAATCATATCATCACTCAAATGAAGAACGGTTAAATCTGTATTTGGGTGATTTTTGTTTTCTGTTAAACCGAGAAGATAATCGGTAGAAACTTCATAAAACTGTGCAAGTACAACTAAGTTACCATGGTTCATCTCCTTGTAGTCATTATTCTCATAATTACCTAAAGCAGATTTTGAAATACCTGTAAGTTTAGCTAACTCCTCTAAATTTAAATTGTGTGCAACTCTTAAATCCTTTAAGCGTTCCTGTAAGGTTATTTTACATCTCATAACGTATAACCTCCTTAATACAAAATATTCTTATACTTGTAGATATTATACCACATTAGTTCCACAATCGTGGAAAAATGAAAAAATAAACACTACTTCCAACTTTGTGGACATACGGGAATCATAACAAAAATACAATATCATACAGACAAGTTCTACTGAACAATGAAAAACAAATGATCGGTCTGTAAGGATAAGTATCTATAGGGAAGTAGGCGAATACTTTCTAAAATATTAGAAAAGAGCCTGCCAAGTAGAACAAAACGCTGCTGTGAGATTCAGGGGTAGGAACTATATCAGGTGTAACCGACAAAAATAGCAATCAAAATGTAGTAAGATAGATAATAAAAAAATATAAAAAATGCTATTGACAAGAATATAAAAATGCGATTATAATATTATTAACAAAAAGTTAATAATATTATTGATAATAATTATATAAGAATGGAGAATGTTTTAATGAAATTTCCGGAAGCAGAACAAAAGGTGATGGAGGCTTTATGGAATGATGGTATAGTAGATGAAAATGGTGAAATTACTGCTAAAAAACTTTCAGACCATTTGGTTAAAAAATATGGTTGGACGAATGCAACGAGTTATGTTTATTTTAGTAGATTGTTGGAGAAAGGAGCTATTACAAGAAGATACCCTAATTATACGATAAAAGCACTTATTGGAAAAGAAAAACTGGTACAGCCGATTATTGATTCTCTAATTAAAGAAACATATAGTGGCTCGGCAGTGAATCTTTTTTGTGCATTTTTAAATAATGACAATTTAAGTGCTGAAGATATAGAAGTGATGAAAAATCTTATACGTGATTATAGACCTAAAGAAAAAACCAATACAGATGAAGATGAAGTAAAGGAATAAGTGATGTTGCATGTGATTAGGATTGGCTTTTTAGAGAGGAGTACTTTGATTGTAGGGTATATAATTTTAGCACTTTTGATGCGGAAGCACCTTAATAAAAATAGCCCTAAGTATTCAATGGTGGTATTGTGGGGAGTAGTAATAGCAAGACTTGTTATTCCGTATATGATACTGGTTAGAGTTCCAAAACAGGAAAATATCATTGAGAAGATATTCCTTTTTCCTTTAATATTTACCAGTGAGCTGACGACTTATATTTCAGAAAATATAAGTTCTCTCTTACCGGAGATAAACAGAGCGATTGTAACAGTGGTTATAATAATATATGTAATTTTTCAAATATTAAAGATTAATAGAGTATTTAAAAATGCCAAGGAAATACAAATAGATGAAGAGCTATATGAATATGTTATGAAGACTGTTCCTGTCAAAAGAAAGGTAAAAATATTGATCAATAATGATTTAAAAATACCTATTACATATGGGGTATTACACCCAAAAATCATTATACAAAATAGTACTTTAGAAGATGAAACCATGCTCAGATATATTCTTGTTCATGAAATGACCCATATAAAGAAGTTTGATGTCATATGGAATCATTTAAAAAATATATTGGTGTGCGTTTATTGGTATAATCCGTTTATTTGGCTTATGTCCAGATATATTACGGAGGATTTGGAGGTGCTGTGTGATAAGTTAGTTGTAGAAAGGACAAAGTGTAGGAAAGATAATAAGCTTGAGTACATGTATGTAATGTTTAAAGTATTAACACAAAAAGTAAAAAAAGAAAATACATTGGATATGACTATGAAGTTAGATCCTGCAGTAGAAAGGATGGTTATTTTGAGTAATATGAAAATACAAAAAATAGGAATAGTAACAATGATGGTAATATTACTTATTTCCACAACAGCGTTTGCTCACATAGAAGAAAATGAAGTAATTACAACCACAGTCATGGAAAATATTGAAGAAAAGCCGGAGGAATATGTCATAGATTTGAGTAATGAGTATATTGAAGAAGAAATCAATACAGGTGAAAGGACCGTAGAATTGACCGAAGAAGAACCAGAAGATGAAAAAAAATCTGTGATAGCAGATATAAATGAAAGTTGTAGTTTACCAGCTTTTACAAGCAATTCTCATAACTTTACAATGTATAACTTTTACGGAGGAGTGCATAAGAATTTTACAACAAAGATATCTAATGTGTCTTCAAGCGGGAGAATAGATTATAAGGTTGTTATAGAAGAAAGCGGTTATGTAATATTCAGCAAAAGCTTTAATAAAGCGGTATCTCTTAGGACAAGTGATGCCAAGAATAATAGAGATTATAGGGTAACAATAGTCAATAATTCAAACAAAAGTTTGAAGTACGACATTGCTATAAAAAGTTACAGATAACAGGTGAAAGGAAGTGTGATGATATGAAAAAGTTGAATCCACAAAGGTATAAGAATGGCGACTGAGCCGATGTGTGGATATTTTTGCTATGTATTCACACATGAATACAGATTTGATTATACTTAGTGATTGAAAATTAGTTTAGAAAACAGGAGGTTAGATATGTTTAATAAAATGAAAAAAATTGTAGTGTTGTCTTGCATGGCTACAATGTTAATAGCAGGTAACAGTTTTGCTTTTGCAGCTGAGAACAATCCAGTGTCAGATGAAGACATAAATAAGTATATGATATCTACATCGTATGGAGAAATGACAGAAGGAGAAGTTCAACCGGTATGGCTTGCACCAGGTCCTATCACAAGATACCCGGCAGAAGGTGGAGTGTGGGAGTACGGCTTTTGGAATGCAAAAGTTCGTTCATACTATACAGTTAGTCGTTGCCATGGAAGTACTGTAACGTTAGGTAACAAAAAAAGTAAATCCATAAATACAGCATCAGGTCAAACATCTAAAGCGGAACTTTGGGCTATTCAACATAATGGTGATGACAGATATTACTATAGAGTGTGCAATTAGTGTTTAAGTACTTAGGTATTTTGAAGTAAGGCTGATTTTATAGGAGGTGTGGGAGATTGCTCCTACATCTCCTTTTTGGAGGTAATAGATTTGAAAAGTGCAGTCAGATTATGCAGTATAGCAATCGTAATATTAATATTTGTACTTTCTTCCCAAATGATACAATATGAACAAAATTACAGACCGTTTGACTCAGATGTAAATGTTGAGTTGAATACGGCGGATACAACGACCGATAAAAAGCTGTTAATCAAACAATTAAATGATATAATCAAGAAAAACTCCGGCAGTATGTATAAGCAGGTTGTAGGAAAAGATAATTTAGAAAATGAGAGGGATATAATTTGGTTTGGAGATAAGAAACCTGATTCAGGGAATATAGTTTTATCCGGGAATAACGTGGATTGGCTGTCTAACGAGTTATTCGGCAGTTTAATTCACAGTAATGATATGGGAGAGATTCCGCTTTCTGGGGATTATTCAATCAGTGAAAATATAAAGTCAGATTTAGATGTTTGGGCAAATAAAAATAATATACAATTGAATTATTTTAAAACATTAAGAGGAGTAAAACAATTATACTTGAATTTAATTGCAAACCCTATAGGAAATTTACTAATATCTATGAATCTTCTCGTCTTAACTATTTTTTTAACATATTTCTTTTTAAAAGCTAATGATAGAGCAATTAAACTTTTATCAGGAGTAGATAAGTTAAGAATACTAAAATATGATATTATTTTTTTATCTAAAAACGTGATTGTTGGAGCAATCGCTGGTATGTTTGTAGCTTCAAGCTATTTTTTTATAACAAAAGGTCTTGGAAATTTAATACTTATTTTAAAGTCTGCAACTGTAGGGATAGCGATAATTCAAATCATCATAATAATGTGTATTGTAATTTTATCCTTTGCCGTTGAGCCTAAAGTCAAATATATTGCTAATAGAGAGATTCCTTTGAATAAATTTAAGTATTTGGCAAATTTTCTTAAACTATTTGCTATATTGTTTTCAGTGATAGTTTTGGTAGATACCGTTTCATTGGCTACAATTACACGAAAGATGGCGGATGAATACTTTTCTTGGTCAAATATAAAAGATAATTTCAGACTATCATTTTCTATATTGGATGAACTTTACCAAGAATCTAATGTATCTGAGATAAAAAACTTTATATCGAATATGCAAAATGATAGATCTATGAGTATATCATTAGCGATTGATGAGAGTATAGAAATATCAGATAAGTTAAAAGAATCAGGCTTTGATCATATTGCAGTTGTAAATAAAGAATGGTTAAATATTGTTGATGTAGGGATAGAAAATCAAGGTAAAAATGGAAGGCTTGAGCGATATAATTTCGAAGATATAAGTCCATTACTTAAAACATTTCTTAAAGAACAGATGCCTCTTCTAATAGATGAAAATGTAATTAAAACTGAGAATCTTAACTACTATACTTTTAATGGAGAAAAGATGGCAATATTAGCTCCAAATACAGGAGATGTAGATGCTCTGCTGTCAGCGAAAAACCCTCTAATTATTGTTATAGAAAATCCTGCAAAAGAATTGAACATAGAAGGGTTCGTAATACCTACCCTGTCTACAGGTAATATAATTTTTTTGGATAAAAAAATTTTATATAAAAATTTAAATGAAAGTATTTTAAAAAATTATGTGATATCGGTGGATGGAATTGCTGATTTAGCATTGAAAAGAGCACAAGATTTTCGTGAACAGTTTGTAAGCTATATTATAGCAACTATTACTTTATTTGTTTCAATAGTATTTACAGCAATACTTGGTGCAAAACTTTGGGCATATAAAAATCGCAAACGAATATATATTATGAATACAAACGGTCTAAGTTTCTATGAAATAATTCTTAGAGATTTGATTAAAGATCTGTTGTTATCAACAATTTCAATATTTGGAGCAGGATTATTAACTTTAGTTATAAAGCCAATAAGCATTACTACAGTTGGAGTTGTAATGATTTTAATAATACCCGTATATTTTTTAAGCATATTAATAGCATATCGAGTTTTTGCCAAAAAAGAGTTTGTAAAAGTGGTTCACAGAGTATAAAGGAGAGAAAAGTATGTTGATAAAGGCTGATAATATTTCATTGAAAATAGGTGAACAAGTAATATTTAGTAATGTAAGTTTTGATGTAGAAAGACCACAAATGGTTGCTATTACAGGGGCTTCCGGCAGCGGAAAAACTTCATTGCTAAATTGCTGTGGATTGATTAACGAATTGAGTTCAGGAGATTTATTTATAAATGGAGAAGACTGTACAAATCTAAGTGAAAAAGAAAAGCTATATTTTTGGAAGAACTCAGCAGCATTTATATATCAAGATTATGGGATTATAGATGAAGAAAGTGTTATATATAATATTACATTTTCCAATAATGTGTTTGATAAGAAAAAAGCCGAGGAATGTCTTAGAAAAGTTGGTTTAATTGACAAAATTGATAGTAAGGCTTTAATACTTTCAGGCGGAGAAAAACAAAGATTAGGAATAGCCAGAGCATTTTATAAAAAAGCAAGTATTATATTTGCCGATGAACCCACAGCTTCATTGGATGAAGACAATAAGAATATTATAATCAATCTATTGCAAGGCTGTGTTAGTATGGGAGTTTTGGTGTTAGTTGCGACACACGATGAAAAATTATCAAAAATTTGTGATAAAGTAATTTCAATGTGATACGCTTAAATAATATCCCAAGAGTGTGAATGAATAAATTATTAAAAAACATATAATTATTATTTCTATATACCATAAAGATATATAAGAGGACATTTTACGCCAAAGTGTAGAAGTCCTCCTTTTTTATTCTCAAAAAGCAAAATCAGAGAACGTAAAAAGGAGAATTGCACAATGGACAAGAAAGAATATGTCCTTTATGTTAAGGGAAAAGCGGTATCTGTAGGCGAAGAAGTCTACAAAGCATACTGGAAGATAACAGAACACGAAAAATATCTTATCAAAAAAGACCGGAAAAATAATGTTATTCCATTTTCGGCACTAGATTATGACGGACACTTTGTAGACAACATAATAGATGAAAGAATAGACTTAGAAAAAATTGTAGAAGTTAAAATGCAAATCAAAGAACTGAATAAGGTATTAGCTACACTGACAAAAGTAGAACGAGAGCTAATAGAAACTATCTTCTACAAAGGAGAAAGTCTAAGGTCAATTAGCAGAAAAGAGAAAGTAAGCCATCAGACAATCAGTAGGAGGAAGTGTAGAATTTTAGAAAAACTGAGAAAACTTTTAGAAGATAAAATCTAAAAAATGATGAAAGGTTAAGTATCAAAGAAAGGTGCTTAGTCTTTCTTTATTGGAATAAAAATGATTAAACGGAGGAAACGCAATAATGAAAGAGTTAGAAAAAGCAATGGAACAATTAGAAAAGGAAAATAATAAAATTGAAAAGGCACAAAACAGAGCGAAACAACTTAATCAAAAAATAAGTAAACTCAAAAGAAGTGCCGATACGCAAAGAAAAATAAGAAAAGGCGGAGTGTTTGAAGCCTTTGAAAGAGAAATTACAGGTATGCAGGAAGAAACAAATAATGATTTGATATATGCTTTTTTGGATTATGTGTTATCAGATAACAGGAATAGAGAAAAGCTAAAGGAACTTACGGAAATTCATTTAAGAGAAAAAGAAATCTCCTTAGAAGAAAATTCAAATCTTGGAGAAGAAAACGCAAATGATGATTTTGAAGAACTGACAGAGGAAGAATAGAACAGACAAAAATGTATTAGAAACTGAGATGGAGCAAAGTGAGAAACATTTTAACACTTTGCTTTTTTGTTGATTTGAAAAATCTA
>ERZ773043.459-NODE-459-length-23975-cov-7.548286_pt1 | contig 23975 bp, 36 predicted proteins | sample MGYA00580636_ERZ773043 | MGnify/ENA primary metagenome ERZ773043 (study PRJEB29015, sample SAMEA2737992) | human oral metagenome | biome: human oral; feature: human-associated habitat; material: dental | place: China | collected 2065 ...
ATCTCCTTGGTGTGGCTCCCCGAGCAGGTCAAGGCGTGGGCAGCCGAGCAGGCCAAGCCCGCCGAGGCCCCCGCCCAGCCGGTCGTCCGCCACCACGGTAACCCGCCCGGAGCGGGAGCCGCATCCCTCGATGAGCGTATCGCCGCAGCCGAAGCGGCCGGGGACCGGACACTCACGGCCTCCCTGAAGGCCCTGAAGCTCGGCTCCCGATAAGAGCCATCACGAACGAAAGGAACGACCATGGCCGGCATCACTGGCATGGCAACCACCTACAACTGCCCGAACTACGTCGGCGAACTGTTCGCCGCATCTCCTGAGGACACACCACTGCTGTCCTCTATCGGTGGCCTGACCGGCGGCGTCCCCGTCGGCGGCACCCTCTTCTCCTGGAGTGGCTACGACCTGCGTGACGCCGAGGACGGCCGCCAGCGCACTGAGGGCGCTACCGCCCCCACTGCTGAGGGCCGCGCTCGCTTCGCTGCCAGCAACGTCGTCGAGGTCCGTCAGGAGAAGGTCAGCGTCTCCTACACCAAGCAGGGCGCAACCCGCCAGGTCACCCCGGCGACCGGGGCGACAACCGTCACCATCGGCGACACCGTCCTACCCGCCGACGAACTGGCCTGGCAGATCAGCACCGAGCTGAAGCAGATCGCCCGCGACGTCGAGAAGACCTTCATCACCGGCAAGTTCGCCAACCCGACGGACAACCAGACGCCCCGCAAGACCCGCGGCCTGATTGAGGCTATCACCACGAACGTGGCGACCACCACCCACAAGGCCGCCGAACTCACTGAGGCCGACATCCTCGACCTGGTCGAGAAGGTGTGGACGAACGGCGGCCTCCAGGAGGGCGAGACCCGCACCATCATCGTCAATGCAAAGTTGAAGCGCGCCCTGACCAAGGTGTTCATCAAGGACGCCAAGTACCAGGAGGGCACCCGCAACGTCGGTGGCGTCAACCTCAAGACCCTCGAGACCGATTTCGGGGTCATGAACATCATGCTCAACCGGTACGTGCCAGCGGACAAGCTGATCGTCGCTTCCCTGGAGCAGCTGGCTCCGGCGTTCCTGGAGATCCCCGGCAAGGGCCACTTTTTCGCGGAGCCGCTGGCGAAGACCGGCGCGTCGGATGACGTGCAGATCTACGGGGAGATCGGCCTCCAGTACGGCAACGAGAAGGCTCACGGTGTCTTGACCGTGGCTGCTGACTGACCGGCGCAGGGGCGCCCCACAGTGCGCGGGGCGCCCCGCCTGTCTGAGAGGAGGGGATCATGAGGATCACCTGTGAGCGTCACCCGAATCTGCTCATCACTCACCCGCGGGTCGAGTTCGTGGACGGGGTGGCTGACGTCGATGAGGAGACCGTCAAGGCCCTGTCTTCGCTCCTGGATGCGTTCGGGATTGACGCTGCCGACATTGGTGGCGAGCACGCCGAGAGCAAGGGGTCCCCGAAGCGGGGCAAGAATGGCTGACGTCTTCGCGACCGTCGAGGACTTGGAAGCGCGTTGGCGTGGCCTGTCTGAGCAGGAGCGGAAGCGGGCCGCGGTGCTGCTGGAGGATGCGACGGACCTCATCAAGGCGTCCGCGCCAAGGTGGCAGCACGCCACTGCGGGGACGCTGAAGCGTATCTGCTGTGCGGTCGTGAAGAGGGCGCTTCAGGCGGAGCAGGGGGCAGCTGACGGGCTACCCGAGCCCAGGGGCCTGCTGTCCTCGGAGATGCATGTCACCGGCCCGTTCACCGACCAGTACGCCTACTCGAATCCCGAGGGGGACCTTTTCCTCAGGGCGGCTGAACTGAAGCAGTTGGGCGGCCGACGTAGCGCGGCCTTCGAGGTGGACCTGCTGGCTCCGGCGGTGGCCCCGTGATCGCCGTCGGACTGGTGCAGGTGACGAGGCTCAGGGCGGGCGACGGTGGGCGCGACCAGTACGGTGAGGCTGTCCCCGGACCGGTTGTGGAGACGCCCCTGCCGCCCGCCCTGCTCAACCCCGGCGGCACGAGCGAGCCGGTCACTGCCGGGTCAGCGCCGGTCGTCAGCCAGCCGACCCTGTACTGGCGTGGGCAGCACCCGGATATCCGCTCCAGCGACCTCCTGCGCGTCGCCGGCATCACCTACAGGGTCGAGGGCGCCCCGGCGCGCTGGCCCAAAGGCTCCGTGGTCACGCTCCACGCCGCCACCGACCCGAGGCAGACGGGGGGAACCTGATGGGCGTCGTGAGATTCAAGCTCGACCGCGAGGGCATCCAGGCGCTCGTGTCCTCAGATGAGGCCCAGGGCGTCGTCAACGAGGCCGCCGAGGAACTGCGAGCCCGCGCAGGGGAGGGCTTCAAGATCCACTCCTCGACGACGTCGCGCGCCCGCGCCTACGTCCACGCCGGAACGCGAGAGGCGGGCATGGAGCAGATCAAGCACCACACCCTGGAGAGGGTGCTGGGCAGCATCGGGGGCGGCTGATGGCTGGCGCGTCTCGGGATACGAAGGCCCTGGTGATGGCGGCGCTGAAGGCCGCCCTGCCAGGGACGCAGGTGGTGTCCACCGTCCCCTACGCGAATGGGGACCCGCCGGACCCGCTGGTGCTGGTGATCGCCACGGGCGGTCAGGGCCAGCACCAGCGGGTCCTGTCTACCGGACAGGTCACCATCGACAGTTTCGCGCCAACTACGGGCCAGGCAATGAGCCTGGCCCTTCGTGTTGACGCAGCGATCAACGCCCTCGTGGCCGGTCACGACTGGCCGGTCACGAAGGTCACGGGGAACGCCCCAGCAGAGTCGCCCGACCCGACTATCACGGCCGCCCGCGCGACGGCCACCTACCAGATCACCACACGGAACCAACCGTAAGGAGAACACCAATGGCAGTGAATGCCGACAACGTACTCGGCTTCGGGTCGGACGACGACAGTCTCTACCTGGGCGCCTACGACCCCGCCCTCGCCACCAAGATCCAGGGCCTCACCACCGCCGTACCCAACACCCTGAAGGACTGCGGATGGCTGTCCGACGACGGCATCAAGCTCACGATGGACGACTCCGTCACCAAGATCAAGGGACACCAAGGCCACGGTGTCGTCCGCACCTTCATGGACTCCTCGGAGACCGGCCTGGAGGCCGCCCTGCTCGAGTCGCAGTTGGACATCGTGACCCGCTTCCTGAACGCGACCGCGGAGAAGATTCAGGAGCAGATCGGTGCCGGCCCGCAGAAGACGGACGTCGCGAAACTGACGGCGAAGGCCCAGCGCACGGTCACCATCCTGTCCGGCGTCCTCGACGTTTTCGACACCGCATCCACCGGGGATGCCCGCACCCGCATGCGGATCGTCTTCCCCCGCCTGGAACTGGGCGAGCGCGGCGAGGTTGCCTTCAAGGTGGGCGAACTGACCGCTTGGTCTTACAAGCTGAGCGTCCTTGGTGACTATGTCATCTACTCCAACGCGAAGTCGCTGATCCCGGCCTGATAGGCCCTCATTCTCCCTGCCCCGGCGCGGATGGTCGGTCCCTGCGCCGGGGTGGGGTCACCACACACCTAGGACCGCCAGCCACCGAAAGGGACCGACATGACTAGCAAGAAGACGAGCAAGACGGCCGAACATGCCCGCGAGATTGGGGCCGCGACCCCGAGCGATTTCCAGGAGGCTGAGGCCAAGAGCGGTGGCATCGTGGAGGTGACTGTCGACGGCCTGACCGTCGCCGTTGACCCGACCGCCTTCCAGTCCGACTGGGAGGTGATCGAGGCGCTGGCCGCCATGGAGGACGGCAGCGCCTCCCCGGCCGCGATGATGCGCGTCACCAAGGCGCTCCTGGGCGACTCCTACGACACCGTGAAAAATCACGTCCGCAGCGACGACGGGCGGGTCAGTGCCGACGCGATGGGCGAGTTCCTGGGGAAGGTTTTCGAAGTCCTGAACCTGGGAAACTGATAGCCCTCCCTGGGCTCCTCAGGGAGCACGGGGAGGCGATCGAGGCCGACCTGCTGCGCGTGTACGGCGTCGACCTGCTGGACCTGTGGCGCGGCACGCTGACGCCTAGGCGGCTGCTGGTCCTCATCCGGGGGCTCCCGCCCGGCAGCGCCCTGGGGCGGGCCATGGGCGGGGACGTCGCCCTCTCCGATGAGGTCACGGCGACGCGCATGGCTGCCTGGCAGATCTGCTGCTACATCGCGTCCGCCGTCGGAGCCAAGCAATCTGACCTACCGAAGCCTCCGCAGCCGCCCGAACCGGGCTGGCAGCAGAAGGCCAAGGAGGCGCAGGAGCGGCAGGACGCCAAGGGGCTCCGATGGCTCGCCAGGCACCCAGAACTGGCCGCCCAGGCTAGCGCATAACCAACACAGGGGAGGCCCCGCAGCACGCCGCTGTGGGGCCTCCCAGCATATAGAGGAGGGCCTGAATGGCTGGCAGCAAGCCCACGGGACACACCATCGGCACAGCCTGGATCCAGGTGGCCCTCTCCACCAAGGCGATCTCCCAGCAACTCAAGGAGGCCCTGGGGGACGTCGACACTCGGCCGGCTGAGCGCAGCATCGTTTCCGGCCTGGGTGGGGCTTTCCAGAAGGTTGGGAAGATCGCCGCCGGGGCGCTCGCCGTCACCGGCGCTGTCGGCCTGGCAGCCAGTTTCTCGGATATCGCGAAGCAGGCTATTGATGCCTCCGACGCCACCAACAAGTTCAAGAACACCTTGGGCTTTGCGGGCAAGTCCGCGGCCGATATTGATCGGCTCACGAAGTCCACGAAGGACTACGCCGACAAGACCGTCTACGGCCTGTCCGATATCCAGTCGATCACCGCCCAACTCGCGTCGAATAACGTCGAGGGATACGACAAACTTGCCGAGGCTGCCGGTAACCTAAACGCCGTCGCGGGCGGTAACGCCGAGACATTCAAGTCCGTCGGTATGGTGCTTACCCAGACCGCCGGCCAGGGGAAACTCACCACTGAGAATTTCAACCAACTCGCTGACGCTGTCCCCGGCGCGTCCGGGAAACTCCAGCAGGCCCTCCTTGAAGCGGGTGCCTACACGGGTAATTTCCGTGAGGCGATGGAGAAGGGGCAAATCACTGCCGAGGAATTCAATGCCGCGGTGATGGACCTCGGCATGACTGACGTCGCCAAAGAGGCGGCGACTTCAACCCAGACGATTGAGGGGGCGTGGGGTAACCTCGAGGCCGCGCTGACGTCTGGGGCAATGGGGATCGTCGACCAGATCAAGCCGGCCCTGACCGACTTCATGGGGAGCGTCGCCACTGGCGCTGAGGGCGCTTTCGGGTGGATCCAGGACAAGCTCATCCCCGGGATTCAGGGTGTCTGGGATATCCTCTCCAAAGGCCAATTTGACGGCTCCTCTAAGCTTTTCGGGCTCGAAGAGGATTCCGGAATCGTCGATTTCCTGATGAAGGTCGGCGAGTCCGCGCGTGCGGCTGGGGATTGGATCACTGGCACCCTTATTCCCGGGATCCAGGGCGTTGCGTCGATTCTCTTCCAGGGCGATTATCAGGGCCCTGCTTCGCTCTTCGGGCTTGAGGAGGATAGTGGCCTAGTCGCATTCCTTTTCAGTGTCCGTGATGCCGCCATGGATGCGGGGTCATGGATCACTGGCACCTTGATCCCATCGGTCCAGTCTCTCGGTGAGATTATCCTAGCAGGGGAGACCGACAAGCCACTCTTCGGGTTGGACCCGGATTCCCCGATCGTGGCATTCCTTGAGGGGCTTCGCAGCACCATTCTCACAGTTGTCGACGTGGGTGCTAGCCTCACATCATGGGTCATTGAAAACAGGACCCTTCTGGGTGGTCTCGCTATCACCGTCGGCACCGCGGTCTTGGCTTTCCAGGGAATGCAGGCAGCCATTGGGGTATCGGCCATAATCTCTATGTCCGGCGGGATCATGGGGGCTGTTACGAGCCTGAATTTGTTCACAACTGCGTCGAACATAGCGAAGTCCGCTCAGGCGGCTTTCAATGTAGTTTTGAATGCGAATCCAATTGTTCTTGTTGTGACTGCTATTGCCGCGCTCGTGGCCGCTCTGGCGTGGTTTTTCACGCAGACGGAGATGGGCAAGCAGGCGTGGGCTTCGATTACGGCAGCGTTCCAATCGTTCTTGGATTGGATTGCCCCCTACTGGAATGCGACTCTGGATGCCCTGAGTGCCACTTGGAACGCCGTGTGGGGCGCGGTGAGCGGCTTCTTCACCTCCTATGTGGTGCCCGTGATTTCGGGCGCTGTAAGCGTCCTGAGCGGCCTTTGGGGCGGTCTCGTCGCCGTCGTCAGTGCCGTATGGTCCGGGATCCAGTCCGCGGTATCTGTCGTCGTCGACTGGTTCTCAGCCTATGTCGGCCCGGTGCTCTCGGCCGTCTGGGAGGGCATCAAGATCGGCGTCTGGGCGCTATCCATTCCGTTTGTCGTGGCATGGACATTGATTCAAACGGCCGTGCAGGTTGTGGTGCTTTGGTTCCAGACTTTTGTACAGCCTGTCCTATCTGCTGTGTGGTCCGGTATCGTGACCGGGGCGCAGTGGCTATGGAGTGGTGTACAGGCCGTCTGGGACGGTCTTATGGCCGCCGTCGGCGTCGTTGTCGGATGGTTTCAGGCCTACGTGCAGCCGGTGCTTTCCGCGGTCTGGACTGGTATTCAGATTGGGGCGCAAATACTGTGGACCAATCTGCAAATTGCCTGGACCGGTATTCAAACGGCAGTGCAGGTGGTGGCAGATTTCTTCACCGCCTATATCCTCCCTGTGATATCGGCCGTGTGGACCGGCATCCAGACTGGCGCGCAGTTCTTGTGGGACGGGCTCGTCATGATCTGGAATGGCATCCAGACGGCGATTCAGACCGTCGTCGGCTGGTTCCAGACATACGTGCAGCCTGTCATCACGGCCGTATGGGACGGGATCAAGGCCGGGGCTGATCTGCTGTGGAGCGGCCTGCAAACGGTCTGGAATGGCATCAAGAGCACTATTGACGCTGTGGCGTCTTGGTTCCGGGATACGCTCAAGCCTATTTTCGATACGGTCACGGATAACATCAAGAATGCGTTCGACAATATGAAGAACGGCATTCAAACCATTTGGGATGGCGTGAAATCGGTTGCCGCTAAACCGATTAACTTCATCATCAATACGGTTTATCGGGACGGTATTAAGGCGACGGCGGACAGTATTGCGGAGAAGCTCGGCCTGTCCTTGCGTCTCCCTGATGTCAGCCCGATTCCTGGGTACGCCAGTGGCGGTGTCCTCCCTGGATATTCTCCGGGGAAGGATATCTACCATTTCTTCAGCCCGGATGGTGGCGGTGCTATCGCCCTGTCCGGTGGCGAGGCGATCATGCGGCCCGAGTGGGTGCGCGCCGTCGGCGGCCCCGCAGCGGTCCACCGGATGAACGCCGCCGCCAGGGGCTCCAGTGGGGCGCATATCCCCGGCGGAGACCAGGGGGCGCGGTTCGCAGCCTTCGCTGACGGCGGTATCTGGGACAAGATCAAGGGCACCGTCGGAGCGGGTATTCAGACTGCCAGCAATTGGATTTCTACGGCGGCGGACGCGGTAGCCACGATCGTCTCCGACCCGCTCGGAGCGGTCGAGAACCTGATTCGCATCCCGGTGAATGCTCTCATGAATGGGATACCGGGAGCAGGATTCTTCAAGGATTTCGCTACCGCCCTGCCCGGGAAATGGATTGATGGAATCGGTGAATGGCTGAAATCCAATACCGCGTCAATGCCTGTTACCGGGTCTGCCACAGATATTGTGAACGCTGCCAGGATGGCGATCGGTGCGACCTATGTGTGGGGTGGATCGAGCATCCCGCCCGGCGTCGACTGCTCGGGTCTCGTGTACTGGGCGGCCCATCAGATGGGGTCTGGTATCCCGCGTCTGACGGCGGCTGGCTATCAGGCGGGGTCCACGCCCGGAGGTTCACTGAATACTCCCGGAACCCTGCTGTTCTGGGGGTATCCGGCGCACCACATCGCCATCGCCTCCGGTAACGGCATGATGGTCGAGGCCCCAACATTCGGCATCCCGGTGCGGGAAACCCCGATCTACGGCAGTCCGTCGACGGGCCTCTATAAGTTCGATTCCGGCGGCCTACTCCAGCCGGGGCTGACGACCGTCCTCAACGCCACGGGCAAGCCGGAGCCGGTTTTCACCGGCGACCAGTGGAGCAAGATCGACGACATCCTAGCCAAGGGTAATGCCGGCGTGCCGGAGGTCCTCGAGGTACGGGACGTCGACGGCGTCCTGATCGGCCGCATGCAGGTGGAGGCCGGGCGCGCAGTCGATCGCGTCGCGTCGGACCTGTCCGGCCGTCGCATCCGCTAACCGGGCGGGGATCGCCACACCAGCGATCCCCGCCCCCTATTCCGAGGGGGTATTGAATGGCGCTCGGTGAAATGCGAGTCAACCTCTGCAAAAACGGGTCATTCACCAAGGATCTGTTTTGGTGGTGGGGCTGGAAATCCGAGATCTCCGCCGAGAACGGGCGGATGAAAATCAAGGCCCTCGACGCCAAAGGCTACAACAAAATGGCCGCTACCCAGAAAATCACTCTGGGTGGCCCTGCCGCGTCGGAGCAGAAATGGGTGTCGGTCGCCGCTGACTATGACATGACCCCCATGGGGGTATCGATGCAGGATGCGGCAATGCTCGCGATTCGATTCTACTACCCGGGCGGCAAGCAGGAAGTCAACTACGCGACCATGAGGGGGAGAACGTCCCCTGTCGGCCGCGCAGAATACATTCGCGAAATCCCCGCGGGCGCTGAAGCATTTGATATCTACGTCGGCGTCAGCTCGATGGGTAATCGCGTCGGCGTCATGTATGTCGACAATGTCATCTGCCTGATGGGGGCGACGCGAGAGAGTGTCGCCGACACGGCGTATTTCGACGGCGATACACCGACCCGTGAGGAGGGGAATTCTGGGATCGGCTGGCAGTACCAGTGGACCGGTACCAAGTATCAGTCTGAGTCTCGGGCGGTCCACGGGGTCCTGCCTGGCAAGGATATCGCCATCGAGGACATCTCCTCCTCGGAGGGTCACCCGGCGGTGTCCCTGGCCGTCCACGGCGACGGCAGCGGCTACTCGGTGACACGGACCGTCCGCGGGATCACGACTCCGATCCGCGGCGGTGGCGACATCCGCATCTCAAATCTGGACTACCTCGAGGACCATGAGATCCCGCTCGGCACCGAGGTCACCTACACGCTGACCAATGAGGTCGCGGAGCAGTCGTGGTCTGCGACGATCCGCCTGGACTCGCCGTCGGCGTGGCTGTCTGATCCGCTGGACTGGACCAGCGCGATCGAGCTGGACATGGGCGACCAGCACCGTGAGGACATCCCCCTGCTGACGGCAGGCTCCCTGTCCGGCCACAAATGGGGCGTAGGCGGCAAAACGGTCCTCCCCCTGGGGGCGAGGCTACCGGTCCAACTAGGGGCCGCCAGGAGCGCCCCTGAGGGCCTGAAAGCCATCATCACGACCTGGGACCAGGTACAGGCCGACCGTGTCGCGGCCCTGGTGGAGCAGGCCGGCGTCCTCCTCCTGCGCGTCCCTCACGACCCGCAGCGGGCAACCCTGTGGGGCGGGTACGTGCCGGCCGACGTCGGCGTGGAGTGGGTCGCCGAGGGAATCACCCAGTGGAACCTCAGTGGGGGTGTGGTCGCGCCTCCGTCGCTGCCGGTAGTCGTCGTCCGGGCGACCTACGACCGCACCAAGGAACTCGCGAACGGGGCGACCTACAACGCCATCAAATCGCGGCTGGGGACCAAGACCTACGCGGACATCAAGCGTCGTCCGCTCCAGATTGGAGGCTGACCATGCTCGCTATGACGGATGCTGCTAGGCAGTCGATCACCGGCACCCGCTCCCGTGAGTCGGTGCAGGTGGACGCCTACCTGGGTGATGATCTCGTGCGGGCTGGCCTGCGCGTGGAGTCCTGGTCCCTGACCTGGGACGCGTCCCGCGCCGTCCAGTGCTCCGGCACCATCAAGATCGTCGATGAGGACGGGACGCTCCAGCCGTGGGTGCTGGGCGACGTCCTGGGGCCGGGGGCGCGTCTGCGCCTCACCTGGATCGCCGAGGATGGTAGCCGCATCCCTCGCGCCGTCCTCGTTGTCACCAAGCCTGAGCCGGAACAATTCTGGCAACTCACCCGCGCCGGGGGTGTGGAGCGGTGGCTGCCGACCGGTGGCGTCGTCACCTGCCAGGTGGAGGACACCAGCATCCTCCTCCAGCGTGACAAATTCCAGGCCAAGACTCCCGGGGATGAGCGCTCCGACGTCGTCAAGGAGGTGCGCCGCCTCCTGGCTGGGGCGGTCCCGCTCGTGGACGACTCAAAGAACTTGACGCAGGCGCGCGTGGCGGCCGGAACAATTTACGAGAAGGAGCGTCTCGACGCGATCGACGACCTCCTGTCTCACGGGGGCCTGGTGCGCCGGACTGACGGTGAGGGCACCATGCATGTCCTCGACCCGAAAAAGGGCGCGGACACGCCACTCTGGAAGATCCAGGGTGGCGATTTCATGGCCGCGCTCGTGTCCCTCTCCCGGTCGATGGACCTGGGCACCGTCTACAACTCCGTGGTGGCCACGTCCCAGGGGAGCCAGGGGGAGTACGTCGGGCGCGCCTACCTCGATCGCAGCGTCTCACGATGGAACGGGCCGCTCGGCAATTGCACGGAATTCTACTCCTCGCCGCTGATCGACTCGACGGCGTCCGCCAACCGTGCGGCAACCACCCGCCTCGCCAACCAGACCGGCCCCAAGGTAACGCGCCTCAAGATCCAGTGCCTCCCACACCCCGGCCTGGAACTCTACGACTGGGTGACGGTCGCCGTCCCCACCCGCAGCGGCCGCGCCATCGACGTCACCGGGCAGGTCATGTCCCTGTCCCTCGGAGGGGACGCGCAGAACGGCGTCGCTGCCTCCACCCTGGAGGTCGACGTCGACGCCAACGAGATGCGCTCCGTGATCCTCGGGGACAAGCAGTCATGAGCCTGGCGGAGCTGATCGCTGGGATCGGCCAGCAGGGCGGGACCAGCATCGTGACTGGCACGGTCGGCTGGTCCCGGGGGCGTCCGGCGGTGACGATCGAGGGGGTGCAGGTCCCCGCGACCTGGCTCGACCCCGTGTCCGTGAATTATGGGGACAATGTGGTCGTGGCCCTCACTCGTGGTGAGGCGGGGCAGTCGTCGGCGGTCGTCCTCGGTCGCGTGACGGATGCTCCTCGACCGACGACGGGCACGGTCGTCAGTGTCGGCGGCGGGCAGGCCGTCGTCCGCACCGGCGTCGGCAACGTATCAGCGACGCACTCGTGGAACGCCCCGAGCGTCGGACAGGTCGTGTCCCTCATGTGGCAGGACGGGCGCCCGACCACGGTAGGGCCTGTCACCTACAGCGCCCCGACCGCGCCTCCTGCTGAGGTGCCACCGGCACCGTCGCAGCGGCTCGGTGATGGCGACTACGGCACGTCGGTGGTGCGCCCGGTCTACTCCGCGTCGTGGTCGACGCGCCGCTCTGACGGCCGCCCGTGGACGGAGCGCATCGTCGCAGGCGGCAAATTTCAGTCCGTCGGCGCGTGGGGGTACGGGGGGCAATTCGCGGCACTGAAGGCGGTTCCTGGCCTCCGTGTGACGGAGGCCGTCCTGCATTTCGGGGAGCGGACCGCCGACGGCGGGAATGCGGCCGTCACTATCCAGGGCCGCTGCCACGCGGCAGGAAGTCTGGGGCAGCAGCCGACGGCGACCGGTCCATCCCTCTCCGTGGCGCTCGCCCAGTGGGCTCCTGGCGGCCAGGACGTGCCCCTGCCGGTCGCGGTAGCCCAGTGGCTCATCACCAACGGCGGCGGGCTCATGTGGACCGGAGGAAATGTCGAGGGGGGCGTCTCCGATATCGGCACCGACCCGGATAGCGGCCGCATCACCATCAAATGGACGACACTCCCCGAGAAGAAATAGGAGACTGAAATGGCTCGCACGCTAATGAACGGTGTCCGTGTCCCCGAGGGGACCGACCCTTTCAATGCTCAGGGAGATATGGACGCCCTAGCCAGGTCAATCAAGACCGTCATCTGGGCGCAGGACTGGCAGGACGCGTACCGGAAACGCGACCGGGCGAAATGGGACCTGGGGTGGAACCCTTCTCCCAGCAACCCGGATTTCTACTGGATCGACTCCATCAGCGCTCTGGTCCGCTATGACGGCACACGCTGGGACGGCACTGGCGGTATGCGCATCGAGGCCCAGCAGTCCGGGGATTCTGGCATCTCCTACCAGCAGCCCAGTGCGAACGAGGTCATGATCATCCAGACCGGAAGAATGGCTGGGTTCACGGGCGATCTGCAATTCGGTGCGGGCTATATGCCATTCCAGAATTTCCCGAAGCCATTCCCGAATGCCTGCCTCACTATTACCGTCACCCCGATTTTCAATAACGGCGGGCAGTGGGCATTTACTTCCACAGCGCAGCCCATGATAGATCAACTCAATAAGAACGGTTTCCGGGTGATGTTCCCTGGTGAGACCGCTAAATCAACCGCGCACGCATTCATGTGGCAGGCTATCGGCTACTGACCATTTCCGGTCCCCGCACCGTCCTGGTGGCGGGGATTTTCTACACCCAATTACAGGAAGGAATCGCATGTCTGTAGGAAGTGTGGCGGCCGCGCAGGCCCGCTACATCTGCGACGTCGCCGACGTCGGCTACTCACAGCCCGACCGGCGCACCTGGTACGCCAACGCCGACGAGGCCGGCTACGTCACCACCCCCCAGAACGCCGACTGCTCCAGCCTCGTCTGCGGGAGCATCTGCTTCGGCCTGCACGTCACCTACGGCGTCCCCTGGGGCCACCCGGCCCTACCGGAGATCGACGGCCTATGGACCGGGAACATGCGCCAGGGCCTCGAGGCCCGCGGCTACCGCGAGGTCCACTGGGACGACTCCAACCTCTACCCCGACGGAGGCTTCCAGATCGGTGACGTCGTCCTGTCCGCTGGCCCCGAGGGCGGCGCAGGCCACGTCATCATCATCACCGACCCAGCCGCCGACTACCTGTCCGAGGCGTGGATCGCCGAAGACGGCAGCATCGACGGCTACGCCGGCGACTCCACCGGCGGGGAGACACGCTCTGTCCCCTACTCGAGCCACCCCTACACGGTGACCGGGAAATGGACGTCGTGCCACCGCTTCGACGACAGCCTGTTCCTGTCCCAGTGGCCGGAATTCGCCGGGGGCAGTACTCCCGCGCCCGCCCCGGCTCCCGCGCCCGCACCGCCGTCGACGTCGAGCGAGCCCGTGCACGCTCACGGTATCGACGTGTCCAGTCACCAGGGCGGGATCGACCTGGCTGCCGTCCCCGGCGATTTCGTCATCGTCAAGGCGACAGAGGATGACGACTACGTCAACCCCTACTTGGATGCTCATGCTGCCGCCACGCTGGGGTCCGGGAAGCGGCTGGGCTTCTACCATTTTGCACGCCCTGGTGATGCGGTCGCGCAGGCCCAGTTCTTCGTGAACACCGTGAGTGCCTACATCGGGAGGGCGACTTTCTGGCTGGATTGGGAGGCTGACGCCGTCGCTCAGGGGCCCGGCTGGGCCGCAACATTCCTGAACACCGTCTGGGAACTCACCGGTAAAAAGATCGCCGGCATCTACATGAACGGCTCTGCCGTCAGTGGCTACGACTGGTCCTACGTAGCCAGCTGGTACCCGCTCTGGTACGCGGGCGGACCGGACTACAGCGACTACGGGATGGCCTACTCCGACCCCGCAGTCCCGTCCGTGCCGTACTGGGGCGCCCCGCTCATCCACCAGTACACCGAGGACGGCCGCCTGCCCGGCTACGGCGGCTCCCTGGACCTGAACAGGCTGCGCGACCGCGCGGCCTGGGACTCCATGGCGGGGATCGCCCCCGCCGACGACACCACCACACCAGAGAAAACCACAGGAGATGATGACGTGCTGTTCATTTACACGGAGCGCGGAGACGACAAGACCCCTGAGTACGCGGTCCTGCGCGGCGGGTTCCCGCCCCTGAAGGTCGAGGGGATCATCGAGACCTCCTACGAGCACGCGCTCGGCAAGCCTCGATTCCTCTGGCCCGATTTCTACGACCGCACCTGCGCCGACTGGCAGGCGTCCTATGACAAGCTGGTCGCCGACACCGCCGCCGCTACCGCTGCCGCGATCAAGGAGGCGGCCGCGTGAGCACTCTCATCCGTGACCCATTTGTCACGACCGTCGTCCTGGGTGTCCTGTGGCCCCTGATTCAGGCAGCCCTGGACCGCCCCTACTGGACGCGCGGCCGCCGTGTCGCCCTCGTCGTGGGGGCCGCCGTCGTCCTGACCGTGGGTGCGTGGGCGCTGTCCGCCTACCCGCTCCAGGCCGACGTCCTGGCCGCCCAGGTCGGAAAATTCCTGGGCTTCGCCTGGGTCGCATATCAGGCCCTCTCCCACATCCGGATCGGCGGCGTGAGCGTCCTCTCCTGGGCCGGCATCGTCACCCCCGGCGGTGAGACACGGGAGGCCTACCAGCCGCGTCACGAGGCCGACTGATGGGCTTGGGCCGCCGACTCTGGTCGACGCTCCACGAGCCGCGGGCGATCTCAGCGATGATGGCGGCGACATATGTGCTCCTGGCCGTGGCCGTCGCCCTCATCCTGGGCGCCCCGCGCATCCAGCCGTGGGACGTGACCGTCGCCTGCCTCACCACCATCTCCGGGTGCGCTATCGGCGCGCCAGCGGCGTGGCGGGGCTGGTGGGGCGTGGAAGGCCCGTCGGCGGCCCTGGTCGCCCTCGGGCTCATCGTGGTCGCCGTCGAGGACGCCGCGCGCGCCCTCACGTCCGATCACTGGCCTGGCTGGCCGCTTTTTGTCATCCTCGCTCTCCTCCTCATGATCGGTCAGCGGATGGTCCGCGTGTGGGGTCACACGTGGCAGCCGGGCTGCGAGCCGGACACTGCGCTCCGGCGGGCTGAGATCGGTGTGACTGTCGCGAAAGCCCACGAGGCTGACGCGGCCGCACGTGCCCTGGAGAGGGAGGACACCGGATGCAGAGAATCGAGTTGATCGGTGCGATCATCACCAGTGGGCTCGGGTCGATCCTGGTCACTCAGATCGGGGCTGCGATCCGGGCTATGTGGCACGCTAGGCAGGGCCGCGAGTCGGACCTACAGGTGGCGCGCCGGGAGGCCGCCCAGTGGGAGTGTGTGGCGCGTCGCACGCGCGCGATCGCCCTGGATCGGGGCGCGCCCCTGAGTGACCTGCCGCGCGGCCCTGGGGAGACCCCGATCGGGGACCTCGCTGACGACTGAGAGGCCCTATGGGGCCTAGGCGCCCCCGCTACCTACTCGGGTAGCGGGGGCGCCTTTCGTCGTCTCTGAGGGCCGTTTACGGCGTGATTCCGGGGGATTCTCGGTGTCGCGGGAAAATGGCTAGTTGATGGCTAGTTTCGCGTTGGCTGGTCATCGGTTTGGTTAGTGTTTTCATGGCATCTCCCCTAGGATAGCACCTGCTTTGGGAGCAGGGGGTCGCGGGTTCAAATCCCGCCAGCCCGACCGGGAAACCGCAGAATCAAGCCAAAACACAGGACACCTGCCTACATCCTCATATGCTACCCTAGGCTACAGATGGCTAGCCAGATGGCTAGTCGCCGACCAGAAGGGGCTAGCCAATGGCATACGGAGAAGGCACCGTCTACCAGCGCAAAGACGGCAAATGGGTCGCCAGCGTCGAGGCTGGCTACACGCCATCCGGCGGCCGCCGCCGCATCACCCGAGCGCGAGCCACCGAGGCCGAGGCCAAGCGCGCCCTGCGCACCATCCGCCGCGACGTCCTCGCCGAGCAGCAGTCCACCGCCGTCAGCCCGCGCACCACCCTGAAGGGCTGGATCGACACCTGGGCGCCCGGCTACAAGCGTGTCGCCCGCCCCCGCACCTACTCGAATGACATCGCCCTCCTCGGCAAGTGGATCATCCCCACCATCGGGCACCGACGCCTCGTCGACCTCACCGTCACCGACCTACGCAAAATGGAAGCCGCCATGAGGCGCGACGGGAAGTCGTCGACGTCGATCCGCTACGTCCGACTCATCCTCCACCGCGTCCTCAAGGCCGCGATCGTCGAGGGCCACCGCATCCCCGACTCCGTAATGCTCGCCCCCAAGCCCAAGGCCGCCACCTCCAAGCGGCAGGCCATCCCCGCCGCCGACGCCGCCACCCTCCTCAAGGCCGCCACCGAGAAGGACACCTGGCTACCACTACCTGACTCGACCAGCGGACCGACCCAGCGCGCCCGCTACCTCGCCAGCGTGCAGGACGCCTCCCGGTGGGTCGCCGCCCTCCTCCAGGGGATGAGGCAGGGGGAGTGCCTCGGCCTCACCTGGGACCGCGTAGACCTCGACGCCGGCACCCTCACCGTAGACCGCCAGCTCGTCGAGATGACCGCCGCCGAGGACGTCACCGGCACCGACGGCGTCACCTATGAGCACCTGATGGACGGCTACTACTGGGGGCCGGTCAAGACGAAGGCAGGCTCCCGCGTCCTGCCGCTCGTGCCGTGGATGGCGGCGGCCCTGACGGCCTGGCGCGACCAGTGCCCTACCTCCCCCTACGGGCTCGTGTGGCCCCGCCCTGACGGCGGCCCGTGGTCGAAAAAGGACGATCGGCTGGCGTGGCGCGCCCTCCAGGATGTGGCCGGCGTCCACAAGGACGACGGCGGGTACTATCTCGTGCATGAGGCCCGACACAGCACGGCGACGCTCCTCATGGCCGCCGGGGTCCCCGCCACTGTCGTCATCGCCATCATGGGCCACACCGCTATCACCACGTCGATGGGCTACCAGCACGCCGACCTGGACCAGGCCCGCCAAGCCCTCGAGGCCGTCGCGCCCCGCCTCGGTCTCACCTCCACACCCACCCCCTAGAAAGGCCCCACCCATGTCACTCATCTACGCCGCCCAGATCAAGACCGACGACGGTAAGATAGGCGTCTACCCCGATGGCTCGCTCAACCTCCCCAAGCGACTCACCGCCGTCCCCGCCGTCGACGTCGTCAGCATCGCCGTCGAGGACGGAAAAGAGGCCAGCAAGCGCGTCACCGCCGCCCGTGTCGCCGCCGTCGGAGTCTTCGCCCTCGCCATCAAGAAGAAGATCGACGCCACCAAGTACATCGTGATCCAGACCACCGAGGACGCCTACGTCTACGAGATCAACGCCAAGCGCTTCCCGGAGGCGCGAGCGTTCGAGGCGAGGGCGATGGCTATCGTCCGCAAGGGCAAGACCGCCGCCGAGAGAGCCGCCGACGTCGAAGAGGTCAAGGCGACACCGACACCTAAGGTCGGCATGGGAGTCACCCCACCCCCACCGGCCGGGCAGCCAGACACCCGCCGGTGGTGGCAGAAGTCCACCGGCGAACTCATCAACGAGCGCCGCGCCAAGAAGGGTAAGGAGCCACTGGACTTCAGCGCTGTGTGACCGCCCTAGCCGACTAGACGCCCTCCCGCCAACACTGAGGCCCCCACCGTCATGGTGGGGGCCTCGTCGTGCCTTCAGGAGGCTACGCCATCGCTAAAGATCGATTTCGGCGGGGGGGGGGTGCGTCCTTAGCTAGACGCTTTTCGGCACGCTCAACGATCTCCACGACACTGACGCCGAGGGCGCTGGCGATCTCCACGAGCGCCTCGATGCTGATGAGGCGGCGGGCATTGAAGAGGAGGAGGAGGGTGGACTTGGAGAGGCTGACGCGCTCGGTGAGGGAGTCGAAGGTGATCTCCCGGGCTACGCGCTCGGCCCTGAGTTCGGCTGCTACCGCCCCATTGAGCCCGGCGGCTGGGTCTTTGGCGATGTTGACCATGACTCAAGTGTTACATATGAACACTAAGGTCACCATCTGACAACTGCTTTCCCAGAGAACTGCCAGCATGTTGCATGGTCGCCATATGGCGACCTATAGTGTTCATATGGACACCAAGCCGATGACCGCCCGCCTTGCGGAGGTCCTAAATCGCCAACTTGCGGCTTCCAACCTCTCGGTTTCCGAGACCAGCCGGAAGACCGGTATCCCCTATCCAACCCTCTACCGCCGCCTACACAACGACGGCAAAGGGCTCACTGTCGACGAGACCGAGCGGCTCGCACGCACCCTCGACACAACCCCGGTTGACCTGCTCAAACAGGCCGCCAAGTAGCCCCCAAACCCTACCCCATTTTCTCTAGGAGATCCCATGTGTAATCCCAGCACGCAGCGTCCCATCTCAGAGGCCATGCCCCTCGTGAATGCCCTCATCGCCGAGGTCGAGCGTGACTGCATCGACATCGAGCACCTCACCATCATCCCCCTCCCCGAAGGCCGATTCGACATCGCCATCTACGCCTACGACGGCGGAGAGCAGGCCCTCACTGATCGCCTCGGCCTCATTGACCAGACCCACTACCAAGACCTGGACGGCCACACCAAGGCCGCCACGCGCCGCACCGTCGGACGCTGGAGCGTCCACTCCAGCCGCCGACTCCCCACCGCTGAGGAAGTGGCGGCATGACCACCATCGTCCTCGCTGCCGCCGCTGTGGCCGCCATCCTCACCGAGGCCGCCCTCACCACCGCGCTCGGTCACCACACGGGTGTCCTCCTCCTCGCAGCCGCACTCACCGCCGCCCTCGTAGTCCACACCATCCGCACCGAAAAGGAGCCCCAGCCGTGACCGTCGTCCTCACCTACACGCTCAGTGGCGCGGCCGCCGTCACCGGACTCTCCGTCGACTACATCCGCAGGGCCATCAAAGCCACCGACCCAGACCTCCACCTCCCCGCCCGCATGGCAGGCACCAAGTACCTCATCCGCCGCGACGACCTGGAGGCATGGATCGACCGCCTCCCCGAAGCCTGAAAGGACCCCCCGATGCCCATCTCCCCAGCCTCCAAAATCACCCCCATAGGAGGCGGCTCATACCTCTACCTGTGGCCCATGCTCCCCAGCGTCTCCGTCGTCCACCAGAAGCACGAGGCAGTCGCCGACCTCATGGACCTCCTCCGCACACTCGGCATGGTCCTCACCAGCGAGCCCAGGGCCTCAATCCAGCACGGAGCCAAGCCGATCATGACGCTCTCCCTCAGTGCCCGCTACGCCACCGACCACGAAGCACAGCAACTCCATCAGCCCACTCACCCCCACCACACCGACCAGGAAGCGACCGCAGCATGACCACCCCGTCCACTCTCCACCCCCGCGAGCGCGGTTCCGTCCGTGCCACCGACCCCGACACCAGCCAGTGGGCCGCCGACTCCATCACCGACACCACCACCTCGCAGGCCGTCGTCCTCATTGCAATCCGTGACAAGCGGCTCGTCATGTTCACCCTCTCTGAAATCGTCGACGCAACCAAGGTGATCCTCTCCCCCTCCCGTGCACGCACCGCCGTGCGCGAGCTTCAGGACAAGGGGCTCATCGAGGAGACCGGCGAGTACGCGCTCACCCCCTCCGGCCGCCGCGCCCGCCTCCTCACCCTCACCAAGCAGGGGAGGGCCGCCGCATGAGAATCCACACGAACATCTGCGCCACCGTGTATCTGCCTAAGCCGGTCACCCTTTCCGTGCCGGTCGGCCCTGGCGGCAAGAGCATGTTGTCTCGTTTTGACATGGTTGAGGCTTGGGCTAACGCGGACCGCACGAAAGTCATATCAATGATCCAGGGGCACTACGTCGACGAGCGCGGGCGGAACATCTACGGCAAGTCCTTCCTGTCTCCTAACACCTTCGAGGAGGCCCGCGCGCTCATCACTGACCCGATTTGGGAAGCGGTCAGTAAGGCAGAGGCGATGGCCCAAGCGATGATGGACGCCGCCCGCGAGGTCGAGGAGGCCACGTCATGACCGCCCTGACCATGGAGCAGCGCCACGCCGACTTCGAGGACATGCTCAGGCGGGCCGACCTGGCGCGAGCGACCGTGAGCGGTTGGCGGGCAACAGGGACCGACATCCCAGGGAAACCCCTTGCTGCGCTCGCTCGCGACGTCGCCGAACTGTGCGCCGCCTGGGTATCGGCCGCCCACCGTGCGCGCTCCCGCAATCCCGGCGACCATGCACAGAGGCGAGCCGTCGCCGTCGCCGTGGACTGCCTCTTACTCCTCGACGACATCGGGGCCGCAGACCCCGTGAAAGAAGTCGCGGATGCGTCAGTGGACAACTTCCTTGGCCCACTCACCTGGCGCGAGGACCTGTACCTGCCTGCCGTCGAGCGTATCAGCCGCCTCCTGGCCTACCTAGGTGACGTCGCCGAGAACTACGACTACGGAACGGACGACGGCTGCCGCCTGGTCATCAAAGAAGCCACCGAACTCCTCGCATCCAAGGCTATCTGTGCGGCGCTGGCTGCTGAGCGCGGCCTATGGCAGGAGGAGGAGTCATGACCCGTGTTCTCCTGCCGGGGCACCTCCTCCGGCATATCGCCGACGTCGAGGACGAGAAACCCCACCAATACCCGGATGGCATGTATTACCCGGTCTGGCGGCTCTGCAACGGGCTCGGCAAACTCGAAAGCCACGGCTTTCTCACCCAGCACTGCGAGGACGTCGAGTCCGCTGACCTCACTGGCCCACTCGTCTGCCCCGACTGCCTGGCCGTCCACCAGCCCGCCGGCGACGTCGACGATCCGACGATGGGGACCATCCCCCTCTTCGACCTGCCATGACGCAGCCCAGCCTCCTCGACCTCCTAGAGCCCGCCCCGCAGGACGTGCTCCACGCGCTCATGCCGACCATGGGCCTGGCCTGCGGAGCCGACCTCCTCACCCTCCTACGCCAGTCGCACAAACGGGGCAGCGTCTATGCCAGGCGCTACGAGCAAGTCACCTGCGACGCCTGCAAACAGGCAGCCGAACCCTATGGCGGCCTCCACGCCTGGTGCCGCAAACAACAGGGGAGGGCGGCATGACCATCAAGCTCGGAGAGATCTGTGCGGGCTATGGAGGGCTCGGCCTCGGCCTGGGACTCCTGGCCGACGTCGACACCCGGTGGGTCGCCGACGTCGCCGCCAGCCCGTCCAGGATCCTCGCCCGCCACTGGCCCGACGCCCCCAACCTGGGGGACATCACCCGCGTCGACTGGGCAACCATCGAGCCCGTCGACGTCATCGCAGGGGGCACCCCCTGCCAGGACCTATCCAACGCCGGCCACCGCGCCGGGATGAGGCCAGGCACCCGCTCAGGAATCTGGGAGGCCATGGCCCACGCCATTGAGGAGATCAAGCCCCATGTCGTCGTCTGGGAGAACGTCAGCGGCGCCCGCTCAGCGGCCGCCTATAGCCATCTGGAATCCGGTCCGGGACGTCTGGGAGGGAGGGCAGACCGACCTGTTCTCCGGGCTCTCGGACGTGTGGTCGGAGACCTGGCCGGCCTCGGGTATGACGCGGCGTGGGAGTCTCTGCGGGCCTCCGACGTCGGAGCCCCGCACCGCAGGGAGCGGGTCTTCGTCCTCGCGTGGCGTCCCGACGCTGCCGACACCCTCCGCATCCTGCGCGACCGGCCCAGGGGAGCACGGGGACGGCGGCATGAACCTACAGACAGTCGTCGCGCGCCTGGCCGTTCGCCCTGGCTGGAGTACGCGCCGGCGATCCGCCGGTGGGAGGAGGTGACGGGGCTTGAGGCCCCGCCGCCGACGGAGACCGGCCACCGCGGCGGGGACGTCCTCTCCCCGCGGTTCGTCGAGTGGATGATGGGGCTCCCCGCCGGGCACGTCACGGACACGCCTGGGCTCTCTCGGTCGCAAGCACTCAAGGCCCTGGGGAACGGCGTCGTCCCCCAGCAGGCAGCACACGCAGTCAGTCACCTAGCAGAAACGGCACTTAACCATGGATTCGTTTAGTTTCTTCGTCCCCGGTGAGCCGATCACCGAGGGTAGTACCCGCGCGTTCACGTCAGGTCAGCGGGTGGTCGTCACCCACGACCGCGGCCGCGAACTTGACGCCTGGCGCATCAAGGTTGCCCACGCGGCCGAAGCCGCCGCCGAGGACGCCTATTGGGAACCCCGTTACGACGGGCCAGTCGAGGTGTGGGCCGAGTTCAGGCTCCCACGCCCCAAGAGCGCCCCCAAGTCCCGCAAGCACGCGCAGATGAAGCCCGACCTGGACAAGCTTCAGCGCGCCATCGGGGACGCACTGGCCCCCTACAAGCGGCCGGGTGTCCTGCGTGATGACTCTCGGATCGTGGCGTGGTCCGCGGTCAAGCGCTACGCCGACGACACGCACCCCGCCGGGGTCACGGTGCGCGTCTCGAAGGCGCGGGATTACCTCACTGGGCAAGTCATTACCAGCGTCGACGACATCCACGACTTGCCAGTGGACGCAGTCATAGTCGACGCATACGGCAGCGCGTTCCACCTATATCTGGGCGACTGGGTCCCAGTCGGCCGCGAGGGTGAGTACACCTACAGCGCTCACGAGATCGACCTGCCCGCCACCCTCGTCGTCGCGGACTGGCTCTGATCGCCATGACTGAGGTGATTCACGAGAGGTCCCCCAGGTCGCGGGGGCGTGTCCGGTGCGATGACTGTGGCCGCCGCATCCCCAAGGGCGACCGGTACAGCCAGGCGACTGTCGTCGCAGACGGGATGATCTGGAACTGGTGTGAATGCCAGCCCTGCCAGCGCGCGGTCCCACACGTCCTGAGATGGCTGGGCTGCTACAGCGACGGCTACTACAACGCCGACGACTTCCAGGAATGGGCGTCCGAGCTCCTGGACTGCGGGGGGACGCCCTACGGCCTGTTCCTCGACGACGGGGCGCCCGACGCCTGGGATGTGCGCATGTGCACCCTCTTCTACGAGGCGACTCTCGCCGCCTCCGCTGACGCCGACCCCGCGCGAGCGTGGGACGACGAAGCGTGGGCGGCCTTCACCTGGCGCATGCAAACCAGCCCCGTAATAAATGCTAGGAGGAAATGATGAGGATTCGGTCTATTAAGCCGGAGTTCTGGTCGAGCCCGGATATCGCGGCTCTGTCGGACGCCGATCGGCTCCTGTTTATCGGGCTCTGGTCCTACGTGGATGACCATGGCCGGGGGAGGGATGACGTCGCGCTGATCGTGGCTGCCTTGTACCCGCACGACATGGTCGCGAGCCCTCTCGACACTGTCGCGAAAGTTCGCGACGGCCTCGCGAGGCTCTCCGAAGCGAATCTCATCCTCCGCTACGCCGTCGCGTCTAGGACCTATTTCCTAGTGACAGGGTGGAGTAAGCACCAGCGGGTAGATAAACCGAAGGCATCACGCATCCCCGCACCCGAAGAGGGGGACGCCACCACTTTCCCGCAGAACGACGCCAATCGCGAAACCGTCGCGACGATTCGCGACAGTGTCGCGACACCTCCCGACACCCTCGCGCCTGGAACAGGGGAACAGGGGAACAGGGGAACAGGGATGCGATCGACGACGTCGATCTGCGCGCCGTCGAAGACCCCCGCCCAGACGTCGACGCCGTCTGCGATGCCATGGCCGCGAGCGTCCAGCATCGCACCGGACGCACTCCACGCGTCACCGCTGCCTGGCGCACACAGGCCCGCCTCATGATCGACCGAGACGGCCGCACCGTCGACGAGATCACCCGCATCATCGACTGGGTCGACGGCAACGACTTCTGGCGCGCCAACGTCCTCAGCGTCCCCAAGCTCCGCCAAAAGTTCGACACGCTCCGCCTCCAGTCCCAGCGGCCCCGTGGCGGTCAATCCCAGGGCGGCCAGGTGTTCTACGACCTGGCCGAGCAGTTCGCGAAGGAGGGGCTCTGATGGCTACAGCGACCGGCGTGAGTCTGGCGATCGGCATCCTCGTGGACGCCGGGATGCTGCCCGGCATCGTCGACGCCGAGGGCGGCAAGCGACGCATCCGCGCCTGGATGACGCTCCTGGACCAGGACATGACCGACGAGGTGCTCGCGGAGGCGGTGCGCCGCGTCGCGTCCGGCGACGTCGAAACCTACGGGGCGGCGAAGCCGCAGCACGTGAACCGGGCCGCGAAGG
>ERZ773043.461-NODE-461-length-23935-cov-4.911558_pt1 | contig 23935 bp, 23 predicted proteins | sample MGYA00580636_ERZ773043 | MGnify/ENA primary metagenome ERZ773043 (study PRJEB29015, sample SAMEA2737992) | human oral metagenome | biome: human oral; feature: human-associated habitat; material: dental | place: China | collected 2065 ...
ATGCTTCTTCGTTACCGCCCGGCATGATGGATGGCCCGTGGCGTGCGCCCTCTTCACCGCCGGAAACACCGGTGCCGATAAAGCGAATGCCTTTTTCACGCAACGCTGCCACACGACGGTTGGTGTCCGGATAGTTTGAGTTACCGCCATCAATAATGATGTCGCCTTCTTCTAAGTGCGGGAGTAATGCGTCAATAAATTGATCCACCACCTCACCCGCACGCACCATTAACATCACTTTGCGCGGTTTTTCTAATTTAGCGGCTAAATCTTCTAAAGAGTATGCGCCGATAATATTGGTGCCTTTTGCCGCACCTTGTAAAAATTCATCCACTTTGGATGTGGTACGGTTATACGCCACCACTTTAAACCCGTGGTCGTTCATATTTAAAATGAGGTTCTGCCCCATCACGGCTAAGCCGATAACACCGATGTCGCCTTTTACTGACATTGTTTTCTCCTGTTTGTAGGGTACAAGTTGTTGTACCGATTTGAATATGTTGGTGCAATGAACTGCATGACTACACGCAAAAAGTGCGGTCGTTTTTTCCAGCGTTTTGCAAAACGCCTAGTATTTATGTAGCAGTTACGCAAAGGCCGAAAATTGGTTAATTTACCGTCTAAATTTGAATGCTTTTCCGAGTAAAAAGCGTGAAAGGCATTTATTTTTGCTAGAGTTTTATCGTTCTCTTTGGTTTTTCTCATCTTGCAAGGCATGTTTATTATCAGTTTTATGATGTGTCGGCATTAAGAGATAAGAATTATAAGACTACAAGAGCCTTAAAAGATACCGAAAAGAAGATTGATGAAAAAACACAACTCATAGACCAATCAGAAAAATATTTGAAGTATAAAGACACCTACAAAGCCTATATCAAGACAAAGAAAAGCAGACAGGATACTTTCTACAATGAATATACAGCAGAGATTATTTTATTTGAAAGTGCCAAAAAATATCTGAAAGAGCATTTGGGTGAAAGCAAGACCTTAAATATATCCAAATGGAAATCAGAACTTGCCACTTTGAAGAAAGAGAAAAATAGCTTATACAATAAAATATTGGAGATGCGAGAAGAAGTTGAACAGGCAGAAAAAGTTAAGACCTGTATAGAGCAATTAGAGGGACACGAAAAACGATTATCACAGGTAAAGAGGAATGAGTTAGAGCTATAAAACCATTCCCAATTATGCTATAATATTATGAGTAATTCTAAATTTTTTGGAGATGAAATATAATGAAAAGGAGTTAAGAGATGATAGAAAATCATATATAAAAATATATTTAATTGGAATATTGGTGGGATGTATTACTCGATTATTAGATTATTGCTCATTAGATACTTTATGGAGTTGGTCTTCTGTTCAAACACTATTAGGATTTTGGATGATTTCAAATACTGTAATAGTAGTAAAAAGTTCATCTAATAAGTGTGCAGGAATTAGCTCATTCTTATATATGTTTGGAATGACATTGAGCTTTTATGGATTGCAAGTTATTCTTGGTATGTTTATTCCAATGTTTTCGGATGGATTTTGTTTTTCTTTATTTATAATGTTTACTATTTTGTCTATACCATGTGCGATTGCAGCGTTTGCACTTTATTATTGGAATAGAGATAAATTTTATAACTCTATTTTATATTCGTTGCCTGTAGGAGCATTATTTTCGGAAACGGTAGCTATAGCAATAAAATTTTACATGACACATACTTTTCTATTTCAGTTACTAATGGATGGAATAGGAACTATTGCTTTCGGAGTATTATTTTTTGGAAGAGTGAAAAATCGCTATGTTTACTTATTTTCTATAATCATAAGTTTCTTAGTATTTTACTTTATTCTATATCATAGAGAAGTTCTTACATGGTTAGAGTGATTTTACTTGCGTAATTTATAAAAATAGTAATTTATACGAAACTAAAACAAGAACAGTAAATCAAAAAAAGGTTTACTGTTTTTTCTTTGCCTAAAAAACGGAAAGGAGGACTTATGGAAGAAGAAAAAAGAGAAATAAAAACACCACCTAATAAACAGTTAATAATGGATATTGGAAAGACAAAATATACTGTAAATCTACATTTCAAGCAAGGTACAGGGGAAACATACAAGGATAAAATACTAAAGCTAATCAAGAGAGAAACAGAGAAGATATAAATTTGTCAAAGAAATTTTGTTTATGTCCTTGACAAATCTTCCCAAAAGGAACAGTCCTAATTGAATGCGGAAAGATGTTAGAAAAAAATGGATATGAAATTAAAGTCCTAAATACTATAAATTTCAAAAAATCCATGCACTACAATCCATTTGCATATCTAAGAAGTGAAAAAGATATTTTAAAGCTTGTACAAACCATTATTGCCAACACAAAGGGAGAAGGAGAAAAATCTACGGAAGATTTTTGGTGTAAAGCGGAACGCTTGTATTATACAGCTTTAATAGGCTATTTATACTATGAAGCACCGGAGGAAGAACAAAATTTTGAAAGTCTACTTGCCTTTATTGATGCCAGTGAGGTAAGGGAAGAAGATGAAACTTTTAAAAATGCAGTAGACTATATCTTTGATGCACTGGAAAAAGAAAAGCCTAATCACTTCGCTGTAAAACAATATAGAAAATATAAACTTGCAGCCGGAAAAACAGCAAAATCTATTCTTATAAGCTGCGGGGCAAGACTTGCGGCATTTGATATTGAAGAATTAAGAAACCTTATGGAATATGATGAAATGGGACTTGATACTATCGGGGACAAAAAGACAGCCCTATTTATTATCATATCCGATACCGATGACACGTTTAACTTTGTAGTGGCAATGATGTATACTCAGCTATTTAATCTCTTATGTGATAAGGCAGATGATGTCTACGGTGGAAGATTACCTGTTCATGTGAGATGTCTACTTGATGAATTTAGCAATATCGGACAAATACCGAAGTTCGAAAAACTCATTGCAACCATTCGTTCCAGAGAAATATCGGCAAGTATTATCCTTCAAGCAAAAAGTCAATTAAAAGCAATATATAAAGACCATGCCGACACGATTCTAGGAAATTGCGACAGCGAATTATTTCTAGGAGGGAAAGAAGGTACTACAATAAAAGAACTGTCCGAAAATTTGGGGAAGGAAACCATAGATCTTTACAACACAAGTGAAACACACTCCAATCAAAAATCTTTCGGACTGAATTATCAAAAACTTGGGAAAGAGCTTATGAGTAGAGATGAACTTAAAGTAATGGACGGAGGAAAGTGTATCTTGGAAATAAGGGGAGCAAGACCATTTTATTCTGATAAATTTGATATTACAAAACATAAGAACTACAAAATGCTTTCTGATTACAATAAGAAAAATGCCTTTGATGTTGAGAAATATCTGAAGAGAAAGGACAGGATAAACCTAAAAAAAGATATGAAAGTAAAAGTTATTGAAATTGAAATAGAAGATTAATAAATTCGTGAAAACAGTAAGAAAATACTTTTGTTCACAATAAGTAGAAGTTTGCTTTTGTATAAACTATCTATCAATAAATACAAAATAATCTATAAAAAACTGTATAATAATGATATAATACCCATAGTAATATAGAAATTAAATATCAGATTCATTCTTTATTATTGTTTACTGAAAATTGGCAAAAGGAGGTAGATATGAATACCAACAAAGATATAACTATGAATGACTGTAATAATACAATGAAAATACTGTCAATAGATGAGCTTAAATATATAGCTATTATAGCTATGCTAATAGACCATGTAGGTAATGCTTTTATTAATAACTCATCTCAACTTTATCATATAATGAGTCTTGTTGGAAGAATAACAGGTCCTATAATGTTTTTTGCAGCAGTAGAGGGCTATCATCATACAAAAAGTTTAAAAAAATATATAATTAGACTTTTAGTTTTTGCTTTGGTCAGTTACTTACCTTTCATGTATGTTTTTAGAGATAACTTCAATGCGTTAAGATTGAATGTGATTTTTACAATCTTAATTGGTGTTTTAGCTATTCATGTAAGAAGAAAGATTAAAAACATATTTTTAAAGACTTTTGTTATATTAGTATTAATAATTATGAGCTTACCGGCAGATTATGGTAGTAGTTGTATAGTAACAATGCTTGTTTTAGACTATTTCTATGGTAATCAAAAAAATCAAATAGTGGGATATACTCTTATAGCTGCTATAGAGTTTGGGGTTTTAGAGCTTATAACAAGTCCGTTTTGGAATCTCATATATATGGGGAATTTGGATTTTAGTAATATAGCAGGTAATTATGAATCATTTGGTTTTTTAATTCCTATATTTCTCTTTTATACTTACAACGGAAAACATGGGAATAATAGTAAATTTTCAAAATGGGTATTTTATATTTTTTATCCTTTGCACTTATCAATTATTGCAATTATAAGAATACTTTTGAAATAAATATGGATAATGAATTATTTTTAAACTGAATTTATCAGCTATATGGAAGGTAAAATACAAGGTATATCACAGCAGACCTTTAAGAAACTGTAAGTTTAATAGAATATAGATAAAATTGCAGTTGATGATACTAAAACATTTGGCTTTATTTGCAACAGATATGTTCCTTATAATGATAGTAGTATTAGTACTTTCAAAGAATTTCGAAGGTTTGCTAAAACTAAAAGTAGATGCTCATAATGTTACTGAGAACTATATAGTTATTTGTTTAAATTGAATTTAAAATTAAAGTTAAGAGAACTATTTACAGTTAGTGTAGAAGTTCTCTTTTTATATACTCATATTAATTATTGCTTATAATAAAATGTACTAAGCTGTATATATGATGTTATTGCTTTAAATATTAATTATTTATCTCGAATAATATGGCTCTTTGATTAGTTTTTAGTATTAATATCAAAATCAAAGAGTAAATGATATGCAAAATATGTTTACAACTTTAGTTAAAGATGAAGCAAGTTAGAAAAATAAAAAAGGAAAAAACTATGGAAAACATTAAATCTGGAATAATTAAAAAGATAAAAATCAGTGGTAGAAGCCCTCCGACTTCTGCTCAAAATGAACAGAAGTTTAGAGCAAAAAAACAAAAAATTAAATATTGGGAAATATAAATCAGATCATGGCAAACCAGAAAAAAGTCATGGTCTTTTTTTATTAAATCAAATGAAAATGGAGAAAATTATATGCAAAAAGAGATGATAAATATCAATGGAAACTTAATAGGAGAAATAGAAATAAAAATCATTCGTGGAAAAGACAGGGAAGTAACAGTTGCAAACTTTACACTCTTTAGAAAAATGGGAAAAGAGGGAGAAAAAAAGAAGGAATATATCAACTGTAATGTCTACGGAGAAAAGATAGAGCTTACAAAAGATTTTGAAAAAGGCGATTTTATCCATGTCTATGGATACTACAAGGAAGTGCAAAAAGAAGATAAGACATATAGGAACTTTATTGTAAAGCATGTCAATAAAATTGATAAAGAAACTAAAAATTAAGAAAAAACAGCAAGAAAATAAGGAGGAATAAATTATGGAGTTTTTTATACAGGCGATAAATATCTTGAAGATACTTGTTACGGCAATTGGTGCCGGGCTTGGTGCATGGGGGATAATCAATCTTCTTGAGGGATACGGTTCTGATAACCCGGGAGCTAAGAGTCAGGGAATAAAGCAACTTATGAGCGGTGGAGGAATTGTTTTAATAGGGCTAAAACTAATTCCGCTTCTTGCCAATGTATTGAAGTAAAATGTTAGACTTATTTGGAAAAATAGAAGAGTTTTTCAAGGATATCATTATTGATGTTATTAAAGATAATCTTTCCGCAATGCTTATAGATATTAATGAGAAGGTAGGGACTGTTGCGGGAGAAGTTGGAAAGACTCCGAGTTCTTGGAACTCGGAGGTCTTTACCTTCATAAAGTCCATCAATACCAATGTCGTTTTACCCATAGCTGCAATCATCCTGACTGCAATACTTTGTATTGAACTTATTCAAGTAGTGTTACAGAAAAATACAATGCACGATACAGACACCTTTGATTTCTTTAAATATATCATTAAGATGTGGATTGCCGTATGGTTGGTATCTCATGCCTTTGAATTTTCAATGGCTGTTTTTGATGTTGCACAGGAAATGGTTGGAAAAGCGGCAGGTGTGGTAGGAAACAGTGCAAATATTACATCGGGAAATTTTGACGCTATGGTCGATGCCCTAAAGACAAAGGAACTTGGAATACTCATAGGAATAGCACTTGAAACCGGATTGGTTAAATTTTCTTTAACTGCTCTATCTGTATTAATTACAGTTATTTTATATGGAAGAATGATTGAAATATATATCTATTGTTCAATTGCAGCCATTCCATTTTCCACAATGGGAAATAAAGAATGGGGAAGTATTGGAACAAACTATATAAAAAGTCTGTTTGCCCTCGGGCTTCAGGGACTTTTCATCCTAATCTTTTTTGGAATTTATGCAGTTTTAGTAAAAACTGTAAACTTTACTGATATGCATACAAGTATTTTACAGGTGCTTGCGTACGGATTGATACTTGGAATTATGATGATGAAATCCGGAAGTATTGCAAAGGCGATTTTAAACAGTCATTAAATAACTTTAGTTCAAAATGAGCAAAAGTTGATGAAATAATCAGAATATAAAATATAACTATTGGAGGTAATAATGAATAAAATAAATAAGAAAATAGGGATTTTAATAGGAGTGGGAACAGCCATCACTATGGGGACAATTATGTCGGTATTGATAAAAAAGAAAACAAAAAATTTATCCAAATTTGAAGAAGATGAATTTGGATTGGATTTTGGTGATATAGAAGATGAGTCTTTTGTTAAAAATGAATTAGATACAGAAAATGCAAAAAATAATGTAAGAAAAGAAGAGAGAGATAGTTTAGAAGATAAGTTTTTAGATTATGAATCAAAAACGGAAGAAGAATTTAGAGATCTATTGGTAAAGAGGATGAATTCTTTTCTAAAAGAGCTAATTTCAATGAGTAAAACCCTAAATTCAGTAAAAAATGATATTGAGACAATAGGTGATACAAAAGCACTGATTGAAGAGTTGGGAAGCTGTGAAGAAGAAATTATATCACTTTGGGGGCATATAGAAAAGTTAGCGGATACGAGGATAGACATTGATAATAAAAAAGGCAGGGTATAGCTATGGCTTATGTGAAGATACCGAAGGATTTGACAAAAGTAAAAACTAAAGTAGCACTGAATATGACAAAAAGGCAGTTGATTGGATTTAGTATGGCAGGGCTTATAGGTTTTCCTGTATATATGCTTTGTAAGGATTTTCTTGGTACAGATGTTTCTATGATTGTAATGAGTATAGTAGTCCTACCTGTTCTTTTTGCAACGCTGTATGAAAAAGACAATTTGCCATTTGAAAAACATTTAGCATATATTTTAAAATTTCATAGCAGTAAAAAAATCAGGTTATATAAAACTAAGAGCATTTATCATACAGATAGGGCAAGAAATCAAGTTGTGGTAGGAAAAAAAGTAAATGGAAGGAGGAAAAAAGTTGAACAAGGACAAAAGAAAAAAACAGGAACAAAGAATTAAAAAAGAAGAGTTTGAACTTAGGAAAAATAAAAAAGAGTTATCTGAGCTTAAAAAATCAGGGGAGAAAAAAGCAAAGTCTAAAACAAATGGGAAATCACCAAAGAAAAACGGGTGGTTTCCTTTTTTTATGAAAGAGGAGAAAAAGGAAACCGTACAAGATACCATTCCCTATAAGCGAATGTTAAAAGATGGAATTTGCCAGATTGAAAAGAATAAATTTAATAAAACTATTCGCTTTTTGGACATAAACTATCGCTTAATGGAAGAAGCAGATCAAGAAAGTATATTCTCGGAATTTTCTTCATTTCTAAATTTCTTTGATTCCTCTGTTGAAGTAGAGTTCAGTTATATCAACCGTATCGGTGAAAATGAAGAAATAAGTAAACTGATTGACATTAAAGAAAATATAGATGATTTTAACGAAATTAGAAATGAATACAGACAAATGCTATTAAACCAAAGCTCTAAAGGTAATAACGGACTCTCAAAGAGTATGTATCTTACCTTTACCATAGAGGCAGAGGACTTAAAGCAGGCAAAGAGCAGGTTAGAGAGAATGGAAATGGATGTGTTAAATAACTTTAAGCAGATGGGAGTAAAAGCCTATGTACTTGACGGTGAGGAACGCTTAAAGGTGATTCACGATATTTTAAATCCAAATGATAAATTTATTTTTTCCTTTGAAGATTTAAAATACAGTGGACTTACGACTAAAGAATATATTGTTCCACCGTCTTTTAATTTTTCCAAACCGACCTATTTTAAAACGGGAGAAGTTTTTGCAGAAGTGAATTTCTTACAACTTTTAGCATCTGATATTAAAGATGAGATGTTATCCGAGTTTTTGACATTGGAAGAAAATATGGCTGTTACCTTTCATATCAAGGCGATTGATCAGATGGAAGCGATTAAAAATGTAAAAAGAAAAATAACGGATTTAGACAAGATGAAGCTTGAGGAAAATAAGAAAGCCATACGCAGCGGCTATGATATCGACATTTTACCAAGCGACCTTGTAACTTATGGGTCAGAAGCAAAAAGTCTACTTTCGGAACTTCAAAATCATGATGAAAAGATGTTTCTTATCACCATTCTTTTTATGAATATGAGTAAAAATAAGGGAAAACTCGATGATACGGTTTTTACTCTAAAGTCCATTGCGAACAGACATAATTGCAGTTTGAAAAATTTAAATTATAGGCAGGAACAGGGACTTGTTGCAAGCTTGCCGCTTGGAATAAATGAAGTGGAGATAGAACGTGGACTTACCACCAGTGCAGCAGCTATCTTTATTCCATTTACAACGGAAGAACTCTTTATCAAGGGAGAAAGTTTGTATTACGGTTTAAACGCACTAAGCAGAAATATTATTATGGCAGATAGAAAGAAGCTTAAAAATCCGAATGGGCTTATCTTAGGAACGCCGGGTAGTGGAAAATCTTTTGCAGCTAAAAGGGAAATAACCAATGCTTTCTTGATAACGGGTGATGATATTATCATCGCAGATCCGGAAGCCGAATATTCTCCACTTGTTGAGGCACTTAAAGGACAGGTTATTAAAATATCTCCAATTTCAAAAGATTATGTTAATCCACTTGATATTAACATAGACTATGCTGATGAAGACAATCCACTTTCCTTAAAATCCGATTTTATTATTTCACTTTTTGAATTGGTGGCAGGAGAAAATAAACTGAGTGCAGAAGAAATCTCTGTGATAGACCGTTGTTTACCAATTTTATATAAATCCTACTTTGAAAATCCTGTGCCGGAGAATATGCCGATTTTAGAGGATTTATATAATCTACTTCAAAAACAGGAAGAAAAAGTGGGAAAAAAACTTGCAGTAGAAATGGAAATCTATGTAAAAGGAAGTTTAAATGTATTTAATCATAGAACAAATGTAGATACAAATAACAGAGTCGTTTGTTATGACATCAAGGAACTGGGAAAACAGCTTAAAAAGATTGGAATGCTAGTGGTGCAGGACCAGGTGTGGAATAGAGTAACGATTAACAGAGCAAGTAAAAAAGCAACTAGATACTATGTAGACGAATTTCATCTTCTTTTAAAAGAACCACAAACAGCCAATTATTCGATTGAAATTTGGAAGCGTTTCAGAAAATGGGGCGGTATGCCGACAGGACTTACTCAAAACATAAAGGATCTGCTTGCAAGTCCTGAGATTGAAAATATCTTTGATAACACCGACTTTATCTTGATGCTTAATCAGGCAGGAACGGATAGAGATATTTTAGCAAAAAAACTTAATATCTCCAAGCATCAGCTTTCCTATGTAACCAACTCCGGTGAAGGAGAAGGACTTATCTTTTATGGAAATACCATTGTTCCTTTTATAGATCAGTTTCCCAAAAATACAAAACTTTATTGTCTAATAACAACCAAACCTGAAGAAGTAAAAAAGGCAGGTGAATAAGGATGAGTGCGGAAAAAAGTAAAGAGGCATTCATAAAAGAAAATACAAATAAAATTATCTGTGGAGATGCACTTGAAACACTAAAGAATTTTCCAAATGAAAGTATAAACTGTTGTATTACATCGCCCCCATATTATGGACTTAGGGACTATCATAAAAAAGAGCAAATCGGAAGAGAAAAGACGGTTGAAGAATATCTTGAAAGATTGGTAGTGGTATTTCGTGAAGTAAGGAGAATATTAAAAAAAGATGGCACTTGCTTTGTTGTGATTGGAGATTCCTATGCAGGAACAAGCAGTAAAAAAGAACAGAGAGATCCTAAATATCCAAAAGGAAGAAATGGACAAAATTCATCGATTACACAAAAGATGTTAGGATACAAGTCAAAAGATTTAATGGGAATACCTTGGAGATTGGCTTTAGCTTTAAGAGAGGACGGTTGGTATCTTCGTTCCGATATTATCTGGCACAAGGAAAATGCCATGCCGGAAGCTTGCAGGGATAGACCTACTCGTTCTTATGAACATGTATTTTTACTTTCCAAATCACCAAAATATTATTACGACTATGAACAAATGTCAGAGCCGATGAAAGGAGTTAGCAAGAAAAGATATGTAAGAGGAAGAAAGCCTGATAATAAATATCTGAAAGAAAATTCCGGAGCAAAGTTACAGAAAATTAATGAAGCAAGAAAGTATGGAGAATATAAGGGAGATAATATTCCGCAGTTTCGTAATAAAAGGGATATTTGGACCATTAATACTGTATCTTTCCGTGGAAACCACTATGCAGTTTTTCCACCAAAGTTAGCTGAAATCTGTATGATTGCAGGTTGTCCAAAAGGCGGAATAATCCTTGATCCTTTCATTGGAAGCGGAACTGTAGGATTTACAGCATTTCTTCATAATCGAAAGTATATCGGAATCGAATTAAATGCGGAGTATGTAAGTCTTGCAAAGAAAAGAATTGAAAGTGAGGTGAAAGAATTTAATGAAGAACAAAAACAAGAGGTACAAAAAAAGTAGAGAAAAACCGTTAAATCAAGAAATGCAGTCTTTGCAATCTCAAACTCAAGATAATTATGAAACAAAATATTTAAAAAATCAAAATGGAGCCTTACTAAAAGAGGAGATTTACAATGAGAAACTTCCATTATCTGAAAAAAGACTATCTAATCATTTTGGTAAGAGGTATATAAATAACAACTTAGATAGAAATATATCTTCATATAGCTCATCTTATATGGGAAATATAAATCAAAATCAATCTTCTTTTCAAACAGAAAAGCATAGAAAAAAGATACAAAAGCAGATAAATAAGTTTCAAAAGGAAGAACAAGAAGTCTATGATCCTTTATCAAAAGATACGGATAATGATGGAGTAATAGATAGATATGATGTTGATTTTAGGGATAGTAAAGTATCATATAGAACCCATACGGATGGTGAAAAATATGATAGTAGAAAAAATGATAAGTATATAGAAAATCCAAAATCTAAGAATAAGAGATATAACCTTTATAGCAAAAAAAGATTTTTCAAAGAAAGTTCAAAAACAAATGATGATAGAAAATATTTTAAGAGTAATTTTGAAGATAGTGAATTTACAAGAAATAAGGACAAGAAATCCTTTAAAAATATACGAGATAATTTTGATAAAAAAGACAGGGATAAATGGAAAACGTCCGATAAAGAAATACCAAAGACGGAGAAAGATTCTAAAAAGACTTCTTTTAAATTTGAAAAACAAGAAAAGAAAATTTCTAAGTTGCAACAGAAAAAGCAAACTTTAGAGAAAAAGCTAAAAAATAAAGGAATTGACAGAAAAACTCAAAGTGCTGAAAGTGCAGTAATAGCAATGGGGATGGTAAATAGGTATTTGGAAAGTGGAAAAGAGGATAATGCCGGCGTAGACGCTGCATATAAGGTTAGCGATCAAGCCGAAAATATTTCAAGGAAAATCTATCATCATGGAAAAAAGAAAAATTTAAAAAGGCAAAAAAAGATAACAAAATTAGGCAAAAGCATTGAAAAGCAAGAAAAGAAACTCTTTTTTAAAAAGAATATGGAAGAGATGAAAAAAAGTGTGGACTATCAAAACACCTCAAGACTCAGACGATTTTTTAAAAGAAGGCAGTATAAAAAGCAGATTCAAAAGAAGTATAAAGACAGTGTAAAAAACAGAATAAAAAAGTCCTTCGCCACAAGCAGTAAAAGATTTGCTGAATTTGTAAAATTAAGAGGCAAAAAAGCAGTATTTCTATTACTTTTAGCGGTAGGAATATTTTTTATGCTCTTTCAGGCAGGAAGTATGATGATGAATATGGGAACAGGGATGGTAGGAAATACCATAGGGACAACCTACTTATCATCAGAAGATGTACTCAAAGAAACCAATCAGGAGTTTTCATCTTTAGAACAGGCTTTGCAAGAGGAAATGGACAATGTGGAGGAAAATCATCCTGGTTATGATGAATATATTGTAAAAGGAAAGGGAAAAATAGGTCATGATGTCCATGAACTCCTGTCATATATCACATCACGATATGGTGTTGTAAAAAATGTGTCTGAGGTAGAAAGTGAACTTAAACATTTGTTTCAAAAAATGTATACCTTAACGTATAAGGAAGAGATCGAAATCAGATATAAAACCGTTACAACCAGTTATACGGATGCTGACGGCAATAAGCATACTGAAAGTCATGAAGAGCCGTATGAGTATAAGAAACTCATTGTAACCTTAGAAAAAAGAGAGATGGATTCTATTATCAGAGAGGTATTTCAGTCTTATCCTGATAATTTATCCCATTATGAAATTTTACTTGCAAGCAAAGGAAATATGGAGCGAGTCTTTGGAACTGGAAGCGGAAATCTGTCGGAGATTGTAGATAATCCCGATTTTTCAAATCCGGGACTTGAATTTAATGAAGAAAGTGTAAAGAGAATTGTTCATGAGGCGGAAAAACATATTGGAAAAAGATATGTTTTCGGGGCAAATGGACCGAGCAACTTTGACTGTTCTTCTTTTGTCTGCTGGACATACACTCATTCAGGGATAAAAAATATGCCGAGAACAACTGCATGGGGGATATATAAAGATTACTGTAATCCTGTTCCACCAAATGAAGCAAAAGCAGGAGATATTATCTTTTTTAAAGGAACATACAATTCTGGATCACCAATTTCTCATGTCGGTATCTATGTAGGAAATGGATATATGATTCATGCCGGAAATCCAATCCAGTATACAAAAATAGATACACCTTATTGGAGAGAGCATTTTTACGGCTTTGGCAGACCAAAATAGGAGGTGGAAATTTGAATAAGAGATACAGAAAAAATATAGAAAAGCAAAAAGATATTCAGGAAAAAATAGAAGAACTGAAGTTAAAACAGGAGATGTTAAAAGAAGAACAGGTGGAAATGGAAAATACCCATGTTCTAAGAGAGTATCGAAGTATTGATATTTCCATAGATGAGTTTTTAGAGATGATGAGAAATTATAAAAAAGAAAAATGGGATTTGAAAGAAATAACACATACAAAAAATCATAATAATATGGAGGAAAATCATGAAAATCAAATTGAAAAATAGGAGAACACAATTAAAAAGAGTATTTTGCATATGGATGCTGCTCCTTATCGCTATCATCCATACAAATGCGGTTTTTGCTCAAGTAAAAGAAAGCGAAGCGGAAAAACAAACAGAGCAAGAAACAGAGCAGGTAAAGGAGAAAAAAGAAGAAGAAAAAGTGCTGCGATTTCCAAATAAATTAGAAGCAAAAGAACCGCCAAAGAACAGTCAGGATAGCGGAAACAGTTCAAGCAGCTCAAACAATACAGGAATTGCGACAGAGCCAAGTACCTCCAAAGCACAGCTCATAGAAAATGTAAACAATGCAAATGGAGATTATCCCATTCATCATGGAAATGCTTCCGGAGAGATAAAAGATAAATATTCTGCCGATGCCAGACAATTTATTACCTTTAAGACCAAATCCGGAAAAACATTTCATCTCATCATCAATCACGATGAAGAAGGACAAAATGTCATGCTCCTAACCGAGGTTAGTGAAGATGATCTTCTTAATATGGTAGAGAAAAAGGAAAAGCCAAAAGAAGAAGTCAAAAAAATAGAAGAAACTGTACCAGAAAGTAAAGTAAAAAAAGAAGAGCCGAAAAAGGAAGAAAGCAAAGGCGGAGGCTTTTATATTTTCTTAGGAATCATCGTTCTTGCAGTAGTTGGAGTAGGATATTACTTTAAAATTTACAAGAAAAAGCAGGAAGCTGACGAAGATGAAGAAGAATACGATGAATTTGAAGATGAGTATGAAAGAGAGGATGATGCAGAAAATTTGGAAGAAAAAGAACAGCAAACTATAGATGATATGGCAATCGACTCTTATGATGAAGAAGATGAGGAATAAAAAATATATATAGATTATCAATACGTTCTGTTGCGTTTACACTTAAAAAATGATATAATGCAAGTGTAAACGCAACAAAGGAGTGAATGGTATGAATTATGAAGATAAAATTGAAAAATATCTGAAACAATCCGGTGGAATTATTACAACAGCATACTGTAAGGAAAATAATATACCGACGATATATCTTAGCCGACTATTAAAAGATGGGAGATTATTGAAAATTAAAAAAGGAATTTATATGACAAAAGATGGAGATTATGATGAGTATTATTTCTTTCAACATCAGTATAAAAAGGCGATATTTTCTTATGAAACCGCTCTTTATCTGCTTGGACAAACAGATAAAATTCCTTGGAATATCGATGTAACAGTTTACAACGGATATAAATTTAATGAAAAACCGAATGGTTTCAATGTTCATTATGTAAAAAAATCAATTTATGACTTAGGTGTAACCCAAAAATCTACAATGTTTGGAAATAAAGTTAAGGTATATTCATATGAGAGGACACTCTGTGATTTTATTGCTCACAAAGAAGAAATGGATATAGAGGTTTACGTAAAACTTATTCGTTCGTATTCCTCTTATGAAGAAAGAGATGTTCATTCCCTTTATGATATTGCAATGAAAATGGGAATTGAAAATAAAGTGAGAGAAGTTATGGAGGTAGTTTATGAATAAAGCAAAATTAACGGCTCTTTGCCATAAAGTCAGCAAAGAAGTCGGTCTTTCGTTTAATTCTGTTATGTTGTATTATTTTTTAGAAAGTATTTTAAAAAAATTAGCAGGAAGCAAATATAGTGAAAGATTTATTTTTAAAGGCGGCTTTTTGTTATCAAGTGTAGTTGGGATTGATTCAAGAAGTACTGTAGATATAGACTTTCTTTTGAGAAATATGCAGTTATCAGAAGAAAATATTATTCTAATGCTGAACGAAACTTTAAAACCGGAAGAACTCGACGATATCTTTTATGAATTGCAAAGCATTGTGCCAATCAAAGAAGAAGATCAATATGGAGGATTTCGTGCAAATATCTTATGTAAAATGGAAAATATAAGACAGATTGTACCGCTTGACATTGCAACAGGAGATGTTATTACACCTCATCCGATAGATTATAAGTATGTAAGCTCTTTTGAAGAGGAAGAAATAATAATCAAGGCTTATCCGATAGAAACTATGCTTGCAGAAAAAATACAGACCATTTATGCAAGAGGATTTTTAAATAGTAGAAGTAAGGATTATTACGATCTTTATATTATTTATAAATTAAAGGACAAAGATGTAAATGCAGAGATATTAAGAGAAGCTTGTAGAAAAACTTTTCAGTATAGAAAAACAGAATTTGATATAGGAAAAATTATTGATTTGCTTGAAAGCTTGAAAACAAATGAAGCTTTTTTGAAAAGATGGCAAGCTTATTCGAGGAAAAATCTGTATGCCAAAGATATAACATTTGAAGAAGTATTGGATAATGGAATAAAAATGGTGAAAAAAATAAAGAATGAAGATTAGCATATAACCGTTTTTCAATGAAAAGAAGGCATCAAATGTTTTTTATGTAAGTTAGTTCCAAAACAGGAAAATGAATTAAAAAATAGAAAATCAAATATATAAAATTTTAAAAGGCAATTGGAGAAAATATAAACTCTGATTGTCTTTTTTATGTAGAAAAAAAGGAGGAATTTATGCGAATACTGGTAATAAGCGAAAAACCGAGTGTTGCAATAAGTATATCAAAGGTGCTTGGAGCAACAAGCAAAAAAGACGGATACTATGAAGGAAACGGATATAGAGTTTCTTGGTGTGTGGGGCACCTTGTTCAGATGGCAAATCCGGAAAGTTATGATGAAAAGTATATGAAATGGAATATAGAAGATTTGCCAATTATTCCAAAGGAATATAAGTATGAAGTAGCCAAGGCAACAAAAAAGCAGTTTGCTATACTTAAAAAACTGATGAATGATAAGGATGTGGAATTTGTAATCAATGCTTGTGATGCGGGAAGAGAAGGAGAAGCAATTTTTAGATTGGTATATAACGAGGCTCATTGTAAAAAGAAAATGAAACGTCTTTGGATTTCATCTATGGAAGACAATGCCATTAAAGAGGGCTTTGACAATCTGAAAGACGGAAGTTTTTATGATAATCTCTTTGAATCGGCACTATCAAGAGCGATAGCAGATTGGCTTATAGGTATGAATATCAGCAGGTTATATTCTTGTCTATATAATCAAAATTACAGTATAGGCAGAGTTCAGACACCGACCCTTTCAATGATTGTAGATAGAGATGACGAAATAGCAAATTTTAAGAAAGAAAAATACTATACAGTAGAGCTTTCTATGAATGGTTTTATACTTTCCACAGACAGAATTGATGATGAGATTGCTGCTGAACAGCTAATCAATTTAGTTGGTGATAAGATCGAAATCACTGATGTTATTCAAAAAGAAAAGATTACAAAGCCTGAACTGCCTTTTGACCTGACAACACTTCAAAGGGAGTGCAATAAGTATTTCAAATACTCAGCTAAACAGACACTTGACTATGCTCAAAGTCTTTATGAGAAAAAGCTCATTACCTATCCAAGAACGGATAGCAGATGTTTAACAGAAGATATGATTACAGGTATGATAAATAACATTTTGGGCAAAAATGACTTTGATACGCAGCGTATTAAGGTCATTTTTAATTCAAGCAAGGTAACAGACCATCACGCTATTATTCCTACATTAAGTTCACTGAGTGAAGATTTATCGAGTATTCCGGAGAGTGAAGCAAAAGTGTATCGACTGATTTCTAATAAGTTTCATGCAAGTGTAGGTTATCCGCTAATCGAGAACACAACGAAAATTGTGGCAGAGTCTGATGTCTTTGAGTTTACAAGTACCGGCAAGGTGATGAAAGAAGAAGGCTTTACAAAGTATTTGAAGGAATATAAGTCAAAGAAAAATGAAGATACTCTTTTACCGGATGTAAATGTAGGTGATGTACTTGAAGTTAAAGATAAGGAGATTAAAGAGAAATACACCAAACCTCCAAAGCATTTTACAGAGGATACACTCTTAAAGGCTATGGAGATAGCCGGAAATGATAGTTTAGACAAGAATGTGGAAGTTGAGCGAAAAGGACTTGGCACTCCCGCAACTCGTGCAGGGATTATAGAAAACCTGATTTACAAAGGCTTTATTGAAAGAGATAAGAAAAATTTGATTGCAACACATAAGGGAATCAGCCTTATAACGATTGTAGCAGATACCTTTAAATCAGCAGAAACAACTGCAAAGTGGGAAATGGAATTATCAGATATCGCACAGGGAAAATCTTCAAAGGAAGAATTTTTAAATACAATAGAACATGAGATAAGAAATGAACTAACTCATTACAAAAAGGAGTAGCCTATGTTTGATACGCTAATAAAATTCAGTAAAGACAGAGAAAAATTGGATTTTTATGCTACTGATAAAAGGGCAACTCACGAACTTTTAAAAAGAGAACAGTTTATATCTCCTGTCTATGAGCCTGCTTGCGGAATGGGACATATCGGAAAAATTTTAGAAGAGCATAGATATAAGGTAAAAGCTACAGATATTTGTTATAGAGGCTATGGAGAAGAAAGGGAAGTTGATTTTTTTACAGTAACAGAAAACGGTTTGGATATCGTAACCAATCCACCCTATTTTTGTGCAAATGAGTTTTTAAAGCATGCCCTTGAAATTTCAAAGGAAAAGGTAAAGATTGCGATGTTGTTTCTATTGGCATTTTTGGAGGGACAAAAAAGATATGAACTGTTTAAGGAGCACCCTCCTCAAAGAGTATATGTCTTTTCTAAAAGACTGAATTGTGCTAAGAATGGAGAATTTTGGAAATCCAAAAGCAGTGGCATTGCCTTTGCATGGTTTCTATGGAAGGTGGGATATATCGGCAGTACCGAATTAAAATGGATTCGATAGAGCAACGAAATAGAATGTTTAAAAAACGAAGGAGGAAAATATGGATAAGAAGAATGAAAACTTACAAAAACAGGAAGAACAGGCAAAAGAAGTAATAAGCGAGATTAAATCGGAATATACAAAGACAGCCGACTTTTTAGAAGAACATACCAATCAGCAGATTGTGATTGCTAAAGAAATGAAAGAAGAGATGCAAAACAAGGACTTTGATCCAAATATTATGGAGTTAAAAGCACTCAAAGAAGAAATCACCGGATTAAAAGCTGAGATCAAACGATTAAATGAAATGGAAAATATAGGGTTAAGTTCGCTGATTGTGCGAGATATTAAGGCGGTTGGAAATACCCTTGTTAATTTGCAAGAAAAAGCAATTGGAAGTATCAAACATCTATATGACAATATGAAAAATCAGCTTTCCTACAATTTGACGAAAGCACAAGAAAAATTTGTACAGATGAAAATAGGAATTGTAAAAGGACTGGTAACTTCCATGCAGGATTTTATCAAAGAGCAGCAACAAAAATTGGATACTTGCCTGGAAAAGCTTGACAATCTTTCTAAGGAAATTCAAAAAGACGAAGAAAAACTTGATAAAAAAATCCAAAATCAAGAAGATAAGGAATTGGAAGATGATGCAGATGCCAAGCATAAAGAAGAGAAACAGCAAGAGGAGAATAAGGAAAGTATTCCAATGGCGAAGGAAGATAAAAAAGAAGTAAGCCCAAAAATAAGTTCCAAAGAGGAAACAGTGAATACAAGCACAACAAAAAAGAAAAGCAAAGAGCAGGATAAAACAGAACAAATACCAAAGAAAAGGGCTGAAAAAACGGCAGAGAAAAAAACATCTGTACTCAAAAAACTCAAAGAAAATCAGCAAATAATCAAAAAAGAAGAAAAAAACAAGGATATAAAAGTACCTAAAAAAGATAAGGGAATAGAAATATAGTAGAGGTGGTAGCTATGAATGGCATCATAAAAAATTATGAAGATGTTCCTTATGAACTTAAAAAAGAGGAGCGTTGGTGTCTATATAAAATAATTCAAAGAGATGGAAAGAATACAAAACTTCCCTTAAAGCCAAACGGAAAATCTGCTATATCCAATGATAAAACGACATGGTTTTCATATGAAGCTTGTATAGCTGCACTTAACCGAAATATCGGAGATGGTCTTGGATTTATGCTTGGAGATGGATATATCGGTATAGATATCGATAAGGTAAGTGATGATATTATGGAATATAGTATGGATTATCATGCAAATTCTATGACAGCTGATTTTTTAAGAGAAATTTCCACCTATGCTGAAATATCTCCATCAAAAACAGGATTACATTTTATCGGAAAAGGTGAAGTTCCGGGAGAAAGGAAAAGATACAAAAATCTTGAAATTTATGATAAAGATAGATTTTTTACAGTTACCGGTAATGTTATAAAAGACAGAGACAGGAATAAAGTAATAAATATTGACAGTGAGTTAAAACCCTTATATGAAAAATATATGCCAAAGATAAATAAAATTAGTGCTGAAAATAAAATAAGTCCAACTCTTACTTTTTACAAAGGGGAACAGGATATATTGGACAAGCTATTTTATAGAGGATATTTTTCATATACATGAGAAGATTTAAGACAAATATATTATGGCAATTATGAAAGCTATTTTAACAGCCAGTCAGAGGCTGATTTTTTTATGCTTGGGAGGCTGCTTTATTATACTTCCGATACTGAAAAAGCCATATCTCTTATGGAAAACAGCGGACTAAAAAGAGAAAAATGGTATAAAAGGCGGGGTGCAACTGACTATATACATTATATTGCAAATAAGGCGATAGCCTCTATAAATCAATTTTACGATTGGGGAAGAGAGGAACTTTTAAAGAAGAAAGCAGAAGAAAAAAGGCATGAAAATAAAAGAAAAAAGGGGGAAGATACAGTGCAAAGATATGAATTTAGAGAAGTCAAGCAGATTCTTGATTTTACAAAAGAAGAATTCAGGGAAAATATAGACAGATATGAAACCTATTTAAAAGTAATGGGAAATAACTATAAGTATCCATACTTTAATCAACTTAGCATATATACAGTAAATGAAAAGGCAACCGCCTGTGCGGAATACGACTATTGGAAAAGTATAGGAAGAAATGTAAGTAGGGGAGAAAAAGGAATTCCAATTTTAGATATCGAAAGGGAAAAGATAAAATATATCTTCGATGTAAGTCAAACAGTGAGTTTAAATCATAATATTTCTGAAGTAAAATTATGGAAGTATAATAATGAAAAGCATATAGTGGCCTTAGATACCCTGATTGATACTTTTAAAGAAAAAAACAGTAACCTTATATTTTCCACAGAAGATAAGATAAATGCACTTGTTTCACTATATACAAGGCAGATATTAAATAAGGTGCTTAATTCTTTAAATGATGAAACCTTAAAAGAAAACAGTAAAGTAAATATACTTCATTTTTTAGAAGAATCTGCAAAGGTTTCGGTATATGAAAGAATGGGACTTTGTTTTTCAGGTAATAGGGAAAAATTAGAAATGCTCTCAAGAGTTTCAAGTACGCAAGAGATTGACAAATTACTTGTCTATACTTCAAACAATGTGAAAAGAATACTTATGGATATAGGTAGAGAAATTTCAAAAGTGGAAGAAAGAGAAAAATTTTCAGAAATTCAAAAAAGGGAGCAGACAAAAAACTATAAGGAGCGTTATAATAATGTTGCAGATGAAATTAACAGAACTACTGAAATTATAGAAAATGAAAAAGAAATAAAAGAAGGAGGCTTGGAAGATGAAAGAAACCGTAGTATTGGCGAAAAAGGAATACATTCTGGAAAGCGAGATTTATACACCAATCGTGAAAGAGAGTCCATTCGAGAGACAGGGAGGGACTTACAGATTGGAGAAGATGGAGGACGGATCGGAAGTGTTAATTCCGAATATGAAACTGCCGGAGAAACTGAACTTAAGCAAACTGAACCGATTTGGCAAAGCGAGACTGAAATATCTCAAAGAGGAAAGAGAGGAAGAATATCAGATTATGCTGATGGAAGAAAGCCTAATGAATCATCTGTTGGATATTCAGGAACAGGTGGAGAATTTCTTGGAGATAGAGGAACCGAGAATGAAAGAAGCTTGGGAAATGACAACCAAGATGCAGGATCAGGACTTTCTGAAGTACGCAGGACTGAAGAAGAATCTGGACATGACACTTACAAAAATGGCGATGGAACAGATCGTTTGGGCATAGATGAGTATCATGAAGAGAATATACAGAAGATAAAACAAGATTATATAGGAAATGGAGGAAAAGAAGTCGATAAGGCTTCTTTTTCTTTTGCCCAAAATACAGTCAGTCAAGGAAGATTTCAGTTTCCGCTAAGGCAAGAAGAAATTGATGCTGTTTTGATTCATGGAGGAAATGAGGACAATTTACGCTTAAAGGTTTTAGCCGAATACTCTAAAGGAAAAAGTAAGGAAGAATTGGCTCATTTTCTTCAAAATACTTTTAAAGGCGGGAACGGATACGAAGTGGAAGGAAAAAAGGTTTGTGCTTGGTGCGATAAAGAGGGGATTTATCTATCCAATGATGTATCTTCAAGAGAAGAGCCGTCTCAAGTTCTTTCATGGGTAGATGTAGCCAAGCGTATCGGCATATTAATCGAAAAAGGTCAATATGCAACTAATGTGGAAGTGGCGGAAGTATTTTCCTTTGAGAGAAAAGAACTTGCAGAGAAGTTATGGTTTTTGAAAGGAGATTTTGCAGATGAAGTAAGAAATAGCTACTTGTCAATTCTCAACGGAGATGAAAAGAAAGGATATCCGGATAAAACCAAAGAACTTGCAGAAAACTTAAAAAACCTCGAATTTAGAAATATATTAAGGAAAGAATACGACAACTTTTTACAAGATTATGATAAAAATCCAAGTATTTTACGATTTCATTATCATAAAACAATAGATATTCTACAAAGATTACAGGATTTAGAGATACCAAGAAAAGAATTTATTTCAAATATGATGGAAATTCCAGAGATTAAGGGCTTTATTACAGAAGATGAGATTTATGAAAATCTTAGAAGAGGTAGTGGTGTTTCAGCCGGAAAAGAAAGGATTGTAGAGTTTTTTGGTAGTTCTCATACACTTCAAGAGAAGATGGATTTTCTAAAAAATGAATATGGAACAGGTGGTAGATCTCATGCTTTATCAGGTGCAAGAGGAAGTGGAGAGTGGCACGATGCAAAGGGAATTAAGCTCGAAAAAGAAAATTGTGATGATATTTTTCTAAACTGGAATCAGGCAGCAAAAAGGATACAAACTCTTATTGAAAGTGACAAATATATAGAAAAGGAAGAACTTACAGAGCAGACAGAAAACAGGGAAGATAGAAAAGAAAATATAGCAGATAGAAATGAGTCTTTCAAAGAAGAAACTGTTTCTGAAACAAAGAATCGTAGAGATTATTGGGTTTTAGAATTTAACGAAAGATCAGGTCTTATAGAAAAAAATTATGCCGGAGAACTTGTTAGTAAAGAATTGCTTGATGAAATCAAAGAGATTGACGAAAAAATCAAAGTTCATAACAAAACGGTAGGTGAAGATGAATATGGTCAAATGACAGATGAATGGGTAGGTTATTCTAAATTCTATTTTGATCATATTGTAGACGGCAAAGTAGAAGAACATTTCAGAATGGATATTGGAGACGGTAACGAAGCAAACCAAAGAGATTTTTCCTATCTTTATGAGCAGATTGAAGCAAGCAGAGAAACTAAAGAATACAGGACAGATACAATAGATAATGTATTAAAAGACATTTTAGAAAAAGAATCTATGACGGTGGTATCAAATGAGGAAGATTATGTAAAGTTATTTCCGTATTTTAAAGACTTTGTATATAAGGACGGTTCAAAATTTGAGGAATATAACCCTTTTGAGGAAGTTAAAGAGTTATCCGATTTAGCCCGTTTTACTTTTTTCAAAAATAATGACGGTGAATATAGAGTAAAATACAACAATACGGATAGCTTAATTTATTCCAGTAATGTTGATAAGTTCTTAGAAAAGATAAAGGCTGTAGAAACTGAAATAGAAGATGACATATCAAAGACGGCTGCTGAAGATAAGATTGCAGTAAAAGTCGGTAATTACTATGCAGTTATAGAAAAAGAGAAAGTAAAGGATATATCCTTAGAAGAGACAGGACTTAGAATTTACCCGAAAGAAAATAACTTTGAGAGGAAAATCTATCCCCTATATCGTGCAAGTACCTTTGAAGAAAGCACGAAAATTGACATACTTTTTGACGAGATGGCTGCAAGCATGAAAGAGGCTAATTTAACCGATTTAAACGATGTGTTTTACCTTGAAAGTCAAGGCCTATATGAAATTTCACCTGATAAGGTAACAGAAGAAAAAGAGGGTTATGATTTTGAAGTAGCAAGTTTTAATACACAGTTTCCTGATTATTACAATGATATTTATGTGTATAACAGAAACTTAAAAATAGATGATACCTATCAAAATA
>ERZ773043.462-NODE-462-length-23934-cov-19.380418_pt1 | contig 23934 bp, 25 predicted proteins | sample MGYA00580636_ERZ773043 | MGnify/ENA primary metagenome ERZ773043 (study PRJEB29015, sample SAMEA2737992) | human oral metagenome | biome: human oral; feature: human-associated habitat; material: dental | place: China | collected 2065 ...
TTACGAAAATTTTTGATAGAAACAATCCGGATATCTTTTTTGATAGTGCTATTCTAGCTGCGCTGATTGGTTCGTGTTGCTTCATCTATATTTCGAAAGGGGAAGATGATGAGGTTCGGTTACAGGTAATCGAGGCTAGCAATGCGACTGGTGTGATTGATCCTATCACTGGTCTTCTTGTGGAAGGTTATGCGGTGCTGTCTCGTGATGACTACGGTCAGGCAACTTTAGAAGCTTACTTTGAGCCAAATGCAACGCATTTTATTCCGAAAGATGGTCGTCCTTACTCAATCAGCAATCCGACGAATATTCCACTGTTGGTTCCAGTCATTCATCGTCCTGATGCGGTCAGGCCGTTTGGTCGTAGTCGCATCACGAGAGCTGGGATGTATTATCAGAAATATGCTAATCGGACTTTGGAGCGTGCTGATATTACGGCTGAGTTCTACTCATGGCCTCAAAAGTATATTCTGGGGCTGGATCCTGATGCAGAACCGTTGGAAAAATGGCAAGCGACAGTATCAAGCCTATTGACGATTTCGGCTAGTGACAATGGGGAAAAGCCAAACGTTGGACAGTTTAGCACTGCCAGCATGTCTCCATTTACAGAACAGTTAAGAACGGCTGCTGCTGGATTTGCTGGCGAAATGGGCTTGACTTTGGATGACCTTGGTTTCGTCTCAGATAATCCCTCGTCAGTGGAAGCTATCAAGGCTAGTCATGAGAATTTGCGCTTGGCTGGGCGGAAGGCTCAGCGGTCGCTAGGAGCAGGTTTTCTAAATGTAGCCTATGTGGCCACTTGTTTGCAAGATGATTTCCAATATGCCCGCAGTCAATTTGTGAAAACAAAAGTGAAGTGGGAGCCGTTATTTGAAGCGGATGCAAATATGCTGACGATGATTGGGGATGGTGCTATCAAGCTCAATCAGGCTGTGCCTGGTTATGTTGATGGTGAGACTATCCGAGATTTGACAGGTATCAAGGGTGCTGAGAATCCTGCCCCTGTCCCAATCGAGAAAGAGGTAAATGATGGTCAAGGATATCGTACCGGACTTGTTGACGAAAATTCAGACGGAATTTGAGGGGGCTAGGCTTGATAGCGAGGTGCTGAAGTCTCTCTTGTCAAAATTACAATCTAAGTCAGCTGGTTATCTGGATGCGAATGAGTATGCTATCGAATTAGGGGAGATTCTTTCAAAGGCTCTGAAAGGCTCTATAAGCCCCTCTAATCTGCCAGACGGTAAAATGTATTACAATATAGCTAAAAGGCTGCTGACGGAGACGCTAGGGCGGAATTTCGAGCTAATAAGTGGCTATGCTCAGCAAGTTCAGCAGAATTTGAATGATGAGGCTAAAATTGGGCTAAAAGTTCAAGTTCCTGAACTAAATCAGGATAGGATAGATGGTTTAGTTAATCGGATTTCCAGTGAAGCTGAGTTTAGTCAGATTGCTTGGATTTTGAAAGAGCCGATTGTCAATTTTAGCCAGAGTATTATTGATGATAGTATTCAGAAAAATGCGGAATTTCAGAAGAAAGTCGGGCTGGCTCCAATTATTGAACGACATTCTACGGGACATTGTTGTGACTGGTGTCAATCTCTAGTTGGTAAATACTTGTACGGTGAAGAGCCGCTGGGATTTTATCGAAGGCATCAACGTTGTCGATGCACCATTGATTATCATCCAAAAAATGGGAAGCAGCAAAACTCTTGGTCTAAAAAATGGTCAAAAGAAAGTGTTGATATCCTTGAACGACGCAAGCAGCAGAATATTGATGTGCGTGATAATAATCGAAAGGTAGATATCCGAGAGTACAAGAAAATCGTTGATGTTTTAGGAGTTCAAAATGCTCCTATTTCACTAGCAAAGTTTCAGGATTTGAAGTATAATGGTGGTGAGGGATATGAACGCTTAAAAAATGTAGTTTATATCCAGGAGAAATTCAAAAATGGCAATTGGCTGGATAAAATCAATCCAGAAAAACAAGCTAGACATATTCAGTCAACATCACTGTCTGGAAAGAGCTATTTTTATGATCATGTAGATGTCAATGCTTTGTATGACAAGTACAAGATGACTGGTTTTTTAGAAACTAGTAGAAATGGTGCTCAAACTAGCAATGAAAAGGTTGATTTGTTTGAAGATAAGCCGTTGGGAATTGATGTTTATACTGGTAAGCCAGTAAATGCTATGACAATCAAATATAGCAAAACTGGCACACACTTGATACCGACATACTACGAAAGGGGAGACTGATGGAACTTAGGAAATTCAACAACAAGGTTGTCAGAATTACTGATATTGATAACCAGACATTTGAAGGCATCTGTCTATACGAGGACAAGGATGTCTATGATGAAGAACTTGATGGGTTGTCCGTTAAGTCAGGAACCCGGTGGACAAAACTCTTTGAAGATGAAATCAAGGAAGTTGAAATTATAGCATAAGCACGTTGACAGTTGTCAGGGTGCTTTTCTTATGCTCTGGAAGGGGTAACGATGGGAACCACAATTGATTTTTCAGAAAGAAAATCAAGTATAGAGCGTGGCGCTTCTGTTAAAGAGATTTTAGTGGAAAATCTTGAAGCTAGTCCTAATTATTCTTCGGTGTTAGTGATTTCTTTGGATAAAAATGGAGAAGTAGATCTGGGATATAGTTGGGAAAGTAGCTTGCAGGCCTTGGGAATGCTTGAGGTTGCTAAGAATTATATTTTGAACGATATCAATTAAAAAAATATCCCAGCGACAGGGTTATCATGCGATGACGATTGAAAGGAAATTAGAATGGCAAGGAAGAAACTTGGCAATCAGAATCCTACTCAATTGGTAATTTTAAAATATGTAAAGAAAAATTCAAAAGCTAAAGAAGCGATTGAACTTTACGAGCGGACAGGGCTTTCTTGCTATGCTTGGCAGAAAAACCTGCTATTGCCTTTGATGGCAGTAGACAAAAACGGGCTTTGGGTACACCAAAAGTTTGGCTACTCTATTCCTCGGCGTAATGGTAAGTCTGAAATCCTTTATATAGCTGAAATTTGGGCGCTTCATAAGGGATTGAATATCCTTCATACAGCGCATCGGATTTCTACCTCTCATGCCTCTTTTGAAAAGGTCAAAAGATACCTTGAAAAAATGGGGTATGTGGATGGTGAGGATTTTAATTCTATTCGGGCAAAGGGGCAGGAGAGAATTGAACTTTACTCAACAGGTGGTGTTGTCCAATTCCGTACCAGGACTTCAAACGGTGGTCTTGGTGAAGGGTTTGACATGCTGATCATTGACGAGGCTCAGGAGTACACCACAGAGCAAGAATCTGCTTTGAAGTACACAGTGACGGATAGTGCAAATCCTATCACAATCATGTGTGGGACACCTCCGACCCCTGTATCAAGCGGTACGGTCTTTACTAAGTACCGTGAGACTTGTCTGTTTGGAAAAGGGAAGTATTCTGGTTGGGCTGAGTGGTCGGTTTCTGACGAAAAGGAAATTGACGATGTGGAAGCTTGGTATAATTCCAATCCATCCATGGGCTACCACTTAAACGAGCGTAAGATTGAGGCAGAGCTTGGTGAGGATAAACTGGACCATAACATCCAACGTTTGGGGTTTTGGCCGACCTACAACCAGAAATCTGCTATTTCTGAAACGGAGTGGAATGAGCTCAAAGTGGATGATGTTCCAGAATTATCTGGCAAGCTGTCTGTTGGTATCAAGTACGGTCAAGATGGAACGAATGTGGCATTGAGTATTGCTGCTCGGACCAAGGATGGTCGGTACTTTATTGAAACAGTTGATTGCCAATCTGTTCGTAATGGTAATGAGTGGATGGTTGCTTTTCTGAGACAAGCTGATGTAGCTCAGATTGTCATAGATGGCGCAAGTGGTCAGAAGATCCTGGACGAAGAGTTGAAGGACTACAGAATCAAGAACGTGATTTTGCCGACGGTGAAAGAAATCATCGTGGCCAACGCTCTTTGGGAACAGGGTATTTACCAGAAAACCATCTGTCACGCTGGCCAGCCATCGCTGTCTAAAGTAGCTACTAACTGCGATAAGCGGAATATTGGCTCAAACGGTGGCTTTGGGTATCGATCGCACTTTGACGACATGGATATTTCTTTGATGGATAGCGCTTTGCTTGCGCACTGGGCTTGTGCTACGACCAAGCCTAAGAAAAAGCAAAAAATCAGTTATTAAAACGAGCGGTCTTGTGACTGCTTTTTTTGATGCCAAAAATTACCGAACTGCCGGGAAAGCAGGAGAAAGGAGACATGAGAATGTCAGATTTTAAACCAATCACAACACAAGAAGAATTTGATGCTGCTATTAAGGGGCGCTTGGCTCGAGAGAAAGAGAAATATAGCGACTATGACCAGCTCAAGGATCGTGTTGAAGAGTTGGAAAAAGAAAATGTTGGCTTGAAGTCAACCATTGAAGCTAATCATCAAAGCAAGGCAGATGCTGACAGGCAACTTGAAGAAATGCAGAAGCAAATTGCTGGTTATGAGACAGCTAGTCTGCGAACTCGTGTGGCTCTACAGAATGGACTGCCGTATGACTTAGCTGATCGTCTGCAAGGTACTGATGAGGAAAGCTTGAGAGCAGACGCAGAGCGATTGGCAGGCTTCTTAAAGCCGTCAACGAAAACAGCACCGATTAAGGAACAAGAGCCGATTGTTGGTGACAAAGCAGATGCGAGCTGGCTATCTATGGCTCGCGAATTAACAAAAGGAGAATAACATATGACACCTATGAAAGCAGCAACACTTTTCAAACCAGAATTGGTGACAGAAATCATGAGCAAGGTACAGGGCTACTCGGTACTTGCTAAACTGTCATCACAGACACCAATTCCATTCAATGGGACAGAGCAATTCATCTTCAACTTGGAAGGCAATGCTCAAATTGTTGGAGAGGGAGAGAAGAAAGGCGCAGGAGACGCAACTCTCACATCTAAGGTTATCAAACCTTTGAAATTCGTCTATCAAGCACGGATTACGGATGAATTTAAGTACGCTACGGAAGAAAAGAAGCTGAACTACTTACGCGCTTATGCGGATGGCTTTGCTAAGAAAATCGCAACAGCATTTGACATTGCAGCGCTTCACGGATTGGAACCTAAATCTTTGGAAGATGCGTCATTCCGTGGCACTAACTCATTTGATGGTGTGGTAACAGGGAACATCGTGACATTTGAAGAAGCAAAAATCGATGACAATATTGATGCAGCTGTTCAGGCGGTTGTGGCTAAAGGTGGAGAAGTAACTGGACTGGCTCTATCTCCGCTTGCTGGGCAATCTCTGGCTAAATTGAAAGTTAATGGTGTCGTTCAGTATCCAGAATTTCGATTTGGACAAAATCCTGACTCATTCTACGGTATGAAATCAGACGTCAACAAGAACTTGGTCGTAACTGGCGGAACTGCTGAAAAGGACCATGTCATTGCTGGGGATTTCCAAAACCGCTTCAAGTGGGGTTATGCTGAAAACATTCCTATGGAAATCATCGAATACGGAGATCCAGACGGTACTGGTCGCGACCTTAAGGCCTACAATGAAATCTGTCTGCGTACAGAAGCATTCATCGGCTGGGGCATCTTGGATCCGGACGCTTTCGCTCGCGTTAAAGGCGTGTAAGGAGGTGCTGGATGGCGCTTTATAAAGATATCGAAACTGGTATCGTCCTTTCGTCAGAGAGTGTTCTCTCTGGCGATTGGGTGCCGGTTGACGAAGTTAGTGCAGCAGATAATCTGACCGTGCCAGAGTTGAAATCAAGGCTCGATGAGCTTGGTGTGGAATATGACAGCTCTGATCGTAAAGCTGATTTGCTGGCGCTTCATGCGGAACACGAAGGGAATGAATAGATGACGAACTTTGCAACAGTGGGAGATCTGGAAACTTTGTGGCGGTCTTTGAAATTTGACGAAAGCAAGAGAGCAGAGGCACTGTTGGGAGTTGTCTCCGACTCTTTGAGGGTCGAAGCTAGGAAAGTAGGCAAGGACTTGGACAAGATGGTCCAAGAAAGCCCGTCATATGCCAATGTTGTCAAGTCTGTCGCTGTTGATGTGGTCGCAAGAACACTGATGACCTCGACAGACCAGGAGCCGATGACGCAGATGACCGAAAGCGCCTTGGGCTACTCCTTTAGCGGCTCTTACTTGGTCCCAGGTGGCGGTCTTTTTATCAAAGACTCTGAACTTAAGCGACTAGGTCTCAGAAATCAACGATATGGGGTGATTGAGTTATATGGGCAGAATTAAAGGTATCACAGTAACTTTGATTGACAAAGTCAAGACAGGTCAGGATGATTTTGGACATTCGACCTTTGAGGAGTCTGAGGTGCAAGTTGAGAATGTGCTTGTAACACCAACGACAACCGATGATATCGTCAATCAGATGAGCTTGACCGGCAAGAAAGCTGTCTATACACTGGCTATTCCTAAAGGAGACACTCATGATTGGGAAGACAAAGAAGTGCGGTTTTTAAATCAGCGCTGGAAGACCTTTGGGATTCCGATAGAGGGGATTGAAAGCCTCATACCGCTAGACTGGAACAAGAAAGTGATGGTGGAGCGATATGAGTAATATCTCTTTTAGACTTGACCGAAAGGGAGTGTCTGAGCTGATGAAGTCAGGAGCTATGCAGTCAATCTTGAGAGAAAAGGCTGCCGGCATCAAAGGCAGATGTGGCGATGGATATGAGCAAGATATTCACGTCGGTCGCAATCGGGCTAACGCGATGGTCTATGCTAAGAGCAACAAGGCCAAGCGAGATAATTCCAAGAACAATACTTTACTAAAGGCGGTGCGCTAAATGATTGAAATCATCATCAAGAAATACCTTGACGGTCGTTTAGGCGTACCGTCTTTTTTTGAGCATGAAAGCAAAATGCCGAGCAGTTTCATCATGATTGAAAAGACAGGTAATGCTGAGAGAAATCATTCTGGAACTGCGACTTTTGCCTTTCAAAGCTATGCACCGTCAATGCAAAAGGCTGCAGAGCTGAACGGAAAGGTCAAGGAAGCTGTGAAAGGGCTGGTAGAGCTAGACTCAATCAGTGGTGTCCACTTGAACAGTGATTATAACTTTACGGACACAGAAACTAAGAGATATCGCTATCAAGCGGTATTTGACATTAATTATTTTTAAGGAGAAAATACATGGCAACATCATCAAATGTTACAACTGCCAAGCCTAAAGTGGGCGGGGCTATCTACTCAGCACCTCTAGGGTCTACATTGCCAACGGACGCGACAAGCGATCTGGATGCGGCTTTTAAGTCTCTCGGCTATATCTCAGAAGACGGTATGACGAACACGAACTCACCGGAATCTGAAGATATTAAAGCTTGGGGAGGCGATGTGGTAAACTCATCACAGACAGAGAAGAAAGACACATTTGGCTACACACTGATTGAGGCTCTTAATGTAGATGTCTTGAAAGAAATCTATGGTAAGGACAATGTGAGCGGAGACCTCAGCACTGGTATTGTGGTCAAAGCAAACTCTAAAGAATTGCAGGACCACTGTCTGGTAGCTGAAACCATTCTCAAAGGCGGCATCATGAAGCGTATTGTCATTCCTCAAGGGAAAGTGACGGAAATCGGAGAAGTGAACTACAAGGACGGCGAAACAGTCGGATATGAGACTACTGTCACAGCCTTTCCAGACAAGCAAGGAAACACTCACTACGAATACATCAAAGCTCCAGCAGCTGTACCAGGAGGTTAATCATGTCGAAAGCTAAAACAATCAAAGGGACTACATCGTCAGGTTTTGAATTTGAAATCAGTCAAGACCGTTTGAACAACTACGAGCTTGTTGAAGCTATCGCAGAAGTTGATACAAATCCGCTTGTACTCCCACGATTACTTAATCTGATGTTAGGACCACAAGCTCAGAATCTGAAAGACCATGTTCGTACAGATGAGGGGCTAGTTCCAATGGAAGCTTTGATGAGTGAAGTTGAGGAAATCTTTGCGAATCAGAAGCCAGTAAAAAACTAGTCGTCCTCGCCAAGATGATTAAGACCGACGAAGAGGCTCTTATCTGCGACTTGGCAGAGACTTACAGGATATACGACTACAGACAGCTGCCTGCTTATCAGGCGGCTGTCTTTTCTGTAGGTCTACGCGAAGACTCACGAATCAAGCAAGCCATGTCTGGGAATCAAGCAAGCTTTGACACCTTGCTTACTGCTGCTATGCTTGATCGTCTTACTACTCTAGTCTGGTTTAAGACTAGTGATGGTCAAAAAGGGCGCAATCGTCCTGAGTCGATAGCTGCTAAGCTAACAGGAGCAGTAGAGCAAGAGCGCATTGAAATGGTCTTTGATTCTGGTGAGGATTTTGAAAAGATGAAACAAGAAATCATAGGAAAGAATGGAGGTGAAAGCTAGTGGCAACAGAATTGGGTCAAGCTTATGTGCAGATTATGCCGTCTGCCAAAGGCATTAGCGGAATGATAAAGAATGCTATTGCTCCCGAAGCAAGCGCAGCTGGACAGAGCGCTGGTATGACGATAGGATCTTCTATCGCTAGCATTGCGAAGAAGGTGATTGCTGCTGCAGGGATAGGCAAAGCCTTTTCAGCGGCCATTTCTGAGGGTGCTAATCTCCAACAATCTTTAGGAGGTATTGATACTTTATTTAAAGACTCTGCTGAAAAAGTAAAAGGCTACGCAAATGAGGCTTTTCGGACTGCTGGATTGTCAGCAAATGCCTACATGGAGAATGTAACAGGCTTCTCAGCTAGTCTCTTGCAATCTCTTGGTGGAGATACTGCCAAGGCGGCTGATGTGGCTAATATGGCCATGATAGACATGTCTGATAATGCCAACAAGATGGGCACCTCAATGGATCGTATCCAGGACGCTTATCAAGGGTTTGCAAAGCAAAACTACACGATGCTGGATAACCTCAAGTTAGGGTACGGCGGAACAAAGACTGAAATGGAGCGACTGCTGGCTGATGCCGAAAAGCTGACAGGCGTTAAGTATGACATTAATAACCTTTCTGACGTATATCAGGCAATCCATGCTATCCAAGGACAGCTAGATATTACCGGAACGACAGCGAAAGAAGCTTCATCAACTTTTAGCGGTTCGTTTGCTGCTATGAAAGCCTCTGCACAGAATGTACTTGGGAAGTTGGCGCTTGGGGAAAATGTCTTGCCAGCATTACAAGCTTTGCTGGATACTACCTCGACATTCTTGTTTAACAATTTCATTCCCATGGTCTCAAATGTATTTTCCGGCCTTGGCTTGCTATTAACCGAAGGGCTTAGTAAGATTGCATCTCAAATTTTCGGAGAAGCTTTCGGAAGTGCTGTATATAGTCAGTTGTCGAAAGTTTCTGGGATATTTCAGACATTCTTTGATATGCTTTTTGGGTCTTTGAACAAGCAGGACAACATAGATATTCTGGAAGCATTAGGCTTTAGCAAAGATACGGCTAGTCAGATAGTCAATATTGCCGACAATATCCGAGGGGCATTTGAAAATATCGGAGCGATTATTGGGAACGTTATTGAGATAGTCAATCTCTTCAACGGAGGATTGTTGGGTATTTCTGCAAACGAGCAGATTGTGAATGGTATTGGCTCTGCCTTTGAGAACGTGACAGGTTTTTTAAAAACGGCATCAGAAAAAATCAAAGAATTCACTGATTGGCTGAAGAAGAGTCCGGCTGCTATGGACGGATTGAAATCTGCGGTCGTTGGTATTACAGCCGCATGGACAGGTTATAAAGTTGTGATGGGAATTATCAAAGGGATTGAAATTGTCAGAAATGCAACTTTAGCAATTACCAATGGATTGATGTTGGCTCAATTCGTACGAACTGGTGCTTTGACGGCTGCTGAAGCGGCAAATGCCGCTGCGACTATGGGAGCTAGTGGTGCTTTTGGTATTTTTAACGCTGTTCTATCTGCGAATCCGATTGGAATTGTAGTAACCGCTATCGCCGCTCTTGTGGCAGGTTTGATTTGGTTTTTCACTCAGACTAAGACAGGTCAGAAAATTTGGTCAGGCTTCGTAAGTTGGATCAAGGATGCCTGGCAAGGGATTTCTGATTTCTTTAGCGGTTTATGGTCTGGTATCTCAGATGGTGCTAAGAATATATGGGCTGGCGTGCAGGCTGTATGGGCCGCACATGTGGAGGCTATCAAAGCTATCTGGAATGGCGTTACGGAATTCTTTTCTAATTTATGGGACGGCATTAAATCAGCCTTTACTACTGCATGGACCGCCATCACTCAAGCGGTCATGACAATTGTCCAGCCATTTATAGATGTTTTTGTCAGTCTTTGGAACAATGTCAAAGACGGTCTGTCTAAGATGTGGGATGGAGTGAAGATGGTCTTTCAAGGCGCTTGGGAGTTTATCAAATCCATCGTAATGGGAGCAGCCCTCATCATCATTGACTTGCTGACAGGGAACTTTGGCAAGCTCGGAGAAGATATGGGCCTTATCTGGGATAGTATCAAAAATGCCATTTCCATGGTCTGGGAGGGGCTAAAACTCTATTTCAGTGGAGTTGTCGATGCTATCGTAGGCTATGCTAAGACTGTATTTGAGACATTAGTGTCAGCTTTGCAGGCTGTATGGGATAGTATTACTGGCGCAGCTTCTGCAGCGTGGGAATGGCTGAAAACAACCATTACAAACATCATTACTGGCTTTATCAGTGGCGCTATTGCTGCATGGGAAGGCTTCAAAAACACACTCTCTAGCTTGTGGAATGGTCTGAAAGCTACTGCAGAGGCTTCGTGGAATGCCTTGAAAACTGCCGTTGTGAATGTTATCAATGGTCTTGTCCAAGGCGCTCAAAAAGCTTGGGACGACTTGAAAAATGGCGTTTCTAATGCTGTTTCCAGTGTGACTAAGGTATTTGACGGATTGAAGAAAATCAATCTGTTTGAAGCCGGGAAAGCCATCATCGATGGATTCCTGAAAGGTCTCAAAGGAGCCTTTGACAATGTCAAGAATTTTGTTGGCGGTATCGCTGACTGGATCCGTGAAAATAAAGGTCCAATCGAATACGACCGTAAGCTCTTGATACCTCATGGTCGAGCTATTATGGATAGTTTGAATAAGGGATTACAAGACAGCTTTAAAGACACTAAGTCACTAGTATCTGGAATGGCTGGCGAAATGTCGGACATTTTCGAGCGGACAACTATCACAGGGAATGTGGCACTTACTGGGTCAGATGGGATCCAGAACAGTATCGTAAGAAGCAGCTATCGGCTAGATACGCTTGCATCTAGCGAGTTTGAAAAGCTTAGCAAAAAGGTTGACGAACTGTCTGAAAGAGCTTTGGACATTGCTGAGAAAGTACTGGAAAGGCCAGTACAGATGGTACTGGATGACAATACTCTTGTTGCTAAGACAGGAAGTAAGTTCATGAACTGGCAATCCGAACAGGAAGAAATAATGAATCGTATGAGAGGAGTGATAATTTGACGGAAGAAATGATTTTCAACGGCGTTGGTATGAGCCGTTTTTTTCGTGTACGAGAAGTCGTCCGAGTAATCGGAAATGATAGGAATATCTCACAAGTTGATGCTCCTCTAATTGGGACGAACATTCAAAAAGTCAGCTTTGGTGCTAAAAAGATAACAGTTAGCTTTACAATGTTGGAAAAAACACCTGCTGAAATAGAGGCATTGAAGCATGAGCTTGCGGGTGTGTTACATGTCAAAGAGCCAGCTCGTCTGGCTTTTGAAGATGAGCCTGATAAGTATTACATGGCCATTCCAACAGGTGACGTCTCAATCGGAAATATAAATCGAGTCTGCCAGAAAGGAGAAATTACTTTCCTAGTGCCAGACGGCGTGGCACACTCTACGACTTACAAGCGAGTGGTGGATTACGAGGAACGCCAAGGTAAGATGGTCTTTGCGATTGATAATAAAGGAACAGCAGACGCTTATCCGGTTATCACGTTTAAAGCCAACAGCGAAAACGGATATTACGGCCTTGTAAGCGACAAATTCGCTTTTGAAGCGGGAAGCATCGAAGAAGCTGACATAGTGCCATACAAGCACTCTGAAATCCTCTGGGATTACGTTTCAGACAATGGCATCATCAAAGGCCTTGCGGAAGGCCAGAAGAATGTTGCAATCCTCAACGATAATTCTCAAAACCTAAATGGAACATTAGGGCTTCAAAGTGCTTGGGGTAGACCTCATTTATTCCTTGCCAATCGCGGGAGTGGCCCTCTTGGCAATCATGCAGGCTCGATTACTTGGAATATTCCTGCTGATAGCACAGGTGAAATAGGAGCGCTTCATGAATATATGTGGTGGAGACAGATTTTTTGGGTAAATCCAGCTAATCAGTATGGCTTCATCAAGATTTCCTTTACTGGTGAAAATGGCGAGTTCCTTTATGGTGTCGAAACCATTAAACGAGGTAATGGGCTTGATACTGAGTACAACTTCCTGGCATCCAATGGTAACGGCGGATATAAATTAGTCAAACAATGGACATTCTGGCCGACTCATAACCCAGGCGGAAATCCATTCAGCAAGGACGGCGGTCAATCAGACATACAACGCAGAGACGACGAAGTTCAGTTGTTTTGGCGAGGAGCTTATCCAAAATTCGTCATCCCTGAAATCAAAGGGAAAAAGTCTGTTAAAGTCAACGTTGCTTTCGGAGCTTTTGGAGATAAACCAATCCCAACTCACATGTACCTCGATAGCATCGTCTATCGCAAGGATTTTGTCAACGGCACAAAGGACATCCCCAACCGTTACGCTGCAGGGAGCACGCTCGTCATCAATAGCGAAAACGACAGTGTCTTTCTGAACAATCTTCCAGACCTCGACCAAGTAGTGGACGGTTCTTTATGGCCGGTTATTCCGCCCGGCAAGTCTGAAATTGAGATTTTGCAGTCTGATTGGGCGAAGAAGAAACCGAGTGTGACGATTGAATTTGAAGAAAGGTGGCTCTAATGCTTTTAACAATCCACGATAGCGCCTTGAAAAAGGTTGCTTTTATCGATAACAACAAGCAGAACACCTTGAATTTTTTTAATGACAAGTGGACACGCTCGCTTGAAAGTGCGACATCTATATTTCAATTTTCGGTGTTTAAGAGAAAAATCAAGTCTGATACTTATGCTGAACAAGCCTATAAACACCTCAACGAGCGGGCTTTTGTAAGTTTTAAGTACAAAGGTCGGTCTTATCTCTTTAATGTCATGAAGACTGAAGAAGATGAACACATCATTAGTTGCTACTGCGAAAACCTCAGCCTAGAACTCTTACTTGAATATCAAGAAGCCTACAAAGCCCCTAGAGCCATGAGATTTTCTGAATATCTTGATGCCTGGGGAATTTTAGGGGTTGCAAAACTAGACCTTGGAATCAATGAAGTTGCTGATCAGCAGAAGTCACTGCAGTGGGAGGGGCAGGAAACCTCTCTGGCTCGCTTAATATCTCTCGCTCGCAACTTCGATGCTGAAATCGAGTTTGAGACGAAATTAAAATCAAACAGCCAGCTTGACCGATTCGTCATCAATGTCTATAAGGAACACTCTGAAACCAATCAAGGGATAGGACGCAGGAGAAATGATGTCATACTGAAATATGGAAAGAATATCAAGAGCATCAAGAGAAAGGTAGATAAAACCAAACTCTACAACGCTGTGAAACCTGTTGGTAAGAAAGAGGTTAGCACTACAACAACGGACAAGATAAGCAATCCGTCAGCGAGGACGGCAGCAAATAGCGGTAAAAAATATGGTGGCAGTGGTTTGAACTACGCCGGACACCCTATGAGTGCTGGAATAGTGCAGACCATCCTCAATCTCTGTGTGCAGTACAACATACTGCCATCAGGTATGATTTGCCAACTCTATCTTGAAAGCTTCTGGGGAGCTTCTAACGTGGGCAGAATTGACAATAACTGGTCAGGTATGTCTGGCTCGGCTCAGACACGTCCAAGTGGTGTCAAGGTCACGACAGGAAGTGCTAGACCTGCTAATGAGGGCGGAACATACTTCCACTATGCGTCAGTTGACGACTTTATGAAAGATTATGCTTATCTGCTAGCAGAACAGACTAGCGGTGGGCGGAAATTTTACGGTGTCAAAGGCAAGCAGAACATTGAAGACTACACTCGTGGTCTTTTTCGTGTCGGCGGTGCGTTATATGACTATGCGGCTGCTGGATATGGCCACTATATCGCTCTCATGCGAGATATCAGAGGCGGAGTCAATCGGTCTAATGGAAATGTCCTAGACAAACTAGACGACCTCTGGAGACAACCAGTCAATCAAGTTATCCAACCGAGTCAGCCGATTACACAGATTGTGAAAGCTGATAAGACAGTCACAGTCATTAATGAAATGAAAGGCTTGCAAGGTCGGACGGTTGGTAGTGGTCAATGCTACGGCTTGGCAGCTTGGTACTCTATGAAATTAGGCGGACCTGGACTTGGTGGTGGTGTGACTGGTTTTTCTGGCAAGGTCGGCGCTGGTATTGCTGCGGCTTATATTGGTACAGACTACGCCTGGGGAAACTTCGGATGGTCAGTTGTCCGCCCTCGTGGAACTAACGAGCTGAAAGCTGGAGCTTTGGCAAATATTAAAGCTCACAATGGTTATCAAGGAACAGGGCCTTACGGCCACGTTTCAATCATCATTGCGAATAACGGAAGTACCGTGACGGTACTTGAGCAGAACTACGCAGGTCGACAGTATGTGACACTTGGGAATTATAATGCTCAGGCTTATTTGGGAGCTATTGAGACACTTTGCTACCCGCCAGAGCTAAAGGCTGGAAGAACTGTGGAAGGCACCAGTATCACAACGACAGGGACTGCGCCAGAAGTTAGTTTGAAAGATATTGAGTACCAGCAAACAGAGACTAAACAAGTTGCCCTATCTATTGATCCAAAGAAAAAGCAAGAGTGGAAAAACGCTAAAGGTGAGGTCGAGTTTTACCTCGCAGGTAGCCTTTTATATGCTCCACTATCAAAACAACTCTATCCGTCTGTTTTAACTGGTACAGAAACGAATGACAACTGGATCCGTAAGGACATGGAAGTCGATACAGATAGCGAAGAAGTGCTTATCTCCACGGCCTTGCGTAATCTCCGGAAATATTGCTATCCGGCCACCACATACGAAGCAGACGGATATTTTGACTTGGATATTGGCGATACAGTCAAAATCCAAGACACAGGCTTTAGTCCTATGTTAGTACTTGAGGCAAGGGTTAGTGAGCAGCAAATCAGCTTTACCAATCCAAGCGAAAACAAGACTGTCTTTGCGAATTTCCAAGCTTTACAGAATAAGGTATCTGATAGTTTGCTAACCCGCATGAGCAAGCTTGCAGAGCAAGCGATACCGTACGAGTTGAAATTATCAACAGACCAAGGCACGGCCTTTAAAAACCGCACAGGGCAGAGCTTGTTAATGGCCAAACTAGAAAAGAATGGCAAGGCGTATGAGCCTATCATCTTTTACAAGAAAGGTGACTCTATCATCGGCAGTGGTAGTCAAATGCTTGTTCGTTCGACTGACTTTGAGGGAACTCTGCAAGTGACAGTTGAAGCCTATCTCAATGACGAGAAAGTGGCGACTGCCGAGGTGACTTTCAGCAATGTGGTTGACGGTCAAGCTGGTGCAAAAGGGGACAAAGGTGACTCCGGCGCACAAGGCCCGCCCGGCCCGAAAGGTGATAAAGGAGAAAAAGGCGAAAGAGGAGACCGTGGGGAGCGAGGACTCCAAGGACTCCAAGGCTTACAAGGCCCGAAAGGTGACCAAGGTATTCCAGGAGTTAGAGGAGCGGACGGACGTACACAGTACACTCACATTGCCTACGCTGACTCTATCTCAGGTAGTGGATTTAGCCAGACTAACGCTGATAAGGCCTATATAGGGGTCTATGTTGATTTTAATGCAACTGACAGTAGAAACCCTGCTGACTATCACTGGACAAAATGGAAAGGTCCAAAAGGAGAAAACGGTAATGATGGGCCTCAAGGACTACCAGGTAAACCTGGAGCAGATGGTAGAACACCGTATTTTCACAGAGCTTGGTCTAACTCGGCTGATGGCCGTGAGGGTTTTAGTACAACAGATAGCACAAATAAGCGTTATTTAGGCACGCTGACGGATTTCGATGAGGCAGACAGTCAAGATCCCACAAGGTACAAGTGGACAGCTCTCTTTGATAATGTTGAAGTAGGTGGCCGAAACTTATTGAGAGGCTCGAAAGGGCCATTTAAGCCAAACCGAAATCCTGCGAATTTTGATAATAATGTACTTTATCATAACGAAACATCTGTCTATATGGTTAATGGTCAAAGATATCTGATCTCTGCGAAAACTGACGGAATCTTTACCTCTCATCATGACGGATTTAAAGAATCAGATAATGTTGTGCTTTGGATTATGGATAAGGCTGTTGCGAACTACCAAATCGTGTCAGATGCCAAAACTGGCACAACTGGTACAGAGTTTGTCTGGAATCGTCCGTCAGGCATCTATCATCTACGAGTCAATACTTATCACAGAGTAGCTACTAAAAGTGTTTGGGATATAAAAATTGAGCAAGGTACCGTTAAAACTGATTGGTCGCCAGCTCCCGAAGATATCCAGAAAGATATTGACTCAAAGGCCGACCAAGGGCTGACTCAGGAACAGCTGAACGCTCTCAATGAGAAAGCTGGAATTATTCAGGCTGAGCTTGAGGCTAAGGCTAGCGCTGACACGCTTGATAACTGGATAAAGGCTTATAAGGACTTTGTCAACGCAAACGAGAGCGCAAGAGCACAAGCTGAGAAAGATTTGATTTCAGCCAGTCAGCGGGTCTCTACGATTGCCAAAGACTTGGGAGAGTTATCTGACCGCTGGAACTTCCTTGATACCTACATGAGTTCATCAAACGAGGGTCTAGTCATCGGTAAGAATGACGGAAGCTCTAGCTTAATGTTTAACCCTAACGGTCGCATTTCAATGTTTTCTGCTGGGGTTGAGGTCATGTATATTTCTCAAGGGGTCATCCACATTGAGAATGGTATTTTCTCAAAAGCTGTACAAATTGGACGGTTTAGAGAGGAACAGTACCACATCAATCCAGATATGAATGTAATTCGATACGTAGGAGGCAACTAATGGCAGAATTTTGGTCTAATGATGATAGAGGATACCGCATCCGTTTATGGGTTGACCAAGTATCTCAAAATACACAGGACAACAGCAGTCAAGTTAGGGTCAGACTAGCGTTGTTGAATACTACTACAACATTCGCAGATTATGATTGTTCTGCCTATGTGGATATCAACGGCCAGCGTCTGAATTGGTCAGGTCGCCCGTCAATGCTCGGCTACAATCAGACTATTATGCTGATTGATCGCACAGTCACAGTAGGACATAATGCAGATGGGTCTAAATCGTTTGGATTATCCGCATCATTCAATGGTAGCGGTGGGTGGTCCCCTGGAGTTCTTAATATCAGGGGAAACTCTTTTTCTTTAACATCCATACCACGTTCTAGCTCTGCTAGTGTAGGCGCTGGTGTTATCGGTAACACGTTTACCATCAACATCAATCGTCAAAACTCTAGTTTTAAGCATACTGTCCGTTATGCTTGGGCTAATAAATCTGGCACTATCGCTAGTAATGTAGACACAAGCGCTACATGGACGATACCTCTTGATTTTTCTAGCGATATTCCCAACTCAGCAACGGGTACAGGGACAATTTATGTTGATACTTACTCAGGAAGTACACTAACAGGGACACAGTCTGTTACGTTTACTGCAACAGTTCCAGACACAATAAAGCCTACATTGTCCAGGGTCACGTTGTCAGACGCTAGCACGATTGCTCAGAATTTAATCCCTAACTCTGACACGTTTATCCAAGTCATATCAAATATTAAAGTGGCATTCGATGGAGCAAGTGGATCATACGGATCAACCATCACTGGTTACCGCGCTGAAATCGTTGGCAAAAACCAAGCCACAAACATCAATGGTGGGACTCTAGGCATCATGAATTACAGTGGCAGTATCACTGTCAGAGCTAGCGTAGTTGATAGCCGCGGCCGTTGGTCGGATGCAAAAAATATCCAGGTAAAGGTACTTGAATACTTCGCTCCTGCTTTAAGTTTTAGCATCGCACGAACAGGCTCAACGTCTAGCACGTTAACTGTGACTAGAAATGCCAAGGTAGCACCACTGACAGTCTCAGGGTCTCAGAAAAACACCATGACCCTATCTTTCAAGGTTGCTAGGCTGGGGACCACCAGCTACACGGCAGATACTGGTCCAGCGGCTGGTTCATGGTCTAGCTTATCCAGTCTGACCAACTCACAAGCCAACTTGTCAGGTAACTACGTTGCTAACCAGTCATGGGTGGTTATTGGGACCCTAGAAGATAAGTTCACACAGACAGAGTTTGCTGTCAATGTGGCCACGGAAAGCGTAGTCTTCTCTTATGACCGTTCTGGCGTGGGTGTTAACAAAGTCCGTGAGCGTGGAGCCCTTGATGTTAAGGGGGATATTTATGCAAATGATAAACCTATACAACAGTACCAGCTTACCAGTAACAACGGTGGCCTAAATAACGGTGGTTGGAATCAACCGTGGAGCGTTCAAAAGACTACATTCGATTGGCGGAATGGTAATTTTGCAGACAACCCTGTAGGCAAGAATGGGCCGTGGGGACTATTCCAAAACTACTGGCTTGATAGTTGGAAAGGCGTCCAGTTCTTTACAGAGTTTGATAAAGGGCGCCATTTCATAAGGTATTACGACAACGCCCGAGAATGGAAACCCTCACAATGGAAAGAATTTGCATTCACTGACCATCAAAACCTAATCAACACAGGCTGGCAACCTGCTGGGGTAGCGGGGTCATTCTATAAACGTGTTGGGGATGTGCTGACCATCAAGTATGATTTTACAGGAAATGGTAACGACATGACTTTTGCCAATGTGCCAACTAGTATATTTACAGCGCCACAAGCGTATATGTTTGTTATAGCCGGCTGGGCTATCCCTGGCAATGATGGTAACGTACACGTTCAGGTTAACAAGAATGCAGGTGCTTTCCATGCATTGGCCACTCATAAAGGCGTACGGTATATGGGTCAGCTTACAATCATGATTTAAAACAAGAAAGGCAGATATATGAAATTAGAATATGGGTACAAATCTCAAGAGTACGATGCTAGTGGTTCAGCGAGCACCACCAAAGTCACCCTGGTAAATGCTGAGGGAGCGACTATCCCTGTGCATCTTCCAGCAGATAAGATCAATTTAAGCAATACAGAACTGCTTGAGTTAGCCTTAGAAATCATCTATCAAGAAAATTTCCCAAACCGAGCAGAAAAAGAGAAATTTGACAAGGTAGATGAGCAACTACAAAAAAACAAAGAGCTTGCAGGCAAAGCTGAGCAGGCTGCGACAGAAAATAAGGAATATCTTGATACTGTTTCGGAGATCACTGAGGTATTGATTGCTCTTGCTATCTCTCAAAATGGGGGTATGCCAATCCCGACCTACAACAAGGTAGCTCAGTTTATCAAACCTTTAACCAAGGGTACACGATACGTCAACGGTGACATTGTATCTATGCCTTATCCTTTTGATACTAACAGTAAATGGCCAAGAGGGACAGCAACCATCTTAAAATTCCAGATGCAACAATCAGAGGGATATACCTACAAGGAGCAAGCGTTGTCTGACATGCTACAACAAGGTGTACTCACTGTAGTAATGCCACGGATCGACTAAAAGGAGGAGCTATGACATGGCTTGATGTATTTGAGAGGATAATGCACGAAATATCTCAACTAGGACCTACAATCGGTCTCATCGTATCTAGCTGGTTTGGATTGCTTGCTGGTAGGTCCGGTAATCTCAATAAGCAACAATTCAAAGAGTTAAAGGACGAACTTGGAGCAATCCAGCACGCTGTGGAAATTGTCCAAGAAGTTGGCGAGGATAACAACAAAAAAATCAATGGAGTAAACGAAAAATTAGAAGTACACGATGAGGCTCATCTAGTGACAATGTATCTACGGTTAGAGCGCGATATAACTGTGGCAATCAATCGAGGGTACACTACTGTGCATGAGTCCGACATCGTGCATAGAATGCATGATAACTACAAAAAACTTGGGGGGAATGGGCGCATAGATAGCCTATTTGCCAAATACAACTACTTAGAAGTGAGGAACTAAACTATGAATAAAATCAACTGGTCTGTACGTTTTACATTAAAAAACAAAGCATTTTTGACCCGCCTGGCTCTTGCTATTAGTTTGCCGATTTTGACATACTTCGGGCTTAATTTCCAGGATCTAACAAGTTGGGGAGCTGTATTTACATTGCTTGGCAAGTTTGCATCTAACCCTTATCTTATCGGGGTGACAATCGTAAACGTCATCAATATTGTTCCAGACCCTACCACAGCTGGGTTTGGAGATAGCCAGCGAGCTCTAGGCTATGATGAGCCTCATAAATAAAATAAAAGAGCAGGCTCTGAAGCTTGCTCTGTTTGCTTTTGTTGCGAGCTACTTTTGGCTCGTAGCCTTCGAAAAAATGAAAGGAAAATAAAATGGTAATTAACATCGAACAATCAATTGCATGGATGGCAGCTCGTGAGGGGGCAGTCACCTATTCCATGGACTACCGAAACGGTCCATCTAGCTATGACTGTAGCTCATCTGTTTACTTCGCTTTACGCTCAGCAGGGGCATCTGACCACGGCTGGGCGGTCAACACGGAAGCTATGCACGACTGGCTCACTCAAAATGGCTATGAGCTAATCGCTGAGAACCAAGGCTGGGATGCCCAACGCGGAGACATCTTCATCTGGGGACAACGCGGCTACAGCTCAGGAGCTGGCGGCCACACAGGTATCTTTGTGGATGCAGAGAACATTATCCATTGTAATTACGGGTACAACGGCATCACAGTCAACAACCATGACCAAATCTGGGAGTACAACGGATGCCCGTACATCTACGCTTATCGCTACACAGGCGCACCAGCCCCTACGTACTCTACACCAGCTATCCAGCAGGCAGCTACGTCTCAATTTGAGCATGAGCTGGATGTAAATACTCCGCTGGCAAATTCGGATATGCCTTACTATGAGGCTAGCTTAGCAGATGATTATTGGGTCGAATCCGCCCCAAATTCTGCTAGCCCAGACAAGGAATTTCTCCCTGCAGAGACCCGGGTCCGAGTCTACGAAAAAGTCAATGGTTGGTCGCGGATCAACCATCCTCAATCCGATCAGTGGGTAGAAGATGCCTACTTGGTAGATGCTACGGATATGTAGACGCAGCGGAAACTGCGACAAACAAAAAAATATAATTTCTTAAATTTTAATCTACCCCCCGGCCGCAAAGGCTGGGGCTTTTTTATATAGTGTTAGATAAATAATTGTCTCTATAACGGAAAATCTAGAAAATGTCTGCTCTGCTGGACTCGGGCACAGGCTGGCAAAGATGTCAGTCTGATTTTCGAAAGACTCTAGAAAATAGATTAGCGCTTTTTGTATAAAAAAGACCTTGTCCAAAAGGTCGGGGACTTGGAGGGGATATCCTCCGAGAAAGTTTATTTAACAATATTTCATTTTACCTTTTTCATAATAATCTCCCTATAAGAACCGCCCAATCGGCGGTTTTTTTGCTGGAAGGGCTGAGAAATATGGATTTTCATCAATTTGATCACTTTTATGTTATAATGAGTCACAGCGGGCCGAGCGAATCGGTCGGTAGATGGAGGAGCAGAGATGTCAAGAGCAGAACGAGTTATTTTAACAAATATGTGTATGGTTTACGATGGGGACCGCATTTTAGTGCAAAATAAAGTAAATGATGATTGGACGGGACTATGCTTTCCAGGCGGCCATGTTGAACATCGTGAGTCCTTTGTCAAATCGGTGATACGGGAAATCAAGGAAGAAACGGGTCTAACCATCTATGAGCCTAGCTTGTGTGGTGTCAAGCAGTTTTACACTGAAAAAGATGAGCGCTATATCGTTTTTCTTTACAAGACCAATCGTTTTGAGGGAGAACTGGTCTCATCCGAAGAAGGTGAGGTATTCTGGATTGACCGCAAAGATCTTGACAGTTACTCGCTGGCTGTGAGCTTTAAGGAAATGTATCAGGTTTTCACGTCAGATTTGACGGAGCAGTTTACCTATCTAGAGGATGGAAAGGTCGTCAAAGATTTATACTAAGGAGAACCGCTCAATCGGCGGTTTTTTTGCTTGTTTTTTGCGAATTTAGTATAATAGGGACAGCAAAAATAGAAAAGAGAAATATATGAAAATTCGTGGATTTGAGCTAGTTTCCAGTTTTCCAAATGAAGATTTGCTACCCAAGAGAGAGACGGCTCACGCAGCGGGCTATGATTTGAAAGTGGCAGAGCGCACCATCATTGCGCCAGGGGAGATTAAGCTGGTTCCGACGGGTGTCAAGGCCTATATGCAGCCGGGCGAGGTGCTTTATCTCTATGACCGCTCGTCCAATCCTCGTAAAAAAGGCTTAGTCTTGATTAACTCCGTTGGGGTTATTGACGGCGACTACTATGGCAATCCGGGAAATGAAGGCCATATCTTTGCTCAGATGCAAAATATCACAGACCAAGAGGTTGTACTGGAAGTGGGTGACCGCATTGTGCAAGCTGTCTTTGCACCCTTCTTGATTGCGGATGGAGATGAGGCCGATGGTGTGCGAACAGGTGGCTTTGGATCGACGGGGCATTGAGATGAAGGTCATCTTTGTGCGCCATGGTGAACCCGATTACAGCGAGTTAGAAGAACGCTCTTATACTGGCTTTGGTCTAGATTTGGCGCCCTTGTCCGAGCAAGGCAGATGGCAGGCTCAGGAACTTTGCCAGCATCCTTTGCTGCGGTCAGCTGACTTGCTGGTGTCTTCTGCAGTGACGCGAGCTTTAGAAACGGCATCTTATGTGGCTTGTGCCACTGGCCTTCCTTTGAGAGTGGAGCCTTTGCTGCATGAATGGCAGGTTTATGAAGGGGGAAGAGAGAACTTTGAAAAAGCTCGAAGCCTGTTTTTAGAAAATAATGGAGCCTTGCTCCCCCATAGCCCTATTCAGTATGAAACAGCTGAGGAGATGAAGGCTCGTTTTGTAGACTGTATGGCAAAGTATCGAGACTACCAGACAGTAGTCCTTGTAGCCCATCGCATGCTGATCCGCCAGTTTGTGCCAGATGAAACCATTGATTTTTGCCAAGTGATTGAATGTGAGATAGAGATATAGAAAGAGGTTTATCATCGCTAAGAAAAAGACGACCTTTGTCTGTCAAAATTGTGAATACCATTCGCCTAAGTACCTAGGGCGCTGTCCCAACTGCGGCTCCTGGTCTTCTTTTGTTGAGGAGGTAGAGGCTGCTGAGGTCAAGCATGCCCGTGTTTCCTTGACGGGCGAAAAGACTCGGCCTATGAAGCTGGCTGAGGTCACTTCGATTGATGTCAACCGGACCAAGACGGACATGGATGAGTTCAATCGTGTGCTGGGTGGTGGAGTAGTGCCGGGCAGTCTGGTCCTGATTGGCGGAGATCCCGGTATCGGGAAGTCCACTCTGCTTCTGCAAGTATCCACCCAGCTTTCTCATCAGGGCACCGTCCTTTATGTCAGCGGGGAGGAATCAGCTGAGCAGATCAAGCTGCGGGCGGAACGCCTCGGTGATATTGACAGTGAATTTTATCTCTATGCCGAAACCAATATGCAAAATATCCGCACAGAGATTGAGAAAATCAAGCCAGATTTTCTGATTATCGACTCCATTCAGACGGTTATGTCGCCGGAAATTTCTAGTGTTCAAGGATCTGTTTCTCAGGTTCGCGAGGTGACAGCCGAGCTTATGCAGCTGGCCAAGACCAATAATATCGCGACCTTTATCGTTGGTCACATGACCAAGGAAGGAACCT